>Ga0315287_10001004_pt1 | contig 25428 bp, 18 predicted proteins | sample YL17G11_0_MG_FD_205037 | JGI IMG/M metagenome (GOLD analysis project Ga0315287, IMG submission 205037) | Sediment microbial communities from Yellowstone Lake, YNP, Wyoming, USA - YL17G11_0 | ecosystem: Environmental > Aquatic > Freshwater > Lake > Sediment | place: USA: Wyoming | collected... | reverse complement strand
GCCATTGCCGCCGCGGGGGGCACCACCGTCACCGCTCTCGCGGGCGCGATCGACAAGGCCAAGTCCGATGCGGACCGTGCGACCGAGGCGCTCGAGCGCAAGATCGACGCGGCGGGGCTTGGTGCCGGCCTCGATTTCCATCTCGATGAATCCGAGAAACCCGCCACGTTCAAACCGGCGGTGCCCGCGGGCGAACGGCTCGCCGGATCGCAGGCGGCAATCGGCCTCGACAAGCTCGATCTCTCGTTCGATCGTGGCCAACCGGCGGTCAAGGACGGGACGCCTTCGGTCATGGACGGCCAGTGGCACGACGCAGCGACCAAGCTCGATCTTGCCAAGGCGTATCAGGAGATGGGCGATGTCGAAGGTTCCCGGGAGATTCTGCGGGAGGTGCTGCGCGAGGGCGACGATCAGCAGAAGGTCGAGGCACAGGCACTCATCGACAAGCTCGGCTGATTGCGCAATCACCCGATGAGCGGGCGGCGGAGCAAAAATCCGCCGCCCGTTGTCTTTTCCACCCACGACCATGCGCATCGCGCTCGGTATCGAGTTCGCAGGCACGCCGTTCACCGGCTGGCAGTCGCAGGCTGACGGCCGGGGGGTGCAGGATGCCGTCGAGCGCGCGCTCGGTGAGATCGCCGGCGCGAGGATCGGCGTGATCGCCGCGGGACGCACCGATGCCGGCGTCCACGCGACGCTGCAGATCGTTCACTTCGACACGACTGCGGCACGGCCCGACACGGCGTGGGTGCGCGGCGTCAACGCGCATTTGCCCGCGGCGGTTGCGGTGCAGTGGGCGAGGCCCGTCGGCGACGAGTTCCACGCGCGTTTTGCCGCATCGGCGCGGCACTACACGTACCTGCTCGCGAATCGACCGGTGCGTCCTGCGCTCCTCGCCGGACGCAGCGGCTGGTACCATCGGCCTCTCGACGTCGGCGCCATGCGCGAAGGCGTCGTGGCGCTCGCCGGCACCCACGATTTCAGCGCATTCCGCGCCGCGCTGTGCCAGGCCAAGTCACCGGTGAAGACACTCACGCGGGCCGAGATCGCTGCGGTCGGCGAATGCGTCCGATTCGATTTTTCGGCCAATGCCTTCCTGCATCACATGATTCGCAACATCGTCGGCGCGCTGGTTCATGTCGGTGCCGGCAAGGCGCCGCCGGCATGGATCGGGGAACTGCTCGCGGCGCGCGACCGCACCCGCGCGGCGCCGACGTTCGCGGCCGACGGGCTCTACCTGACGGGCGCCGACTACGATCCGAAATGGGAGCTGCCGGCAACGCAGCGGGCGCTCGTGCTGCCCCTCATGGATGCGCCATGATCCTGCATCGCACGCGAATCAAGATCTGCGGCATCACCGAAGTCGAGCATGGCGTCGCCGCCGCGCGCGCCGGCGCCGACGCCATCGGCCTGGTGTTCTGGCCGGGGACCGCGCGGCGGGTGACCGCCGAGCGCGGCGCGGCGATTGCCGCGGCCATGCCGCCCTTTGTTTCGATCGTCGGACTGTTCGTGGACCCGGATCCGGCCGAAGTGCGCGCGGTGCTGGCCGCCGTGCCGCTCGACGTCCTGCAGTTTCACGGACGCGAGGCGGCCGATTTCTGCCGCGCGTTCGGCCGGCCCTATCTCAAGTCGGTGCCGGTGCGCAGCGAGTCGGGCGAGGCCGGTTTGCTAGAATACGCAGCCCGCTATGGCGACGCGGCCGGCCTCTTGTTCGATGCGCCCCCGGCCGACGGGTTGCCGGGGGGTACCGGCCGCACCTTCGACTGGAGCACACTGACGGCGCGGCTGCGCGCCCGACTGCCGCGCCCGGTGGTGCTGTCCGGAGGACTCCATCCCGGCAACGTCGCCGCCGCGATCGGCGAGTTGCGGCCGTGGGCGGTGGACGTCTCGAGCGGCGTCGAGGCCATCGACGCCGATGGCAAGCCGTTGAAGGGCATCAAGGATCCGGCGCGGATCGCCGCATTCATCGAGGAAGTGCGTCATGCAGATGTACGATCTACCTGACTCGCGCGGCCATTTCGGGCCTTACGGGGGCGTGTTCGTCGCGGAGACGCTGATCCACGCGCTCGACGAGTTGCGCGAGCAGTACGCGCGCTACCAGCACGACCCGGCTTTCGTCGCCGAGTTCGAGGACGAGCTTGCGCACTACGTCGGCCGTCCGTCACCCGTCTATCACGCCCGCCGCTGGTCGGCGAAGGCCGGCGGCGCGCAGATCTGGTTCAAGCGCGAGGACCTCAACCACACGGGTGCGCACAAGATCAACAACTGCATCGGGCAGGCGCTGCTCGCGCGGCGCCTGGGCAAGCCCCGGGTGATCGCCGAGACCGGCGCCGGACAGCACGGCGTGGCGGCGGCGACGGTTGCCGCGCGCTTCGGCATGGAGTGCGTTGTCTACATGGGCTCGGAGGACGTGAAGCGCCAGGCGCAGAATGTGTTCCGGATGAAGCTCCTCGGGGCGACCGTGGTGCCGGTGGAGTCGGGCTCGAAGACGCTGAAGGACGCGCTCAACGAAGCGATGCGCGATTGGGTGACCAACGTCGAGACGACCTTCTACATCATCGGCACCGTCGCCGGCCCGCATCCCTACCCGATGATGGTGCGCGACTTCCAGAGCGTGATCGGCAAGGAGTGCCTCACCCAGATGCCGGAAGCGGCAGGCCGCCAGCCGGATGCGGTGATCGCGTGCGTCGGCGGCGGGTCGAACGCGATGGGCATTTTCCATCCGTACATTCCGCACGCTGAAGTTCGGCTGATCGGCGTCGAAGCCGCGGGCGAGGGCATTGCCACGGGCCGGCACTCGGCGTCGCTGCTCGCGGGGCGGCCCGGGGTGCTGCACGGCAATCGCACCTACCTGCTGCAGGATGCGAACGGCCAGATCATCGAGACGCACTCGATCTCGGCCGGACTCGACTACCCCGGTGTCGGCCCCGAGCACGCGTGGCTCAAGGACAGCGGCCGCGCCGAGTACGTGGCGATCACCGACGATGAGGCGCTCGCCGCGTTCCACGAGTGCTGTCGGATCGAGGGCATCATCCCGGCGCTCGAGTCGGCGCACGCGCTGGCGTACGCCGCGAAGCTCGCGGCCACGATGCCGAAGGACAGGATCCTGCTCGTGAATCTTTCCGGTCGCGGCGACAAGGACATGAATACGGTCGCCGAGCGCTCCGGCCTCAAGTTCTACTGCCGGCCCGAGTGCGATCCGTCGCGGCGTTGAAGATGCCTTCACCGCACGGCACGCCAAGGGCGCCATGGCAACGCCGAGGCGGGGGAATGGAATTCGTTGCCGTTTCCGGCGATGAAAAGGTGCTGTCGAATGAATCGCATTGATGCCACGTTTGCCAGGCTTCGCGCCGCCGGCCGCACGGCGCTGATCCCCTACGTCACGGCGGGTGATCCCGCGCCCGCGATCACCGTGCCGATCATGCACCGGCTGGTTGCGGCGGGTGCGGATATCGTCGAGCTCGGTGTGCCATTTTCCGATCCGATGGCCGACGGCCCGGTGATCCAGCGCGCCTCCGAGCGTGCGCTCGCACAGGGGGTCGGGCTCAATGACGTGCTGGCCATGGTCGCGCAATTCCGCGCGACCGACGTGACGACGCCGGTCGTGCTGATGGGCTACGCCAATCCCATCGAAGCCATGGGTGTCGCGCACTTTGCCGACGGCGCCCGAGCTGCCGGGGTGGATGGCGTCCTGGTCGTCGATTACCCGCCGGAAGAGGCTGCGGAGTTCGCCGCGCTGCTCGGCGCGCGCGATCTTGCGCCGATATTCCTCGTGTCGCCGACGACCCCGGAGCCGCGCATCGCGGCGATTGGCAGGATCGCGCGCGGCTACGTCTATTATGTCTCGCTCAAGGGCGTGACCGGCGCCGGGCACCTCGACACCGGCGAGGTTGCGCGCAAAGTTGCCGACATCCGCAGGCACATCGCACTGCCGGTGGGGGTGGGCTTCGGCATCCGCGACGCTGCCAGCGCGCAGGCCATCGCCCTGCATGCCGACGCGGTGGTGATCGGCAGCCGAATCATCCAGGAGATCGAGACGGGACCGGCCGAGGCGGCCCCGGAACGCGCCGGCCTGTGGCTCGCCGGCATCCGCGCGGCGCTCGATTCGATGCAGAAGCGCGCGGCGTAGGGATCGTCCCGCGCACGCGCGCCGAACGGGGGGAACGACGATGAGCTGGCTCCAGAAGCTGCTGCCGCCGCGGATCAAGGTCACGTCGGGCATCAAGAAAACCGCGGTGCCCGAAGGGCTGTGGGTCAAGTGCCCCGCATGCGAAGCGGTGCTCTACCGGACCGACCTCGAGAACAACCTGCACGTATGCCCCAAGTGCGCGTACCACACCCGGGTTCACGCGCGCGAACGGATCGAGCAACTGCTCGACCCGGAGGGCCGGTTCGAGATCGGCTCGGAGGTGGTGCCGATCGACAGTCTCAAGTTCAAGGACAGCAAGAGATATCCGGACCGGCTTGCGGCCGCGCTCGAGGAAACCGGCGAAACGGACGCGCTGGTGGTGATGCAGGGCAGCATCAAGAGCGTGCCGCTAGTGCTTGCCGCCTTCGAGTTCGACTTCATGGGCGGGTCGATGGGCTCCGTCGTCGGCGAGCGCTTCGTCCGCGGGGTCCGCGTCGCTTACGAGAATCGCGTGCCGTTCGTCTGCATTGCGGCGTCGGGGGGCGCGCGGATGCAGGAAGGGGTCAGTTCGCTGTTTCAGATGGCGAAGACAACCGCGGTGCTCCAGGAACTGACCAAGGCGCGGCTGCCCTTCGTCTCGATTCTGACCGACCCGACGATGGGCGGCGTCTCCGCGTCGTTCGCGTTCGTCGCCGATCTGGTCCTCGCGGAGCCGGGGGCGCTGATCGGCTTTGCCGGTCCGCGCGTGATCGAGCAGACGGTTCGCGAAAAGCTGCCGGAGGGCTTCCAGCGCGCCGAATTCCTGATCGAGAAGGGTGCGATCGACATGATCATCGACCGCCGCCGGCTGCGCGACGAGCTCGCGGCGCTGCTGGTGCTGTTGACGAAGCAGCCCGCCCCGTCGAGCTGAGCCCCCGGGAACTCCTGCCGTGAGCCGGCCCACTACGATCAACGCCTGGCTCGCGTATCTCGAAACGCTGCACCCCAAGGCCATCGCCCTGGGGCTCGACCGTGTGCGGGCGGTGCAGGCGCACATGAAGGCGGCGCTTGCCTGCCGGGTCGTCACCGTGACCGGCACCAACGGCAAGGGCTCGACCTGCGCGCTGCTGGAATCGATTCTCGGTGCCGCCGGCTATCGGGTCGGGCTCTACACCTCGCCGCACCTCGCACGCTACAACGAGCGTGTGCGAATCGACGGACGGGATGCGCCGGACGAAGACCTCGTCGCCGCGTTCAATGTGGTCGAGGACGCGCGCGCGCTCGCGGGTGGCGGGGACGGCGCGCCGACACCGCTGACGTACTTCGAGTTCGGAACGCTGGCCGCGCTCTGGCTGTTCGCGCGCGCGAACCTTGACGTGCTCATCCTCGAAGTGGGGTTGGGCGGCCGCCTCGACGCGGTGAATATCGTTGACGCCGACATCGCGGTCGTGACCAGCATCGATCTCGACCACATGGATTACCTTGGCCCCACCCGCGATGACATCGGCCGCGAGAAGGCCGGCATCTTCCGGGCCGGACGGCCCGTGGTCTGCGCGGAGCCGAAGCCGCCCGCACCTCTCCTCGCACACGCGGACCGCCTTGGCGCCCCGCTGACCCGGATCGGCCACGATTACGGATTCATCGCCGAGGGCACGCAATGGCAGTACTGGGGGCCGGGCGGCAAGCGCTACGGGTTGCCGTACCCGGCGCTGCGCGGCGCCCACCAGCTGGCCAATGCGGCGACGGCGCTCGCCGCGCTCGATCTGCTGCATCGCCCATTGCCGGTGAGCGGCGGCGCGATCCGCGACGGATTGCTGACCGTCGCGCTGCCGGGGCGGTTCCAGGTGCTGCCTGGCCGTCCGACCATCGTGCTCGATGTTGCGCACAACCCGCATGCGGCAAAGGTGCTCGCCGCAGCTGCCGGCGCGATGGGCTTCCACCGGGAAACCTGCGCCGTGTTCGGCATGCTCGCCGACAAGGACATCGCGGGGGTGATCGAAGCGATGCAGCCTGGGATCGAGCGCTGGTATGTCGCCACGCTGCCGGGGCCGCGCGGCGCGAGCGCCGCGACGCTGCGCGCGGAGCTCGAGCGCGCGGGGGTCGCACCCGCGGCGATCCGGACGTTCGGCGATATCGCCACGGCATTCCTCGCGGCGCGGGACGATGCCGGCGAAGCTGATAGAATCATCGTTTTCGGATCGTTCCTGACCGTCGCTGGCGCGCTCGCCGCCGCCAAGCCGGAAACGACCACTGCTCCCAGGCATGGCTGACCCAATCGCTGACAATGCGGATCTCGCGGTCGACGAACTGAAGCGCAAGGCGCGGCGGCGGCTCATCGGCGCCATCGTGCTGGCGCTTGCCGCGGCCACCATCCTTCCGCTGCTGCTCGAACAGGAGCAGAAGCCGTTGGGCGACGACGTCTCGGTGCAAATCCCGCCTGTCGACAACAGCAAGTTCGTCAACCGCTTGGGCGGGGGCAAGGCGAAGGACGCATTGCCCGGCGCCAAGGCGGACCCGGTGGCCGCACCCGCGCCGCGGCCGGCGCCGGAGACTCCACCTCCCGCATCTCCCGCGGCACCGCCTGCGCCAGCCGTCGCCGCGGCACCGCCTCCCTCAGCCGTCGCCGTGGCACCGCCTCCCTCAGCCGTCGCCGTGGCACCGCCTCCGTCAGCCGTCGCCGCGGCACCGCCTCCGCCAGCCGCCGCCGCGTCTCCCGCGCCTGCACCGCCGGAGGCCAGGCCGACGACCGGCGCGCAAGCCGCCGAACCCGCGAACAGCGAAGGCTTCGTGGTGCAGCTCGGCGCATTCACCGACAACTACGGCGCGAACGCGCTTGCCAACAAGCTCAAGAAGATCGGCTACCCCGCCTATACCGAGTCCGTCGAGACCAGCCGCGGGACGCTGTGGCGCGTTCGCGTCGGCCGCTACCCCTCGCGCGAGGCCGCCGTCGAGGCGCGCGCGAAGCTGAAGGCCGACGGCCATAACGGCATGGTGGCGGCCGCCAAGTAGTGTCACCGGTCAACGCTTGTCGCCCCGCGCCCGCCTTCCGCGATTCCTCTGGATGACGGGCCTTGATCTCGCCGTCCTGGCCATTCTCGGGTTGTCGACGCTGCTCGCGTTCCTTCGCGGCGTCGTGCGCGAGGTGATCGCGCTGGCGAGCTGGGTTGCCGGCGGCGTCCTCGCGCTGGCGATGGAGGGCCGCCTCGCGGCGGTGCTGCCCGGCCTCGAGGCGAGCCCGGCGGCGAAGCACGTGATCGCGTTTGCGTTGATCTTCGTCGGGGTACTCGTGGCGGGAGCCCTGGTGGCGTTCCTGCTGTCGAAGCTGTTGCGGGCCACGGGCCTGGGTTTCGTCGATCGTTTTCTCGGCGCCGCCTTCGGTCTGGCGCGCGGGGTGCTGGTGACGCTGATCCTGGTCCTCGTGGCCGGACTCACCACGCTGCCGCGGCACGATTGGTGGCAGAATGCCTCGCTCGGGCCGCCGCTGGTGACCGCCGCGCTCGCGCTGCGGCCATGGCTGCCTCGCGCCTGGGCTGAGCAGCTCGATTATTCGGCGGCGGCGCGGCAGCCCGCGCGCCCGGGACCCCGGGCCGCAGCGGCGCCCACAGGAGAGTTCGGACCATGTGTGGAATCGTAGGCGTCGTCGCGCACACGCCGGTGAATCAGCTGCTGTACGACGGGCTGTTGCTGCTTCAGCACCGCGGGCAGGATGCCGCCGGCATCGTCACCAGCGAAGGCGCGATGTTTCACATGCACAAGGGCCCCGGCTACGTGCGCGATGTGTTTCGCACCCGGAACATGCGCGAACTCTCCGGCAATCTCGGCATCGGCCACTGCCGGTATCCGACCGCCGGGTCGGCGGCCTCCGAACTCGAATCGCAGCCGTTCTACGTGAATTCGCCGTTCGGGATCACGCTCGCCCACAACGGCAACCTGACCAACAGCGACGCGTTGAAGCACGAGCTCTTCCAGCTCGATTTCCGGCACGTCAACACCAATTCCGATTCGGAAGTCCTGCTGAACGTCCTGGCGCTCGAACTGGAGCGCGCGGCGCATCACGCGCGGCTCGACGCCAACGCGATCTTCAACGCCGTGGCCGGCGTGCACAAGCGCTGCCGCGGAGCGTATGCGATCGTGGCGATGATCGCGGGGTACGGATTGGTCGCGTTCCGCGATCCCTACGGCATCCGCCCGCTCATCATCGGCGTCAACGCGGCGATGGGCGGAACCGAGTACGTCGTCGCCAGCGAATCCGTTGCTCTCGAGGCGCTGGGCTTCGAGGTGCTGCGCGACGTCGCGCCCGGCGAGGCGATTTTCATCGATCAGGCAGGCTCGTTCCATTCGCGGCAGTGCGCCGCGAACCCGGTCCTCCGCCCCTGCATTTTCGAGTTCGTGTACCTGGCGCGACCCGACTCGGTGATCGACGGCACCTCCGTGTACGAATCGCGGCTGCGGATGGGCGGAGAACTCGCGAAGAAAATCCGCGGCATTCCCGAGGCGCAGGATATCGACGTGGTGATCCCGATTCCGGATTCGAGCCGGCCCTCGGCGCTCGAACTTGCCAACAGCCTCGGGATCAAGTATCGCGAAGGCTTTGTCAAGAACCGCTACATCGGCCGCACGTTCATCATGCCCGGACAGGCGCTGCGCCGGAAGAGCGTGCGCCAGAAGTTGAATCCCTGCGGGATCGAGTTCAAGGACAAGGTCGTGCTGCTCGTGGACGATTCGATCGTCCGCGGCACGACGTCTCGCGAAATCGTGCAGATGGCGCGCGAGGCCGGCGCGCGCAGGGTGTACTTCGCCTCCGCGAGCCCGCCGGTGCGATATCCGAACGTGTACGGCATCGACATGCCGAACCAGCGCGAGCTGGTGGCAACCGGGCGCACCGATGCCGAGATTGCACACGAGATCGGCGCGGATCTCCTGATCTACCAGGACCTCGACGCCTTGAAGAGGGCGGTCCGCGGGGCGAGCCGCGGGCTCACCGAGTTCGAGGCATCGTGCTTCGACGGCAAGTACATCACGGGCGACATCACTGCCGACTACCTCTCGCACCTGGCGGAAGAGCGTGACGCATCGCGCGGCGAGCCCGATCCCGACATGCTGGAGGCGGCCGACTCGATCGCGGCAGGGGGTTGACGGCCTGGCCCGGGTTACGCGAACGCGAGACCCGGGCGGATCTATCCGTGGGGCCGGTTGCGCCGGGTTTCGCTGGCGCTGACGCCGGGTTGCGGGTCCCGGGCCTCGCACAAGCGCTGGCTATTTGCTGGCGGCGACCATGTAGTCGACGGCCGCCTTGACGTCGGCGTCGGACAGTGCGGCGTTGCCGCCCTTGGCGGGCATCGCGGCCTTGCCTTTGAGCGCGCTGGTGTAGAGCGCCTCCATGCCGGTCCTGAGGCGCGGGCCCCACGCGGCCTTGTCGCCGAACTTCGGCGCGCCGGCCACGCCGGCGCCATGGCACACCGCGCACACGGTGTCGTACGCCTTCTTGCCGTCGGGCTTGTCGGCGGCTGCAGGCGCCGCGGCGGCGACTGCAACGGCGGCAGCGGCCGGCACGCTGTCGGTCTTGCCGAGGCCGGCGTTGAACATGTACTCGATGGCGCGCTTGATTTCCACGTCCGACAGGTCGGCCATGCCGCCCCGGGCAGGCATGCCGCCGTGCCCTTTGAGCGCTGATTGTGTCACTGCCGCGAACCCCGTCTTGACGCGGTTCGTCCACGCGGCGCGGTCGCCGATTTTCGGTGCGCCGCCTTCGCCGGTTTGGTGGCATTTGCCGCAGGCCGCCGCAACGACCTGCTCACCGGTGCGCTCGGTGCCCGGCGCCGCCGGCGCGGGCGGCTCCTTCCAGCTGGCGCCGGCCTTGTTGGCCATCAATACGACGGCGCGCTCGACCTCGACGTCGGCGAGATCCGGATTGCCGCCCTTTGCCGGCATCCCGCGAATGCCCTTGAGCGCATGATCGAACGCCGTCGGCGAGCCTTGGGCAATGACCTTCACCCATGCGGCCTTGTCGCCAAACTTGGGCGAGCCGGCGAGGCCGGTCTCGTGGCAGGTCTTGCACACCTGGTTGTAAACCTGCTCGCCGGTTGCCTGGCCCTTCGGTCCGCTGCCGTCGGCGACCTTGACTTCGCCGACGGCCTTGATCCGCGCGAGTACCGCGCTCTGGCTGTCCTGCACGCCCTTCTCGCCACCGGTCACGAGCTGAGACAGCAGCACGATGAGCGCGATCGGCACGACGAACGCGAGCACGACGACGATGATGAGTTGCTTCGGAGTCTTGATCGGGGATTCGTGCTGGTCGCTCATGAGCGTTCCTGGTCCGATGGCGTGCGCGCAGGCGCTGATGGATGGGTCATTGCATCCCGGCGGGCCGCAGCGTCACTGCGAGCGAAACGGCGCCGGCAAAAACGGACAATTATACCGTGCCGGCCCGGCGTCCGAAATGTCAGCTGGACGCTCGTCAGACCGGCGCGCTAAAATGTGCGCCGAAGCGCCCGTAGCTCAGTTGGATAGAGTGTTGGTTTCCGAAGCCAAAGGTCACAGGTTCGACTCCTGTCGGGCGCGCCAGGTCTCAGCTCTGAGCTCAACGCCCGTCGGGGCTGTGCGCCCGCTTGTCGCCGCAGGGAAATCGGCGCGCCGGTCGCGGCGGTCCCGGTCATTCTGCCTGCCGGCAAGACGGCCCTCGAACCGGATCAACGGGGAAGGGCGCGCGCAGGCGGATCCGTGATGCAGCACACCCGTCGGCCCCATCGCCAATGCCCAGCCAGGATCTGATCCTCAACGCCACGCTGTTTGCAGCCGCGGGACTGGTGCTGGCGCTCGCCACGATGCGGCTTGCGCGCCCGGTGCGCAAGGCCACGCTGAACATGGCGCTGATCATGGTGGCCGGGGTACTTGGCCTGGTCGCGCTCGCCCAATTCAGCGGCACCCTCGCCGACATGACGATCATCGTCGTCCTGCGCGAACTCTCGCTCCTGTTCGTCGCGGTCGGCCTGGTGCTCATTCTTCTGTCGTTCCTGTTCCAGGGACTCTTTGCGAAGGCGGCGGTCCCGCGCATCCTCTCCGACGTGCTGCTCGTGCTGTTGCTCATCGGGTTTGCGCTCTACCGGATGAGCGTGTCCGGAGTGAACCTCGGCGGCATCATCACGACCTCGGCGGTGATCACCGGCGTCATCGCTTTCTCGCTGCAGGAGACGCTCGGCAATCTTTGGGGCGGCATCGCGCTCCAACTCGACAATACCTGCCGGCTCGGCGACTGGATCCGGGTGGAGGGCGTCACCGGGCAGATCGTCGGCATCCGCTGGCGCTGCCTGGCGGTCGCCACCAACAGCGGCGAAACCGTGATGATCCCGAACGCGCATCTCATCAAGAATCAGGTGACCGTGCTTGCGCGGCGCGGCGATCAGAAGATTCCGTGGCGTCGCCGGGTCGAATTCCCGGTCGCTTATGACGTTGCGCCGTCGAAGGTCATCGCGGTCGTGGAGACGGCGCTGGCGCGCGCGGAGATCCCGTACGTCGCGACCGAGCCGGCGGCATTCTGCACCTGCATCGAGTTTGGCGACCAGAGCATTCGCTATGGCGTGCTGTACTGGCTCGCCGATCTCGCGCAGGATCTGGTCACCGACTCGCAGATCCTGGCGCATGTGTTCGCGACGCTGGCGCGCCACGATATGGAAATGCCACTGCCGCGGCGGGTGCTGCTCACTCCGCGCGCGCTCGACGCCAAGCGTGCCGCGGTTGCCCACCGCGAGCTTGTCGCACGCACCGACGTCCTCGCGCACATCCCGCTGTTCGCCAAGCTGACCGACGGCGAGCGCCGCGCGCTTGCGGCGGAACTCGCGGAAGCCCCTTATCTCGCGGGCGACGTCATTTCCCGTGAGGGCGAGGTCTCCGATTCGATGTTCGTTCTCGCGAGCGGCGGTGTCGCCGTCTTTCGCGGCGGCGCCAGCCAAGGGGAGGCGCGGAAACTTCTGACGGAGCTCGCGGCGCCTGATTATTTCGGCGAAATGGGGCTCCTGACGGGCCAGGCGCGCTCGGCGACGATCATCGCGCGGGGCGACGCGCTTTGCTACCGGCTCGAGCGCGCGGGTTTCGACGCGATCCTGCGCGCGCGTCCCGAGCTCGCGGAAGCGATTTCGCAAACCATCGCCGGGCGGCACGCCGCCAACGACGCGACGCTGCGCGCGCTGTCCGAAGAGGCACGCGCGAAACAGGCCTCCGGGCGCGCCGCGGAACTGGTTCGGCGGATCCAGGCGTTCTTCCGCTTGTGAAGCGAAGAACGCGACTGCGCCGGTCCCGGCCGGTCCCGCGAATGCAGTGTCAGCGGGGCCTGGTTCATTCGAACGAGTGGTTGTAGTGGATGCCGACGCCGCTGACCACGCCCGTTTCGGCCCGCAGTGTGAGGCTGCGGGTCAGCGAGTATTCGATCTTGAGCGCGCTGTTGGCGACCGTGAGCCCCTGCTCGTAGACGAGCGATAGTCTGTCGGACAACCGCTTGCCGACGGCGACGACCTGGCCCGCGGCATCGGGGGAGCCGCTCGCGCCACGGGACGCGCGACTTGTCCCCCTGATCGCGACATCGTCGAGCCCGACGCTCCGGGCGATCGTTGTCGTTATCGCCCCGCTGTTGCGGCCGAGCAGAATTGCCGACGCTGCCTGCAGGGCGGCGATATCGGTGCCCGAGGTGCGGTCGAGACCCTGCCCCAGCACCAGCCACGACAGCTTCTCGCCATCGGGCACGGAAGGGTTGGACGTAAGCTGGATGATCGGAACCCTGACCGTTCCGGTCACCGCGACGCCGGCTTCGACCGCGAGGTTCCTGCGCAGCGCGACGATGTCGAGCCCCGGGTTGTCGAGGGGGCCGTCGAAAATAAGGCGCCCCGGGTCGATGACGAGCTTCTGGCCGAACGCGAAGTAGGTGCCGTTCACCGCGCGGATGGAGCCCCTGCCGATGAAGCCACGCGGGCCGGTCGTCACGCGCACCGTTCCCGAGAGGCCCGTGTCGAGGCCACCGCTCGCAACGGTGAGTTGGTCGCCGAAATCGAGCGCAAGATCGACCGTGAGCGGTAGATCGGCGGCGCGCAGCGTCGGGGCGGTCTGGCGCGGCCAGCCTTTCACGACGACGTCGTCGCCGAGAGTCGCGCCAGGGTCGGAAACGTAGACGATTCGTCCCTCCTTCGCCTTCAGCGCGCCGGACAGGGCGAGCCGGCCCTTTTCCACGGTGACGGTGCCTTCGCCATCGACCACGAGGCGCAGGTCCGGGCGGTTGAAGAGCCGGAACTTGTCCGCGTGCCAGGCGATGCGCGCTGCTGTCGAAGCGTCCGCGCTCCGCGCGCCGGCGACAGTGCCGGAGGCGCGGAACTGGCCGGCGCCGGCCGAGAGAACGATCTCGTCCACGACCACGTTTCCCTCGGCAAGTCGCGCTGCGAGCCGGCCGTCCCTGAAGTGCACGCCGTACTGCGGCGCGTCGACGCGCAGGGCCTCGGCGCGCAACGCCCCGGCGAGCACGGCACGGCCCACCGTGCCCCGTGCCGTGAGGTCGGCGCTCGCGCGTCCGTCGACGACGGCGGTCGTGCCGATCCACGGCTGCAGCAGTTGCAGCGTCGGCAACTCCGCGCTTGCCGTCAGCGCGAGCGGAGCGTCGGCGCCGATGCGCCCCGGCGGCGCCGTCGCGACCGCGCCGAGCGCGAGTTTCGCGGTGGCCGATCCGCCGCGCGTCGACCGAAAGGCCGCCGTCGCGTCGACGGCGTCGTTGGTGAATTGCGCAGCCAGCTCGAGCGATGTGATGCCGAGGGCGAGGCTCGCCGGATCGACGGCCGCATCGCGCTGCAGCCGGAGATCGCCGCTTTCGCGGCGTACCTTCACCGTGCCGTTCAACCGCGGCGTCGCGTCGAGCGACCACTCGCCACCGAGCGTGAGCGTGGAGACGAAAGGCAGCGGCACGCCGGCAATGCGCGCTGCGGTGGCAAGCGGGACGGCGGTGAAGCTGCCATGCGTCGAGATCTTGCCGTCGTCCCACCTGAAATCGGTCAGGCGCATCTCCCCGTCGGCGACGGCAACGCGGGTTTCTCCGACGCGGACCTGCCCTCGTGAAATGGTGATCGCCGCCGGTACGGCAAGCCGCAGCGCCAGCGCTCCGCGGCCCTCGAGCGCATCCAGCGTCCCGGACCAGGCGAGCGCGGAATCCGCGCCGGTGCCGAGGGGCTCGCGCACGCCTCCGCGGGCGGCCGCCTCGATGGCGACATCGTCGCTGGCGAATGCGACATTGACCGTGTGCCGCGCGAGCGTTCCGGCCCCGCTCGCGCGGGCGGTCGTGAATGTTCCCTGGGGCACCACGACACTCCTGGCGGTGGCGTCGAGCCGGATAACGCGTGCCGCGAGGTCGTTGCCGCCCGGCAGCGCCGTTCCGGCGGCCAGGGCGAAGCGAACGTCGAGCGCGGCGATCGCGAGCGCCGGGCCGAGCGTCAGCGCCTCGCCCTTCGCTTCGACGTCGATCCCGCCGCCCCGGAGCCCGCCGTGCAATTCCGCCTTTGCATGCACGGAGCCCGTCAGCGTGCGCGGGACCGCCGCCGGAAAGAGCGGCGCAAGATCGGCAAGACTCGGCGCATCGATCGCGACCGTGAGGACGTCGCTCGCTTCGCCGGCGCTTCCATGGGCAACCAGCTTCGCCGAACCCGCCTGCAGTGCGATCCGGGCGTTGTGGACGGTATTCGGCGCGATGGTGCCGACCGCGGTGCCGGACAGAGCGACGCCGGCAAGCTTGCTGCCGGGCGCGAGCGTAACGTCGACGCTGGCCCGCCACGCGGGCTCCAGGGCGCCGGTAGTGCCAATCCGGCCATCCAGCACGCCCGCCGGAAAGTCACCGAATCGGGCCGGGTCGAACCGTTTCGCCGTGGCATGGAGCAGGAATGCGCGCTCGCCGTGCAGCGCGACGCGGCCATGGCCCGCGAGTTCGCTCCCACCCGCGCGCGCCCGGAAGCGTTCGACGTCGATCGTTCCGTCGGCGACCACTGCGGCAAAGCCCAGGGCGAGGCCGCCGGCGATGGCGCGATCCACGACGTCGCCGCTGACATGCTGGCGGTCGCGGTCGAGGTCGGCGGTGATCGTTCCGCGGAGTCGTGTCGCAATGAGCGGGGCGTAGAGCTGCCGCAGATCGACATCACGCACGTCGAGCGACCATGCTCCGGCGCCACGGGTTCCGAGCGCGATGCTTGCCCGGCCGGTGGCTCTGCCGCCTCCGGGCAACTCCGCGACCAGTTCGTCGAGCGCAAGCGCATCGGCACGCCACGCAAAGGTGGCGGAGAGCGCCCGCAGAGGCACCTTGCCGGCGTCGATGCTGCCGGCCAGCGTGTTGGTCGCGTCGACCTTCCCGACGAGTCCGTCGGCGGCCGGCTGGGCGCGCACGACCGCATCGAGCCGCGTCGTGGGCAGCGTCTTGTCCCACGCGGCGAGGTCGATGCCGCCGGCATCGAGGGTGAGTTCCTGCAATGGCACCGCGGCCAGCGGCGCGAGCGCGACATGCGCGGTGAAGCGTGCGGAGCCCGCGCTGCCGCTGCCGTCGACGGCAAGCGAGGCAAGCGTGCCGGACAGCGCAAGGGTCGATTCGGCGCCTTTGAGCGCGGCATTACCCTTGAGTGCAAGGTGGCCACCGACCGGAAACGGCGGGTTCGCCCCGATCGTCGCATCGCCGCTGAGCGCGCCGGGCTCCGCCTCGAGCGCGAGGTTCGTGCAACGGTGCCCGGCAGCGCCGCCCGCGTAAGTCAGGGCCAGGCCGCGGATCGTGCCGCGGCGCGGGCCGACGCGCCAATCGAGGTGTCCGATGACCAGGCGCTCGATCGCGATTTCGAATGGCAATGCGAGGCTCGCCGGCAGCGGGACGGCGGCATTCGAAGCATTGACGTCGAGCTCGATATGGCGGGCGCCGAGCGCCTGCACGACGACACCGCGCGACCACAGCGCGGTGGGCCTCCACGTGAGCGTGACATCGATCGCCGTAACGGTTGCCTCCGGCCCGCGCCAGGTGAGACGCCGCACGCGTACCGCATCCAGCAACGATCCCGTCGCGCCTTCGAACTGGAGGCGGCCGCCGCTGCGGAGGGCGAGCTCGCGCACCGCAAATTCAACGCCCGCCTCGCCGGAAAGGAAGGCGTAGCCGCCGGCCGCGAGCGCCGCGACGAGCGCGATGGTGAATGCGGACGCTCGCAGCCATCGCCGTCGTGGCCGGGCCGAAGGGGTCGGGCCAGGGTTGGCCTGCGGTGCCGGATCCATCGCGTCAGAAGGTGAGGCCAACGGAAAAGTGCAGGTGCACCTTGTGCACGTCCTGCCCGTAGGCCAGATCGAGGCGGAACGGGCCGAGCGGGGTACGCACCCGCGCACCGACCCCGTATCCGAGCGCCAGGTGAACCCCGGTCAGCGAATCGGTCGCGTTGCCGGCATCGAGGAAGGCGGCGAGTCCCCATGACTCGCCGATCCAGTGGGTCGCATCGACGCTGGCCACGGCGTAATAGCGTCCCGGAACCGTGGCGTCGCCCTCCTGCACGCCGAGGCTTTCGAACGCGTAACCGCGCACCGTGTTGTCGCCGCCGGTACGGAACAACAGCACTGACGGAATGTCGTTGCGGGTCTCCGCCAGCACCGCGCCGCCCTCTGCCCGGAAATGCAAGTCGTTCGCCCGGTCGATCGGAAGCCACGCCGAAAAGCGGCCGAGCACGCGGCCGAAGCCACGCGAGGAAACCCCCGGAATGCCGCCGCCCGCATGCACGACCGCCATCCAGCCGGTGGTCGGTGCGATCAGGTTGTCGACGCGGCGCCAGTACCGCTCGTACTCGGGATAAAGGGCGTGCGCCGATTGCGCCGGCGCGCCCGACGGCTGCTGCTCGTCGAGATAGTAGGTCGCGGACAACGCCTGCTCGTTGCGTTCCTCGATCGTGTGCCAGCGCGTGCCGGCAAACGCCGTCCGGGTGACGAGCCCCTCGATGTCGGTGCGCGTCGCGCCGGCGCCGAAAGTGCCGATCCAGCCGGCCTCGTTCGGCGGACGCGAAAAGCGCAGCGATCCGGTCTGGATTTTCGTTTCGAGGCGTCCGTCCGCCAGCATCTGGAGTCCGTGGCCGTCGATGTTGACGTCGCGGTAGCTCGCGTTGGTCCGGAACTGCACGTCGGTCGAGTAGCCTACGCCTCCCTCGAACCGCTTGGCCGGCCCCTCGATCAGGGCGACGTTCACCGTCGCGTCGTCGGGGTGCGTGGTGTCGGGGTCGATGGCGGCCTGCACGCTGGCGAAGTAGCCCGAGGCGTTGAGGCGCCGCACGTAACGGTCGAGCGCCCGTTCGCTGTACGGTTCACCCACCTCAATGGTGCTGAAATTGCGCGGGATCGACGGTGGGTATTTCACGAGCCCCGAGATCTCGAGCCGGCCGAAGCGGAACGGCGGCCCGCTGTCGATTTCGACCAGGAGGTCCGCGCTCCGGCGTTCGGGGTCGATCGCCGCTTCGCTGCTGGCGATCGTTGCCGCCGCGTAGGGACTTGCCTGCAGCGTTGCCAGCGCCTGATTCTTGGCGGCATCCCACGCCGGCTGCCGGAACCGATCGCCTTGCGGGAGGCTCCAGTCGCGAGTGAGTTTCGCGACGGCGTCGGTGCCGAGCGGACTGTCGCTCGTCGCGGGACCCGTCACCACGATGCGCACCGACGCGATTCGCGTGGGCTCTCCGGGAACCACCGAGAGCGTCACCGTTGCCGGCGCGGCCTGGCGATCGATCGTGATCGTGGTGTCGGCGGAGAAGAACCCTGCGGCGGCTGCGGCGTTGCGGGTTTCGTCGGCCGCCTCGCGCATCAGCCGGTCGAGGAGTTCGTCGGTCATTTCGGCATGGTTCTGCCAGCGCACGAGGCCGACGTCGCGCTCGAGCGTTTCCTTCAGCGGCGACGGGGCATCGACGACCACCCGGTACGCGACCGCCTTCACCGCATTCGCGCCCGTTGCCGCCGCCGGCGCCACAGCGGGGGGCGCGTCGGCCGCGGACGCGCTAGTCGAGACCCACCCCGCTGCCGCGAGCGTCAGCGCGAGAAGCCACGGGAGGGTGGGCGGGAAGGGGAGTGCGCCGGGGATCACAGCCCCGATTATCGTCTATCGTCAGCACGGGACCGGCCGGCGTCAGCCGAGAAAACCGAGGTTGTGAGGGTAGGTCGCGTCGGGGAAGGCGGAGAGGTTGGGGAACACGGACGCGAACTGGGCGTCGCTCGTCAGCCCGAACCAGCGCGCCAGCGTCGCCCCGTACTGGTCGACGGACGTCGTCGGAATCCAGCGGCCTTCCTTCTCGGCGTCGTTCGGGCCGCCCAGAACCAGCTGCGGATAGTGCCCGTAGAGCTTCCCGCCCTGCACCGCACCACCGACGATCAGATGGTGGTTGCCCCACGCATGATCGCTGCCACCGCCCGCGGCGGGCTGGAACGTGCGGCCGAAATCGGACAGCGTGAACGTGGTCACCTTGTCGGCGACGCCGAGCGTCGCCGTTGCGTCGTAGAACGCCTTCAGCGCCGGCGACAGCTGTCCGAACAGCGTCTGATGCGTCGTCAGTTCATTGTTGTGGGTGTCGAAGCCGCCGAGCGAGACGAAGAAGATCTGCCGCGTCGCACCGGTCGCCGGCTGTGCCTCGATGATCTTGGCGACGGCCAGGAGTTCCTTCGCGATGCTCGACGTCAGCCCATTGAGCGCAGTCGCCGCAAGTGCCGGGCTGGTGGTCGTGAGGATCGGATTCACCGTTGCCGAAAGCGATTGGGCCTGCTTCGTGATGTCCGAGGCCGCCGCGACCAGCGTGTTGCCGCGATCGAGCCCGAGCAGCGAGGTGAGTGCTGCGAGCCGCGCCCTGCTGGCCGTGCCGGCACCGAAGCCGGACAGCCCGAAGCTTCCGCTGGTGGGGATCGCAAGCGGACTCGACGTGGCACCGGTCACGTAGAGCGTGACGCCTGCGGTCGAGGTGATCACCGGGAACGTCTGGCCCGCCAATGGCGCGATCGCGTCGGCGAGTCGTCCGCCCCAGCCGGTGCGCGAGCCGCCCGCGGCGATTGCGCTCTGCCACTCGCCCTGCTGATCCGAATGCGAGTAGAGGTTTTCCGGGCGAATGCCCGCGACGTATTCCGTCCTGGTCGTCGGCCTGGTCAGCATGCCGACGTTGGCGAGCAGCGCCAGCTGCTTTCCATCGTAGAGTCCCTTCAGCTCCGCGAGTGACGGATGAAGGCCGAACGATGAGTAGGTGTTGCCAGAGAACGGGGCGATCGAATTGGTCGTCAGCTCCTCTTTCGTGAGCTGGATGCCCGAGCTGGCGCTGCGGACCGCGGAGTACGCGCCGTAGCCTGCCGTGTCTGTCGGGACCAGAACGTTGTTGCCGTCGACGCCGCCGAACAGGAAGACGCAGACCAGCGCCTTGTAATCGGTGAGCGTCGCCGCGTGCGCGGCGAGCGAAAAGAGATCGAGGTTGGCGGCGAGCCCGGTGGCGCTCAGCGCGGCGGTACGGCGAAGGAAGTCGCGGCGTTTCATCTCAGCGCTCCACTTGGTAATGGGACGACGTGACCGCAAGATAGAACGCGGTCCTGGCGCGAGTCAGCGCATCGGTCGCGGACACGGCGTTCACCGCAGTGACGATCGCATTCTGAGCGTCCGTCGACAGCGTGCCGTGCAGCAGCAGGCGGTTGAGCTTCGCGACCAGCGCCGCGGGATCTCCGGCGAGCGCCGACAGCGCGCTCCAGTCGAGCTGGGTGCCGGTCGCGCCCCACACCGCGGGGTCGGGATTGATCGCCGGGGTGAACACCAGCGTGTTCACATAGTTGATCCGCGCGAACGTCGTGGCCGTATTTTGCAGCGCGAACTCGGGGCCCAGAATGCCGGTCCCCGGCACCAGGTAGTCGGGCGGGTAGAAGTTGAAGACCGACGGGGCGGTGAAAACGGGCTGTCCCATCGCCGTGGCCTGGGCGCGGAAGAATACGCCGTCCGATTTCGCATTGAGCGCGCGCGCGACGGCGACGACGAACTGTGCCGGCTCGCGCAAGCGGCCGTAATCGGGATCGGTCTTGACGTCGCCGCGCGCTTCGCTGTCGAGCAGGATGGCGCGGACGACGGCCGCGAGGTCACCGCGCACGCCACGACCGTTGTCGTTGAACACGGTGGCCACGCGCATGACATAGGCCGGAGACGGGTTGCCGGTCACCAGTTTCTGGATCAGCTGCTTCGACAGGAACGGCCCCACGTTCGGGTGCCGGAAGAGGATGTCGATCGCGTTCGCGAGGTCGGCGGGCATCGGGAGATTCGCCGCCGCCGTTCCGCCGTCGAGAAGCTTCTTCGCGAGATAGTCATGATATTGCTGGCGTTCCTCCATCGGCCCGTCATAGGACCTCGGATTCAGGCCGGTACGTGGACTCGCTCCCGGTGCGGTTGGGTACGTCCAGCCGGTGAACACGTGGGCAAAGCCCTCGATCTCGTCCTGGTCGTAAGTGGCGACCGGCTTGCGCTGCGCGTCGAGCAGCGGGGTGCCGTCCAGCTTCAGTTCGACGGTGCCGATCGAGAACAGCTGCATCACTTCGCGGGCGTAGTTCTCGTTGGGCTGCACGCCCGTGATGGCATTCGGCTTCAGGTTGTTGACCATGTCAAGGTAATTGCCCATCGCGGGCGAGAGCGTCACTTGGGTCAGCACGGTCCTGAAATTGTCGAACGCGAGGTCGGCGAGCATCTGCTGATAGCGCTGCATCGCATACGCCTGGCTGATCTCGGTCCCCGACGTCACCAGGATCTGCGACAGCGCGAATGCGACGCGCTGCCGAAGCTGGTCCGGCGCCATCACCGCGTTTCGGAAGAATTCGCGCTGCAGCTGAAACAGCGTGTAGTTGTCGCGCTGGCAATTGCTGGTTCCCGTGTCGGGCTTCGTGGTGTCATTGACGCACTCGGCCGGGCGGGTGGCGGGCCACCACGCGAAGGCGGTGTATTTCGTCTGCGGGGCGGCGAGTTGCTCGTCGACGAACGCGGCGGCGCCGACGGCTTTCACGTGAGCGACCAGCGCGTCGTTCGGGCCCCAGGTCGATTGTTCGAGCAGGCGCACGGCGTCCGCCTCGGTCTGCGCCGGGGTGGGCGGGCTGGCGCCGACGGCGCTTCCGGGCGCGCTGCTGAAGATCAAACCCAGCGCCGCGGCGGTCGCGAGCGCCAGCGACTTCAGCGCGGGACCGGGAGTTCGATTCGTTCGCATTTCTTCTCTCCCCTCGGGGTGCTGCCCGGAGCGTCGGATCGCGCACTGCACGGAATCAAATCCATCCATGGAGCCGGCAGGATCGTTGCCGCGACTCCCGGCCGCAACTTTACCGTCGTTGCCAATCCGGTTTCAGTAAGTCTTTGTAACCAATCGTGTCGCCGGCCGTCGTTCACGACCGGCCGCGCGCCGCCGGCGGATTATTCCATTGGCATGAAGGATAGACAAGCGGGCGGGCCGGTCCGGACCGGGACCATGGCGGCGTGGAGGCGCCGTCCGGGAATCGCTTCCGGTGCCGCCGCTGGCTACTGCAGCCGGATTTCTTCTGGATATCGAACGATCGTACGGCCAATCGCAAGGGCAATGATCAACTGTTCGCACTTTACTTTCGCTATTTGCGCTAAGTATCTGTTTATAATCGGAGAAGAGTTTTATGCAACATTGGCGCTAAGTCATTGAAGGGACAGCAGAAAAGCGTTGACCGACCGCGAGCGATTCCCTTATAGTTCCCGCAGGTGGTAAGAAGTGGGTAAAAGTGGGTGATCTGACGGGCGCTCGCCGCTGGCCGACCGGCCATGTGAATGAGCGCTCACCTTTACCCGCGGCTGGAGGGGGCGAGAGTGGCGCTGGGGGCGGCGGGTTCGACGGCCAATGGTCCGGTATTCCGGGGCGCGACCCATCTCGCGCTCGACGCCAAAGGCCGGCTTGCAATCCCCGCGAGGCACCGCGACGCGCTCCTCGCGGCCGACCAGGCGATCCCCGCGGCGAGTGGCAGCGCGCTGGTCCTCACCGTCGACCCCAGTCGCTGCCTGCTCCTCTACCCGCGTGCCGCGTGGGAACCGATCCAGGCGCGGCTGATGGCGCTTTCGTCATTCAACGAGCCGATTCGCCGTCTGCAACGGCTGCTCGTCGGCCACGCCGACGACGTTGACATCGACGGAGCCGGCCGCATTCTCGTGGCCCCCGCGCTGCGCCAGTACGCCGGCCTCGATCATCGCGTCGTCCTCGTGGGCCAGGGCAACAAGTTCGAGTTGTGGGACGAGGCGAGGTGGCTCGAGCAGACCGCGCACACGATCACCTTTTCCGCGGGCGAGTTGCCGCCGGAACTCGACGGCTTTTCGCTTTGATGGGCGATGGCGGCCACGTTCCCGTCCTGCTCGAAGAAGCCATCGCCGCGCTGGCCATCCAGCCGGGCGGGATCTACGTCGACTGCACGTTCGGCCGCGGCGGGCACAGCCGCGCGATTCTCGCCGCGCTGGGTGCCTCGGGGCGGCTTCTCGCGCTCGACCGCGATCCTGCCGCCGAGGCGGCGGCATGCGCCGTCGTCGATCCGCGGTTCACGTTCAGGCGTGCGTGGTTCTCGGAACTGCCCGACGTCCTCGCCGACTTGCGGGTTGCCCGCGCCGACGGCGTGCTGCTCGACCTTGGCGTTTCCTCGCCGCAACTCGACGACCCGGAACGGGGCTTCTCGTTTCGCACCGACGGGCCGCTCGACATGCGGATGGATCCGACGCGCGGCGAGTCCGCCGCCGCGTTTCTCGCGCGTGCCGACGCACGCGAATTGACGGAGGTGATACGCGACTATGGTGAAGAACGGTTTGCTCAATCGATTGCAAGAGCGATTGTTGCGGCTCGCGCGCTCGCACCCGTCGTCCGGACCGGGCAGCTGGCGGCGCTCGTGGCCGAAGCCGTCCGCACGCGCCCGCGGGGTGATTGGGGTCAGGATCCGGCCACGCGGACCTTCCAGGCTCTTAGGATTTTCGTCAACCGGGAGCTCGCGGAGCTCTCGCTGACGCTGCTGCGGATCGTGCCGTTGCTGAATCCCGGCGGCCGGCTTGTGGTGATCAGCTTCCATTCGCTCGAGGACCGGATCGTGAAACGTTTTTTCGCGCAAGGCTCGCAGCCGTTCGGCGGCGACCCGCGGCTCGCGCGGCTTGCGATCAGGGCAGACGCGCTGCCGGGAGCGCCGCTGAAGCTCGTCGGCCGTGCGATCCGGTCATCGGACCGCGAGGCGATGGCGAATCCGCGCGCGCGGAGCGCCACGTTGCGTGCGGCCGAACGCACCGTGCATCCGGTTCCGCCGGGATTTGCCGAGTCGGCGACGGCGGCGTCCGCCCGATGACTCGCTGACGCCGCGATGCTGCGCCTCAATCTCCTGCTGCTCGCCGCGCTCGTCGCGTGCGCGCTGTCGCTCGTAACGTCGAGGCACCAGGCACGCAAGCTGTTTGTCGAACTCGAGCGCGCGCAGGCGATGGCGCGCAGCTACGAGACGGAGTACGGCCAGCTCGAACTCGAGCAGTCGACGTGGGCAATGCCGGCCAGGACCGAGAAAATCGCGCGCGAGCAATTGAAGATGCAACTGCCGGGTCCGGGCCGGGTGGAAATCATTTCCGGCGGAGGCGCGCGATGAGGGCCGTCGCGATGAGCGCGAAGCCGGCGCAACGGCGCGCCGCGAAGGCGCTGCCGCCGCTGCCGCGATTCCGGGCGCCGCTGGTGTTCGGACTCATCGCGCTGCTGTTCGGCGGGCTCGTCGTGCGCTCGCTGTACCTGCAGTGGATCGACAACGAGTTCCTGCAGGAGCAGGGCAGCTCGAGATACAGCCGTGAGATCGAGTTGCCCGCACATCGCGGCCGGATCGTCGACCGCTTCGGCGAGGCGCTCGCGATCTCGACGCCGGTGAAGTCGATCTGGGCGTTCCCGGCCAAGACCGAGGCCACGCCCGAGCAGCTGGTGGCACTCGGCAAGCTGCTCGAAACGCCGCCGCAGGCACTTGCGAAGAAGCTGAGCGACGGTGGCGATTTCGTCTTCCTGGCGCGACAGGTGCCGCCGGAGGTTGCCGACCGCATCGCACTGCTGAAGATCAAGGGAGTCCACGATCAGAACGAATACCGGCGGTTCTACCCCGGGGGCGAAACGACCAGCCACATCCTGGGGTTCACCGGCGACCACGATACCGGCCAGGAAGGCATCGAGCTGGCGCAGCAGGAATGGCTTGGCGGGAAGCCGGGCAGCCGTCGCGTCATCATCAACCGGCGCGGCGACGTGGTCGAAGATGTGGAAGCAATCCGGGCGCCGCAGGCGGGGCGCGACCTGGCGCTCGCCATCGACACGCGGCTCCAGTATCTCGCGTTTCGGGACCTGAAGGCGGCGGTCGAGGCGAACAAGGCGAAGGCCGGCGGGCTCGTCATCCTCGACGTGCAGAGCGGTGAAATCCTCGCGTTGGCCAATTGGCCCACGTACAACCCGAACGCGCGCAACCGCGTCGCGCGCGAGAAGATGCGCAACCGCGCGCTGACCGACGTCTTCGAGCCCGGTTCGACGATGAAGCCGTTCACCATCGCCAGCGCGCTTGAAGCCGGCAAGGTAAACCCGGGAACCATCATCCAGACCGCCCCCGGCACGCTGACGATCGGTCCGAACACCATTCACGACGCGCATCCCAACGGCGCGCTCACGGTCGAACAGGTGATTCAGAAGTCGTCGAATGTCGGCGCCGCGAAGATCGCGCTGTCGCTGCCGCCGGAGACGCTGTGGCGAACGCTGGCCGATGCGGGCTTCGGCACGCCGCCGAAGACCGGCTTTCCGGGGGAGGTCGCCGGCCGCCTGCGCCCGGCGAAGACGTGGAAGCCGATCGAGCAGGCGACGATGGCGTATGGCCACGGCATCTCGGTAAACCTGGTTCAGCTGGCCCGCGGCTACACGGTATTTGCAACCGAGGGCGAGTTGAAGCCGGCGACGCTGTTCAAAGCCAGCGGCCCGGTGGCCGGCCGGCCGGTGATGAAGCCGGAGACCGCGCATGCCGTGCGACGGATGCTCGAAATGGCGGTGCAGACCGGCGGCACCGCGCCGCGCGCCCAGGTGACGGGATACCGCGTCGGCGGCAAGACCGGCACCGCGCACAAACTCGAGGGCCGCGGCTACGGCAACAAGTACGTGTCGTCGTTTGTCGGCTTCGCGCCGGTGTCGAACCCGCGGCTCGTCGTCGCCGTGATGATCGACGAGCCGTCCGCCGGCCAGTACTACGGCGGCGCCGTCGCGGCGCCGGTGTTCTCGGGCGTGATGGGTTCCGCGCTGCGGATGCTCGGCGTGCCGACCGATGCA
>Ga0315287_10001003_pt1 | contig 25443 bp, 24 predicted proteins | sample YL17G11_0_MG_FD_205037 | JGI IMG/M metagenome (GOLD analysis project Ga0315287, IMG submission 205037) | Sediment microbial communities from Yellowstone Lake, YNP, Wyoming, USA - YL17G11_0 | ecosystem: Environmental > Aquatic > Freshwater > Lake > Sediment | place: USA: Wyoming | collected... | reverse complement strand
GGACGCCATGGAGGTGGAACAGGTAAAGCGAAAATTATTCGGAGAGCTGGAAGACAATAAATAAAATTAGTCCCGCATGGCGGGATCCCGTTTGCGGGGGAAAGGTCGCATAGTGGCCTAGTGCGCATGCTTGGAAAGCATGTGTGGGGTAAAACCCACCGAGGGTTCGAATCCCTCCCTTTCCGCTTCGTCCCAGTAAGGGGAATTATTAAAATAATTATGTTGCAATATCTTGTTTTTTTGGGCGCGGCAGTTAATATATTTGGCGTTTTTTATTATATTAAGGATATACTGCGCGGCAAAACAAAACCAAATCGCGTTACTTGGTTAATGTGGTCTGTTGCGCCACTAATTGCGACCGTTGCTGCTCTTTCAAATGGTGTTAGTTGGGCTGTTTTACCGGTATTTATGGCGGGTTTTTGTCCATTTTTGGTTTTGATTGCTTCTTTTGTAAACCCAAATTCTTATTGGAAACTCGGTACATTAGATTATGTTTGTGGCTTCCTTTCTGTTTTGGCGTTAATTCTTTGGGGAATTACAAAAGAGGCGAATATTGCTATTATGCTTGCTATCGCAAGTGATGGCATTGCGGTTGTTCCGACTTTAGTGAAAGCGTGGAAACATCCAGAGAGCGAGTCAGTCATTGCATATACAACTGGTTTATTTAATGCACTTACAAGTTTTGTGGCTATAAAGTTATGGAGTTTCTCTGAATTGGCATTTCCCATTTATTTGGTTATTGCAACTTCGTCCTTAATTTTTTCTGTTTGGCACCGCAAAATTTTTAAGAAATATGAATAAAATAACCAAACAAGACCAAAAATCATTTTTTACACAAAGAGTTTACCCTGTTAGATAATAATTTTTTTATTGTTTTTATTAAGAATATAAATTTTGTGTTAAAGAAATCAAAATCCAATAAGACTATACCAGGTTTTTCTAACAGGGTTTACGGGGTTGTTGCTAAAATTCCGAAGGGAAAAGTTTTAAGCTATAAAGAAGTGGCAATAAGGGCGGGCTCGCCGCGAGCCTGTCGAGCGGTTGGAAATATTATGAATAGGCACAACATAAAAGGATTGCCCTGCCATAGAGTTATTGGTTCAAACAATAAAATCGGCGGCTATAAATGGGGAATTAAAAGAAAAATAGAAATTTTAAGAAAAGAAGGAGTAAAGATAGATTTTAAATGAAAAAACATTTATTTTTTTATATAACAATTTTACTTTTATTTTTGACATTCTTTTTTTTAATCTTTAAAATTGAAAAATACAGAGAAGAGAGTAAAGATTCTTTATTGGAACTAAAAACCAATGTACCAAAACCTAGTAAACTGATACTCGATGTTCCTTATATTAACGAAGCGCCGGATGGGAATTTTTCCGGCAACTGGAAAAATGCTTGCGAAGAAGCAAGCATGACAATGATAGAAAAATATTATGCGGGTCAAAAATCCGTAGGCGTTATAGAGGCAATGTCTTTTATGCAGAATTTATTTGACATAGAGGATAGAATATATGGCAGTAATGCCGATACGGACACGGCCAGAACAGCCAGACTCATGAATGATTATTTGTCATACAGCGCAATTATAAAAGATAATCCGACAATTGAAGACATAAAAAAACAATTATTGAAGAAGCGTCCTGTTATGTCTTTTCACTACGGGTTTGATTTACATAATCCAAATATTCCCTTTGCCGTAAACGGCACGTATTATCACACAATGGTAATCATAGGCTATGACGACAATACAAAAGAATTTATTGTTCATGATGATGGCGATCAGAAAAATGGCGCTAATCATCGTTATGGATACGATTTATTTATGGGGTCTTTACGCGATTTTAATTTCGTTTCACATAGGACCAATGGTCAGGCACGCGTGATTTTTACCAATCCGAACAAAAACTAAAAAAGAAAGGAGGGGAAGTTGGAAGAAGTAAAAATAGGAGCGAAGCTAGAGCGCTTGTTTAACCATTCAAAGAATGGAGGATGCGGTTTTTATGCTATCAACGTCATATTAATGATGTTTGATAAGGAGGAAGTATTTTTTTCGTTTTCGCGCAAAAAAGGGATTAGTTCCAAAAAGCTTATTCTGGAATTGCGTAAGGCGGGCCTGGTTGTTGCTTCGAAAACAATCAGCGCACGCAATCTTAAACCAAGGTCTATACTTTGGTATCCAAAGCCGATAGATCACTATGTTGTAATCGGAGAAGTTGCGGATGGGCGAGTCCTCATTTACGATAGCGAAAGAAAGGGTGGTCCCAAGTGGCACAGGTTGTCGTATCTTAAGAAGAAGTGGTACAAATGGTACAGTGATAGATATTGCGGTTGGGTTGTCGAGGTTAAAGAAAAGTAGCTTATCGTCTGGCGAGGGCCAAAGGCCCTCGCCATTTTCTTTATCCTGCACCAAATTTTGGTGCCAGGGTTTACATTTTTTAAAAAATAAACTAAACTAAAGCCATGAGCCCAATCGACGAAATAAAAAACCGGTTGGATATTGTTGAAGTAATTGAAGGATATATTAAACTTAAAAAAGCGGGTAAAGACTATAAGGCACCTTGCCCCTTTCACAAGGAAAAAAATCCTTCTTTTTTTGTATCTCCATCCAAGCAAATTTGGCATTGCTTCTCTTGCAATATCGGCGGGGATATTTTTAGTTTTGTAGAAAAAATTGAAGGAATTGAATTTGTAGAAGCGTTAAGGGTTTTGGCCAAGAAAGCCGGGGTAATTTTGAAGAAAGAAGACCCTCAAATCAGAAATCAAAGAAATGCTTTATATGAAATTTGTGAAGAAGCAACAGATTTTTTTGAGAAACAAATTGAAACAAATAGGCCGGTTTTGGAGTATTTAAAAAATAGAGGGTTAAAGCCGGAAACGATTAAAGAATTTAAAATTGGTTATTCTAGTGATTCCTGGGACGCATTGCTTCGTCATTTAACAGAGATAGGATACAAGCCAAACGACATTGAAAAAGCTGGATTGATTATCAAGAAGGAAGGAGAAAACAAGTATTATGATAGATTCAGAAAAAGAATAATGTTTCCGCTTCAGGATTTAAATGGTCAGATAGTAGGATTTACGGGCAGGGTTTTTGGACTGGAGAAAGAAAATGTCGGTAAATATGTAAATACTCCGGAAACCCCGATATACAACAAAAGCCATATAATATATGGATTGGATAAAGCAAAGACGGAAATCAGAAAAAAAGACCAATGTATTGCGGTTGAAGGTCAGTTTGATTTGATAATGTGCCATCAGGCTGGTTATAAAAATGCGGTTGCCGTATCCGGAACCGCTCTAACCACTGATCACTTGCAGACATTAAAGCGCTATACCGAAAATTTAGTTTTTTCTTTTGATGCCGATACCGGCGGCGAAGGGGCGACCAAAAGAGCGATTGGTTTGGCTCAGCAATTTGAATTTAATATTAAAGTGGCAATATTGCCAGGAGAGGACAAAGATCCCGCGGAGATTATTAAAAAAGATGTTGAAAAATGGGAACAGATTTTGAAAAACTCCAAACCGGTAATGGAATTTTATTTTGAAAATACATTTGCTAAATATCAGAAAAATTTAAACGTTGATAATAAAAGGGAAATTGCCAAGGAATTATTATTACCTATAAAAAATTTGGTTAACGTAGTTGAGCAGGCACACTGGCTGCAAGTTTTGGCGTCAAAATTAAAAATTGAAGAAAAATCTTTGATTGAAGCATTGCGCAGGGTAAAATCCCGAGAAGAAGGCAAAGAAATGCCGTCGGAACATTTTGCCGAAAGGTCGCGCATAAAAGAATTGGAAGAAATTTTATTGGGATTAGTGCTAAAATATCCGGAACATTTGGAATATTTAAATAAAAATTTTTACGAATCGCTTTTAAACACCGAGGAATTAAAGAAGTTTGTAAAAAACATAAAAATGGATAACGTAAAGTCAGAAGAGGATAAATTTTTAGCCAATTATTTGATTTTTAAAGTCGACCACCTTAACATAGAAGAGAAAGAAGTATTAAAAGAAATGGATTTTTGCATACAAGAATTAAAAAGGAATCATCTTAAAGAAGAGTTAATCAAGGTTAGTTTGGACATAAAAGAGGCAGAGGGCGTGAATAAAAAAGAAGAGCTTAAAAAATTAAACGAAAAATTTTGTAAATTGGCGGAAGAATTAAATCAACTAAGTGAATAATAATTTATAATCAATATTAATATAATATGGTAAAGAAAAAAAAGTCGGAGCGTAAGCGAAGATCCGCCGTAGCTCGACATAAGTCGAGCAGAGGCGGGGGGAAAACCCGTCGAATTAAAAAGGTTACCAAAAAGCGCGAACACAAAAAGCTCGTCCGCCATCGCAAGCCGAGATCGCGAGGCGTTGCGAGTGGACTTATTACAGACGAGATTATTCAGAAATTAATCCACCAATCAAGAGGAAGAGGTTTTGTTACTGAACCGGAAATAATCAAGGCAATCCCGCACATAGAAAGAGATATTGAGGGGATTGAGGAGCTTTATGATGAATTACGGGATGCGCATATTCAAATTTTAGAAAAAAAGGAATACATCGACTTCGTTCCGACCGTGGTCCCGACTCAAGTCGGGACAGAGGTCGGGAAACAAAAACCGGAAAAAAAATCAAGAAAGGGTGTTAAAAAACTTTTTGAAGATTTAGATAATGTTGATTCGGTGCAGATGTATTTGAAGGAAATTGGAAAAACGGACTTAATTTCAGGAGATGAGGAGGTAGAATTAGCAAAAAGAATTTTAAAAGGTGACGAAGAAGCAAGAGAAAAGCTGACCAAGGCCAACCTACGCTTGGTGGTTAATATTGCCAAAAGATATGTTGGCAGAAGCCCGCATTTGACTTTGTTGGATTTAATCCAAGAGGGGAATATCGGTTTATTTAGGGCGGTTGAAAAATTTGATTACAAAAGAGGATACAAATTTTCTACTTATGCAACCTGGTGGATACGTCAAGCAATAACCCGCGCCTTAGCCGATCAATCCAGAACCGTAAGAATCCCGGTACATATGGTTGAAACAATCAGCAAATTTAATCAAGTTCGTAGAAGGTTATTGCAGGATTTGGGCAGAGATCCAATGCCCGAAGAAATTGCCGCTGAAATGGGCGTAGAAATTGAAAAAGTACGTCACATTATTAAAATTTCACAAGACACCGTATCTTTAGAAACTCCGGTGGGAGAGGACGAAGAAGATAGCACGCTCGGAGATTTTATTGAAGACGATAAAACTTTAATGCCTCACAATGTTGCCGCGCAAAGATTATTAAAAGATTGGCTGCAGGAAATTTTGGTGGATTTGGCTCAGCGCGAGCAAAAAATATTAGAAATGAGATTTGGGCTAAAAGATGGAGTTCAGCATACGCTTGAAGAAGTAGGAAAAGAATTTAAAGTCACCAGGGAAAGGATTAGGCAAATTGAAGCTAAGGCGCTTCAGAAAATTCGCGAACACAACAAATTGAAAAAATTGGAGGAATACTAAACAATGTTTAAAATTATTAAAAAATCAAAAACTTCGAAAGCAAGAGTGGGAAGATTGAAAATGAAACACGGCGAAATCGAAACGCCGTTTTTCATGTCTATTGCGACAAAGGGTGCGGTTAAAAATTTAACTCCCGAAGAATTAAAACAAATTGGTGTGCCAATACTTTTATCCAATACTTATCATTTAATGGTCCGGCCGGGACTCGAAAGGATTAAAAAATTCGGCGGAGTACATAAATTGATTAATTGGGATAAACCGATTTTAACCGATTCCGGAGGTTATCAGGTTTTTTCTTTATCAAAATTACTGAAATTAAACGATCGGGGAGTCGAATTTTCGTCAGAAGAAACCGGCGGGAAAATATTTTTAACACCGGAAAAAGCCTTGGAATTTCAGAAAGAAATTGGGTCGGATATCTGTATGACTTTGGACGAATGCCCGGAATATACCAAAGATAAAAAAAGAGTAGAAAAAGCGGTAAACAGAACTACTTACTGGGCAAAACGAAGCCAGGACTTAATTCAGAAATGGGGCAAAAATAAACCATTGGTATTTTGTATTGTTCAGGGTGGAATATTTAACGATTTAAGAAAGAAAAGTTTAGGTGAATTAATGCAGTTTGAGTGGGATGGTATTGCCGTGGGCGGGGTTTCTGTTGGCGAACCATTTTCAGAAGCACATAAAGTTTTAAAATTTTTGTCGGATAAATTACCGGAAGATAAGCCGCATTATTTAATGGGGGTTGGTTACCCGGAGCAAATTATTGAGTCAGTAAAACAAGGAATTGATATGTTTGATTGTGTGATTCCGACAAGGCATGCAAGGCATGGAGAAATTTTTGTTTTTAAAAAGAGTTTAAAATCCGAAATAATTCAAATTAGAAAAAGCAAATACGCTCTTGATTTTTCCCCAATAGATAAGAGTTGTTCCTGTTATACTTGTAAGAATTTTTCTAAAGCATATTTGCATCATTTATATAAATCAGGCGAGCCATTGTATCAGCGCCTTGCCACAATTCATAACCTAAAATTCTATATGGATTTGATGCAAAAAATTAGAGAGGGGATAAAGAAGGGGAAAATATAAAAAATCGGGTTAAAACCCGATTTTTTAATCTGCTCCCTCTATTGAACGCGCTTAGAACTATTAACTGGGAAACGATGAAGGCAGAAATACTTAAATTTGAATTTATATAAGATCCTTATTCTGTAGGATTAAAATCTTTCGGTGCCAACATTGTGGTAAAAATCAATTCGGGCTTTAAATATTTATTAACGGATTTTTCTATGTCTTCAATTTTTACCTCTTCAATTTCCTTTTTTATCTCTTCAAATCCTCTTGGCTTGCCGAGAAACAATATATCATTCGCAGCCCACATAATAATATCTTGAGTATTTTCATAATTTAGCATGAGTTTTCCTAATTTTAAATTTTTTACCTTATTTAAAAGATTAACATCAGATTTAGACCTTTCAATAACATCAAGAGTCGCATCAATTGCCTCTTTATATCTTTTGGGGTCAGTACCAACATAGACATTAAAATTGCCCACATCCATTCTTTTTGTAATCGACGCGCCTATTGAATAACAAAGTCCTCGCTTATCTCTCACTTCTTGAAAAAGAGGGAAGGACATACCACCAGAGATCATGTCTCTAAAAAATTCTAAATAAAGCGAACCTTTATCTTCCCCCCTACCTATTAATGCATCCAATGAGACATGTAATTGGTCCAATTCTTTATTCTTCACAAATTGTTTATTTGTTTTATCTGCTACTTTTTCATCTTTTCTGTTGTTTGAATTTTTTTCTAAATCATCTACGAAATATTTATCAAACAATCTTAATGCCTCATTTTCTGTAATATTGCCAACTGCCACAAAAACATAATTCGAGGAATTATAATATCTTTTTTTAAACGCTAAAAAATCATCTTTCGTAAATGCCAAAACAGATTCTTCTGTTCCCAAAACATCTCTACCGAGAGGATGATTACCATAAACAAATTCTTTGCTTATTAACCAAAGATATTTTTGCGGATCATCATTTCTTCGTTTAATTTCTTGAACAATATTCTTCATTTCAATTGGAATTTTATCTTCTGGAAAAATAGAGTTTTTTATTTGTTCGCTTATTACGTGCACAGCTCTTTCAGCATGATCATTCGGAACCCTGGCAAGATAAAAAGTTCTTTCATTATTAGTAAATGCATTGATTCTTCCGCCAACCTCCTCAACGCATTCTATCAAATTCAGGCTATTGGGAAAGTCTGTGGTCCCTTGAAAATGCATATGCTCTAACGCATGAGCAATACCAGCTTCTTTGGGCCAAATTTCATCTCTGGTTCCACATTTAATAATCACTCCCATTGCAACACTATTATAATTCGACGAAGAAAGCGTCCACAATGACACCCCTGATTTAGTTTTTGTTTCTGAAAAATTAAGTTCCATATATTTTTATAATAAATTTATTATTTAACTTTTTTAATAAATACCTCTCGACGAATTTTTCGATATTTTTACCTTTATAAAAAATATCTGGACGAATCTTTGTTTTTTCTATGGGTTGCTTCTTCCCCTTCAAGAAAAATCTCCAAGTTGGAATTTTAACCACAAACTCTTTCCCGGAACATTTTATTATTTCTGATATTGGATTAGCACTCCCACCACGAGTAGTTTCACCTATTAAAATGGCTCTCTTTGAAATTTTGAACGGCGCAAGAAATAGTTCATTAGAGCTAAAACATTTTTTTGAAATTAAAATCGCAATTGGCTTATTAATAAAAATTTTCCCGTTTGGTTCGAGTTTATCTGTTGTGGTCGTTAATTTATCGCCTTTCCATTTTTTAGTGAACTTGCCGTAGGGAATTGGCTTATCGAAAAAGATACCGGCAAAATTATGAGCAATTTTTGATGCTCCACCCTGATTATCCCGCACATCAATAATTATGGCATTGTATTTGTTAATATTCTTTTGACAGAAACTATTCAGCTTTTTATCAATCTTGCCCAACCACATCAACCACGATGGAATTTTTATATAAAGTATACGATTTCTAAATTCAAACGACGGCACCCTTTGGGGTTTCACCTTGCGCATAAATTTGCGGTCTGGCTTATGATATTCTCTAATGTCGGCATGCCCGTTTTTTAAAAAAGATAGCAATTTCTTAATTGCTCCTTCGGCTGCTATGTTGTTTTTCGCAAATTTATCAAATATACCTTTAGATTTTTTCTCAAAAATAATTCTTTCCGCTTTGGTTAAAAACGGGTATATTTTCAAAACCTTTTTATAAATAAATTTTATTTGCATTAAATCATTTTTGTTTTTGGAAATCATACATTTACATTTTAACTTAATTACAGAACCTAGTAAATATGTCTTTCAACTAAAATTAAAAAGGGGGCGCACTATCATTACAATAATGCGCCCCGTGGCAATGCATTACGTGTCGCTGGGACACGTGCAGTCATCACCACAGCTGACATCGCCAGGACAGTCAGTGGAAGCGCCAGCCAACTCTTCCAGCCTGGCATCAACAATTCTGATGTCGCTCATGCGGCACCTCCTTTTCAAATATAAATTTACTCGGGCCGTATAGCTATTTTCTTAATGAGCAATGGAATTATTGTTTTCATAAACTCACAGTGGTTTGGATCTGGAACAAAAAAATCATTTGTGACGGCCCAACCCTTGTGAGCGCAACCTCCTTTACATAAATATTTTACAAAACAATTTTGACAAGAAATCATTTTGCTTGAAATCCTATTCGCCAAATAATTGAGTTTCTGTCTGTCTATGTGAAACTCTGATTCACAATCTCCGATACAGAAAAAATTCCATTCTGGAAATGTTTCATCTGCAACTTCACTACAAGCGGTAAGCATTCCTTTGTGGTTTACAACAATCGTTTTACCACATATGGGACCACAATAAGAATCGACGCCAGGGCTTAAAAAATAACCCAATTCCCCTATTTTTATACGCTTTTTATTTTCCTTTGCCCATTTCAATATTTTTATAGTTGTTCTTGCCCACTTTTCGCCAGAAAGTTGTTTTAAGGACCCATCTTTAACGAGCCCTGTTGCTCGTCCCAAATTATAAAGTGGCTCAAAATGAATGGTTTTTACGCCAATACCACTAAAATAATTTAAGATATTATCAATCTGATCGACGGTGTCCTCGGTTAAGGTGGTTCTTACTGAAAGTGGCTTTTGAGATTTTTCCAACCAAATACGCATTGATCTTTCAACAAACTTTGAAGATGGTTTGCCATTCTTTAATGGACGCAAAAAATCTTGAATCTTTGGTGGTCCGTCAACTGAAAAAGTAATTGCTACGTTTTTGTTAATTAGCCATTCTAAAAAATGTGGCGATACAACACCAGAAGTCGTTAGTACCCAACAAACTTGTTCCCCGTATTTTTCAATCACATATTTAATCGTATGAATATTCAGCGTTGGTTCTCCGCCACCAAACAAAGTAACTCTTGGATTAGTCGGATTCTTCGCTAAATATAATGAAATAGCCCTGTCTGCTATTTCTCTGTCCATGAATTCTCTGGTAACGCCAGCACTAGCATAACAATAACGACAATTTAACAGACATCCCCTTCCAAGTAAAAGCATGATATTTGAAAATATTTTATTGTCTGTATTAACAATCGTCAGTGGTGAAAAAAATCCTTGTTCTCTTAGTTTCTGAAAAGTCTCATCGTTCCAATTTTTAACCCAAGAAATTCTTTTTTGATTTTGACCATAAACAAAAGTTCCATCTTCATCTCGAAAAACAATAGAATCTTCAATAAGTATCGGATTTTCATTGATTTTCATTTTCCTTGCCTCCTTTCTTTTTTAAAATTGTCAAAGAACAATTCAACGAATATCTATATTAAAGCCATTTTTCAGCTTTATTTTTATATCCTTAGCTTACAACTTTAAATTAACTATGTCAAGTGCCAATGTACAAACAAAAACCCGAAAAAATGTCTCGGGTTTTATGTCCAAAAAAATTTCTCCGCAGGTAGGATTCGAACCTACAACCAACTCCTTACACATAACCCCAAAATTACTTTTGGGAGTGGACTATATCTTTGCCATGGTTAATGAAATTAACTTTAGGCATTTCGGTATCTAGTCTCTACGGCGCTCTCCAACTAATGTTAGAGTTCCCACGGTATTACCCCATAATTACAGGGCTTCACCGTTATCCCGAAAAGTTCATTCCAAAATTTCTTTTGGAAGCTGCGTATATCTCACAGGGAGCTGCTCTACCATTGAGCTACTGCGGAATGATAGTAGTTTTATTATATAGAAAAAAATATTTTTAATCAAGTAAATCATCCCATCGTGCGAGATCGCAAAGCCCGAGATTTTTTCTCGGGTTTTTGGTTGCTATGAAGTTTTATTAAACTTATCCGCGGACAAAGGTTAAGGATTTCCCCTTTTTGTCTCCTCTGCCGGTTCTTCCGATGCGATGAATATAATCTTCGTAGGTTGCCGGCATATCATAATTTATCACATGACTTACATTATCAATATCGAGGCCACGAGCAGCAACGTCGGTTGCCACTAAAACTTGAACACGGCTTTCCTTGAACATTCCGAGCGCCCTTTGGCGCTGGGAATTATTTTTATTTCCGTGTATCGATTCCACTTTTAGGCCTTTTCTTGAAAGCATTCTGGAAAGACTCTCTACGCCGTGTTTTGTTCGTCCGAAGACAAGAACCTTGCTAAACTCCTCTTTAATTAAAAGGCCGTGTAAAACATCTACTTTATTGCTGCTGTCTGTTATTTTAACGACATCTTGCTCGATATTTTTTGCCGTGTCTCTGGTTTTAACAGAAATTTTTATCGGATTTTTAAGAAAATCTTTAATTAATTCCTCGATTTTAGAAGAAATGGTCGCCGAGAATAAAAGCACTTGTTTTTCTTTCGGAGTGCCGTTCATTATATAACGAGTATCATTAATAAAGCCCATATCCATCATTCTATCGACTTCATCCAATACAACGGTATTGAAGCTGGATAAATTTATTTTCCTTCTTTCTATTAAATCTTTCAGTCTTCCTGTTGTTCCGATAACTACATTATGATTGCGGCTAAGTTCCGAAATTTGCCTGTTGATATTTGCCCCTCCCACGCAACAAACAGAAAAAATTCTCATTCCCCTGGCAAAGAATTTAAACTCCTCACCTATTTGAAGAGCGAGCTCTCTTGTCGGAGTAATGATTAAAACCTTTTCTTTTGGGTTAAGCAATATTTTGTTGATAAGCGGGACAAGAAAGGCTGCTGTTTTTCCCGTTCCGGTGTTGGCAATGCCGACAACATCACGGCCTTCAAGCATACTTGGAATAACCTGGTCCTGAATTGGCGTAGGAATGACATATCCTCTATTTTCAATATTTTTTAATATTTGTCGGTTAATTTTGAAATCCTGGAATTTGTACTTGGGAACAAAACATTCATTTTCTTGATCCATAATTGCTTTATTGATAAATTTTTGAGGATCTATAAATTCGCTGAGTTGGCCGCTTTTTCTGTAACCCGAAAAACCCCTTGGTCTAAACCGAGAAGGGTATATGGCTCTTCCCTTTTTTCTGATATTAAAGCTTCTGTTCATATTATTTATTTTTATTTAAACAAAAAGAGACCAATTGGTCTCGATAGTTTTTACTAGAATATTTTCTAAAGATTAAAAACCCGTAAGATTCAATTATTAGTTATAGTGTATATTAAAAATAATTTTTTGTCAATAGATGGGATAAGGATTGAATTTTTGATATAATAAATTTACCATGAAATATGATATAGCGATAATTGGCGGAGGACCTGCAGGAATGATTTCTGCGGGAAGAGCCGGCGAATTGGGAGCCAGCGTTATTTTGATTGAAAAAAATAAAAATCTCGGAAGAAAGCTTTTAATTACGGGTAAGGGGCGATGCAACATTACAAACAAAGAAAATAATCCAAGAAAATTTATAAGTGAATTCGGAAAAAATGGGAAATTTCTTTTTTCGGCTTTTTCCAAATTTGGAGTCCAAGAAACGATAAGCTTTTTTGAAAAACTAAATTTAAAAACAAAAGTTGAAAGAGGAGGAAGAGTTTTTCCCGTAAGCGATAAATCACAAGACGTGCTTAAGGTATTGATTGGTTGTTTGAACAAGCCAAACGTAAAAATAAAATTAAATTCGGGAGTGAAGGGAATAATAAAAAAGGACAATAAAATTGAAAAAATTATTCTTGTGAACAACGAAGAAATTACGGCAAATAACTTTATAATTTCTACGGGAGGCAAATCATGTCCCGAAACCGGGTCTACGGGAGATGGATATGAGTGGGCCAAGAAATTGGGACACACAATTACGAATCTTTCGCCGTCGCTTGTGCCCATTATCGTAAAAGAAAAAATAGTGGAAGAATTAGAAGGGTTAAGTTTAAAGAATGTTGAGATAAGCGTTTATAGAGAGAACAAAAAAATCGATTCAAGGTTTGGCGAAGCAATATTTACAGCAGACGGAATGAGCGGTCCGATTATTATTGATATGAGCAAGAAAATCGGACAAGAATTGCCCAAAGGCATTAAAATAAAAATAGATTTTAAACCAGCATTGGATTTTTTAAAGCTCGACAGGAGAATTCAGGAAGATTTTCGCAAAGATTCCAAAAAAAAGTTTAAAAACAGCCTTGATGATTTGTTGCCGCAAAAACTTATTCCCGTTATTATAAAACTTTCCAAAATTAATCCGGATAAAAAATCCAATTCTGTCACCGCAGAAGAAAGAAAAAAATTACTGCATCTTTTAAAAGAATTTACATTAGAGGTAAAATCATTGGCTGCTTACAAAAAGGCGATTATCACTTCTGGCGGAATTAAATTAAGCGAAGTTGACCAAAAGACCATGAAATCAAAACTAATAGATAATTTATATTTTGCGGGAGAGATACTCGACCTTGATGGTCCGACAGGAGGATACAACTTGCAAGTTTGCTGGACAACGGGATATATCGCAGGCGAAAGCGTTGTGCTTAAACGAGAATAAACAAAATTCCGCCTTATCGGCGGAGTTTTGTTTTAAATTCTATAAAATTTAAAAAACTAATTTATGAAAGGTGTTTTGATACAAGCTTGGTCATTTCGAACATATTGACCACCTTCTTGCCACCAAAAACTACTTTCAAACTTTCATCTGCGTTGATATTGCGTCTATTCTTGTCATCTTGAAGCTTATTCTTCTTAATATATACCCAGAGTTTTTTTACAACTTCTGATCTGGGCATAGGACCCTTTCCAACGACCTCAGCTAAAGCTGCGCTGATTTTCATTGGCTTCATAAACGCTGCATTTGGCTTTCTTTTTGCGCCTGTTTTTTTCTTTGCCATATTCTTTTTTACCCCGCCAAGGCGGGATTAATTAATTATTATCTAAACCTTTAACTTAATTATACTCTATAGAGAAAAGCTTGTAAAGCAAGTCCTATTTGTTTTGGGGAACAGTTGTCAAGATGATTATTTTGTGATATATTAATTATATCTAACTTAGTGTCGGTCGCGATACTTATCGGACCGATTTTTGGTACGACTAAGCATTTTAATTTATGGAAATTAGAAACATAGCTATAATTGCACACGTTGACCACGGCAAGACAACCTTGACCGATGTTTTGATGCGCCAAACCGGAATGAACGGTGAAGGCATAAGCATGGATAGCAATGCGTTGGAACAAGAAAGAGGAATCACAATTTATTCCAAAAATACTTCGGTATTTTATAAAAATACAAAAATAAATATTGTGGATACTCCGGGCCATGCGGATTTTAGTTCTGAAGTCGAGCGTATTTTACGTTCAATTGATTGTGTTTTGCTGTTGGTTGATGCCCAAGAGGGGCCCATGCCTCAGACAAAATTTGTTTTGAGAAAATCTCTGGAACTGGGCTTAAAACCGATTGTGGTTATAAATAAAATTGATAAGTCCGCAGCCAGGCCCGCAGCAGTACACGAAATGGTTTACGAATTATTTTTGGATTTGGGTGCAAATGACGAGCAATTAAATTTTAAAACGCTTTATGCATCATCTAAAGAAGAGTTCGCAAAACTTAATTTAAGCGATAATTCCGAAAACCTTAATCCTTTGCTTGATGCGATTTTAGAAAATGTTAAACCAGCTTCAACTCCGGAAATGGCAGAAAAACCATTATCAGCCCAGCCGTTTAATTTGGCTTATGATAATTATTTGGGTAGATGTGCAATTTGTAGAATCTATTCCGGAAAAGTTAAATACAATCAAGAGGTAATCATAAAGAGTCCCGAAAAAGAAAACAGAAAATATAAAGTTGTTAAGCTTTATACTTTTGAGGGGTTAAATCGTAAAGAAGTTCAAGAGGTGGTTGCCGGAGACATTGTAATGATTGCCGGTTTATCGGATATCGAGATCGGTGAAACGATTGTAGAAACCGCCGAACAAGAATTATTGCCGGCAATTAAAATTGATGAGCCGACAATTTCTTTGAATTTTTTGGTGAATAATTCACCTTTTGCCGGCAAAGAGGGGAAATTCGTTACCAGCAGACAACTGAAAGAAAGATTAAAAAAGGAACTGGAAATAAATGTCGGACTTAAAATAAATTTTAGCAACGCGCATTATTATAAGGTTTTGGGGAAAGGCGAGTTGCATATCGCAATACTTTTGGAAAATTTAAGGCGTGAAGGATACGAGTTACAAGTTTCCAAGCCGCAAGCAATTATTAAAGAAAAAGATGGTCAAAAAATGGAACCATTTGAAGAAGTGATGGTGGATGTTGATGAAAAATTTTCAGGCACGGTAATTGAAAAACTATCCAAGCGCAAAGGAATGTTAATGGAGCTTAAAAACAAAAACCACCAAGCAAGATTATTATTTAAAATTCCAACACGCGGACTATTGGGATACAGGAATGAATTTGTTATCGATACCAAAGGAACCGGAATCTTGTGCTCTCATTTTTTGGGTTTTATGCCTTTTATTGGCGAGATTGCAAAAGGTGGTTTCGGTTCAATGATTTCAATGGTAAGCGGGAAATCTTCTGCTTTTTCTTTATGGAACCTACAGGAGCGCGGAATTTTATATATTGGTCACGCTATAAATGTTTATGAGGGAATGATTGTTGGTAATACGCCTACGGGCTATGACATGGAGGTTAACCCAACCAAGGGAAAACAATTAAGCAACATGCGTGCATCCGGATCGGATGAAGCAATTTGTTTAACTCCGCCTATGGAAATAACCTTGGAAAGGGGATTAAGCATTATTAATGACGACGAATATCTGGAAGTAACTCCCTTAAATATACGGTTAAGAAAAAAGCACCTTACTGAAAACGAGCGGAAAAAAGCCAAGAGATAAAAGGTTGCTTAACGACTGATTTTAAGTTAATCTTAGATTGTGGACATACAAAAATTAGAATTATTTTTAAAAGAAAATGATCAGCCAAAATTCCGCTTGGAGCAGATTAAAAAAGCCATTTATCAAGATGGCATTAATTCGTTTTTAGATATTACGGCGTTACCAAAAGATTTGAGAGAAGCCCTGGATAAAAATATTGAAATTTTACCGTTTAAATTGGAGAAAGTTTTAACTTCAAAAGACGAAAAATCTTACAAAGCGCTTTTAAAATTAAAAGATGGCAATTTGATAGAAACGGTTCTAATTTCACCAAAACCAGGATTGTGGTCAGTGTGCATATCTTGCCAGTCCGGGTGTTCCTTGGGTTGCAAGTTTTGCGCAACCGGACAAATGGGTTTTATAAGAGACCTAACAGCCGAAGAAATTTCCAGCCAAGTCTTATTCTGGAAACAGTATTTACGCAAAATTATTTCCAACATCGTCTATATGGGCATGGGTGAGCCATTTTTAAACTGGGAAAACGTAAAGGAAAGTTTAAAAACCTTAACGGATAAAAATTTATTTAATTTTGGCTCAAGAAGCATTTCGATTTCAACAGCTGGAATTCCCGAGGGAATAGAAAAAATGGCAAAAGAATTTCCGCAAATAAATCTGGCAATTTCCCTGCATTTCGCGGATAACAAAAAGAGAGAAGAATTTATGGCAATAAACAAGAAATATGACTTGGAAGAAATCAAAAAAGCAATCCAAAATTATTTAGAGAAAACCAAAAGAAAAGTGTTTATTGAATATTTAATGCTTGATAGTATTAATGATAATACCGAAGATGCCGACAATTTAATTAAATTTTTGAAATCTATCGATGCAAATTATTTACTTCACGTAAATCTGATTCGTTATAATCAAACTTCGGAAACGTTAAAACCATCCTCAAACAATAAAGTACATAAATTTAAAGAGTATTTAGAAAAAAACAATATTAGCGTAACTATAAGAAAAAGTTTAGGCGATGAAATTAATGCAGCCTGCGGGCAGTTAGCCTGCCTGCCGGTAGGCAGGCGGGATAAAACAGAATTATGAAAAATTTTTCTAATCCGCTGGCCGACAGAATGAGGCCGGAAAAATTAGATGATTTTCTTGGTCAGGAAGAAATTCTTGGCAAGGATAAACTATTAAAAAAGGCAATTGAACTTGACCAATTGCCTTCTATTATTTTTTGGGGACCTCCGGGGAGCGGAAAAACAACTTTGGCATATATTATTGCCAAGACTACAAAATCCGATTTCAGAAAAATTAGTGCCGTTGATACCGGTTTAAAGGAATTAAGAGAAATCGTGGAGGTTGCAAAACAAAACGAAAGATTGGGTAAAAAAACAATTTTATTTATTGATGAAATTCACCGTTGGAATAAAAAACAGCAAGATGCTTTATTGCCGTATGTTGAAAAAGGATTGATTCTTTTGATTGGCGCAACAACGGAGAATCCCAGCTTTGAAGTGGTGAGCGCCTTGTTGTCGCGCTGTCGGGTTTTTGTTTTAAAACAATTGACCAAAGAGCACTTGATTAAAATTATTAATAGTGCAATAAAAGATAAAGAAAGGGGATTGGGATATTTTAAGCTTAAAATAGACAAAAGGGTTATTGAATTCTTGGCACAAATGTCCAATGGTGATGCCAGAACCGCTTTAAATGTTTTGGAATACGCGTCATCTTTGTCGAAGAATATAACTCTGGATATTATCAAAGAAGCATTCCAAAAATCCCATTTGATGTATGATAAAAATGGGGAAGAGCATTACAATATTATTTCTGCTTTACATAAATCGATGCGCGGTTCGGATGCAAATGCGGCAATTTATTGGCTTTGCAGGATGCTTGAAGGCGGAGAAGAGCCGCTTTATATTGCCAGGAGATTAATCAGGTTTGCCTCGGAGGATGTCGGGCTGGAAAATTCGAGGGCATTGGAACAGGCGGTGAGCGCATATCAGGCATGCCATTTTATAGGAATGCCGGAATGCGGAGTCATTTTGGCGCAGGTTGTTGTTTATATGGCGAAATGTAAAAAATCAAATGATTTATACGTGGCTTATGAAAAAGCATTAAATGATGTTAGGGAACACGGAAATTTACCGGTTCCATTACACATCAGAAATGCACCAACCAAATTAATGAAAGATTTGGGATATGGCAAAAATTATAAATACAGTCCAAATTTTGATTATAAAGAAAAACAAGAATATTTGCCGGAAAAATTAAAAAATAAAAAATATTTGAAATAATTATGTCATTATCCATTGGTATCGTTGGGATACTAATAGACATTCTGCCAAATTTGTTCCGTTTAGCTTTATTGTAAAATTACCTCCATCCCAGAAACTATTTGGGAATCTACGGAAAAGGGGATGATTAATGGGCAATCTTTTAAATCATACATATTTATGTTACATTAAAATTATTATAAGATTATTAACTCTATAAAAATTATGGAACAACCAAAACTAGAAAAATGGATAAAAACTGAGGAAAAAGTGAACGAAGCGGAAAAAGTTAAGCGACAATCTACTATTTCCAAACGACGCGGCAAGGCGGTAGATTTTGACGTGGAGAAGGTTGCTCAAGACGGCCTAGAAGAAATCTCTTCTCGTCGAAGAGGGATTGCTGAAAAAATAAAAGAAAAATTGAAGGGAAGACACAAAATAGCGTCCGAAGCGTTGGACTTAAAGATTAAAGAATTATTGGGCGATATAGATTCACCCGAGCAATCTCTTGTTTCTTTGCGATTTTCAAATCTTCGGGAAGCCCTCAAAAGCGAAGCCAAACTTGATCAAGAAAAAGAAGAACTATTTGAAGAAGAACAGATTTTGCTGGGAACAATTAATGATATCCAAAATCAAGGTGAGTCTACCGGTGAATATAAAGATGAATTAACTCAAATTAGAACAAGGCTTGAGGAAATTAACGTCAAGAAAACCGAATTGATTACTTCTACGCCAGAAGCTTATTATGGTCTTCATTTAGAGCAGCTCAAAAAATATAAGGAGGATATGGATAATGGTATAATCGTGGAAACTCCTTATGTTAAGGAGCAAGCTGAAAAAATAGTCAGTTCACTTTCGGCCGGACAAGCGACATTTATTTATGGGCATCTCGGAAGCGGAAAAACTGAATTAGCCATGCACGTAGCCCGAAATTATATTTTGAAAGACAGGCCCGATTTGGAGAAAAAAGCTAATGGAGAATTAGCAAAATGGGTAGCTGAAAACCCCGATGCCAGTGTTTCTGAACAAGAAGAAAAAAGGAAGCAGTTCGAAAAAATCCATAAAGGAGCCGTGGTTATTTCTGGTTCCAAGCACTTGTCATTGTCTGAATTTTATGGTCATCAAATATTGAAACTGGGAGAAAAAGGAGAAAAAGAATCACGAGAGTTGGTGGAGAAAGTAAATGCGGAGTTCAAGACCTGGGAGAAAAAGAATTCCAAAGCTACGGAAGAAGAGAAAAATCGAATTCATAATTCAATGGTGGCGGCTTTTATTCAAAACAAAAGTGGTACAGTGTCTGATTTCTATCTCGGACCGATATATCAGGCGATGGAAGAAGGTCGGCCGGTTATTATTGATGAAGTAAACGCCATTCCGCATGAAGTATTGATTAGCCTAAACCACATTCTTACTAGACGGGTTGGCGATACTATCCCAGTGCAACAGAATTCTGGCAGCATGGTCACAATTAAAGAAGGTTTTTGTATAATTATGACTGGTAACTTAAATACCAGAAAAGATGTTGAGACTTATACCGACAGAAAAGAATTAGACCCCGCCTTTCTCTCTCGGTTAGATCAGATTGAACACGATTATATGCCACAGAGGACTGATGGAATGTTGGAAAATGATGCTGGGCCAGATAATCAGCTGTTCCAAATAATGCTCGCTATTGTTATGGATAAACACGGAAATATTGAGGTTCCGAAGGGCGAAATGAGAAAACTTTGGAATTTAGCTCTGGCCGCGAGGGAAACACAAGAAGTTTTCTCCGGAAAATTATCACATAAATTCAAACAAGGCGGTGGAGCTGGATTGCCAGCTAGCGAAATTCTTAAGAAAAATGTGGCCTCTATCAGAGCGGTGGATCGTATCGTATCTAGTTGGGTCAAAAGTGGAACAGAATTTGAATTGGATTACTATGTCTGGGATAAATATATTTCTAATGCTTCCGATCCGATGGAAAGAGCTTTACTCTATCAGATGTTTAGAGAAAAAGGATTTTTTGATGGCGCCGAATGGGATAAAAATCCTGATTATGGAGCCGGTGGCAAGTTGGCTACTTTTGAAATAAAAGCTCCTAAAAATCGTGTTAAGGCTTTTGATTTCTTTGGACCACGAGAAGCGGTTAATTTTGCTTTTGGCAAAGGGCCGGAAAGGACAAAATGGCCAGAATTAAAAGGCAAGAAAGAAAAAAAGCCGAAGATAGACATAGAAGAATTACAGAAATTACAGGAAGCTTCAGAGGAACTTAGAAAAAGATTAGTGACCTTGTCAGCTCGAGCCGGTAAGAAAAAATAAATTTATGTCTACACTCGAATCTGCACCCGAACGACAACCAAACATAGAATCTAATCCTCAAACCCTCGAATCCGAGGTAGCTTTAACTAAACAAGAAATAGAGAAATTTGGAAAACTACCAAAAAAGGAAAGAGAAAAACAAAAAGATGAACAATTAGCAAAATTAAAAGAATTACAGGAAAAATTAGATCAGGCAATACAAGAAGCAATAAAGACCGGAGACTTGGAGGAAGCTAAAAGATTAAAAGAACAGTTAGAGAATGAAATGCGTGATATAGAGGAAAAATTTGATCCTAGCCTGATAAGGATACAAGAACTTAGAGATGCGATGGAAAGAGAGAAAAAAAATGCGCCGTGGGGGGCACTGACCAGATTTTTAGACCAAATTGATTCTGTAGAAGAGTTTGAAAAAATTATTCCAATTCTTAAGGATTCAAATGAGGATCAAAATGTTGATTTTTATTTAGAAAATTTGAATCGCTGGAAAGACCCACGACTACCAGAGGGTTTTCAAAAGAAATTTCCACTTTTAGCATCACGCTTAGACACGCCGCAGAAAATCAGGATCTTTTTACGTGGTGCAGACTTTCGAGACGTTGATCCCATGATTATGGGGGATGTATTTGAAGACATTATTCGTAAACATGAAGTAAATGGAGAAAAAGTAGTTAGATATCGTCGTTACCGAGGCGATAAGTGGTGTGATGCCTTGAGAATTGTATATCACACCGAGTTGCAGGCCTGGACTCTTGAAGAGATTGCTCTTGGACGTGCGGCTAGTGGTGTGAGTAGTAACGATGGTCTTTTCATTGATTTTAGAACAAAGGAAGAGAGAGAAGCCGAAGGTGATCTCTAAAATTAATAAATTATTATGAAAAACCCCGAACGACAACCAAACATAGAATTTAATCCTCAAACTCTTCAAAACGAGGTAGCTTTAACTAAACAAGAAATAGAGGAATTTCAAAAATTGCCACCAGAAGAAAGAGAAAAACAAAGAGATGAACAATTAGCAAAGCTAAAAGATTTACAGATAAAGCTTGATCAAGCAATACAAGAAGCAATCAGAACTGGAGATTTGGATGAGGCAAAAAGATTAAAGGAACAGTTAGAGAATGAATTGTTTGATCTAGAAAGTTTGCTGGGTGCTGACACTTCTTTTGATTCCGAAAGAGACATTACAGAACAAGACTGGCAAGAAATGAAAAAAGAATTAGAAAAATCTCGGGCAAACGAGGATTGGGGGATGTTCTCTGGGCAGGCCATGAATATGAAAATTCTTAACCCAGAACAAGATCTTAATCTTACAGAACAAGACTGGCAAAGAATGAAAAAAGAATTAGAAAAATCTCGGGCAAACGAGGATTGGGGGAGGTTCTCTGGGCAGGCCATGAATATGAAAATTCTTAACCCAGAACAAGATCTTAATCTTACAGAACAAGAATGGCAGGGAATGAAAAATAAATTAGAAGAATATCGGGCAAACGAGGATCGAGGGAGTTTCTATAAACGGTTTTTCTCTGAACAAGCCATGAATATGAAAATTCTTAACCCAGAACAAGATCTTAATCTTACAGAACAAGACGGGCAAAGAATGAAGAAAGGATTAGAAGGATTTCGCAGAAGTGGTGATAATCCCACAAACAGGAATTGGTGGTTTTTCTCTGGGCAGGCCCGGAGCATGAAAATCCTCAACCCAGAACAAGATCTTAATCTTACAGAACAAGACTGGCAGGGAATGAAGAAAGCATTAGAAGAATATCGGGCAAACGAGAATTGGGGGACGTTTTCTTGGCAGGCCATGTACATGAAAATCCTCGCTGCCGATAAAGTCGAGGTTACAGATGAAGGATTAGAGATAACCATGCCTAATAAATATTTATTATGAAAACCCCCGAACGACAACCAAACATAGAATCTAATCCTCAAACTCTTCAAAACGAGGTAGCTTTAACTAAACAAGAAATAGAGGAATTTCAAAAACTACCCAAAGAAGAGAGAGAAAAACAAAGAGATGAACAATTAGCAAAGCTAAAAGATTTACAGATAAAGCTTGATCAAGCAATACAAGAAGCAATCAGAACTGGAGATTTGGATGAAGCGAAAAAACTAAAAGATAATTTAAAGACAGACATAGAAGAATTAGAATCGAAGTTTTATATAGAAGGAATATCACTATCTGAATCTTTTTCTCCAGAAGAATTAAACCAAAAAGTAGTTGATTCTTTAAAAGAACGATTAGACGATAAAGATAATGTGGTAAGCAAAGGTTATATCGCTTATGGTCTTGCTGGCGTAGGCACTCCTGAGTCAATGGCTTGAAGAGAAAGATTGATAACAAAAGGAGCAGACAAAGATTATATCGCCCTAGGTCTTGCTGGCGTAGGCACTCCTGAGTCAATGGCTTTAAGAGAAAGATTGATAACAGAAGGAGCAGACAAAGATTATATCGCCCGAGGTCTTGCTGGCGTAGGCACTCCTGAGTCAATGGCATTAAGAGAAAGGTTGATAACAGAAGGAGCAGACAAAGATTCTATCGCCCGAGGTCTTGCTGGCGTTTTAACTGATGAATCAATGGAATTTAGAAAAAAACACTTCTTAGATCCTACGCTTTTTGCGAAAAGTTTTTCTAGCGACTATTCATTTATTGATGGTGTGGTTTGTAGATATGGTTATGAAGAATAAATTTTAATTATGAAAACCCCCGAACGACAACCAAATATAGAATCTAATCCTCAAACCTTTCAAGACGAGGTAGCTTTAACTAAACAAGAGATAAAAGAATTTCAAAAACTACCAAAAAAGGAAAGAGAAAAACAAAGAGATGAACAATTAGCAAAATTAAAAGAATTACAGGAAAAATTAGATCAGGCAATACAAGAAGCGATTAAAACCGGAGACTTGGAAGAGGCAAAAAGATTAAAGGAACAGTTAGAGAATGAATTGTTTGATCTAGAAAGTTTGCTGGGTGCAAATCGTGAGAAATTAATTGATATTCCTTTTGATCCAAACAATTTTTTTACAGAAGCAGATTGGCTTGATTTACAGAATTTAGTCTTAAGTGGTGATGGTGGCCAATGTGCAATGCCATACGCATCGCTAGCTATTATTGATAAAAACAGGATGCCGGGGATGCCCGACGCAGCAAAGGATAGAATAGGAGAAGATATTCTTGAGAGTTTAAGGCGGGGAGGATTACAGAGTGTTGCCTGGGCAAACTACATATCTCCATTTCCGGAATTTACAAAAGTTCCTGATGATATTTTGCAAAAAGGTATAAAGGGAGCCAATGAAGAAATGGTCCAATGTAGAAAAAGCAAAGATTGGCGACATTTTTGCGAACCAGTTGCGTGGTTAACTGTTATGGGCTATCGCCCAGAATTGAGCCAAGATGATTTTGACAACCTTGAAGCCGAATTGAAAAAACAACAAAAGTATGGCAATGGTGGTTATATGATAGAGGTAGGTGCTGCGATAAGTATTATCTATCCAGATTATCCATTAGAATTTTCAAAAGAACAAAGCAAAGAAATGGCATCTTATGTTAAAAAGTCAGTTGCAAGGAGGGTTGGTTGCGAGTGGTACAAGTTTGCAGCGATGGCGAAAGTTGTAGCAGATAAATTAAGAGAAGTTGAGGCGAATAAAGAACTTGATTAATATCTATTATGAAAACCCCCGAACGACAACCAAACATAGAATCTAATCCTCAAACTCTCGAAACAGAGATAGCTTTGACAAAGCAAGAGTTAGAGAAATTTGGAAAACTACCAAAAAAGGAAAGAGAAAAACAAAAAGATGAACAATTGGTAAAACTAAAAGAATTACAGGAAAAATTAGATAAAACCATACAAGAAGCGATTAGAACTGGCAATTTGGAGGAAGCTAAAAGATTAAAAGATAACTTGAAGACAGAAATAGAAGAATTGGAATCAAAGTTTTATATAGAAGGAATATCACCAATTGAAGCCAAAGAACTGCTTAAACAAGATTTCTTGGGTAAAAAAGAAATAGAAAAAGCCTTTGATATTAAAATAGAAGACGAAGATATACCCGAAATACCATTTTCCAGAGAAGATATTGAGAGAGCCAAAGAATTAGATCAATTTCTAATTTTAAGAACAGACAAGATAGACAAGAAAACACCGATGACCATGGAGAATATCAATAAACATCTTGAGAGAAAGACGAAAGATGGGGGAAAGATATTAGATAGCGATTGGTTTAAATCAGAATCATTCTTTACCAAAGAAACACCCGAACTATCTTGGGCACTAGTGTCAAAAGAAGTAATTCGCGAATCAACCTTTAAAAACCATCTTCAACAAACAGAATCGATTGTTAAATACTTAAAGGAAAAAGTATTCGTAGGAAAAGATATACCCGAAGCATATCAACAAGCAATAGCTGAATTTGAAAAACAAAAAGATGAAATTCGAGAATTAATGTCGTCAGATTCAGGCTGGAAACAAGGAGCAGAGAAACTAAAAAAGCTACAAATCAATCAACTTACTGGACAAACACCAGTTGAAGCAATCTATGACCTTACTGCTTATGTTAATGTCAATAACCAACGATTATTGGAAAACAAACTTACTCGGACAAAACGCTATTTTTCTTCCGATGGCCAGCTGGTGGTTGTTGGCCACTTTGCTGCGCATGGCGCTTACCTGTTCGGCTTTAATCTCGGCGATCATGATGGCAGTTTCGGCGTTTCTTTTTCCCGCAGTCTTTAGGATATATGAAAACCCCCGAGCAACAACCAAATATAGAATCTAATCCTCAAACTCTTCAAAACGAGGTAGCTTTAACTAAACAAGAGATGGAGGAATTTCAAAAATTGCCACCAGAAGAAAGAGAAAAACAAAGAGATGAACAATTAGCAAAGCTAAAAGATTTACAGATAAAGCTTGATCAAGCAATACAAGAAGCAATCAGAACTGGAGATTTGGAGGAAGCAAAAAGATTAAAGGAACAGTTAGAGAATGAATTGTTTGATCTAGAAA
>Ga0315287_10001001_pt1 | contig 25461 bp, 15 predicted proteins | sample YL17G11_0_MG_FD_205037 | JGI IMG/M metagenome (GOLD analysis project Ga0315287, IMG submission 205037) | Sediment microbial communities from Yellowstone Lake, YNP, Wyoming, USA - YL17G11_0 | ecosystem: Environmental > Aquatic > Freshwater > Lake > Sediment | place: USA: Wyoming | collected... | reverse complement strand
TGACAGACTCGCCGGGGATTCCGCCGCATTCGGCCGACCGGTAGTCGACGCGGCGCGGCGGAAGCGTCAGCTTCGTGACCATGGACAGCCGGCGCCGCTGATAGTCGATGGGGCGACCGGCACGAAAGGCCGGCAACAAGGCCGCCTGCAACGTGGCGCGCAGAATCGCCGCCGTGAATCTCTGGACAAGTGACTCGCCGCCGGCCGGACCATTGCGCTTTGATTCGTGCATCCTGTCCTCAGGTCACCGCGGGAATCCGGGCGAGCATTGTTTCGCGGCGCGACCTGCCCGTCCACTCGCGTAAAAAGGTCCCGCTGCGTGGCTGGGATCGGCGGCGGCCGTGACAACTCCTGATTTACGCCGGCTGGGCCGCCGCGGAGGATGGATCGCGGATCCACCCGTCGCCACCGCACACGCGGCTGGTTGCGATTTCGACCGCCATGACCCATCAGGATGCCGACCAGTCGTCACTCGAGCCACGCACGCTCAGAACGCGCGGGCTCACGAAGGTCTACGGCAGCGGCGACGTCGAGGTGCAGGCCCTGCGCGGGGTCGATCTCGAGTTGCGTACGGGTGAGCTGGTCGTGCTGCTCGGTCCGTCGGGCAGCGGCAAATCCACGCTGCTCAATATCCTCGGCGGCCTGGATGGCGCCACCTCGGGCGAGGCATGGTTTCTGGACCACGACCTGACCCGGGTCAGCGATGCCGAGCTCACCCGCTACCGGCGCGAACACGTCGGCTTCGTCTTTCAGTTCTACAACCTCATCCCGAGCCTGACGGCGCTCGAGAACGTGGCGCTGGTGACCGAGATCGCCACGTCCCCAATGGACCCGGCGGACGCGCTGCGGCTGGTGGGGCTGCAGGACCGACTGCACCACTTCCCGGCGCAATTGTCCGGCGGCGAGCAGCAGCGCGTCGCGATTGCGCGGGCGATCGCAAAGCAGCCGGAGATCCTGCTCTGCGACGAGCCCACTGGCGCACTCGACAGCCAGACGGGCGTGCTGGTGCTGGAGGCCATCGAGAAGATCCACCGGGAGCTGGGCACGACCACGGTACTGATTACCCACAACGCCGTGATCGCCGATATGGCCGATCGCGTGCTGGTGCTCGGTGACGGGAGGATCCAGCAGGAGCGACGTAACCCAGTACGCCGGCCGGCGCGGGAGCTGACGTGGTGATGCATCCCCTCGACCGCAAGCTGATGCGCGACCTCTGGCGCCTGCGCGGGCAGGTGCTCGCCATCGGCCTCGTGATCGCTTCAGGGGTCGGCCTGCTGGTGATGTCGCTCACCGCGATAGAGGCGCTGCACGAGACGGCGACCGCGTACTACGAGCGGTATCGGTTCGCCCACGTCTTTGCGCGCGTCGAGCGGGCCCCAGAGTACATGGCCGAACGCCTGGCAGCGATCGAAGGCGTGCAGTCGGTCGAGACACGCGTGTCCCGCAGCGCGATCCTCGACGTGCCGGGATTCGAGGAACCCGTGATCGGCCAGCTCGTCTCCGTGCCCGAGGACGGCGAACCGAAATTGAATCGCCTCGCGCTGCGCCAGGGACGCTATCCGCGGCTCGGTGCCGTCGATGAGACCGTCCTGTCGGAACCCTTCGCGGAGGCTCACCGACTGGGGATCGGCGACCACCTGCGCGCCATCATCAATGGCCGCTGGCGCGATCTCGAGGTCGTTGGTGTCGCGCTGTCACCCGAGTACGTCTACACGATCGGGCCCGGCGCGCTGATGCCGGACGACCGGCGCTACGGCGTGCTGTGGCTCGGCCGCGCGGCGCTGCAATCTGCATTCGACCTGAAGGGCGCCTTCAACGACGTCTCGCTCGGGCTGCTGCGCGGCACCGATCCCGAGTACGTCGTCGATCGCGTGGACCAGCTGCTGGCCCGCTACGGCAGCGTCGGCGCCTATGCCCGGGCGGACCAGTTGTCGAACTGGTTCCTGATGAACGAGATCACGCAATTGAAGACCCTCGCGCGAATCCTGCCGACGGTCTTCCTGGCGGTGGCCGCATTCCTGACGCACATGGTGCTCGGGCGGCTCGTGGCCGTGGAGCGCAGCGAGATCGGCCTGCTCAAGGCTTTCGGTTACACCAATGCGGCCATTGCCTGGCATTACGTGAAGCTGGTGCTCGTCATCGGCGCCGTCGGCATCGCGCTCGGCTGGTTCGCGGGCTACTGGCTCGGCCTCTACAACACGATGATGTACGCGGAGTTCTACCGCTTTCCGTTCCTGCTCTACCGCCCCGGACCTGCACCGTTCGCGCTCGCGGCAGTCGCCAGCCTGGCCGCCGCACTGCTGGGAACGATCGAAGCCGTGCGCAGCGCCACGGCGCTGCCGCCCGCCGAGGCGATGCGACCGCCCGCGCCGCCGCTGTTCCGTCGCAGCCGGCTCTGGCACCTGCCATTCAGTCGCACGCTCGACCAGCCGACCCGCATCGTGCTGCGACAGGCCGCGCGCTGGCCGCTGCGATCCTTCGTCACGAGCGCAGGCATCGGCATGGCCATTGCCGTCCTGATCAGCTCCATGCAATGGCTGGACGCAATCGATCACATTGCAGACGTCTATTTTCTCCAGGCGCAAGGCCAGGACGTGACCATCGGGTTCGCGGAGCCGCGCTCCTTCGATGCAATGCGCGGCCTGGCGCGACTGCCCGGGGTGATGGCGGCGGAGCCGATGCGGGCGGTGGCTGCCAAGCTGAGGGCCGGGCCGCGCGAGGAGCGCGAGGCCGTACAGGGCGTCCCCGCCCACCAGCAGCTGCACAAGGTCTACGACGCACGCGGCCGCGCCGTCGACCTGCCGAAGGAAGGCCTGGTGATCTCCACCATGCTCGCCGACCTGCTCGACGTCGTACCGGGTGACACGATCACCGTGGAGGTGCTCGAAGGACGCCGCCCCGTGGTCGAAGTACCCGTGACCGCGACGTTCGAGACCTACATCGGCAGCCCGGCCTACATGGAGATCGGGGCACTGAACCGCATGCTGGGCGAGCCGCCCAGCGTCACGGGCGTGCACCTGAGCGTGGATTCGGCGCAGCGGGCCGGGCTCTTCCGGGCGCTCAAGGAGATTCCGCAGGTGAGCGCCGTCACGCTCAAGGATGCGGCTGTGCGCACGTTCCACGAGACCATGGCGCGCACCCTGCTCATCTACGTTTCGTTCTTCATCATGTTCGCCTGCGCGCTCGCCTTCGGCGTGTCGTACAACGCAGCGCGGATCGCGCTCTCCGAGCGCAGTCGCGAGCTGGCGACGCTGCGGGTGCTCGGCTTCTCGCGCGCCGAAATCTCCTACATCCTGGTCGGCGAGATCGGCCTGCTCACCTTCATTGCCCTGCCGCTCGGCGTCGCGAGCGGCTACGCGCTCGCGAAGCTGCTGGTGCGCGGCTTCGAGACCGAGCTGTTCCGCGTGCCTTTCGTGATCACGCCCGCCACCTGTGGCTGGGCAATCGTCATCGGCGTCGCCGCGACGGTGGCCTCCGTGCTGCTGGTGCGCCGCCGCCTCGACCGACTCGACCTGATCGCCGTGCTCAAGACCCGGGAGTGAGCCGATGAACACTGCCGCGACCCGCAGGATGTGGTTCTGGATACCGCCATTCGCCGTGCTGCTGGCGGCGCTGGTGTGGCTGTTCCTGCCGCGCCCGGTGGCGGTGGATCTCGCCACCGTCGAACGCGGCCCCCTGCGCGTGACGATCAGCGACGAGGGCGAGACACGGGTGAAGGATGTGTTCGTGGTCTCGGCGCCGATCACCGGCCTGATGCGACGCATCGAACTGGAGGCAGGCGACGAGGTGAAGGCGGACGACACGATCGTGGCTCGCATCGAACCGAGTGACCCGTCGTTCCTCGATCGCCGCACTTCGGCAGAAGCCACCGCCGGAGTGCGCGCGGCACAAGCGGCGCGGACGCATGCCGCGGCGGAGCTGCGCCGCGTGCAGGCCGAACTGGAGTTTGCGCAAGCCGAACTCACGCGCTACGAGGGTCTCGCGGCCCGGCATGCGATCTCGCAGAACGATCTCGATGCCGCCCGGCGCCGGGCGCGCACCGCGGAGGCGGCGCTGCAGGAATCACGGGCCGGCGTGCAAGTCAGTGCATCGGAACTCGAGCAGGCGCGTGCACGACTGGTCGCCCCGGGCGGCCGACGCGACACGAGCGCGGATTGCGAATGCATCCTCGTCCGGTCGCCGGTCAGCGGCCGCGTCCTGCGAGTGCTGACGGAGAGCGAGGGTGTCGTGAACTCGGGCGCGCCACTCGTCGAAGTCGGCGACCCGCATCGCCTCGAAGTGGTGGTGGACCTGCTGTCGACCGAGGCGGTCGAGGTGGAGCCCGGCCAGGCCGTGCTCATTGAGAGCTGGGGCGGTCCGGCCCCGTTGCAGGCCAAGGTGCGGCGCGTCGAACCCTTTGGCTATACCAAGATTTCGGCACTTGGCGTCGAGGAGCAGCGCGTGAACGTCGTCATCGACCTGACGGATGCGCCGGAGCGCTGGCAACGGCTCGGGCACGGCTTCCGCGTCGAGCCGCGCATCGTCTTGTGGCAATCACCGGACGTGCTGAAGGTGCCGCTCTCCGCCTTATACCGCGAAGCCACGGCGTGGAAGGTGTTCCGCGACGACAACGGGCGCGCGCGACCCACACCCGTGCGCATCGGCCATGAGAATGGCCTGGAAGCCGAAGTCTTGCAGGGGCTCGAGCCCGGGGACCGGGTGATCACCCATCCGAGCGACCGGGTCGCGGCAGGAGCACGGATCGAGCCGCGGCAGACCCGCTGACCAGCCTCGTCAGCGGTCGGCGGCCTGCGATCCGGGGACGACTTCGATGCGCGCCCGGGCCACGCCGCGCCGCATCATCCCTATTTCGGAAGCGGCGGCCTGCGACAGATCGGCAATGCGCTTGCCGACGAACGGGCCGCGGTCGTTGACGCGTACGACGACGCTGCGACCGTTGCGCAGGTTGGTCACCTTCACCCGGGTGCCGAACGGCAGGCTGGGATGGGCCATCGTGAGGGCGGCCGAGTCGAACAACTCGCCGCTGGCGGTCTTGCGGTCGTGGAACGCGGCGCCATACCAGGAGACCACGCCTTCCTGCACGAGGGTGACCAGGCCGCGCTCGATGGCTCCGGTCAGACCCTCCGTCGCCTGCGAATCCGCCTGGACCCTACCGCCCGGCAGCACCAGCACGGCGACTGCCACGACCAGCAGGCGAACGAGCCTGTGGCGCGGATGTCGGGGCGTTGCGGTGTCTTGCGTTCGCGGCATGGCTGCTTTTGGTGCTCGGTGTTCGGGGTGGAGATTGGTGACCGCGACTGCCCGGGTCAACGCTGACTGCTCGGGGAGTGACGTGGCTCACGCCGGCGCGCTGGGTTCTCCCTGGCCGGCTGTCGCGGCGATTGGGACCCGAGCCCCCACCGCAAAGTTCCGGAGGAGGATACCAGAACCGGCCGAGGTTCGCCCCCGGCCGTCCTTATTATTAAATTAAATCAATAGGTTATATACATTCTCAAGGGCGGCCCGCCATCAGGGAGTCGCTTTCTTCCTGCGCGTAAAGAACCAGATCAGGGCGGCAGCGCAGGCCACCGACAGGACGAATCCCAGGCTGTCGGGAACCTTGAGCAGGCGACCGATGAAGCCGCCCAGGAAGGACCCGCCGATCCCGTAGCCGACGGTGCGGAACCAGCTCATCGGGTCGGGACCCGGCAGAACGAATCGGGCCAGGGCGCCGACCACCAGGCCGCTCACCAACCCGATCGCCACCCAGATCAGCAGAATTACCCCGATACCGGTTCCAATGGTTCCCGCTGCGGTCGATGCATCCATTTGAATCCCCTCTGTTTTCAGGTTTGGTGCCGGGCGCAAACTAACAGGAACCCGCGGGGGTTCGCCACCCCTGCCGCCGAGCGTCGCGGTCGCCGTCCGCAACCGGGTTAGACCGCTTTGTTGCAGTGCATTGACGCGGCCCGAGAGCCATGTCATATGAGTATCGTATCCACGATCGTCGTTCCGGATCAGGGGGTCCGGCTCCGCCCGAGCCGAGGCCTTTCCGTGCGCCTGAGCGACGCCTGAAACACGTGCAGCAGGGCCGACGATGAGCTCACCGCAACACTCCGCCTCCGCCGCGGCCCCCGAGGATCGCTCCCCTCCGCTCGGCCCGCCCGCCAGACAGGGCCTGTACGACCCGCGGTTCGAGCACGACGCCTGCGGGGTCGGTTTCGTGGCCAACATCAAGGGCCACAAGTCCCATCGAATTCTCGAGCAGGCGATCCAGGTGCTGAAGAACCTCGATCACCGCGGCGCCTGCGGGTGCGAGGTGAACACGGGCGACGGCGCCGGCGTGCTGCTGCAGATGCCGCACGCGTTCAACGAGGAGGTCTGCCGCAAGGCACGTATCGCCCTCCCGGCGGCAGGACAGTACGGCAGCGGCATCATCTTCCTGCCGCGCAACCCGACGATCCGCCGCCAGGTCGAGCAGAGGTTCGAGCAGGTGGTGCAGTCGGAAGGCCAGCACGTCCTCGGCTGGCGCACGGTGCCGACCCAGAACGGCATGCTCGGCGAGACGGCGCGCTCGTGCGAGCCGTTCATGCGCCAGGTGTTCATCCAGCGCAGTGCAGAGATCACCGACGAACTCAGCTTCGAACGCAAGCTGTACGTGATCCGTAAGCGCGCCTACAACGAGATCCGCACCTCGACGCTGGCCGGCGCGGAGTACTGGTACATCGTGAGCCTGTCGTGCCGCACGATCGTGTTCAAGGGCATGCTGCTCACGACGCAGCTCGACCAGTATTTCACCGACCTGCACAACCCGCTGATGGAGACGGCGCTGGCGCTGGTTCACTCGCGCTTCAGCACCAATACCTTCCCGAGCTGGGACCGCGCGCACCCGTACCGCTACATCGCGCACAACGGCGAGATCAACACCGTGCGCGGCAACTCGAACTGGATGCACGCCCGCGAGGCGCGCTTCGAGGCGGAGCTGTTCGGCGAGGACATCAGGAAGATCCGCCCGATCATCAACCCGAACGGCAGCGACTCCGGCATGTTCGACAACACGCTCGAGCTGCTCTACCTCTCGGGCCGCTCGCTGCCGCACGCGATGATGATGATGATCCCCGAGCCCTGGTCGAACCACGAGAGCATGGACGACCAGAAGCGCGCCTTCTACCAGTACCACTCGAGCCTGATGGAACCGTGGGACGGCCCCGCGTCCATCTCGTTCACCGACGGCAAGCAGATTGGCGCGGTTCTCGACCGCAACGGTCTGCGCCCCGGCCGCTACTACATCACCAAGGACGACCTCGTCATCCTCGCCTCGGAGGCCGGCGTGCTCGACGTACCGCCGGAGAACATCGCCCGCAAGGGCCGCCTGCAACCGGGCCGCATGTTCCTGGTAGACACCGAGCAGGGCCGCATCGTCGAGGACGAGGAAATCAAGCATTCCGTGGCCTCCCAGCGGCCCTACCGCGAGTGGCTGAACGAGTACCAGATCCACGTCGATGATCTGCCGCAGCCGCCCGAGATGCCGCAACCGGATCCGGACACGCTGCTGCAGCGGCAGGTGGCCTTCGGCTACACGTTCGAGGACCAGCGCATCCTGATCGCGCCGATGGCCCGCGACGGCGTGGAGGCCGTGGGCTCGATGGGCAACGACACGCCGCTCGCGGTGCTGTCGAACAAGGCGCGCCTGCTCTACGACTACTTCAAGCAGCTGTTCGCGCAGGTCACCAACCCGCCGATCGACTGCATCCGCGAGGAGATCGTCACCTCGGTAGAGACACGGCTGGGGTCGGAAGGCAACCTGCTGAACCCGCAGCCCTCCGACTGCCGCCGCCTCGAGCTCAAGTGGCCGATCGTCACCAACGAGGAGTTCGCGCGCATCCGCCGCATGGACCTGCCGGGCCTGCGCGTGGGCGTGCTCCCGATCCTGTTCCGCGTGAGTCGCGGCGAGAAGGGCCTCGTGAAGTCGATGGAGGAGCTGCGCCTCATGGCCCGGCGCCTGATCGAGGAGGAAGAGGTCAACGTCATCGTCCTGAGCGACCGGGGGGTCAACAAGGACTTCGCGCCGATCCCGGCGTTGATGGCGGTGGCGGGCCTGCACCACTACCTGATTCGCGAGGGCCTGCGCACGCGCGCGAGCCTCGTGCTCGAGACCGGCGAGGCGCGCGAGGTGCATCACTTCGCGCTGCTGATCGGCTACGGCGTGAGCGCCGTGAACCCGTACCTCGCCTTCGAGACGATCGATCACATGATCCACGAGGGCATGCTCACCGGCATCGACCACAAGACCGCCTGCCAGAACTTCGTGAAGGCCGCCTCCAAGGGCGTCATCAAGGTCGCCTCGAAGATGGGCATCTCGTCGCTGCAGAGCTATCGCGGCGCGCAGGTGTTCGAAGCGATCGGGTTGCGCCAGGACGTCATCGACGAGTACTTCAGCTGGACGGCCTCGCGCGTCGGCGGCATCGGCACCGACGTGATCGCGCAGGAAGTGCTGCTGCGCCACCAGGCGGCCTTCTCGGAACGCGCGCCCGAGCGTCACGCGCTGCCGGTCGGCGGCGAGTACCAGTGGCGCGCCGAGGGCGAGTACCACCTCTTCAATCCGGAGAGCATCCACCGGCTGCAGAAGTCCGTCCGCACCGGCAGCTACGCGACGTACAAGTCCTACGCATCGCTGATCAACGACCAGACGACGCAGCTCTGCACGCTGCGCGGCCTGCTCGAGTTCAAGCCGGGCGATGCGATCCCGATCGAGGAAGTCGAACCGATCGAGAGCATCGTCAAGCGCTTCAAGACGGGCGCGATGTCGTATGGCTCGATCAGCAAGGAAGCGCACGAGACGCTGGCGATCGCGATGAACCGCATCGGCGGCAAGAGCAACACCGGCGAAGGCGGCGAGGATCCGGAGCGCTACGTGCCGCTGCCGAACGGTGACTCGAAGAACTCCGCGATCAAGCAGGTGGCCTCGGGCCGCTTCGGCGTGACGAGCGAGTACCTCGTCAGCGCGAAGGAACTGCAGATCAAGATGGCGCAGGGCGCGAAGCCCGGCGAGGGCGGCCAGTTGCCGGGCAGCAAGGTGTACCCGTGGATCGCCAAGACGCGGCACACCACCGCAGGCGTGGGCCTGATCTCCCCGCCGCCGCATCATGACATCTACTCCATCGAGGATCTGGCGGAGCTCATCCACGACCTCAAGAACGCCAACCGCCACGCGCGCATCAGCGTGAAGCTGGTCGCGGAAGTCGGCGTGGGCACGATTGCCGCCGGGGTTGCCAAGGCCCACGCGGACGTGGTGCTCGTGAGCGGCCACGACGGCGGCACCGGCGCCTCCCCGCAGACGGCGATCCACCACGCCGGGCTGCCCTGGGAACTCGGCCTCGCCGAAACACACCAGACGCTGGTGCTCAACAACCTGCGCGGCCGCATCGCGGTCGAGACCGACGGCCAGCTGAAGACGGGGCGTGACGTCGCGATCGCGGCGCTGCTCGGCGCCGAGGAGTTCGGCTTCGCGACGGCCCCGCTGGTCGCGACGGGTTGCATCATGATGCGCGTCTGCCACCTGAATACCTGCCCGGCCGGCGTGGCGACGCAGGATCCGCGGCTGCGCGAGAAATTCAAGGGCAAGCCGGAGCACGTGGTTAACTTCATGCGGTTCATCGCCGAGGACCTGCGCGAAATCATGGCGCATCTCGGCTTGCGCACCGTCGAGGAGATGGTCGGCCGCGTGGACAAGCTCGAGCCGCGCAAGGCGATCGACCACTGGAAGGCGAAGGGCCTCGATTTCTCGAGCCTGCTCTACTCGCCCGAGGTCGATCCGGACTGGGGCCGCTATTGCCAGGAGACGCAGGATCACGGGATCGAGAAGTCGCTCGACGTCACGACCCTGCTCGAACTGTGCAGCCCGGCAATCGAGCGCGGCGAGGAGGTCGTCGCGGAGCTGCCGATCCGCAACGTGAACCGCGTGACCGGCACCATCACGGGCAGCGAGATCACGCGCCGGCATGGCGCGAAGGGCCTGCCGGAAGACACGATCCGCCTGCACTTCCGCGGCTCCGCGGGCCAGAGCTTCGGGGCGTTCGTGCCGCACGGCCTGAGTCTTTCACTGGAAGGCGATGCCAACGATTACGTCGGCAAGGGACTTTCGGGCGGCAAGCTCGCGGTGTTCCCGTCGCGGGAGGCCACGTTCGCGGCCGAGGAGAACATCATCGTCGGCAACGTCGCGCTCTACGGCGCCACGAGCGGCGAGGCCTTCATCCGCGGCATGGCGGGCGAGCGTTTCTGCGTGCGCAACAGTGGCGTCAACGCCGTCGTCGAGGCGGTGGGGGATCACGGCTGCGAATACATGACCGGCGGCCGTGTGGTCGTGCTCGGGCCCACCGGTCGCAACTTCGGCGCAGGCATGTCCGGCGGCGTCGCCTACGTGCTCGACGAGCACGGCGATTTCCCGGTCAAGGTGAATCCGCAGATGGTCGGCCTCGAGAAGCTCGAGGCGGCCGCGGAAGTCGCCGAAGTGCGGCGCATGGTGGAGCGCCACCTCCAGCACACCTCGAGCGATCGCGCGCGGCAGGTGCTCGACGACTGGGACACGATGGTGCCGAAGTTCGTAAAGGTCATCCCGAAGGACTACCAGCGCATGCTGGCCTGCATCACGCGCGCCGAGGAGCAGGGCCTGGTCGGCGACGAAGCCATCATGGTCGCCTTCGAAGAGAACGCCCGCGACCTGTCGCGCGTCGGCGGCAACTGACCGGGCGGGTTACGGAGCGGGAACCAGCTGATGGGAAAGCCAACGGGATTCATCGAGTACCTGCGGGAACTGCCGGTCGACCGGACTCCGCTCGAGCGCATCGGCGACTGGAAGGAATTCCACCCGCACCTCGAGGAGAAGCGGCTGCGCCACCAGGGTGCGCGCTGCATGGATTGCGGCGTGCCGTTCTGCCACACGGGCAAGCTGATCAGCGGCATGGCCTCGGGCTGCCCGATCAACAACGTGATCCCCGAGTGGAACGACCTCGTCTATCGCGGGTTGTGGCGCGAGGCGCTCGACCGCCTGCACATGACGAACAACTTTCCGGAGTTCACGGGCCGCGTGTGCCCGGCGCCGTGCGAAGGCTCGTGCGTGCTCGGCATCAACGACCCGCCCGTCACCATCAAGAACATCGAGAACGAGATCGTCGACCGCGGCTGGGACGAGGGCTGGGTGCTACCCGAGCCGCCGGCCGTGCGCACCGGCAAGAAGGTCGCCGTCATCGGGTCGGGACCCGCCGGCCTCGCAGCGGCACAGCAGTTGAATCGCGCTGGCCACGCGGTGACCGTGCTCGAGCGCGAGGACCGGCCGGGTGGCCTGCTGATGTACGGCATCCCGAACATGAAGCTCGACAAGCGTGAGGTGGTGAGCCGCCGCATCGCCCTGCTCGAGCAGGAAGGCATCAAGTTCCTGTGCAACGCGACCGTCGGCGAGAACGTCGAGCCGCAACTGCTGCTGCGTGACTTCGATGCGACGGTGATCTGCGCGGGCGCGACCCAGCCGCGCGACCTGGGCGTCGAGGGGCGCAACCTGCAGGGCGTGCACTTCGCCATGCAGTTCCTGACTGCGAGCACGAAGGCACTGCTCGACGGTGGTCCGGACGCGAGCCCGATCCACGCGCGCGGCAAGGACGTCGTCGTGATCGGCGGCGGCGACACCGGCACGGACTGCGTCGGTACCTCGATCCGGCAGGGTTGCCGCAGCCTGGTGCAGATCGAGATCATGCCGCGCTCGCCTCTCGAGCGTGCCGCCGACAACCCCTGGCCGGAGTGGCCCAAGGTCCACAGGTTGGACTACGGCCAGGAAGAAGCGGCAGCGAAGTTCGGCGCCGATCCGCGCGCGTACCTGACGACCGTGAAGAAGTTCGTCGGTGATGCGCAGGGCCAGTTGCAGGAACTGGTCACCGTGCAGGTGACCTGGGAACGCAACGACGAGGGGCAGTTGATTCCCGCCGAGGTTCCCGGCACCGAGCAGGTGCGCCCGGCGCAGCTCGCGCTGCTGGCCATGGGCTTCCTCGGGCCGGAGAGTGCGCTGCTCAAGGATCTCGGCGTGGAATGCGACGCGCGCAGCAACGTCAAAGCCGAGTACGGACGCTACGCCACCAGCCTGAAGGGCGTGTTTGCGGCGGGCGACTGCCGCCGCGGCCAGAGCCTGGTCGTCTGGGCCATCAATGAGGGCCGTGGGGCTGCGGCTGCCTGCGACCGCTACCTGGCCGGGAAATAAGTCAAATGGGGACAAGCACCGTTTCCGGGCGTGGCGGCAACGGTGCATGTCCCCATTTTTCTCCTTGTGTGACATCGGTCTGATTCCCGGCATCCGGATCACCCTTGAGGTCAGCCCGTTGGCGCAATATGTTGCCCCACTGGCCTGTTGACGGCCCGGCAAGAACTCCGGGGAATAGTGAGTAATTCGACGACGCCACCGCCGCGGACGACCCGCCCCCGTTCCATCGGCCTGCCGATCAGTGCGTGGCTCGTGCTCGGGTTCGCGTTGGTCATCGGTGCGTTTGCCACGACGACCGTCCTGGCCCTGCGCAGCACGCGCGTCGCGACCGCCGACCTTGCACAGATGCAGCGGCAGTTCGAGCCGCTCGCCCGCAGCGTGCGCGACCTCGGCGACGGCATGGTCGCGTTCGACCGTGCCGTCCTCGCGTTCCTGCGCACGGATTCCGACGCCAACCGCGCCGCAGCGGCCGACACTGCAGCACGTCTCTCGCAAGCGGTGAACCAGGCGGCCGCTGTCGGCACGGCCGCCCAGGCGGAGAAAGTCAAACCGGTCCTCGAGCGTATCGCCCGGCGAGAGGCAGACGGCTTTCGACTGCTCGACAGGCAGGACGAGCGGCGGCGCGATGCTGCCGACCTCGACACCGCCTACTCGAACCTGCATCGCCGCGCACTCGCCGCAGGTGGCGCAGGAGTCGTCGTCGGCGACAGCGTCCTCGCGCGCCCGTCGTTCACGGAAGTCACGCGAGCGGTCGAGGCCGCACGTGCGGATGCGACGGCCGCGCTGAATCGGCAGTCGGGCCCTGCTCCGCCTGCCACTGCTGGCGAAGACGCACTGCGCCGGACCCTCGACGCACATCGCGAAGAATTCGCCCTCTCCCCCGGCCGTGTCTGGCTCGACCTGATGGACGAGGACCTCGCGCGGAGCACCGCCCTGCGCCGCCGCGTCCAGCGGATCGACGCGGACATCGAGACCCAGCGCGCCGCGTTCGTAGCGAGCGGCGAAGCGCTGGCCCTCGAAGTTCGCAGCGATGTCGAGGCTCCCGCCTGGCGCGATTTCATTGCCGCGGCCGCCGCAGCGCGTGCGACCGTCGAGTCGTCCGCCAGCAGCATCCGGTCCGCCACGGCGAAAGCCGTCCTGCTCGCGCTGCTGGCACTGGCGTTGACGGCCTGGGCCATCACCTGGCCCGTGCGCAGGCTCACGGCCGGCACGCGCCGCCTCGCCGGCGGCGATCTCTCGGCCCGCGTGCCACGCGGCGGGGCCCGCGAGATGGACGAACTGGCGCAGGCTTTCAATCACATGGCTGGCGAACTCGACCACGCCGAGCGCGCCGTACGCAGCTACCAGGCGCAACTCGAGCAGCGCGTCGAAGAGCGCACGCTGCAGCTGCGCCACCTCGCCGACCACGACCCGCTCACGAACCTGCCCAATCGCCGTCAGCTGTTCCAGCACCTGAACGACAGGATCGAGCGAGCCGTGCCGGGCGCCACGCATCTTGCCGTCATGTTCCTCGACCTGGACAATTTCAAGACGGTCAACGACAGCCTCGGCCACGAGTTCGGCGATCGCGTGCTCACGGAGATCGGCGAGCGCCTGCGGCAGATTACCGGCGAATCGAGCTTCATCGCCCGGCTCGGCGGCGACGAATTCACGCTGGTGTTCCCGTATTCCGGCGACCCCGCCGAGGTCGAGCTGCACGCCGGGCGAATCGTCGACGGTTTCCAGCGCCCGCTTTCCATCGACCGGCGCGAAGTCTCGGTGGGCGTGAGCTGCGGCGTGGCCGTGTACCCCGAGCATGGCCGCGACGCAACGGCGCTGCTGCGCGCGGCCGACGCGGCCCTGTTCCGCGCCAAGGATCTCGGCCGCAACCGGCTCTGCATCCACGACCCGGTCATGCTCGTCGACGCCTCCAACCGCTTCCGCATCGAGCAGGCCCTGCGCAAGTCGATCGAAGGCGGCGATTTCATCCTGCATTACCAGCCGCAGATCTGCCTGGGGACGCACCGGACGCTGGCGGTGGAGGCGCTGCTGCGCTGGCGCACCGGCGATACGCAGATCGTGCCGGCCGGCGACTTCATCCAGATCGCCGAGCAGTCCGGTCTCATGCTCGATCTCAACGACTGGGTGCTCGAGAACGCGGCGAGCGCCGTGCGCGAATGGCGGCGCAACGGCTGGCCTGACGCGCGGGTGGCGGTCAACGTATCGGCGCAACAGTTCGTCGCCGGCAATTTCGTCACCGACATCGAGCGTCTGCTGGCCAGGCACAGCCTGCCGCCCGACGCGATCGAACTCGAACTCACCGAGACGATGCTGCAGACCGGCGCCGTCACCAAGGAAACGCTGCAAGGCCTGCGCATGTTGGGCATCGCCACGTCGCTCGACGACTTCGGCACGGGTTACTCTTCGCTCACCTCGCTCGAGCAGCTGCCGCTCAGCTGCATCAAGCTCGACCGCAGCGTCATCGCCGAAGTGGATCGCAATCCCCGGGCCGGTGCCATCGCGCGGTCGATCATCAGTCTTTGCCGCGGACTCGGCCTGACCGTGACCGCCGAGGGCGTGGAGCGGCACGAGCAACTCGACTTCCTGGCCGAGTGCGGCGACGTCGCAGTGCAGGGTTACCTCATCGGCCGCCCGATGGATGCAGCCTCGGTCCTCGATTTCGTGAGCGATTCCAGCATCCGCATCGCGACCCTGCTGCAGGCTGCGGAAGCGAACCGGCGGCCGCAGACCGACGCGGACTCTTCCGGTCCCGTGCGACTGCTGCGGCGCTGGCGCCGCTGATCCGGCCCCGCGGTCAGGCCGGCGGCTCGGCGTGCCGCTCGCCGCGCTCGTAGACGACGTTCGCGCGCCCCACCAGCAGCGGGTCGATCGGTCCGATCGACTCGATGTCCTTGCTCGCATACGGCAGCCGATGCAGGACATAGCGCATCGCATTCAGCCGCGCACGCTTCTTGCAATCCGACTTGATCACCGTCCAGGGCGCATCCGCGGTATCCGTGTGGAAGAACATCGCCTCCTTCGCGCGCGTGTACTCGTCCCACTTGTCCAGCGAGGCCAGGTCGACCGGGCTCAGCTTCCATTGCTTGAGCGGATGGGACCTGCGCTCCTTGAAACGCCGCCGCTGCTCGGGCCGGCTCACGGAGTACCAGAACTTGACGAGCTGCAGGCCGCTGCGCACCAGGTTGCGTTCGAACTCGGGAGCCTGGCGCATGAATTCGAGATATTCGTCGTCGCTGCAGAAGCCCATGACCCGCTCCACGCCCGCGCGGTTGTACCAGGAGCGGTCGAACAGGACGATCTCGCCGCGCGTCGGCAGGTGCTCGACGTAGCGCTGGAAGTACCACTGCCCGCGCTCGATCTCGCTCGGCTTCTCGAGTGCCACGACGCGCGCGCCGCGCGGGTTCAGGTGGTCCATGAAGCGCTTGATGGTGCCGCCCTTCCCCGCGGCATCGCGTCCTTCGAACAGGATGACGACGCGTTGCCCGGTCTCCTTGACCCAGGCCTGCAGTTTCAGCAACTCGACCTGCAGCCTGTACTTCTGACGTTCGTAGTTCTTGCGCGACATCAGGTGCCGGTACGGGTAGGTGCCGTTGCGCCAGCCTTCGGCAAGTTCCGTGTCGTCCTGGTCGCGCTTTGCCAGTTCCGCCATGCGGCCGTGACGCAGCAGCAGGTTCTTGAGCGCGAGCACGTCGTCGGGCGACGCGCCGGTCAGGATCGCGTCGAATGATTCCGCGATGGCGGCCGGGTCGCCGCCCGCCTCGCGCAGGGCGATGTCCTGCACCGCGTAGGCCTTGGATTCATTGGCCGCACTCACCGCTTCGGAAACGGTGAAGTTGGCGATGGCCGCAGTGCTCAGCCGTGGCGACACGTCGCCCCGATCCACGCGCCGCGCCTTGCGCTGTCGAGGAGTCTTCCGGGCCGGTTTGCGAGGCGTTTCGGTGGTCACTGGTGGTCGGTCCTGTCGGCTGTCTGCAGGGGATGAGTCTCAAGCCTACCGACACAGGGCGCGAGTCGCCTCCGGGAATGCCGCAGCCCGGCCTCAGGGCGTAACGATCGGAAACCGGCCGTCCGGCTTCTCGAGCATCGACAACAGGGACAGCAGCTTCAGCCGGCTGCCCTCCACCTGCAGCGCGTCCGACATCACGACGTCCTTGAGTCCCGCCTCGCCCGTCGCCAGCCGCACCAGCAGCTCGCGCGTCAGGTGCACCGTGGCATCGACGTCACCGGCCGGTTGGCCCTGGCGATGGTGCAGCACGGCGTTCTCGAGCTCGACCACGTGGGTCTCGCCGGCGTCGCTGAAGACGAAGTTGAATTTCAGGTGCTTGCCGTCCGCCGCCGGCCCGTCGAGCCGCACCGCCATCGAGGTCAGGAAACGCTCGACCGGCGTGTTGCGCAGCAGCTCGATGGCCCGCCGCGGATCGACCGCCGTGCCCTGCACTCCGTTCACCAGCTCGCTGGCGCCGGATAGATAAACATCGCGCCACGGACCCGATTCCGCCTGGTAGCCCAGCTGGTCGTAAGCGGACGCGAGCAGTGCCCTGGCCTCGGTGTTGGACGGCTCGGCGAACACGAGGTTGTTCAGCAAGGTTGCCGCCCAGCGATACTCGCCCGCGTCGATCGCAGCCTTGCCCTGCTTGAGCACCGCGGCGGCTCCGCCGATCGCCGCCACGTACTTCCTGCCCAGTTGCTCGGGCGGCAACGGGTCGAGGTTGGCGGGATTGCCGTCGTACCAGCCGAAATACGCCTGGTAGACCGCCTTGGCGTCATGGCGGACCGTGCCGTAGTAGCCGCGATTGGCGAACCGATTGCGCAACGTCGAGGGCAGCTCGAGCTGCTCCGCGATCTCCTGCGACGTGTAACCCTGGTTGGCGAGCCGCAGCGTCTGGTCGTGGATGTATCGGTAGGTGTCGCGCTGCGCAGCCAGATAGTCGCGCACTCGCGCATTGCCCCACATCGGCCAGTGATGGCTCGCGAACACGACGTCCATGTTGCCGAAGCGCTGCAGCGCATCGTCGATGTAGCCGCTCCACTTCAATGCGTCGCGCACCTTGGCACCGCGCAGCGTGTACAGGTTGTGCAGCGTGTGCGAAACGATCTCTGCGCCGCACCATGCCTTTGAATCGGGCAGGTAGAACGTGAGTTCCGCGGGCGCTTCCGACTCCGGCGTGTACTGAAAGATAATACGCACGCCGTCGATCTGCCTCTCCTCGGGTGTCTGCCCGATGAGGACGGTGGGCGACCGGATGCCGATCGTGCCGTGCGCAGGCTCCTTGCCGAGGCCAGTGTCCACGTGGCCGGTGGCAGCGCGCGGCAGGGAGAATCCGTACATGTAGGCCGCGCGGCGCCCCATCGCGACGCCGGCCAGCACATTCTCGCTGGTCGCCTCCTCGATGAAGCCTTTCGGCGCGAAGATGGGAATGCCCGCCGCCACCGCAGGATCCGCCGGCAGCACCGCCGCGACCCCGCCGAAATGATCGACGTGGCTGTGCGTGAAAATGACGGCGGTCACCGGCTTGTCGCCGAGATGCCTGCGGGCGAGTGCGATAGCCGCAGCCGCGGTCTCTCTTGCCGTCAGCGGGTCGACGACGATCCAGCCCGTGCGTCCCTCGATGATCGTCATGTTCGAGACGTCGTAGCCGCGCACCTGGTAGATGCCGTCGGCCACCTTGAACAGTCCATGCGGCGCGTTCAGCTTTGCCTGACGCCAAAGGCTGGGGTTTACCGTAGGCGGCGCCTCGCCTTCGATGAAGGCGTAGCTGGCAAAATCCCACGCCTTGCGGCCGCTCGGGCCGTCGGGGCCATCGATCGCCAACGGCTCGTCCGTGGCGATGAAGCCGCGGCGAGCGTCCTCGAAATCCTGAGTGTCGCCGAGCGGGAGACCTTCGACGGCCTTCTGATTCGCTGCGATCGTCGCGGCGGAAGCCGCCGTGCGCGCGGGCGTGGGAGTGCTCCCGGATTGAGACGCGCGCTGGCCGCAACCGGCACCGAGAGCGGCGCACAACACGACGAGCGCGGTGGCGCGGGCCGGGATCGGATCAGGCATCTGTGGTCACCGCCGCGTCAGGGCCGGCCGCGTCGATCTTGTCGCGGCCGCGCCCGGCGATCCACACGAAGAACAAGGGAATGAAAAACGTCGCGACGAAGGTCGCGAACAGCATGCCGCCGATGACGCCCGTGCCGATCGAGTGCCGGCTGCCTGCGCCGGCGCCACCGCTGATCGCCAGGGGCGACACACCCAGGATGAACGCAAGCGACGTCATGACGATCGGCCGGAACCGCAGGCGTGCGCCCTCGACCGCCGCATCCATGAATGACATGCCTTCCTGCACCTTCAACTGCGCGAACTCCACGATGAGGATGGCATTCTTGGACGCCAGGCCGATGAGCGTGACGAGCCCGATCTGGAAGTAGATGTCGTTCTCGAGGCCGCGCAGGAATACCGCGACCAGCGCGCCGAACACGGCGAACGGCACGGCCAGGATGACGGCGAACGGCAGGGTCCAGCGCTCGTACTGCGCCGCCAGCACCAGGAACACCATCAGCACGCCGACCAGGAACACTCCAGCGGAGCTGCCGCTGGTCGCCTTCTCCTGGAACGAGGTACCCGTCCACGCGAGGTGGTAGCCGTCGGGCAATGCCTGCGCCGCCACTTCCTCCATGACCCGCAGCGCGTCGCCCGAGCTGTAGCCGGGCGCCGGACCACCGAGAATCCTGGCGGACGTGAACACGTTGTAGCGCTCGACGACTTCCGGGCCCGTCACCTCGCGCACCGTGGCGAGCGCCGTCAGCGGGATCATCCGGCCGGCGCCCGAGCGCACGTAGACATTGCGGATGTCGTCGGGACGGGACCGGAAAGCGGCCTCGGCCTGCAGGTGCACGCGGAACACGCGGCCGGCGCGATTGAAATCGTTCACGTACAGCGCACCGAAGGTGCTCTGCAGCGTGTCGAAGACATCGGACACTTTGACGCCCAGCAGTTTCGCCTTCTCGCGGTCGAGCTCGATCCGGATCTGCGGCACGCTGGCCGAGTAAGTCGTGGTGACACCCGCCAATTCCGGACGCTTGGCCGCCGCCGCGACCAGGGCCTGCGCCGCGGCTTCCAGCTGCTTGTTGTCCCCGCCGCTCTTCGATTGCACGAAACCGTCGAAGCCGCCGGTCATGCTCAACCCCTGGATGGGCGGCGGCTCGAATGCCAGCACGAAGGCGTCCTTGATCGCCATGCCGGCGCCAAACATGTAACCCGCCACGCTCGCGGCCGAACTTTCCTTCGACTTGCGCTGGCCCCAGTCCTTGAGATTCACCCACGCGATGCCCGTGTTGGTCCGCAGTGTGAACGTGAGCACGTCGAGACCGGAGAACGTCATCACGTCCTGCACCGCCGGGTTCCTGAGCAGGGCCTGCGTGACCTGCGCGCTGACCGCCTCCGTGCGCTGCAGCGATGCGGCGTCCTGCAGGATCGGAATGACCATGATGTAACCCTGGTCCTCGGCCGGCGCCAGCGACACGGGGACCGCGCGGAAAAGGACGACGGTCGCCACCAGCATGGCCGCCACCAGGCCGGCGGCCAGCGCTGTGTGCCGCAGCAGATAACGCACGCCGTCTGCATAGCGGCCCGTCATGCGGGCGAACCAGCCGTTGAAGCCCGCCAGCACGCCGTGGTGGACGACGTCATCCCGGTGCAGGATGGAAGCACACAGCGCCGGCGTCAGCGTCAGCGCGACGAAACCGGAGATCACGACGGATACCGCGATCGTGATGGCAAACTGCCGGTACATCTCGCCGACCAGGCCGCCGAGGAAAGCCACCGGCAGGAAAACCGCCACGAGCACGAAGACGATGGCGATCACGGGCCGTGTGACCTGCGTCATGGCGCGGTGGGCCGCGTCCCGGGGGCCAAGGTGCTCCGTGGCCATGATGCGTTCGACGTTCTCGAGGACCACGATCGCATCGTCCACGACGATGCCGATGGCGAGCACCATGCCGAAGAGCGTCAGCGTATTGATCGAGAACCCGAGCAGGAGCATCGCCGCCAGGGTCCCGATCAGCGAGACGGGCACGGCCAGCATCGGGATGATGGTGGCACGCCAGTTCTGCAGGAACAGGAACACCACGGCGAACACCAGCAGCATCGCCTCGACCAGCGTCTTGACGACTTCGATGATCGACACGCGGATGTACTTGGTCGTGTCGTAGGGCGAACTGTATTCGAGCCCGGCCGGAAACGACCTGGCCAGCTCCGCCATGCGCGCGTCTGTCGCCCTGCCGACCTCGAGCGCGTTGGCGCCCGGCTGCAGGAAGATGCCGATCGGGATGGTGGGCTTGCCGTTGCGTGTCGCGGCGAAATCGTAGTCGCGGGAACCGAGTTCGACGCGCGCGACGTCCTCGAGCCGGACGACGCCGCCGGACTCCGTGGTACGGAGGACGATCTTGCCGAACTGCTCCGGTTCGGTGAGGCGGCCGAGCGTCGTCACCGAGAAGGTGAAATCGATCCGGCCGTCCATCGGCTCCTGGCCGATGCGCCCGGCGGCAAACTGCGCGTTCTGCTCCCGGACCGCGTCGGCCACGTCGCTCGGCGTCAATCCGAGCTTGGCCAGACGGTCCGGGCGCAGCCAGATGCGGATCGAGTAATCCTTCGACCCGAAGATCTCCGCGTCGCCGACGCCGGGAATGCGCCGCAGTTCGTCGACGATGTTGAGCAGCGCGTAATTCGAGATGAAGACGGCGTCGAAGCGCGGATCGTCCGAGTCGAGCGCATAGATCTTCAGGAACGAGTGCGATCGCTTGCGCACCGTGACGCCCTGCCGGCGCACCTCCTCCGGCAATTGCGACAGCGCGCTCTGCACGCGGTTGCTGACGTTGATCGCCGCGAGATCGGGATCCGTACCGATCGCGAACGTCACGCTCATCTGCAGCGCGCCGTTGCCGGCGCTGGCGGAGCGCAGGTACAGCATGTTATCCACGCCGTTGATCGCCTGATCGAGCGGCGCGGCCACGGTCTGCGCGACGGTCTCGGCATTGGCGCCGGGATAGAAGGTTGCGACCTCCACCTCGGGCGGCAGGATGTCCGGATACTGGGCGACGGGCAGCACGCGCAGCGCCGCCAGCCCCGCAATGACGATGAACGCGGAGATGACCGACGCGAAGATCGGCCGGTCGATGAAGAACTGGGAGATCATCCCTGCGCCCCCGACGGCGGGGCGGGTCCGGAAGCCGGCGCCGCACCGGCCTTCGCAATCGTCACCTTCGCGCCGGGACGCACCTTGAGCACGCCATCGACCACGACGCGCTCGCCGCCCTTCAGGCCGGAGGTGATCAACTCACGGTCGCCGACGTTGCCGCCGGCCTGCACGGGACGCAATGCGACGGTGTCGTCGGCGCCAACGACCCAGACGAAGCTGCCCTGTGCACCGGACATGACGGCGCGGCGTGGTACGGCCATCGCGCCGTCGATCGTCACGCCTTCGACACGTACACGCACGAACTGGCCCGGCACGAGCGTGCCGGCCGCATTCTCGACGGTGGCCCGCGCACGGATCGTGCCGGAGCCCTGCTCCACCGAGGTGTCGAGAAAATCGAGCTGCGCCAGTGCCTGGTATTCGGTCCCGCCTTCGAGCAGGAGACGCACCTTGATGGTGGAATTCTTCGCGGCGATTCGCGGACGCAGCACGGCCGATTCGCCCTCCGGCAGCGAGAACTCGATGTACGCGGGATCGATCTGCACGATGCGCGTGAGCAGGCTGGAGTCGGCGCCGGCCGTCACGAGGCTGCCCTCGGAGCGCGCTTCGTGACTGGTGAGCCCGGCAATGGGCGCACGCACGTCCGTGTAACCGAGATTGAGGTCGGCAGTGCGCAATTTCGCTGCGGCCGCCGCGACGTTGGCCTCGGCGACCTCGAAATTCGAAATCGCCTCGTCGCGGTTCATCTGGCTCACCAGTCCCTTCTCGAACAGCGGCAGGATGCGATCGTGCTGGCGCCGCGCTTCGTTGAGGCGCGCGCGTTCCACGCCGAGTTCGGCCCGCGCCTGGGCGGCCGCAGCCCGGTACGGTTCCGGATCGATGCGGAACAGGATGTCGCCCTGGCGCACGGGGGCGCCTTCCTGGTAGCGACGCTCGAGCAGGATGCCGCTCACGCGTGCACGTACCTCGACGTCGCGCGAGCCCGCCGCCCGCCCCGTGTATTCCAGCGTCACCGGCAGGCTGCCCGTCTCGACGCTCGCCACCCCGACTTCGACCGGTGGCGGCGTCATGCCGCCCGGCGCGCCTTTGCCGCAACCCGCGACGAGCGCGGCTTGAACGACGACGATGGCGAGCAGGCTTCCGACCCGATGGCTGTTCTTGTTCATGACTTATTCCCTGGTCCATGCGACGGCCCGCAGGCCTCGTCCGCCAGACTGAGCGTGTGCTGGATGATCTGTTCGCGCGGCTGCGGCGTGCAAGGCGCGATGCGCCGCATTTCGCCGAGCATCAACCCGTCCACGGCGAGCATGATCACGGCCGCGAGCGGAAAATTACTGGTGAGCCGGTCAGGTGCGCCACGTGCTCCGCGTAACGGCGGCGCAGGCGATTTGCACGGCGCCACTGTTCGACGGAAACCGCGGGCTCCGTCTGGGCCTGCATCAGCCGCTCACATGAGAATGGGCGTCATCCGACTATACCGTCTGGACGGTTTTTTGCAATGCAGCAGACCTGCTGGCTGGCCTGCGCAAGGCGAAGCTGGTCGGGTATCCGATGGGGGAGCAGTGCTACAAGCACCAGCCCGTGAACGCGAGCGCGCCGAGCAGGCTGTCGAAACGATCGAGAAAACCGCCCTGGCCCGGCAGCGCGCCCGAATAGTCCTTGATCCCGGCGCGGCGCTTGACCCAGCTGGCGGCAAGATCCCCTGCGAGACCCGCCACGCCGGCCAGCACGCCCAGGAGCGCCGCGCGGGGCGGCGTCAGGTCGACGAGCCCACTGGCCATGGCCGCCACCACGCCCGCCGCACACAAACCGCCGAGAAATCCTTCGATCGTCTTGGCGGGACTCACTTTAGGTGCGAGCGGACGGCGCCCGATCCATTGCCCGATCACCTGGCTGAATCCATCGCTGGCGGCCGCCGCAAGAAACAGAAATGCGAAGGCGGTCGGCGGCAGGCGCACGGTATTCCAGACCGCCACGGCGCCGATGGCAAGAAACACGGGCCACACGACCGCCGGGCGCGGTTGCGGCACGAGACGCCATGCGCGCGAGAGTTCGGCCGTACCGGCCAGCAGGATGATGCCGAGCACCGCGAGAACCCAGGGCCGACCGAATGCCGCAGCGGCCAGCATGGCGTGAACGATCAGGAAGAAGACGCCGAGCTTGTACCAGCGTGCGCGCGCCGCGTCGGGCGTGACGGCGCGGCTGCCGATCCCCATGACGATCGCGCCGAGCGCGAACCCAGCCACGGTGACACGCAGGACGTCGGGGATCATGGCGCAGCCATCACGCAAGTCACCGCGGCCTGCCGACACGCGACGCTCAGGCGAGTGATGCCGGGCAGCAACTCCCCATCGGCCATCAGCGTGCCTGGCGTCTCGACGCGAAAATCCACTCGCGCCGACTGCTGCATCGCCCGCGGCACGGTGAGCATCGCCGCTGCGCCATACGCGGCCTGACCCAGCCCGGCAAACCGGCGCCGCCCCGTCGTGACGACCGCCGTGACGTAGCCGACGGCCAGCGTGCTGGCACAGAGTCGTCGCGCAGGATCGGCGCCGGAGGACTCGACCGTCACTTCCATCAGGTCGAGTGCTCGCCAGCACGGCTGCTGCAACGCCTCGAGGGCGTCCGCCGGCCGGCTCAGGCCGAGATCGCGAACGAGGCAGTTGCCGTGGCCCGCGGGAATGACGGCGAGCTTCTGCCGCGGCAGGTCCATGCCCGTGAGGCACTCGCTGATCGTTCCGTCACCGCCGATGACGATCAGGCCGTCGAAATCACGCGCGTCGCGCGCAATGCGCGTGCCGCTGCCCGGGCCATCCGTGAAGGTGGCCACGGCGCTCCGCGAGGGCATGCGCTCGAGAGCGGCAAGACACCGCTCTGCTTCGTGAGATCGGCCGGCGGCGCGGTTGACGACCGCGAGCCACTTCAAGCGGGTCTCCCATTGCGGCGCTCCTCGAGCATCCACCAGAGGCCGCGCACGTCGGCGCGCCATTCCTTCAGCAGCGCGAGCAGCGCGAATTCCTCGAGACTGCCCGCGATGCTGAGGCCGGCCGCGGTCTTCAGCAGCCAGGGGTAGTGGCCAAACACGAAGAGCACGCCGATGTAGATGCCGAGCAGGTAGCCCGCGGTCTTCGACACGTAGGTGTGGAAGCTCGACAGGCGCCCGTAGCACAGCAACGCGACGACGTTCTCCAGCACCCAGAGGCCGATCACCGTCCCGCAGAGCACGGCGTTCGACGTCATGACGTCGGGGTGGAAGACCCAGATGCCGTAGATGGCAGCGAACAGCAGCAGTGTGTCCGCGACCGAATCGAGCAGGGCACCCAGCGTCGACTGCAGGTCGAACGTGCGCGCGAGCCAGCCGTCCGCGATGTCCGTCAGGAGCGCGGGCACCAGCACCCAGGTAAAAGCGAACTCGCGGCCCGTGACCGCCAGGGCGAGCAATACCGGGACAGCGGCGATCCGCGCCGCACTGATGGCGTTGGGAACGTGCCGCAACCTCTCGCGCGTGGTCGAAGATGCGCTCATGCGTCGGGAGAATCGCCCGTCTCTGTTATTCCGTCATCGCGATCTCCCGCAACGTTGACCCAGCCCGCGGCAGGTTGCAAGCCTCTCAAGGTCGGTAGTGGAAGCGGGCCGGAGCTTGCGGCGGCAGCGCCGCGACGAGATCCGCGAATTCGCACAACCAGCGGCGGGTCGTGGACGGCGCCACGATTTCCTCGACATAGAACCGTTCCGCCGAGCGAAATGGCGAGCGCAGGCGCTCGAGGCGCTCGGCGATTTCGCGCCTCGCGGCCTGGGGGTCGGATGCCGCCTCGATCTGGGCCTTGAACGCCGCCTCGATACCGCCTTCCACAGGCAGAGAACCCCAGTCGCCGCTCGGCCACGCGATGCGATAACGAAAGCGCGTGTGATTCATCATGCCGGCCCCGGCCACGCCGAAGGCGCGCCGCAGGATCACGGCACACCACGGCACGGTGGACTGGTAGATCGTCGCGATCGCGCGCGCGCCATCGCGGATCGTGCCCGCCTTCTCGGCCTGCGAGCCGATCGTGAAACCGC
>Ga0315287_10000999_pt1 | contig 25473 bp, 17 predicted proteins | sample YL17G11_0_MG_FD_205037 | JGI IMG/M metagenome (GOLD analysis project Ga0315287, IMG submission 205037) | Sediment microbial communities from Yellowstone Lake, YNP, Wyoming, USA - YL17G11_0 | ecosystem: Environmental > Aquatic > Freshwater > Lake > Sediment | place: USA: Wyoming | collected... | reverse complement strand
ACCCCCTCCTCGTCCCACTTTTTTATATTTCACATTTTAATTACCCTTTTAATAACAAATATATTTTTTTTTTTTTCTTTTTTTTTTTTTTTTTTTTTTTCCCGCGAGGCTACCCTCTGCGGTTCCGTCCGACCCTTCCCTTCCCGCTTTCAGATATAAGATAGAGCAGCAAACCTTTTCTCGACGCTTTCGTTCGCACGGGTTTTAAAAAGGGGGGCAAACTGATCCCCCTTTCTCATCGACCTTCTTGGATCTCTCTTTTCCCCCTGAAAAAAAAAAGTTTTTTGTGTTCCGCGTGCGCGCGCGTTGCCCCCCCTTATCCCTCGGCTCCTTGAAGTAACGGATCTATTCGCCACTGCTGAAGAATCAAGATCGAAGAAATGAGTGAGCTGCCTTTGGTGGTGTGGGGAGGGGGGGTTGTCGCGCCGCGCCCCTTTTGAGAGACACAAAGAGATAAAAGAAATAAACTATTTTTAAGGTAAAAAAAACACATACTGACGACGACAAGGGGGGGGAGCTTGAAGAAAAAATGCGGCGCCGTCCGGCGCCGCCCTTGTATACGCCCCCCTCGAACCGTTCCGCCGTGTGTATTTCGCTTTCGATTTTTCCCGTTGAGTGCGCGCCTCTGTGAACGCGCTGGTGGGGACTTGAGAGAGATAAATCAAAACAAAAATCAACACAAAAACAAACCAAGAACAATCATTTTCATTTCTCACTCTTTTGCTCTCGCGCTTGTCCCTGTCTCTCTCTTTCCGTTACCGCATTTCTCTCTCTCTCTTTCCGTTACCGCATTTCTCTCTCTCTCTTTCTCTCTCTCTCCCTCTCTCAAACGCACCGATGATGCGCCCTAATCTCGACGACGCGGACCCGGGAAGGCTCGAGTGCGGTAAGAGAAAGGAAGAAAACTCTTTTTTTCCTTCTTCGCGGACGGTTTTTTTTCTCCTCTTTCTCATGCAGCCGTTTTTCCTCCTCTCTCTCTCTCTCTCTCACTCTCACTCTCTTTCTCTCGCCTCTTTCTCTCCTTTGTTCTCTACAGGAAACTGCGGCGAGACAGACAAGCTGCTGCGCTGCTCGAGGTGCAGGACGGCTTGGTACTGCTGCCGGGCGTGCCAGAAGGTCCGGCCGGAAACTTCTCTTTTGAGAGAAGGCGTTTTTTTTTCCTTTCGGTTTCTTTTTCAGTTTCTTTTTTCGCGTCGAGGGAAGGAAAAGAGGCGCCGCCCTCACCTTTCTCTCTCTCCTCTCTCCCCGTCTCTCTCTCTCTCTCTCCGCTCCAATCTCCAGTCCCACTGGCCCTTCCACCGCGAGGACTGCAGGCACAACGCCTTCGCCGACGCCATTGAGGAGTCCGAGCCCGAGTTCGCCTCCTGGCTCCGGAGACACGGGAAGCAGGTAAGAAAGAGAGGGGGGGGGGAAAGAAAAAAGGCGAGAGAGAAAAAAGTTTCTCACCGCGGAGGGGGAGGAGAAACGGGAAAAAAAAAAAAAAAAAAAGGCCGCGCTCCGCGACGGCGACGTCGAGCGACTCGAGCACGCCTCCCAGGCCGCCTGCTCCCCGGTCTCCCGCAGCGAGCTCATGGCCTCGATGTGGGGCAAGGCGGACCCGAGCCCCGCCGGGCCCAGGTGGACGCGGGAGGACGAGGCCAGGATGGCGGCGGCCGTCGGCCTCCGGCTCCTCGAGAGGGAGAGGGAGGAGGGGAGGAGGGGAGGGGCCGCGGGGAGGGCCGCGCTGCGGGCGTGGACGAGCTCCCCGGACGCGCTTCCTCCCCCGGTGATGCGATCCACCGAAGAAGGGGAAGAGCAGCAGCAGCAGCAGCAGCTCCTGGGGAGGGAGTGTGGTTTGCTGTGGCGGTGGTGGCAGACGCCGACGCGCGTCGAGGTCATCGTCAACCTCTTCGAGGTCCGCAGGGAGCTGCGGAGGAGGGAAAAGCTCCTGCCTTGCTCCCCTCCGTGCTCCTCCTCCTCGCCCTCCTCTTCTCCGTCTCCGCCTCGGAGGAGGAAGGGAAGAAGACAGCAGCAGCGCCAGAGGGTAGAGGTCTCCATCGGGCCCCGGAGGCTCTCCGTCTCCCTCCCTGCTAGCAGCGGCGGAGGAGGAGGGGAAGACGGAGGAGGAGGGGGAAAAATCGACCTGCTCTCCGGGGCGCTCTTTAAAAGAGTCGCCGTCGACGGCTCGACGTGGCACTCCTGCGACGGATTGCTCTTCGTCTCGCTGCTGAAGCTGTCTCGCAGAGGGTGCTATCTCGACGGGGACACTGCGGCAGAGACGTGGTGGCGGTCGGTGTTCGAAGGAGAAGCGGAGGCGAGGAAGGAGGAGGAGGAGGGAGAGAAGGCGGAGGAGGAGAGAGAGAAGGCGGAGGAGGAGAGAGAGGTCGAAGCTCGTCCGACGGCGACGGCGGCGGCGCTCGCCTCCTCTTCCCCTTCGCCGTTCCTCAAGCTGCCCGAGCCCTTACCGGCCTCGGCGCCCCTCTGCTACTACGCCCTCCCCCGGGACCCCGACGACGAGGGAAGATTGGGGGCAGCAGAGAGAGTCGCGATGAGAAAGAAGAAGTGAAAGAAAAAGTTCTTGTTTTGGCTTTTGTGTTAAAAAAAAAGCGAAGGAACGGGAAAAAAATGAAAAATCAAAACAAAACCATCCCTCTCTCCACTTTTTCTACAGCAGCCTCACGATCCTTATCAGCAAGACCGCGACCACAGCAGCCACAAACAGCGCCAGTAGGCCGGTGCACAGGCTCCTGCACTCCCCGGGCCTCCTCGCCACGGCGGCCAGCTGCCTGCCCGCGGCCCGCAGCCTCGCGCCCGTCGCCCCGACGTCGTCGTCGAGCGCCTCGAGCAGCCCCGACTGCAGCTCGAGCTCCTCCCCGACCGCCAGCGCGACGTGCCTGGTCGACCGCACGGTCTTCTCGAGGCCCTCCAGCTCGCGGTCCTGCCTGTCCATGGCCTGGCGCTGCGAGTCGAGCAGCGCGACCGAGTCGAGCGGGGCGGTCTCCGCCGTCTCGCGCGGCCTCTGCTGCCCCTGCTGCTGCCCCCGCTGCTGCCCCTGCTGCTGCTGCTCCTGAGAGGAAGAGGCGCCGCCGCCGGCGTTGCCTCCCGCATCCGAGGCGGGCCTCCGCAGCTGCAGCAGCAGCGCCTCCCTCCTCGCCCGCAGCGCCGCGACGGCGTCCAGCCTGCGGTGCCTCTCAGCCTCGGTGACCCGCGGCTGCCGCCCCGGGGACGACGGCGACGGCGACGGCGACGGCGACGGCGGCAGGGGTTGGTCGTCCGCCGCAGCCGCGGCCCTCAGGCCGTCGAGGGCCGCTCCGAGCGTTCCCAGGCCCCTGCGAGCGTTGGCGGAGAGGCGGGACGCTCCCGGGCCCCCGTCCGGGTGGCGGGTGTTTCGCTCCTGGAAGGGGGGGGGGAGTTGGTAGGAAGAAAGGAGGAGGGAGGTGAGGTGGATAGGAGGTCGAAAGAGTGAAAGAAAGAAAAAAAAAAGACAACGACGACGACGATGGAAGAGCTCTTTCATCGTTTTTCCTCTCTCTCTCGCGCGCGCTCGTACCTGGATGGCGTTGGCCACGTCCGCGGCCAGCTGCTCGGCGCGCTCGTAGTCGCGCGCCCAGGTGTCTGCTGCTTTCGTTTCGTGAGGGAGGGTTGAAGGGGGGGAAGAGAGAGAAAGGAGAGATAGGTCAGATGAGAAGAGAACCGATGCTCTCGACGCGCCTCTTTGTTTTCGCCTTCTCTGCTCTCTCCTTCTCTCTCTCTCTCCGCGTCGACTCACAGGCCATGTTTCCTCCGAGGGATGCTGCTGCTGATGCTGATGCTGCTGATGCTGAGAAGTGTGGAGAAGTTCCTGAGATAGTGAGAGGCCAGCAGCGGAGAGAAAAGAGAAGAAGGACGGCGCTGCGAAAGGTTTGCGTTGTTCGTCGAAGTTGAGAAAAACGCGAAAGTGATGATGCTCACTCTCACGCTCCTCTCGGCGCACGAAAACAGACGAGCCCATCTTGGTTCTAGACTTCTCAACCATCCCGCCCCTCGCCCCCCAGCAGCAGGGAGGCCTCGGCGTCTCTCTCATCCGTTCTCCTCATAGTCTCGCTCGTGTCGTTGCCTCCAGCAGAGCAACGCCGGCAGCAGCAGCAGCAGCTACGACGATGATGAACGGAAGAGGCAGCAGAGGAGGCGGAGCTGGAGGGGCAGCGGCGGCAACACCAAATGCCAGCGCATCGGCTTCGGCGGCGGCGGCAGGCAACCCTGCCGACCTCGCTGGGAGCGCCCCCGACAACAACGACTGGTCTACCTACTTCTGCACGTACGCCTACCTCTATCCCCCGGTGCGTTTGGGATCTAAAATAGAGAGAGAGAGAGAGAGAGAGAGAGAGAGAGAGAGAGAGAGAGAGAGAGAGAGAGAGAGAGAGAGAAAGAGAGAGAGAGAGGAAGAGAGGGAGGAAGAGACAGAAAGAGAAAAACGTCAAGCCGCCGGCGTTCAAAACTCTCCTAACCCCCGACCCTTCCACTTCTTTCCCTGCCCCTTCTCTCCTCGTCCCAATCCTCACTCGCCGAGAGCAGAAGGACATGCTCGAGGACCACACCCGCACGGGGGCCTACGCCGCGGCCATCCTGGGCTCGGCCAGGGCCTGTTTCGAGGGGAAGACGGTCCTCGACGTCGGCGCCGGCTCCGGCATCTTGTCCATTTTCGCCGCCCGCGCGGGAGCCAAGAAAGTCTTCGCCGTCGAGGCAACCCCCATGGCGGCTCACGCCCGCACGCTCGTCAAGCACAACAAGCTCGACCACATCATTGAGGTGCTGCAGGGCACGGTCGAGTCCATCCAGCTGCCCGAGAAGGTCGACGTGATCGTGTCGGAGTGGATGGGCTACCTCCTGCTCCGCGAGTCGATGCTCGACTCGGTGCTCGCCGCGCGCGACGCGTGGCTGAAGCCGGGGGGCTCGCTGTGGCCGTCGCACGCGCGGCTGCTGCTGGCGCCCGCGAGGTCGACGCTGCCGCACTCGAGGGCGGCGGAGCTGCAGAACGCGATGCAGGGGTGGTGAGTTTTGTTGAAAGGGTTTTTTTTTCTTTTTCTTTTCTTCTCCTTCGAAGAGGTTGAAAAAAAAAAACCAACAAAACAAAAAAAACTCACTTTTTGTCCTCTTTCCCTCTCTCTTTTTTCCTCTCCCTGACCAAAAAAACTCTCAACAGGGAGCGCTTCGCCGGCGAGGCCCAGGAGCACTACGGCGTCGACGTCGGCTGCCTCACGCGCGCCTACCGCGAGGAGCAGGCGCTTTATTACTCGAAGACTGCGGCGTGGGCCGACGTCGACCCGGGAGATCTGCTGGGAAGAGGACAAGTCGTCGCGTCGATGGACCTGGCCGAGATCGGGCTCGAGGAGTCGAAGAAGCCGCTCGAGGCCGAGGTCGACCTGCTGATCGAAGGGGCGGGGGAAGCGGGCGAAGACACGACCCTGGACGCCATCGTCGGGTACTTTGACGTCTCGTTCCGTGGCGGCAAGGCCGAGGGCTCGGCCGCTTCCCCTCCCTCCGAGGAGGGATCTCCGACGGGCGCCCCGGCGACGGAGCCCGTCGTCACGCTCTCCACCGAGCCCTGCGCCGAGGGAGCGACGCACTGGGGCCAGCAGGTCTTCCCGCTGTCGCCGCCCCTGCCCGTGAGGGCCGGGGACCGCGTCAGGGGCACCGTCGCGGTGCGGAGGCGCCGCGACAACCCGAGGCTGCTTGAGGTGGAGCTGGACGTCAGGGTCGTCGAGGGTCCAAAGAAGGGGGCCGTCGCCGCCGACGGGGCGCTCAAGGGCAAGAGGAAGGAGCACTATCAGGTCGAGTGAGAGAGAGAGAGAGAGAGAGAGAGAGAGAGGTGAGATGGAGAAAGAGAAGAGGGGAAAAGGAAACCCCCTCGACCCTGAACACAACCCTCGACTGAGAAACAACAACAAACGACACCTTTTGTCCCGCTACTTTTCAGTATCTCTAAGATTAAAGAACGATCGATCCCTTTATTTTCGAATGCTCTTAGTTGTCCGGTCTTCTCATTCTCTTTTTCAGTTTGTTTGTAAGAAGAAGCGGGATATCCACTCATGAGAAAAAACGAAAGTGGAGAAGCCAGCGAGGGAGAGAGAGAGAAAAAGAACTTCACTCTTGGGTTTTAAAACACACAATGGCTCGAGAAGAGAACTGGCTCTAACGAGTTTTTTTCTTTTTAAATAGGAAGCTCTGCTCGATCGCTTTCGTTCATTTGGCGTCTCCCGCGCCGTCTCACAATCACCCCTTGCGTCTGAGAAAGAGAGGAAGAGAGCCGAAACCGAAATGACGGTCGAACAGCACGCGGAGCACAACACCGATGCCTCCGCATCTGCCCCTCCCCTGCGACCTGCCGACGACGCCACGATTTCGTCCCTGCGGCTCTCCCTCGTCGACGACGAGGCCCCGCTCGCTGCGCGCTACAGGGCGCTCTTCTCGCTGCGCAACCTGGCGGGAGAAAAGGCCGAGCAGGCGCTCATCGAAGGTGAGGATAGAAGTGGGGCAAGCTCATAATCAGCGACGGCTAGCGCACGTCGAGCATCGACGCCGCGCCGTTTTTCCTCTTTCTCAACCTCCTCTCAAAAAAAAACAAAAAAACATCATAACAGCTCTCTCCACGTCCAAGTCCGCCCTCCTCCGCCACGACGTCGCCTTCTGCCTCGGCCAGCGAGGCGCCAGCTCGGCCCTCCCGGCCCTCGCCGACAGGCTTCGGGACAAGCGGGAGCACCCCATGGTGAGGCACGAGGCCGCCGAGGCCGCCGGCGCGGTCGGCTGCCCCGGGGCGTGGCAGCTGGTGGAGGAGCACCTGGCGGACGCGACGAGGGAGGTGTCGGAGACGTGCCAGCTGGCAGTGCAGAGGATGGCGTGGTACGAGAAGAAGCAGGCAGAAGAGGAGGAGGAGAAGCGGACACAGGAGGCTGGGCAGCAGCAGCAGCACAAGGCGGCAGCCGAAGAAGGGGGCGAGAGTGAAAAGGCCGTCGTCATAAAGCGCTATCTCTCCGTCGATCCTGCCCCTCCGGCCGCCCCAGGGACGCCCACCGAGCGCCTCGTCGCGTCCCTGCTCGACGAATCAGCGGAGACGCCAATTTTCGACCGCTACCGCGCGCTGTTCTCGCTGCGCGACGCCGGCGGCGCGCCGGCAGTCTCGGCGCTCTGCGCGGCGCTGCGGGGGTCGACCTCGGCGCTGCTCAAGCACGAGGTCGCCTACGTGCTGGGCCAGATGCAGGACCCGGCGTCGCTGGGGGCCCTGCGGGAGTGCCTGCTCGACGCGGGAGAGCACCCGATGGTCCGACACGAGGCCGCCGAGGCGCTCGGGGCCCTGGGCGCCGAGGCCGCCGCGCCCGCGCTGGAGAAGGGGGCCTCCGACGAGGATCCCGTTGTGGCGCAGTCGTGCGTGGTGGCTCTGGATGTGCTGGCGCACGAGAGGAGCGGGGCTTTCGAGTACGCGGCCATAGATGGGGCGTCGTAGAGAAGAGCGGAGTTTTTTTTCTCTCTTTGTAAAGAAAACGTTATTAGAAAACAAGACGTTGGCTCGTGTCCAGGTTTTCCATTTTTTTCCGAAGAGAAAAAGAAGAGAAAAAACCGTTTGCAACCAGTGATGCACCGACCTCGCTTGCTGCCCCTCGAAAGGGGGGGCTTTTTGCTATCTCTTCCGCGCTCGGTACCTCGAGCGCGTCCGCTCGTGCGACCTCGGCGAAGGAATAGGCAAGCAGAGGAGGAGGAGTGCAGGGGCTGCTTTGTCTTTGCAGTTTCGAGCGACATCGGCGACGACGAAAACCTCGACGTCACGCGCGACGACATCAGCGAAGGCGACCTCTCCCCGCTCGAGACCGCCGACGACGACGCCGCCGCCCCCCCCCCCCCTCTCCTCCCGAGGACGGCCGCCCCGCGCCCCCCCCTCCCGCGGGTCCTCGTCCTCCACACAGGCGGCACCCTGGGCATGGACGTCTCCACCTCGTTCGTCGAGAGCGCCACCAGGGACTCGCACGTCGACCTCGTCGCCGGCACGGGCGGCAACTACCCCCCCGGGCTGCGGCCCGGCACGATGCTCTCGCAGCTGCTCGGGGCCGTCCCCGAGCTGGGGCGTCTCGCCAGCCTCAGGCTCGCGATCCCTTACAATCTCGACTCTTCGCGCGTCGGGCCGCGGGAGTGGGTCAAGCTCGCGCGGATCCTCGACAGCGAGAGGGAACACTTCGACGCCTTTTTGATCGTCTCCGGCACCGACACGATGCCTTTCGTCGCCAGCTCGCTTTCGCTCATGCTGGCCGGCTTCGGCAAGCCCGTGGTTCTCACGGGAAGCCAGCTCCCGCTGCAGCTTCCCCGGAGCGACGCGCGGCAGAACCTCGTTGACGCGCTTACCTGCGCGACCGCAACGCACCCCGCGGGAGGAGGCGCGAGGCAGCCGCGCCTGCGAGAGGTCGCCGTCTGCTTCGGCGGGCTGCTGCTCCGCGGCAACCGCGCCCAAAAAGTCCATTCTCAGACCTACAGGGCCTTCGAGAGCCCGACGTACCCGGCGCTGGCTAGGCTCGGAGTGGACGTCGACTGGGACGAGGCGCGGCTGCTGCGGCCAAACGGTGCCTACACCCCGCGCTTTGACCTCGAGCCCAGGGTCGCCCGCATTCCCGTCGTGCCCGGGGCTGACCCACGGGTCATCTTCGGCAACTTCGCGGAAAACGAGGGCCCCCGCGGCATCGTCCTCGAGGCCTTTGGCGTCGGCAACTTCAACGACCTTGAGGAGGGGGGGTTCGTCCCTTGGATCGAGGAGCAAAGAAAAAGGGGAATTGAGGTGCTGCTTTCGTCCCAGTGCCATGCCGGAGAGCTGCACCCGGAGCTGTATAGGAGCGGGAGGGGGGCGCTGCTGGCCGGGGCGAGGGCGGGGCCGAGGTGAGAAGTTTTTTCTTTCTTTTCTTTTTTTTCTTCTTTCTACTTTGGAAGGAGGAGAAGAAGAAAACTCTCTTTCATCTCTCTCTTTCTTTCTTTCTCTCTTTCTTTCTTTCTCTCTTTCTCTCTTTCTCCAAACACACAGGATGGCACCGGAGTGCGCCGTCGTGAAGATGATGCTCTGCTTAAAGTACCCGGATCTCGACATAAACTTCCCTCTCGCGGGTGAGCTCTGACGATTTCTTTCTTCTTCGTCGTCGCCGGTTTCGTTTCGCCGGTGTCCGTTCTCGGCGCCGCTCGCTCGCCGCGCTCTTTTCCACTTGTTTTTTTCTCAATTGTTTTTTTATTTTCACATGTGTATTCAAGAAGACCGAGAGAATAAACGAAACAAAAAAAAGAAACGTCAATAGAAAAGACTTTTCGGAGGCGGGCTTTGACTCTTCAAGGTCGGAAAAAAAACTGGAAAAAACGCATTTCTTTCACTTCTGCTTCCCTCCTCCTCCAGCGACCCTCCATCCGCTCTCGTCCGCCCTCCTCTGCGCCCGAACCGTCTCCCGCACCGCATGCCAGCTCACGCCCAGCGGCACAAACACCCAGAGGGAGTTCAGCCCGACGAAGTAGAACCAGAAGTAGAGCGGCTCCGGGCGCGTGTGGACCCCGTTTTCGTAAAAGCACGTCGCAAAGTAGAGGGCGTCCCCGTAAAGCTGGCAGGCGGAGGCGACCAGGGCCGCCAGGTGCCTCCAGGGTCCCCTCATGCAGTACTGGTGCGCCGCGAACAAGCACAGCGGTCCCACGAAGAAGGCCGTGACGGACTCCATGCAGATGGTGAAGGCGTCCCGCGTCGCGTACCTCGAGTCCGCCTTCGCGTACTCCTTCCAGACCTCTGCCAGGAAGTTGAGCCTCGACTTGGAGCTGTAGAACCGGCCGTCGAGGACGACGTAGCCCTCTACGACGAGGTGGATGAGGGCGGTGAGGGAGAGCCAGGTGACGATGGAGCGCTCGCGCTTGGAGACGGAAGGGAAGCGGGCTGGTGGTATGGTGGTGGTTTTTTGGGGGTTGAGGTTGAGAAGATTGGCAGCCGTCGAAGATCGATCCGTCGGCAACGAATTCGACGTCGACCGAGAAAAAAAAATCAACATTCGCACGCAAGTTACTCCCGGAAAAGAGGCTTAAATCGCCCCCATTTCAATTCGAGAAGAAAGAGCTCTTTTTCATCGCATCCTTGCGATTGCAGAAAGAGAATGCCTCTTCCACGGGGAGAACGCGAGTAATCCACATCTCGAAAAAAGAAAAAAAAGAAAAAAAACTCTCTCGGCTCACCGGCCGTCCTCGTCCATGTCCCAGCCCCGACGAGCGCCGTCGCGCCGAAGAAGACGGCCAGGACGACCCCGAAGTTGAGCATAGCGGGCTCATAGCCCGGCAGGTGGGCGGACTCGGGAGAGTAAGGGTGCTTCGTCCCGAGGGAGACGCGGAAGAAGGAAGAGGAGGAAGACATTTCGTTCTTCGATTTATCTTTTTTCCCCTTTTTTAAAAAATATTTTCTTCTTCTCTCTTTCTTCTCCCTCTCTTCTCTCTTCTCTGTCTCTCTCTCTCCGCGCAGCCCTCTCCTTCCAAGTTAAAAGCAGGACAAGAAGATTACACAGAAAAGCGGAGAGAAGAAAAACGACCGCCGTCGTCCTGGTTCAACCCCGCCGTCGTCCTGGTTCAGACCCCGGCCCCCTCCAGCTCCAGCACCCGCAGCGCCGTCAGCGGCTGCCGGTGCCCCTTGAGCCGCCTCGACGCCTTCCGCCGCCGCTTCGTGAAGTGCAGCTGCTTCGCGTCGAGCACCAGCTCTTCGACGGCGGCCGTGACGCTGACGCCCGGCAGCGCGGGCCTCCCGATCCTGGTCTTGCCGGCGGAGCCGACGGCCAGAACCCTAGTAAACCGGACGATGTCGTTGATGTCGACGCGGCCGTCGAGCCATCCGTCGGCGAAGAGGAGGTCCCCCGGGCAGGCCTTGTGCTGGGTGCCGCCAAAGTCGACGACGGCAAAGGCTGCTGCTGTCGAGGAAGGGTCCTGCGGGAAGTCTGCCTTGCCCTGGAGGCGGCCGATGACTTCGAAGTAGGGAGGCGAGGAGGAGGAGGAAGAAGAAGAGGAAGAGGGCGAGGGCGAGGACAAGGAGGAGGTCGGGCTAGCGGCGGCGGCCGATGTCGTCGCCGGCGTCGGCGGCGTTGAAGGCTCTTCTGCTGCCTCTTCTGCGTTCGCTGCCGTCGTCGTCGAGGCCATCCTATCACCGCTCCTCACTCTCCGGTCCCATTCGGGACTCCTGGTCGAGGCTTCGTGCCGAGTCAAGGAAGAAAGAGCGCGGAAATTCGAGAGCAAAGACGATGTTGATTTCGCTGATCGAACCGTCATCCACGCTGCAGTGCTCCTGCTGCTGCTGGTCCCAGCGACGCCTCCACGAGCGGCAGGGAAGCACGATGCTGTCCTCTGATGCAACACCGCGTCCAGGCCCTCGGCGACGAGGACCAGGGCTCGGCGGCGCATGCTTGAACAGAGAGAGAGAGAGTTTGACGAGGGAAAGGAAGAGGGAAAAGTGAGAGTAGAGTGCCCCCTCTGAAATTTTTCATTTTTCTTCGAAAATCCCGATCGAGAAAAGAGAGAAAGCAGCCTGCGCTCTCTTTCTTTCGTCCACCCGAGACAGCGCCATGGCAGAGTATGTCACGCCCTGAATAAGGACCGCGCGTTCATGCACTTGGACTGGCGAGCAGCAGCAGCAGCGAGGAAGAAGAGAGGGACGAGGAGGAGGGCCGCCTTCCTCTTGCTCGACATTTCGGGCGATCGACGACGTCGACGGAAGAAAAAAAAACCATTCTCACCATCTCTTTCTCCCCCACCCCTCCTCCACACACACCCTTTTCGCACTTCACAGCTCCTCACCGCCGCCTCCAGGCGAAGAGGACGTTAAGCCTCGCCGCTCGACGCGCGCGAAAAAGGCCCCGGCCCCAAAGGACCAGTCTCCAAAGGCCGCCGCGAAGAAAGAGGAAGAGCTGCCGCTGCCGCCGCCGCCGCCGCCAGCGCCGGCAGCAGAGGCCAACGACGACGACGACGCTGCTGCCCCCGCTCCCCCCGCAGCCCCCCCGGCTCTCCCGCCGCCCCCTCCAGTCGCAGCAGCGGCGATGCCTCCTCCTCCTCGCCCTCCGCCGCCGCCACCGCCGCCGATGCAAATGCAGCAGCAGCCGGCAAGAGGCGGCGGCGACGACGAGGCCCCCCCGGGAGAAGAGCTCCCGCCCGGCGTCGGGGGAGCGGCGGCGGCGGCCTCCTCCCTGCCCCTGCCTCCGCCGCCGCCGCCTCTCGCCGCCCCTCCTGCGCCGCCGCCTCCGATGCAGCAGATGCCGCAGCCTGCTCGCCCGCACACGTTCTACCTCGGGGGGCCTCCCCCGGGGCAGCCGGGCTTCCCCGCTCCTCAGGTCCATGCCCAGTCCCAGCAGCAGCAGCAGCAGCGGCGCGCGGAGGAAGGGCAGCTCCTCGCGCAACTCCAGCTGCAGCCGAGGGTCGCGGCCCTCTTCAGGCCCCCGCCGCCGCTCGAGCACCTCCCGCCGTTCGCGCTCTCCAGGAGGAAGAGGAACGCCAGGGCCCCGGGCGTGGTGCCCAGGGTGCCCATGTCCGGGATCGCCGCCTTCGTCAAGGAGTTTGAGGAGAAGGAAGGGAAAAGAGAGGTGAAAGACGCTGCCGTCGAGGAAGAAGGAGGAGACGGAGGAGGAGAGCGGCGCTCGCTCCGCCACCCCGTGCTCGCCCTCCAGGCCCGCCTCCCCCCGCGCAAGACCTCGTCGGGGATGCTCCTGCCGCCGCTCGAGCGCCGGTCAGCGAGGCTCGAGGCGGCGCGGGCCCGCAACGAGGAGAAGAGGAAAATCGGCATCGCAGGGTACAACCCGAAAGAAGACCCCAACGCCGCCGGCACCGACCCTTACCGGACTCTCTTCGTTGCTCGCCTGCCCTTTGACGTCGACGAGGCGACGCTGCGGGGGGAGTTCGAGGAGTTTGGCCCCGTCAGCAGGGTCTCGATCGTCGTCCCCAAGGTCGTTGCGGGAGGCGGCGGCGCAAGCCTCGACGGCGGCGACGACGGCGAAGAGAAAAAAACGACGACAACGACAGCTGCCGTTGTTGCCGCCACCGCCAACAAGAAGAGCGGGAAGAATTCCCCCCCCGCCTCCCGAGGGTACGCTTTCGTCGAGTTCGAGCGAGTGGAAGACATGAAGGCCGCCTACAAGCGCGCCGACGGGCGCCGGATCTCCAGCAAGGGCCCGGCCGGCTCCTCCCGTCGCGTCCTGGTCGACGTCGAGCGCGGGCGCACTGTCGAGGGCTGGCTCCCCCGGAGGCTCGGCGGAGGGAAGGGTGGCGGCAGCGAGGCGCGCAGGGCGCCGCGCGAGCCGACGGGCGAGCGGAAGAGGAAGTGGCTGGGCTTGGTGCAGCTGCCGCGGCGGTTTTACACGCAGCGCAAGCTGGCCGCGCTGGCGCCCGAGAGGCCCCCCTCTTCGTCGGCGGCACTGCCTCCCCCTCCCCCTCCTTCGTCGTCTTCGAGGTACGGGGACCGCGGCGGCGGGGCCTCGGGAGCGCCGCCGCCCTGGGAGCGCGGCAGCGGAGGCGGAGGCGGCGCTCCTCTGCCGCCGCCGCCGCAGCCCCCCTCGTCGAGGAGGGGAGGGGGAGACGACGACTACGACCGGAGGAGGGACCGCGGGGGCAGCAGGCGAGAGGCTCGCCGCTCTCGCTCGCGCTCTCCCCGCGACCGCGACCGCAACCGCGACCGTGACTACGACCGCGGGGGAGGGAGCAGACGCGACAGGGGAGACAGGGGAGGAGACAGCCGCGGCGGGATTGGGAGCGCAAGGAGGACGACGCGCTCGAGGTCGAGGTCGAGGGACCGCGGTCCCTCCTCGAGGGGGGGCCGGGGCCTCTCCCCCCCGCGCTCCTCTGTCCCTCCGCCGCCGCCTCCGGCTCGGCGAGGAGGAGGAGGGGGCAGCGAAGACGAGGAGGAGGGCGAGCTCAAGTAGCGGAAGCTTTTGTAATTCCCCCTTTTGTTTTCTCAACGTTTTTTTTTCTCTTTTTCCCTTCTAATTACATTTTTTATCTCTTGCGCAAGGGGCGGGAGGGAGTCGCGACCGCGACGGGGGCAACAGCAGCTTTCGTCTTCTTGTTCTTCGAGGGAGCAGGCGCGGCGGCGCTGCTGCTGCCGCGTTTTTTCTTCTGCTGATGCTCCGGTCCCTCTGCCGCCGCCTCGGAGGCAGCCGCTCCCGCCGAGCGGCGAGTGGCAGCGGCGAGAACGGCCTCCTCCTTCGACTCCGACTCGACGACGGCAGCACCAGCCTTCTCCTCCTCCTCCTCCTCTTTTTCCTCTTTCTCCTTCTCCGCCTCGGCCTCGCCGTTCAGCCTCGCGATCGCGGCCGCCCGGCGAGCGGCGGCAGCGGCAGAAGAGGAATGAGGCACAGCGAGGTCGTCATCGTAAAAAGCAGCGCCGTCGCCGCCGCCGCCCTCCTCGCCTCCGCCCCCGTCCTTGCCTCCGTCCTCGCTCCCGTCGTCGTCGCTCAGCACCCCGGCCTCGGCCAGCGCCGCCTCGACCACGTACGTCGCCTCGAGCAGCCGGTCGGCGCGCCTGGCGTGGCGGACGGTGTAGGCGAGAATCGCGTCGAAGACGTCGGCGTTGCTGTTGCTCTTGGCCGAGCTTTTGGTCTTGGTGCTGCCCTTCTTGCCGCCGCCGCCGCCGCCAAAGCCGCTGCCGCCGGCGAGCTCGGCGGGCGAGAACTCGGCGAGCACCGCCGCCAGCAGGAAGTGCGCCTCGTGGCAGGTCGCGGCGCGGGCGTTCCAGGCGCGGACCGCCTCCAGCGCGACGCGGAGGCCGTCGGAGGTTGACGTCGAGGTCGGAGCGGCGGGACCGCCGCCCCTCGAAGCTCGTTCCCCTTCCTCGTGCGCGGCGCGGACGGCGGCGCGGAGGGCGGCCCGCCCCGGGTGCTGCTGCTCGCCGCCTCCCCCCGCTCCCCCGCCTCGCCTCGACTTCGACGGCAGCGCCGCGGCTGCCTGCACCGCGGACAGCAGCCTTGCCGGTGCCCTGAGCCTGAGCGCGAGCTCCGCGGCGCCCCGCACGTCCCCGAGCGCCAGCGCGTTGGCCAGGGCCTGCGCGCCCGCGGCGTCGGCGGCAGCAGCGGACGCTGCGGCGGACGCCACGGCCGTTGCAGCATCGCGCCAGAGCAGCAGCCTTCCGTCTGCCCCTCCCGTCGCCAGCACCCCCGGGGTCGTCTTCCCTCCGTTATCGCCCTTTCCCCGCCTCGTTCCCGCCGGAACGCCGTCGTCCGAGGCGTCCAGCGCCCAGGCCTTGGCGTCGTGCGCGTCCGACGTCGACGCGCACTCTCCCGTGCGGACGCTCCACGTCTTCAAAAGACCATCCGCGCCAACGCTGGCGAGCCCGGCGCCGCCGCCGAAGAACGCGCACCGGAGCACCGACGCGCCGTGGCCCTCGAGCGAGCGCAGGCAGGCGCCGTCTGGTAGCGACCACAGCCTGACCGTGGCGTCGCCCGAGGCCGTGGCGACGAGCCTGGCCGCGGGGGAGAAGCGCGCGTCCCAGACGCCGCGGCGGTGGCCGCGGAGCGTCGCGACGGGCAGCAGGTGCGGCAGGCGCCAGACTTTGGCCGTCCTGTCCTGCGAGGCCGTGGCAACGAGCGCGTCGTCCGGGCTCACGTCGAGGCCGTTGATGGCCTTGTCGTGGGCCACGGTCGCGGCCGAGGCGGAGAGGCTCGCCGGAGAAGAGGGGTTCTCGCCCGCCGTCTCGCCGCCAACCGCCGCCGCCACGGGGAGCAAGGAGGAGGAGAGCAGCGGCTCGGTGTCCCAGACCTTGAGCAGCCGGTCGTCCCCTCCCGAGACCAAGAACTTGCCTGGGTGCTTCCTGGACCAGGCCACCGCCGTGACCGCGCCGGCGTGCGCGGCGCGGGCCGAGGCCGAGGGGCCGATGACGGGCGAGGAGGTCGAGGAGTTGGAGAGCGGGCGCCAGACGCAGATCGTCGCGTCCTTCCCTCCCGACGCGAGCAGCCACTGCGGGGTGGGAGCGCTGCTGCTGCCCGACGGCGACGGCGCGCAGCAGAACGCCGATTCGAGGGCGAGGACCGCGGCGGAGTGGCCCACCAGCGAGGCCGAGCAGCCTCCGGAGGAGGGAGAGGAAGAAGAGTCGGAGGAGAGCCGCATCACGCGGATGTCGGGCGACGCCGTCGCGACCGCGGCGTGTGTCGGCTGCCTCCAGCCCTCGCTGTTTCCTCCCGCTCCCTTCTTCGCCCTGGCCCCGCCCAGGAACCGCACGTCGGTGATCTCGTCGAGGTCGCCGATGAGGTGCGCGGCGGTGCGGAGCCTCCGCGACGAGGCGCCGTCGAGCACGACGACGCGGCCGTCGGCCGTCGCGGCGAGCAGCCGGTCGCTCGCGGCAAAGGAGGACGACGACGACGGGGCGGGCCTCATCCCGACGAGCGCCGTCAGCTCTCGGCCCGAGTCGCCTTGGCTGCCGGACCTGCCAGCGCTGCTGCCGCTGCTACTGCTGCTGCTGCTCCCCCCGGGGGCGTCGAGCCTCCCGACCTCGCGGCGCGAGGCCGAGGACCAGAGCCTCACGGCGCCCTTGGCGCCCGCCGTCGCAATCGTCAGCTCGCCCGCAGCGAGCGCGGCGGTTGAGGAGCAAGTCGAAGAAGAAGCCGAAAAGCCGACCAGCGCCGCGCCCTCGACGGCCTCCATCGCGGCGATCTCCGCGCTCTTGGACCGGGACAGCCAGTCCCAGATGACGACGACGCCGTCGCGGCCGGCGGAGACGAGGCGGAGGGCGGCCGGGTTTGCTGCGGCGGCGGCGGCGGCGCCTTCGCCCTTCTTCGCCGCCGCCCCCTTGCTGCCCTTCTTCGCCGCCGCCTCTCCTCCGCCGGCCTCGGCAGCGGCCTCGGCCTCGGCGGCTGCGGGCATCGGCGGCGCGGGTACCAGCGCTGTCACCGCAGACCCGTGCCCTCGCAGCACCGCCAGGCAGCTCCTCCCTTCCAGATCCCACCCTCGCACCGTGCCGTCGTCGCCCGCCGTGAACAAGGTCAGGGCCCTCGGGTTCGGGTGGAAGCACACCGCCGTGACGACGCCGGCGTGGCCGTGGAAGGCGTGCGTGCAGAAGAACGCGTCGGTGTCGAAGACGCGGGCGCTGCGGTCGGCCCCCGCCGTGGCGAGGAGCCCGCCCGAGGGGTCGAGGGCCAGGGCGACGACGGGGGCCTTGTGGGCCTTCCAGACGCGGAGGCACTCGGCGGTCGTCGTGGTGACGGCCTTGGTCTTAGGACGGGCGGGGCCGTCGCCGCCGCCGCCGCCGGAAGCGTCCTCCTCCGCCTCGTCGTCGGCCTCGACCTCGACGACCGTGGTCGTTGTCGTCAGCCTCCAGGCGCGCAGGGCCAGGGAGCGCGACGCGGCGTAGACGCGCGTGCCGCAGGGGCCCGCGGCGATCGCCGTGACGGGCTCGGAGTCCTACGGGTTTTTTTTTTGATGGGGGAGAGAGGAGGAGGGCGAGAAGGTGAGTGGCGGCAGCGGCGGCGGCATGCGGCGGCTCGACTTGCAAGTCCATTCTCTCTCTCTCTCTCTTCCACCCTATCGTCTCTCTTCTCCAATACAGCTCTCACCCCTGCGAGCGTGCACTCGACGGCTCCCGTATTGACGTTGATTATCTGAAAGAATGTTTGAACGACAGAGAGAGGAAGAGAAGGTGAGAATTCGAAAACGAGAGTCAATTGGCTAGGCCCGGCGTTTTGGTCGTCAAAAAAAGGCAACGCCCGACGTTTTGGTCGTCAAAAAGGCAACGCAACTTCCTTGTTCCAAACTCATCCTTACCTTGACCTCGTCCCCGCACGCCGTCAGGGCCCTCCCGTCGGGCAGGGCGGCCACGGCCCCGCCAGAGAAAAAGGGCTCCACGGCCGACTCGAGGCGCCACGACGCGAGGCTCGTCGGTGCCGTTGATGCCATTGGATTTTTCTTTTTTCTTTTGTTTTTAGTTCGGATGCTCTCCTCTCTTTTTCGATTTGATTGACTAGCAGCAGCAGCAGAGAGCGCCTCTGGAAAAACTCAGAGAGCTGATCTCTGCCTAACGAGCTCTAGAGAGGAATCAGAGAGAGAAACCCGAAGAAGCAGGGAGAAAGAATTGTGACACTTTTCGACCGAAGAGCCGTCGCTCGTCGTTTTTCAAAACAGTTTTTTTTCCCTCTCCTCGACTGGCCCACTCTCTCTCAACTCGTCCTCCGGCCTTTCTCTCTCTTTCCTCTTTCCCTTTCATTTCCGTCGTCGAAGCGGCGCTATGGTTCTAAAAAATGCTTACAAACACGAAGGCATTTAGCTCATCCGAGAGAGCATTCCAAAGTGCTCTCCGTCACCGGCGTCTGCTGCTGCTCTTGGCGTCCCCCCTCCTCCACTTCCACGTTCACTTCCCCGACTTCCGCTTCCACTTCCTCCACTTCCACTTCCTCCTCGAAATAGGCAGCAGTCGCACCCCGCCGCCAGCGGCCCGGCGACCCTCGCCCTGGGCCTCGGCGGCACCGCCCCAACCGAAGGACCGAACCTGTAAGGGTCGAGCCCGGCGGCGGAGGCGGCGCGGGCCGCGCGGGCCTCGCCGTCCTCCTCGGAGGAGGACGCCCCGGCGTCCTCGGAGGAGCCGCTGGCGCTCCCGCTCCCGTTGCCGTTCCCGGCCTCGCCGGCCGTCATCGACCTCGCCCTGGACCTCCGGACGCCGCGGTAGTTCAGCATCCTGTACTCCCGCATGCGCTGCTCCTGCGCCACGGCGGCGGCCGCCGCGGCGGCGGCGTTGGCCGCCTCGAGCGACGCCGAGGGCTGGCGCGAGGGCAGCGAAAACGGCGCGACGAAAAAGTGGTTGTTTGACGACGAAGCCGCCGCCGCCGCCGTCGTCTGAGCAACCTCGCTGCTCGAGGCTCCTCCGTCTCCGCACGCCGCCGCGGCGGACGCGAGCGCCGGCGCCGCGAACGCCGCCGTCAGCGCGCACAGCGCCGCGACGGCATTTTGAGAAAACGCCGACGAGCACGCGAAGAGCGCGAGCCACAGGCCAGAGAGGGCGAGCGCGACGGCGCGCGAAGCGAGCCTGCGGGCCTCCGGCGTCGCGCCGCGCCGCGCCATGGCCTTGAGCAAGGCTCGGGCGGCGTCGGTGGCCGAAGGAGGGTACGAGGGCGCGCGCAGCAGCCTCCTGCTTTGGCGGCGGCGGTGGTGGGACGGCGACGACGAGCGCCGGCTGTCTCCGCTGTCGTTGTTGCTGCTGCCGCCGCCGCCGCTGCTGCTGGCGCTCGCGCCTCCTCCTCCTCCTCCTCCTCCGCTGCCGCCGTTGTCACCTCCACCGAAAACCAACGCGACGCCCCGTCTGCGCTGGTAGCGTCGCCGCCGCAGCCCCAGCGACGCCGGCGCCCACGAGACCGCCCAGCGCAGCAGCCGGCGCCTCCAGCTGGCCCTCCGCCTCGCCGAGGCCGCCGCCGCCTCCGAGGCGACCGCCGCTGCGGCGGCGGCGGCGGCGGCGACCAGCGCGGGCGGCGGCGGGGGCAGGGCCGGCGAGGCGAGCAGGACCGTCCGCGGCGGCGGCGGCGAGCGAGGGGATTGTTCTTCCGCTGCCGCCGGGACGTGGCTCGGGGGAGGGAGCTCGTCGCAGTCCGTCAGCTCCCTTCCCCCGATGATCAGGCGCGCGTGCAGCGGGTAATATGGGGGAGGCCTCGCGGCGCGGTGCGGATAGAGAGCCAGGGCGTCGGAGGAGGCCGTTGTGGCAGGGGCGTCCGAGTCGGAAGAGGAAGAAGAGGAAGAGCCGGAGTCGGAGTCGCTCGACGACGGTGCCGTCTCAACATCTTCTCCGTCACTCGGATTCGTCGCTGCTGCGGCCACTGCCGCCGCTGCTCGCACGGCGAGGGCCTGGTTGTGGTTGTGTTTTGAGTGTGTCGTGATATTGCACGGTGAGCGGATAGAATGGACGGACGGTTGCGCGCGCGAGAGAGAGAGAGAGAGACAGAAAGGGGGGGCAGCTATGCCATGGAGAGCCCGCGAGGAACATCAAAGGCATGGCATCACGGCGAGACATCCAAAAACTTTCGCTCCCAGCGATTCCAAACGCGCGGGATTCTTCTCTGCGCCCGTACTTGGCTGCGCAGCTCAGCAACCGAGCTAACGTCGTCGACCAGGGAGTCGGGCGCGCCGTCGGCCCAGCGGATGCGGAACATGACGGAGTGTGACGCAAACGTCGACGTCGGCGTCGACGACGGCGAAACACTAGCTGTCGAGCGCTTCTTTGTGAGCCTCAGAGGTCGAGAGGCGGGGGAGTCCACTTTTTTTCTCTCTCGATCTGGTTTTCTCTTTCGCTTCTTCGCTACGCGCTCAACTAAAAAAACACTAGAGCGATGCGAGCCTGCCTCTCGCTGCCGAGGGCACAATCTCTCCCGCAGCAGTCGCGCAGCAGCATCGGCGGCGCGGCCAGGCGGGCACCTTCCAACGCTGCTCGCCCGAGGCGAGCCATCGTCGCTGCCGCCGTTTTCGCTGCCGCCTCCACCTCAGCCTCATCCTCAGCCTCTCCTCTCCTCCCTCTCGCCGCAGCCGTCGAGCAGCGCGAGGCCGCCCTCCGCTCGCTGACGTCCCGCTTCCCTCCTCCCAGGGCCTCCGAGGTCGCCGCGGCGAGGCAGGAGGTGGCAGACGCCGCTGAGGCGCTCTCTAGGGCCGCCGGCGGCGACGCGGGGGCTGCCGCAGAGGCGCGGGTTTCGGTGGCAGCGGCGAGGGCCGCCGCGGCGGTGGGGCTACTGCGCCGCGCGCTGGATGAGGGAAGCGCCGCTGCTGCTGGTGTCACAGCAGCCGACAAAACGCTTCTCTTCGAGGGGAGGGAGGTGGTGCTGAGGTACGAGGCGCTCGAGGAGCTGCTGCTGCCCGAGGGAGGAGAGGAGAAAGAGGTGAAGGCAAAGGACGTGGTGAAAGCAAAGGAGGTGGCGGCAGCGCCGAAGAAGGCGGCAGCAGCGGCAGCGCCGAAGGCGGCAGCAGCGGCAGCACCGAAGAGGAAGGCGAAGGCAGCTAAGAAGTGAGAAAGAAGAGAGAGTAGAGAAGAGGAAAAAACCGCTCTTTCTTTGTTGCGGAAATTACTTGGTGTGCAAACTTCCAAATTACATAAATGTCATTATTTTTATGAGCATTACAAGAGACGGAGAAAAGAGGGGAGAGCAGGAAGGGAGGGGAGGGGGGAGGGGGGCAGGAAACTGGACAGTGATGAGGTTTGGTGGTCGGGGTGGGGGGTGGGAGGCGAAAAAGGAGGAAGGAGGACGGCAGCAATGTCGACAAGCCTCGATCTCAATCTGCTCTTCTTCTTCCTTCTCCTTCTTCTCTCGCTCCCATTCCACCAACTCAGATGCTGCAGTACACGCCCCGCATCCTGTACCCGCGCCGCTTCGCCTTGTCGGCCCACGCCTTCGCGGCCTCGAGGTCCGCGTGGCACCCGTACCCCTCGGTCAGCATCTGCGCGAGCAGCGCTTGCTGCTTGACGTCGCCGCGCGCGGCCTCGCGCTCGGCGTCCTGGTACCAGCGCTTGACGGCGTCCGTGACGACAACGGAGAGCGGGGCCGTGGGCGGAGGAGCGGCGGAGGTCGTCGAGGAGGGGCAGGCGGCGGCGGAGGCGGGATCGGAGGAAGACGGACCGGCGGCGGCGGCGGCGGCATCTGCCGCGACGGCTCCGTTTCCGTTTGCCGTTCTCAGAGTCGACGTCGCGCCGTTGGACGCCGGCTGCTGCTGCGCGGCCGCCTGCTGCCTGGAGCGAGTAGACATGGCTGCTGCTAGCAGCGGGCGAGATAGGCACGGAGAGGAGGAGCGGAGGAGAAGAGCGGAGGCGAGTGCTCTTATCGTCGTCAACATGCGGCGAAGAAGAGAGGGAAAAAAGTGAGTGCCTGCAAACTTTTTCGTCTTGTTTTTTTTTCTTGTTTCCGTCCCTTTCTCTCCTCCCCACCAGACTTTTATAAAGCTCTGGAAATTCGAAAATGCCACGAACTCTATTGAATCTGTGCCGTTTCTTCAAAGCTGAGACGAAGGTCAGGAGGGTCGGGAGGGGTGAAAAAAGAAAGAGAACCCAAAAGAGAGGAAAGGGACCCTTCTCCGAGGTCGAATTCTTTTCCTCCCGACAACGCTCCTTTCTCTCCCTCTCAGACCGCGCAGCCGGGGGTGTAGCTCAGTGGTAGAGCGTCTGATTTGCATTCAGAATGTCCAGGTTTCGATCACCTGCTCCTCCAGAAACTCCGAGAGATTCTTTTTTTTTTTTTGCGGCGTCCTACCGTCTCGTCTCCGTCTTCTCGTCTCCGCCACTCACTCCCCCCCCTGCGCTCTCGCAAGATAGGAACAGACGGCGAATTATTCTCGCAAGACGGATGACGATCGCAATTGACAAAGGGACAGGCGACCGGCGCTTTTTTAATTTTTTCCCGTCTTGGGGCGGAGTTTGCCGGCGTCGCGCGTTTGGCAGCGCGGAGTCTGAGGGGGGGTCGCCGGACAAACCTCGTTGCTTCCCTTTTTCCACGAGCCCCCCGTCCCCTCCTCCCCCTCTCACCCACCAACCAACCCAATCCCCCCCCTGATCAGAGGGAAGACACCACAGCCTCGACCTCCGCGGCCCACGGAGCGGCGGGGACGCTCCCGCTCCCGCCCCAGCCCCGCACGACAAAGTCGGCGTGGCCCACGGGCCCCGCGACCCTCACCCGCGCTCGGCCTCCCTCGCCGCCGCCGCCCCTTCCGGCCGCCGCCGCCGTCGCGCCTCCGGTCGAGTACTGCACGTGCCGCGCCGAGCAGGCCCGCCCACCGTGCCCCCTCGCCAGCGCGGCGCTGAGGGCCGCGGAGGAGGAGGGGGGGACGACGAGGTCGGCGTCGCTCGAGAGGAACAGGAACCGGGTCCCGGCGTTTTCCTGCAGCCCCTCCGCGCCTCGCCGCCGCGGGCCCCCTCGCTGCCGCTCCGGGCCCCTCGCCCTCCTCGCCGCCGCCGCCGCGGCGACCCCCGCGAGGGGGCCCGCCGCCGGCCGCAGCCCCGCGAGGGAGGCCTCCGGGGAGACGCACGCCAGCGGCGACAGCGCGACGAGCGCCGCGCGGTGCAGCTCGGGCGCCGCGGCGAAGAAGGGCGCCGCCGGACGGGGGCCGGGTTCCTCCCTCCTCCCGCGCTCTCCGCCCCCCTCCCCCGCTCCCCCCTTGGCGGCCTCGAGCGCGAAGCTCCCCGGCGTCGCGGCCGCCCTCGCCATCGTCGACAGTCTGTGGACCCCGCGTTTCGCCTCGTGCTCGAAGTGCGAGGGGAGGTCGAAGGGCCCCGCGAGCGAGACGACCAGCGACGGCAGCGAGTGGCTCCCTCTCGGCCCCGGGGCTCCTCCTCCGCTCGGCTCCCTCTCCGGGCTTCCCCCGCCTCCTCCTCTCCCTCCGTCCTCCTCGCGCTCGGCGGTGAGGACCAGCGCCGCGGAGACCGCGAGGTGCGCCCCGGCGGAGTGGCCCAGGACAGCGAGGCGGGTCGGGTCCCCGCCGCGCGAGGACGGGGGAGGAGAGCGGGGCGGGCGGGGCGGCGGGGAGGGAGGGGAGGGCCTCGGGGGAGGGGGCGGCGAGCCCCTCTTCGCCTCCGCCGCCTCCCCGACCTCCGCCGCTTCCTCCCCGCCTCCCGCGTACGTTGCGGCCGTCCCGGCCCACCGCACCGCGTCCACGGCGTCCTCGACGCTTGCCGAGATGCCCAGCCCCTCGCGCGCGCTGTAGGTCGAGTAGTTGGGCGCGACGACGACGCAGCGGCACCTTTCGGATAAATACGAGGCTGCGGGGCCGATGTGCCACTGTTTCGAACGTTTTTTTGTTTTTTTTTTCGGTTTGAGAGGGAGGGAGAGGGAGGGGCCTCGAAGGAGGCGGATGCCGAGGAGGGGGCTCTGAGCGTTTCTTCTCGTCAAAATTTTAAAAAGAAAGAAGAAGAAGAAACTCTCACCTTGTCCCCTGCTGTCCACGTCCCTCCGTGGAACAGCACCGCGATCGCCGGAGGAGGAGGACGCTTCCCTCCCTCGTCGCTCTCCCCGCGGGGAGGGAGCCAGAGGTCGGCGACCTGCCTCTCCCTCGGGCCGTACCTCACCCCTTCGACCAGCCTTCCCTCCTTTTTCGCTCGCCTCCTCTCCGACAGGGCCCGCAGCGCGAAAGGAATGAGAGCAACCTGACCGGTGAGTTCCTCGGCGATGAGCCTCGCGTGCCTTGCCGCGGTCGAGAGGCGGGCAGGGAAGTCGGGGCAGTCGCGGAGCTCGGCCTTTTGGGGTTTTTGAATTATTATTTTTTTAGGTCGAGAGTGATGAGAGAGAGAAGAAAACGCCTCAGGCGGTCGAGAGAGAAGAGCGAAGTCTTTCTCTTGATTTCGAGCTCACCATTCCGCCCTTGAGCGCCTCCATGAGGATAATCATCCCGAGACTGTCTCGCTCGCTCTTGATTGAAAGAGAGAGAGAGAGAGAGAAAGACACGAGGAAGCACGAGAAGAAAAAAAAACCAGTTTCGAAAGAGGCAATTGAGAGACGACACTCGAAGTAAATCAGAGTTTTTTTTTTTTCACCTCTTCACTCCTCCTTCGACAAGTCCCAGTCGATCGGCTCCCCTCCCATCCCGACCAGCGCCTCGTTGCACTTGGAGAAATGCCTGCACCCGAAGAAGCCCCTCGAGGCGGACAGGCCCGACGGGTGCGGCGCCCTCAGAATCACGTGCCTCTCGTTCCACAGCCCTTTCCTGCACGCGCCCTCCACCTTCCTCTCCGCGAACTTGCCCCACAGCAGGAAGACCGCGGGCTCGCGCCGCTGCAGCAGCGCCGCGACGGCGGCGTCGGTCACGGCGTCCCACCCCCTGCCCTGGTGCGAGTTCGCCTGCCCGCGCCGCACGGTCAGCGTCGCGTTGAGCAGCAGCACGCCCTGCTCGGCCCACTTGGCCAGCGACCCGTGGCCCGGCCTGCCGGCCCCGACGTCCGACAGCAGCTCCTTGTGGATGTTGCGCAGCGAGGGCGGCACGGCCTGGCCGCGCGGCACCGAGAACGCGAGGCCCTCGGCCTGCCCGGGCCCGTGGTAGGGGTCCTGGCCTATGACGACGACGCGGGCGGAGGCGAGGGGGACCCCGTTGAGCGCGCGGAAGATCTGCCAGGGCGGCGGGAAGACGGGGACGGGGGAGGCCCACTCCCCCTCGAGGAAGGCCTGGAGGGCCGCGGCGGCGTTTGGGGGGGGAGGGGGCGCGGGGGCCGCGGAGGGAGGGGCGGCGCTCGAGACGCCCGGGACGACGCGGGCGAGGGCCCCGCGCCACGACGGCTCGACGAGCAGCGAGCCCAGGGCGGGGGCTGCCGGCCTCCCCGCCGCCGCCGCCGCCGCCCGGGCCTCGTCCCAGGCGCTCTGCGCGGCGGAGGCGGCGCGGGCGGCAGCCGCACGGGCCTCGGCGCGGTCCAGGGGGGCGGGCGGCGGCGGCGGGGAGAGAGGGGAGGAGGAGGGGGGGGGGGGGGCGGCGCCAGGGGCGGCCGCGGCGGCGGCAGCGGCGAGAGCTCTCGGAGGCGACGGCGGCGGCGGCGAGGCGGGCGGGGTCTGGTGCCCGTTCGTCCTT
>Ga0315287_10000998_pt1 | contig 25476 bp, 26 predicted proteins | sample YL17G11_0_MG_FD_205037 | JGI IMG/M metagenome (GOLD analysis project Ga0315287, IMG submission 205037) | Sediment microbial communities from Yellowstone Lake, YNP, Wyoming, USA - YL17G11_0 | ecosystem: Environmental > Aquatic > Freshwater > Lake > Sediment | place: USA: Wyoming | collected... | reverse complement strand
CAGCCGCATTTCTGGTCACCACCGTCAGGCCGTTGGTCAGTGCGATGGCAGCGATCTGCTTGTCAATCTCATGGTCAAGATGCGGAACACGAAATCGCCTCCAGACATGAGCAGCGTCAACATCGAACGCAAGGATGTTGTTACTGAATTGACCCAGCACGTCAGTCAACCAGTTCTCCAGCATGGCCGCTTGCTGCGCATTGCCACGATGCCGAATGAGCTCAACGCCTCGACGCAACTCGCCGACAGAAACGACCGATTCACGGCACTCGCGCGCATCGGAGAGCCGGATGGTGTCGGCGCTGGAGGAGTACCTCGAGACCGGGGGGCTGCCGGAAGTGGTCCTCGCCGACGAATTGCTTCGACAAGGCCCTCGCGGCGTTTTCAACGGCATTGCCGCGGATCAGCTCGTTGATCCGCTGCACCGGAACACCGAGGTGCGCCGCAAAGGCCACCTGGGAGATGCCGAGCGGGGCGAGGAACTCCTGGCCCAGAATCACGCCGGGATGTGTCGGGATGCGGTGCTCCGGAATCATGGCCCAACCTTCTACGTGTGATAGTCCATCAGCCGAACATCGAGGGCGTTGTTGCCCTCCCAGCGGAAGACCAGCCGCCACTGGTCGGCGACCGGATCGAGCGGAACCCTTTCAGGTCACCCTTGAGCGCTTCGAGCCGATTGCCGGGCGGCGAGCGAAGGTCAAGCACGCAGGGCCGGGTCATGGGCTTCCGGTTCACTCGTCCGCGGGGGGTATCTCGCCGGGAGAAGTCCCGACGACAAGGCCTGGCCGGGGAGCACCACGTCGGCAACCGAATCTCGAGTCGCGTGATCAGGCAGCCACCAACCGTCGGACGTGCAGGTTCTTCCGGTTTCGATCGGCGTGCCAGAGGTCGTACTGGACCTGCTGGTTCAACCAACTCTCCGCGGTGGTGTCGAAGGCCACGGACAAGCGAATGGCCATCTCCGGCGAAATGCCCGAGCGGCCGTTGAGGATGGCCGAGAGCGTCTTCCGACTCACGCCGAGGGCGATGGCGGCGTCGGTCACGGTGACGCCCAGCGGGCGGAGGCAGAGTTCGCGGAGCACTTCTCCGGGATGGGGCGGGTTGTGCATCCTCATGATGGCCTCAGTGATAGTCCTCGTAGTCGACGTGCTCGACATCGCGGCCGTCGAACGAGAAGGTGATTCGCCAGTTACCGCTGACAGTGACGGCCCACGTGCCCTTCCGCGCGCCCTTCAATTCGTGGATGTCCAAGCCTGGCAGGCGCATGTCCCCGGCGGCGGCGGCCGCATTCAGACGACCGAGAATCAACCGCAACCGGTCGGCGTGTTTGGCCTGGATTCCGGCCTTTCCCCCGGTGAGGAAGAACCGCTCCAGGCCTTTGTGCCGAAAGGACTTGACCGCCACCCTGCCATTGTAACTCGTAACTGGACACGTTACAATGTGCCGTTTCGCCGCGCCGGCAGGCGGAGGACGGTTCAGCCGGGCAGACTAGACGGGGTATCAGCCCGGGGACGCGATGCCGTCCTTTCAGTCGTCGTCACTCTCTCCGGACCGCTCCCCGGTAGCAGGCACGCTACTCCTGTCAGACCAATACGTCAGGCAAGTTCGATGAGGCCGGTGCTCGCCCTGGCACGGTTGGGGCAACACCCGGAGGTATGATCATCGGGACGGTCAGGACCCTGACTGCCACGGCGGCGATGGCGGATCTCATCACGCACTCAACGACGTCGACATGCGAGGAACAAGGAGTCATGCATATGAGTCACGAGAGAGGCCGCCGCTGGGGCCGCGCCGGGATGCTGGCGATGGTACTGATGCTGGCGATCGCGCCGGCCGCCTGGACGCAGGACGCGAAGCCCGCGACGACGGAACCGAAGCCGTCGATGACCATCTACGGCTTCGCGATGCTGGACATCGGCGAGAACCTCACGCAGATCCATCCAGACTGGTACGACACGATGCGCGTGTCGAAGCTGCCGACCTACAAGGACGAGTTCGGCAAGGACGGCAGCGCGTTTGCCGGCGTGCGCCAGTCGCGCTTCGGCGTGAAGACCAGCACGCCGACGGGGATGGGTGAGCTGAAGACCCAGTTCGAGTTCGAGCTGTTCGGGACGGGCGTCGACGCGGGGCAGACCACGTTCCGGCTGCGCCACGCGTACGGCGAGCTGGGCCAGTTCGGCGCGGGGCAGACGTGGAGCCCGTTCATGGACCCGGACGTGTTTCCGAACTCGCTCGAGTACTGGGGCCCGACGGGCATGGTCTTCTTCCGCAACGTCCAGGTGCGGTGGATGCCGCTCAAGGGCGACTCGAACCTGACGCTGGCGCTCGAGCGGCCAGGCGCGAGCGGTGATGCGGGCATCCTCGCCGACCGAATCGAGATCCAGAACATCAAGGGCCGCACGCCCGCGCCGGACGTCACCGGGGCCTACGCGTACGGCAAGAAGTGGGGCTACGTCCGGGTCGCGGGCGCCGTCCGGAAGATCAACTGGGACGACATGCTGGCGGACAAGTACGAACTGAGCGGCGGCACGACCGGCTGGGGCCTGAACTTCAGCTCGAACCTGAAGCCGTCGGCGAACGACGTCATCCGGCTGCAGCTCGTCTACGGCAAAGGGATTGAGAACTACATGAACGACGCGCCGGTCGACATCGGCATCGTCGCCAATCCCGGCAACGCGAAGACGCCGATCCTGGGCAAGCCGATCCCGATCCTCGGCACCGTGATCTTCCTGGACCACACCTGGAACGACAAGTGGTCCACCACGGTCGGGTACTCGCAGACCGACATCGACAACACCGAAGGGCAGGCCCCGAACGCTTACAAGCAGGGCAAGTACGCGCTCTTCAACCTGCTCTACACGCCGGTGCCGAACGTGATGATGGGCGGTGAGTTTCAGTGGGGCCGCCGCACGAACTTCTCGGACGGGTTCCACTCGGACGGCGTCAAGGTGCAGTTCTCCTTCAAGTACAACTTCTCGCACAAAATCGGAGGCTGAGCATGAGTAAGCAGAGACGTCTTCCTGTCGCACTCGTCACGTTCGTCATGGCGCTGGCTCTGGCCTTCGCGCCCTCGGTGTGGGCGCAGTCGCCGGCGCCAGCCGACATCCAGAAGGCCGTGGACGCGGCCTACGCCAAGTACAAGGACCTGAAGGAAGGCAAGAACGCCGACTACATCCCGGCGCTGGCCAAGGTCGACCCGACCCTGTTCGGCATCGCGGTCGTGACCGCCGACGGCAAGGTGTATTTCGCCGGCGACCTGAAGACCGAGGTGTCGATCCAGTCGATCTCGAAGGTCTTCACGGCCGCGCAGGTCATCCAGGAGCAGGGACTCGATTCGATCTTCAAGCGCATCGGTGTCGACGCGACGGGCGCGCGCTTCAACTCGATCATCGCGGTCGAAGGGGTCAAGACCGTGGTCGGCGCCGGCGCGCCGGAAATGAACCCGCTCGTCAATCCCGGCGCCATCTCAGCCACGAGCATGGTGAAGGGCGCCACGGCCGACGCGGTGTGGGCGAAGATTATCGGCATCCACAACGACATGGCCGGGCGTCCGCTGACCGTCCTCCAGGACGTGTACAAGTCCGAATCCGACAGCAACCAGCGCAACCAGGCCATCGGCGCGCTGATGTTCGCCTATGGCTACATCAAGACGAACTGGCAGCAGGCCGTCGACCTCTACACGCGCCAGTGCTCCATCGGCGTGAACGCGAAGGACCTGGCGACGATGGCCGCCACGCTGGCGTCCGCCGGGAAAAACCCCGTCACGGGCAAGCAGGTGATGGACGCGGCGAACGTCCCCGGCGTGCTCGCCATCATGGCGACCGCGGGCCTCTACGACGATTCGGGCAAGTGGCTGTACCGCACTGGTCTGCCGGCCAAGAGCGGCGTCGGCGGTGGTATCATCGCTGTTTCACCCGGCAAGTTCGGGATCGCCGTGATCGCGCCGCCGCTCGACGAGGCGGGGAACAGCGTGAAGGCGCAGAAGGCCATCACGGACATCTCGAACGCGCTGGGCGGTAACCCGTACGCCGCGAAGGCGAAGTAGGAAGGGACACATCACATGACACGCAAGACTGTTTTCGCACTCGTTCTCGCACTCGCGGGGGCTGGCGCCTTTTCGCCGGCGCTCGCCCAGAAGCCGGTGACCCAGGGTACCGTTATCACCGAGACGGCGACCATCGTCGCGATTGATTCCACCAACCGTCTGATCTCGCTCAAGGCCGAGGACGGGATCACCGACACGATCGTCGCCGGGCCCGACGTGAAGCGCTTCGCCGAATTGAAGGTCGGCGACAAGGTGACCTTCACGTACTACGAGTCGATCGTGTACGCGATCCAGCAGCCCGGCGCGAAGCCGCCCGCTCCTGAAGCGGCGGCACTGGTTCGCGGCGCCGGCCCGAAGCCAGGCGGCACGCTGTCCGAGCAAATGACGGCGATCGTGACCATCAAGGCGATCGACGTGGCGATCCCGTCGGTGACGCTCACGACCGCAGACGGCAGCACGATGAGCTTCAAGGTCGAGGACAAGAAGAACCTCACCGGCGTCAAGGTGGGCGACAAGGTGCAGATCACCTACACGCGCGCCCTGGCCATCAGCGTCGAGTCACCGAAGAAGTAGCCGAAGCCGTAGACGCGATGACGGCACCGCCGGGCTACGTGCCCGGTGGTGTCGTGTCTTACAGCCGGGTGCGTTGAAAGGAAGCCAGCCGTCATGACGTGGAAACTCTTCTCCGGAGCCGTCGCTGCCGCCGCAACCCTCGGGATTGGCGTCCTGCTGCAGGCCCAACAGCCGCCGGCCCCGGCGGCCGGGGCGAGCCCGAAGGATCACGTGGCGGCCTTGAAACAGTCGATGCAGCAAGGCATGGCCCTCGCCCGGAAGTACGAATGGGTCGAGACCACCATCATTAGCCTGAAGGGCGAAGAGAAGGCCCGCAAGCAGAACCGCTGCTACTACGGCGCCGATGGCAAAGTGCAGAAGGTGTCGCTCGACCCGGCGCCGGCGGCCGAGCAGGAGAAGGGCGGGCGCGGCGGCCGTCGGGGCGCAAAGGTGAAGGAGAAGGTCGTCGAGAAGAAGAAAGACGAGATGAAGGACTACATGGAGCGCGCGGCGGCGCTCATTCACTCCTACGTGCCGCCGAACCCGGAGAAGATCCAGGCCGCGAAAGAGGGGAAGCGGGTGGCCGTGAACCCGCAGGCCGGTGGGAAGGTGCAGATCGTGATCTCGCAGTACCTCCTGCCTGGGGATTCGCTGACGCTCGATGTGGACGGCGCCGCCGACCGGCTGCTCGGCCTGGGTGTCAATAGCTACCTGGACAAGCCAGAAGAGACCGTCACGCTGGCGGTGCAGATGAACACGCTGCCAGACGGCGCGCTCTACGCCGCCCAGACGACGCTCGAAGCCAAGGCCAAGAACATCACGGTCGTGATCCAGAACTCAGGGCACAAACCGGCGTCGCGCTGAGCGGCGCTTGCGGGTCTGTTGAAAGGCCGGATGCCGTCGAACATCCGGCCTTTTCTTCGTACGCGGCGCGCCTGAATATGTCGCGAATTATACTGATGAGTGTCTATAATTAACTCTACGCATGTTCGATATTGAAGAGACACAGCGCCGGGCGGCTCTTCGGCTGGATCGCGTGTCGACGCGTCGGCGGCGGTCGGATGTCGGCAAACCACGGCTCCACGCCTTCGTGATCAGAGAACTGCGGCGGGCTGCCCTCGGCCAGGATCCTCCCTCGATGACGCGCCTCCGGCGCCAGATCGCCGCGGGGTGCATGTCGGACGGACTCAGGCCGCCGGCCCGGGCGAGCCTCTACAACGCGCTGGCGCGGATTCAAGGGCACCGTTACCGCACGGCCGACCTGCCCGCTCACGTCGTTCAGGCCTTGTACAATCTCGCGTCGGCCGGGGACGTGCCGGGACACCAGCTCGCGTTCTACTGTTTCAACTACGGGTCGATGCACGCGATCAGCTACGCGGCCGGATTGCCGTGGCTCGACCTCTACCAGGCGCTGCACGTGCGAGGGTGGCGGCCGCGCAGCCGCGGCCTGCTTGCCGCGGTCATGCGCGCCAGAGGCATCCGGTGACCGCACCCTACACACCCACGCAAGTGATGCCCGGCGGCCTCGCCGAGGCCGTCGACGCGCTGCCGTATTGGTTCGTGATCGGGGGCCAGGCCATCCGGTGCTTCGCGCCGTACCGCCCGAGCCGGGATGTCGACTTCGGCATCGACAACGCCGAGAACCTCGACGACCTGGTCCGTCAGCTGGGGCGACAAGGTGACGTGGAGATTCAGGAGCGAACCGGCGACACGGTGCACCTGTTGTGGAACGGCACGAAGGTCTCCGCCTTCGTCGTGCCGCACCTGCTCCGCCACGTCGAGGATCGGCACCTCGACGTTACGGGGATCCTGGCGACGAAGCTGCACGTCATCCTGGATCGTGGCCTGCGACGGGACTTCTTCGATCTCTACGTCATGCTTCAGCAGCACCGGATCGGCATCGTCTCGGCCCTCGGTGCCATCCGCACCGTGTACCCGGGGCAAATCGACGAGGGGCTGCTCCTGCGCGCGCTGACCTACTTCGACGATGCGGAGCGCGAGGCTGCCGTGCCCGGGGAAGGGCGGTCTGACTGGCGCCTCATCAAGGACTACTTTCTCACCCAGGTCGGATCCCTGCTGACGCCTCCGATGCGGCGGCTCGCGATCCAGGCGCAGACCGCGGACGTCAGGACCGGGTGAGCGAGCGCCAGATGCCGGCTGAGGTCTGGGCCGTGACCGGCGACCCGGTCGAAGCGATCCTCACGAGCCGGGAAGTGACTGGGTTCGGCCGCTACACGAGGCGTGGCAGGGCTCCGCGGATGCTGCCCGTGTGGTACAGCACGGCGTCGCGTCGAAGCGCTACGGCGAGTTGACCCGTTCCTTCCCGGAACAGCCGGCCCGCGCTGTCGAGGACCGCGCACCCCGCCCGTTCGGCGGGCAGCATCGCCACGACGAGCCTCGCCTGTTCCATCTGTGCCCGCCACGTGCGGGACAGTTCGCCCGGATCTGGCGGCGGTCCGTCGTAGTCCAGACCGCGAAGCTCGACCTCGCTGTAGCGGGTCGTTCGTCCCGCTTCCTCCAGAATGCCTGACGGGCTGAATCCTGGATCCTTGCCGCACGCGGCCCACGCCAGACATCCCAGCGGCTGCACGTCGCGGTCACAACTGAGGGTGTCGATAAAGTCCCGCGGCTCGACGCGCCCCACCAGGGCAAGGACCTTGGACGTGGCGAGATCGAACGGGTGCAGCGTCAGCCCGAACTCCGGATGCTGCACCAGCGGGAAGAACCTGAACGCGCTGTCGCGGACCCATTGCACCAGCACGGCGTCTGCGCCCTGTCGAACCTCGGCCTCGACGAACCCCGGGCGTTCGCGGAACGCGCGCACGTCGTATCCGCTGCGTTCAAGCGACGCCCGATCGTTCTGCCAGGAGACGGCGAGCGCCGCTTCGGTGTCGTGGAAGATGTCGAGGTCCCGGGAGAGCCGGGGGGCGCCAATCAGCTCATTCAGGGTCGCCCCGCCGGCGAAGTAGCTTTCTCCGCTCCGGAGGCGGTCAGCGGCGAGGAGCTGGCAGACGCGTCGCTGGAAGAGACTGAGACCCATTGCTTGAGTTCTCCCGCCCGCCGGAAGGCGTTCACGTCCCCATGCCGCTGGATGCTCTCGAGCACCCGCAGCACTTCTTCCCTGGTCGCGGGATAGTACTCCGGGTTGAGGAACCACAGGCAGCGCCCGCGGTATTCGTCTACAAGCTGCCGGATGGCCTCGTCGCCCGGCGGCTCCATCTGAATCATGGCACCATCATACGCGGGCGTCGAACCGGGCACCAGCCGCCTCGACGATGGCGGGTTTCTCAGCGGTCGCCCGCAGCCTCCGCGAGCGCCTGCTCGAGCAGGCGCTCGACGCCCAGCGCCGCAGCCCACCGTCGCAGGTAAGCCGGATCGATGTCCGACTGACGGAGTTTCAGCACACCCACGACATCTGTCCACTGGCGTTCGGACGTCCGCCCGCCCGCCTCGAACCACTCCAGTTTGGCCAGCACGATGTCCTCCGCGGTTGCCAGAGGCACCACCGGCGCGCCCGGCTCGTCGCCAAGCGTCTCGGGCGTGGCCCGCTGCATCGCCATCGCATCGAATGGCCGGCCCTTCGCCACGAAGACGTCGATCTTGAACATCGTGGCGAGGTGGATGAGATTGAATGAGCGCCGCAACCGGATCGCCGATTCGATCCGCGACACATCCAGGTAGTAAGCCTCGTGGAGCCGCTCGACCAGCACCGGCACGTGGCGGCCATCGAGCTCGACGATGAGGTCGACATCGAGACTCGCCCGCGCCATGCCATGCGCGGAACTGGCCAGCGAACCCCCGACGAAATACCGTACGCCGACGTCCCGGAGGACGTTGACCACCGGCGCCAGGGCGATCAGGAGATCGGACACGGCCCTACCCGCGGCGCGCAGCGAGATTCATGCGAACGGCGCGGGCCAGTTCGTCGCCGTAGCGGGCCCCGACGAGTCGAAGACCGATTTCTTCCTGGCTGGCAGATGGATCCGCGCGGCGAAGCGCCCGGCGAGAGAGCCCGATCACCGTGTCGCTCAGTCCGAGCGCGATCTGCACGCGACGGGCCAGCGGAACTCGACGCAGCAGTGCGAACTGGAGTTCGTAGGCGTCCGGATCGGTGTCTGCAGGCCTCCTGTGCACCATGGAACCCATTCTACCGCACGCCACCAGGCCCAGAGCGCTGGCCTCGGCGTCCCGCTACTTCTTCGGGATCTCAACCTTCGGCGATTCGACGCTGACGGCCAGCGCCTGCGTGTAGGTGACCTGCACCTTGTCACCGACCTTGACGCCCGCCAGGTTCTTCGGGTCCTCCACCTTGAAGCTCATCGTGCTCCCGTCCTCTTTCTTGACGGTGATCGACGGCATGGTGGGGTTGATGACCTGAACGGTCACCGTGGCCGTCAGCCGCCTCGCCGCGACGCCGCCGGGAGCCCCGCTCTGGTTGCGTACGATCCCAGTCGCCTCAGCGACGGGCGGCTTTGCGCCAGGCTGCTGGATCGCGTAGACGACCGACTCGTAGTACTTGAACGTGACCTTGTCGCCGACCTTGAGGTCGTTGAAGCGCTGAATCTCCGGACCGGCGACGACGGCGTTGATGCTGCCGTCGTCGAACTTCAGCGTGATCGCGCGCGTGCCCGAGTCGATCATCTGGATGACGGCCGACGCGGACGCCAGGACGGCCTCGCCGCGCGGCGCGGGCGTGGTGGCCGCCGGCTTCGCGGGCGTTTGGGCGAAGCCCACGGTCGCCACGAGGATCATAGCAGCGGCGAGGACGGGTGTGAGTCTCTTCATATGATGTGCTCCTTGAGGAATGCGGTCCCGGCCGAGCCTGTGGACGCCGTGGCTCGTTCGGGTGTGATTCCGAATCCCCCACGGTACCACAGGGCCGCCTTTGTCACGTCGTCGAGCGTGAGCCAGGCGAGCTGGTCCTCGCGCGCCATCGCGGCGTAGGGGCGCGCCCATCCCGCCGGCGGTGCGGGTACCAACGCGCGCATCAGAACGCACGTGTGATAGATTAGGGTCATCTTGACCAACATCCGGAGCATGCTGATGACGACCGTAAGCGTCCATGAAGCGAAGGCACACCTTTCGACACTCCTGGCCGGTGTGGAACGCGACGGCACGTCGGTGGTGATCTGCCGCTACGGCCGCGCGGTCGCCGAATTGGTCCCGCTGCGGCGCGGCAAGCGCAGCCGGGTCGCCGCCAAGCTGCGACGTATCGTGTTCCACAAGGACCCGACGGAACCGACGACGACGGAGTGGGAGCGTGCCTGACCGGCGGCTGATCCTGGATACCTGCGCGCTGTTGTGGCTCGCCAGTGGCAGCCGCCGTCTGTCGCGGCGGACGATCCAGGAAATCGACACCGCGCGCGCCGTCCAGGTCTCGGCCATCTCCGCATGGGAGATCAGCCTCAAGGTGGCGACGCAGGACCTCGAATTGCCGCTGCCACCCGCAGACTGGTTCGGCGCCGCGGTGCGAAATCACGGATTGATCGTGGCGCCCCTGGACGTGGACATCCTCATCGCCGCCACCCAACTGCCGTGGCATCACCGCGACCCTGCGGACCGTTTCATCATCGCCACGGCCAGACGCCACCGTCTGACGGTCGTCACCGGCGACAAGCGGTTCGACCTCTACGGCATTGCGGTCATCTGCTGAGGGCAAACGGAGCCTCTCCCGCGTCCAGTGGCTCTCCCATAAACCGCGTGGTTATGGCGGGGGGGCACCTCGGTGCGCCGCCTCAGAATACCCAGCCGATCGAGAGGGTGACCCCGATATCGTGCTTGGTCGCGGTGGCGCTGAGCGGCTTGTTGTCGAAGGAGTCGTAGAGGGTCAGGCCGACCGTGAAGTCGCTGACGATTTCGCGACTCAGGTTGACATCCAGATCCGTGCGAACGCGCCCGCCGACGTTCAGGCTCGGGTACATGACGAAGGTGGACGTGAGATTCGTTTTCGGCGTGTCGTAGGTGAAGAACGAGTACCTGGCCCCGACAAACGCCTCGACGTTGGTGGTGCGGTCGCCGTCCACCGGGATTTCGAGGTTCTGCGTGAGGCCGGCCGCGACGCTGAACAACGACCGGTTGCTCTGGCGCAGGTAGCGACCAAGGCCGCCGCCGTACGCCGCGCGCAACTGGAGACCGAGGTCGGTGTTATGCTCCGCCCGGCCCGTGACGGGTACGAACCAGCGGCCACGCAGCAGACGGTTGACCCCGAGGGTGTACATCGTCCTGGTCTGCTGCGGCTCGTTGGGCTGCACGGTCACGGTGGTGTCGAACTTCGTCGACCACTCCAGCTTCGGCCGCCGCGCGCCGACGCTGACCGAGAACGAACCCTGCCCGATGCCGCTCGACTGGGTGTAGCTCGCTCCGAGGCTGACGCTGCCATCGAGCCGGCTCCAGAACGACTGCTTCAGCGGGCGGATCCGGACGATGGACAGGAGATCCACGTGGACGGCGCGGCCGTTTAGCGTCACGCCCAGCGTGGCCTGTGGCCCCGGGCTGAGGGTGCCGTAGTAGCGGTGGCCCGTCGTCAGTTCGACCTCGAAGTACTCCGGAGCCGTGAGCGCCAGCACCTTGTCCCACTCGATGTAGATGGTGCCCATGCTGGTGGTACTCACCTCGAGCTTCGCCATCTGCAGGCCCTTCACTTCGCCCGCGATCTGGGTGCCGTTTTTGAGCACCACCAGGCCGGTGTCGGCGGCGGCGGCGGGGCCGGCAGCGAACAGGAGGGCCAGCAGGAGCACCGCCCGCCCGAGGGCGGGGCCCTTCGACCACCATCTCTGATCGCCCATGCTCGTCCGCATCGCAGGAATGCTACCATCTCCCGCATGGCGCTGCGTCGAACCGGCTCGTTCCGCCGCATGTTCTGGGTCCCCCTCGCGTACGCGGTCGCCGGCATGGCCATGGGCATGCTGCTGCCCCGAGCCGAGGCGCGTTGGCTGCCGGGGCTCGCGTTCGGTGTCTCGACGGGACCCGCGCAGGTGATCCTGTCGACGATTGCCTCGGGCATGATGGCGCTGACCGCCATCGTCTTTTCGGTCGCGTTCGTGATGGTCCAATTCAGCGCCACGGCCTATTCGCCGCGCCTCGTCCTGTGGCTTGCGCGATCGGCGGCCATCAACCACTCGATCGGCGTCTTCACGGCGACGTTTCTCTACGCCATCGCTGCCGTGGCGTGGATCGACCGCAGCGGCTCGGGCCTGGTCCCGCCGATTACGGTCTGGTTCGCCGTCATCCTGCTGCTCATCAGCGTCCTGTTCTTCGTACTGCTGGTCGAGAAGATCGGCATGCTGCAGGTCACCCGCGTGCTGATGTTCACCGGCGATGAAGGCCGCCGCGTCATCGATCGCATGTACCCGCCGCCGGGAGACCCCCGCCAGGGAGGCGCGCCCTCGCCGGACGGCGCGGCGACGCCGGCGCGATCGCCGGTGCTCGCCACGCTGACGCATGGCGGAGGCCCCGTGGTGGTGCAGGCGGTGCGCACCGGCGCGCTGGTCGGGCTCGCGCGCCGGCACGACGTCGTCATCGGTCTCGCCGTGGCGGTCGGCGACACCGTCATGGACGGCATGACGATCCTGCGGGTGCACGGCACCGGCGCGCCGCCGCCGGAGGCGAGAATCCGCCAGGCGGTCGAACTGGGGCCCGAGCGGACCTTTGAGCAGGACCCGAAGTACGCGCTGCGCATCCTCGTCGATGTCGCCATCAAGGCGCTCTCACCCGCGATCAACGACCCGACGACCGCCGTGCAGGCGCTCGATCAGATCGAGGACCTGCTGCTGCGGATGGGCCGCTGCCACCTCGACGTCGGCCGGGCATACGACGCCGACGGGCGCCTCCGCGTCGTGATGCCCGTGCCCACCTGGAACGACCTCGTCGTACTCGCGCTGGACGAGATCCGGTTCTGCGGGGCCACGTCGGTACAGGTCATGCGACGGACGCGGGCGCTGCTCGTGGACCTGACGGAACAGGTGCGGCCGGACCGGCGCGCGGACCTGGAGTACTACCTCGCCCGCGTCGACACGGGGATCCGCCGCGACTTCGCGGACGCCGACGACCAGCGGGATGCGCTCGAGCACGACCGGCAGGGTCTTGGATTGTCGCGCGCGCGGCAGGGATAACCGGAGTAGCGGCGCACAGGACTCAACAGGGCCCTCCGAATCCCGCAAGGCGGCGAGACGAGGCACAACGCCACGGCGTCTCAGGCGGCCAAGGCCAGGTCGATCAGCAAGGCAAGGACGTGACATGAGTTCCACGGCGACGCGCACCGAACACGATCTGCTCGGCAACAAGGAGGTCCCGGCCGACGCGTACTACGGCGTCCAGACAGCCCGCGCCCTCGAGAACTTCCATATTTCGGGGGTCGAGTTGCGGCTCTACCCGAACTTCATCAAGGCCCTGGCCATGACCAAGCTGGCTGCGGCGCGGGCCAACTTCGAGTGCCACCAGTTCAGCGAGGAAATCCTGGTCGGCATGGAAGGCGCCTGCCAGGAGATCATCGACGGACGGCTTCACGACCAGTTCCGCTTGGACGTCTTCCAGGGCGGTGCCGGCACCTCGACCAACATGAACGCCAACGAGGTGATCGCGAACCGCGCCCTCGAGCTGATGGGCCACGCGAAGGGCGAGTACACGTTCTGCAGCCCGCACGACCACGTCAACGGATCCCAATCGACCAACGACGCATACCCGACGGCGCTGCACGTCGGCATGGCGCTTGGCAACGTCCAACTCCTCGCAGCCATGAACGAGCTGATCGCGGCGTTCCGCGCGAAGGGCAAGGAGTTCTCGGCCATCATCAAGATGGGCCGGACGCAGCTGCAGGATGCGGTGCCGATGACGCTCGGCCAGGAGTTCGAGGCGTTCGCCGAGACGTTGGCGGGCGAGGTCCGGACGCTCGAGCTGATGCAGTTCCCGCTCTCCGAGATCAACATGGGCGCCACGGCCATCGGGACCGGCCTGAACGCGCCGGCCGGCTACGCGGAGAAGTGCACCGATCACCTCGCGAAGATCAGCGGATTCCCGATCCACCTGGCGTCCGATCTGATCGAAGCCACTCAGGACACTCAGGCCTACGTGCTCTACTCGTCGGTCATGAAGAGCCTCGCCATCAAGCTGTCGAAGGTCTGCAACGACCTCAGGCTGCTGTCCTCGGGGCCGCGCTGCGGCCTGCGCGAGATCAACCTGCCGGCGAAGCAGCCGGGGTCGTCGATCATGCCCGGCAAGGTGAACCCGGTGATCCCCGAGGTCGTCAACATGGTCTGCTTCCGCGTGATCGGAAGCGACATGACGGTGACGATGGCCGCCGAGGGCGGGCAGCTGCAGCTCAACGTGTTCGAGCCCGTCATCGCGGCGTGCATCTTCGAGGCGCAGACGATGTTCATCAACGCGGCCCGGACGCTGCGCGTCCACTGCGTGGAGGGCATCACCGCCAACGTGGACATCCTGAAGCACTACGTCGAATACAGCATCGGTACCGTGACGGCGCTCAACCCGGTCATCGGCTACGACAAGTCGACGGAACTGGCGGCCGAGGCGATGAAGACCGGCCGGGGGATCCTGGAGCTCATCCGCGAAAAGAAGATCCTCACGGAGGAGCAGATCGCCAGGGTGCTCGACCCGGCGGCCATGACCGGGCAGGGGCGCTCGTCGTAGGCGATGGCGGACTGTGATGGAGCCAGGGGTCCTCAGCCCCGGCGTTGCGGACGGCCCGATGGAGGCCGGGACTTCAGACCATGGCGCGGCTGAAGATCAGGACGAATGCGGAGCTGGTCGAGTACGCCGCCAGGCACGACGTCGCCTGAGGTGAAGCACGTGCTGCAGGGAGAAAGCTGATGACCGCCGAATCCCGACGACTGGATGAGCACCGCACCCCCCGCTATCCGTCGCTGTATCAGATCAACACGCGCGTCTGGCTGACGGACCTCTCCCGCGCGCTTGGCCGGGCGGCCTCTCTCGACGATGTGCCGGATGGCGAAATTGACCGCCTGTCGGCGACCGGGTTCGACTGGATCTGGCTGCTGAGCGTCTGGCAGACGGGCGCGGCGGGCCAGCGGGTGTCCCGCGCGAACCCGGAATGGCGGGCAGAGTTCGAACGCACGCTGCCGGACCTGCAGGAAGCGGACATCGCCGGATCGGGCTTCGCGATCACGGGGTACTCGGCCTCGGACACGATCGGCGGTGACGAGGCGCTGGCGCGGTTCCGGGAGCGGCTCCGGGCGCGCGGCGTTCGCCTGATGCTCGACTTCGTACCGAACCACACCGCGCTCGATCACCCGTGGGTGGAGCAGCACCCCGAGTACTACGTCGCGGGGACCGAAGACGATCCGGCCCGGGAACCCGCCAACTACGTGCGTGTGCCGCGCGCGGGCGGCGACCGTGTGCTGGCGCACGGCCGCGATCCCTACTTCCCGGGGTGGCCAGACACGCTGCAACTGGACTACAGCAACGTCGCCACGCAGGAGGCGATGATCGGCGAACTGGAGCGCATCGCCGGACAGTGCGACGGCGTGCGCTGCGACATGGCCATGCTCGTCCTGCCGGACGTCTTCGAGCGGACCTGGGGCCGCCGCGCCCCGGAGTTCTGGCCCGAGGCCACCAGGCGCGCGCGTGACCGCCATCCCGGCTTCGTCTTCATGGCCGAGGTCTACTGGGACCTGGAGTGGACGCTCCAGCAGCAGGGGTTCGACTATACCTACGACAAGCGGTTGTACGACAGGATCCGGGAGGGCCAGGCACGTCCTGTGCGCGAGCATCTCCACGCCGGCCTGGACTTCCAGGCCCGGCTCGCGCGTTTCCTCGAGAACCACGATGAGCCCCGGGCGGCAGCGACATTCCATCCCGACGTGCATCAGGCTGCCGCCGCCCTCACGTTCCTGTCGCCGGGCCTGCGCTTCTTCCATCAGGGGCAGTTCGAGGGGCGCAGGGTGCGGATTTCTCCCCACTTGGTCCGCGGTCCGGAGGAAGCCGTCGACGCGGCGCTGTCCGGCTTCTACGGTCGGCTGCTCGCCGTCCTGAAGCGGCCCGCGCTGCGCGACGGCGACTGGAAGCTGCTGCCGTGCGGTCCGGCCTGGGACGGCAACGGCAGTTGGGACCACTACGTGGCGTTCGGCTGGAAGGGGCCGGATGGCGATCTGCTGCTCGTGGCGGTGAACGTCAGCGCGGAGCAGAGCCAGTGCTTCGTCCGGCTGCCGCTGGGCGAAGTCGCGTCGGGTCAGTGGCGGCTGCAGGATCTGCTCGGCGAGGCGGCCTACGTTCGCGATGGCACTGACCTGCAGACGTGGGGGCTGTTTCTGGACGAGCCTGCGTGGAAAGCCCAGGTGTTCGCCCTGTCCTTGGCCGGCACGGAGTAAGGCCCGCCAGGCCTGCGTGTTGGCGGTGGGTGGGAGCGAACGACCCGGCACTGGACGTAGAATCAACGACGACATGCCCGATCGTGCGTGCCTGCGGCATGTTGTTTTTGACAACGAGGTCCTGGTGATGAAGCGCAACGCGATCCTCAGTCTTCTTGGCGCTCTGCTGGTCATGGTGTCGGCCTGTGCGAAGGAGGCCGCGCCCCCGCCACCCCCGCCGACCGAGGTCCAGGTGACCACCCCGATCCAGCGCGACGTCCCCGTCTCGATGGAGCTGGTCGGCCAGGCGGTCGGGTTCCAGGACGTCGAGATCCGGGCCCGCGTCGAGGGCTTCCTCGATTCGATGAGCTTCACCGAAGGGTCGCTGGTCTCGAAGGGCCAGGTGCTCTACCAGATCGATCCGAAACCGCTGAAGGCCGCCGAGGCGAACGCGAAGGCCAACCTCGCGATGTGGCAGTCCCGGCTCGAGAAGACGACCAACGACGTCGCGCGCCTCACGCCGCTGGCCAAGCAGCAGGCTGTCAGCCAGCAGGAGCTCGACAACGCCGTCGCCCAGAAGGACGCGGCCGTCGCCCAGGTCGACGCCCAGAGGGCGGCCGTCGAGAAGGCGGAGTTCGATCTCGGGTACACGACGATTACCGCGCCCATCGACGGGTTGATCGGCACCACGAAGGTGAAGACGGGGAACCTGGTCGGCCGAAGCGAGAGCACGCTGCTCGTGACCATTTCCCAGATCGACCCCATCCTGTTCCGCGTGGGGATCGCGGAAGCCGAGTACCTGAAGGTCGCCCGGCGCAGGCAGGAGCAGAAGGCGAGCGGCGTGGCCAAGGGCGAACCGGTTCCCATCCAGCTGATCCTGGCCGACGGCTCGGTGCACCCGCACCTGGGGCGGCTCGATGCGGTCGAGCGCAACATCGACACGCTGACCGGTACGATCGCGCTGCAGATCAAGTTCGACAACCCGGAGCGTCTGGTGCGCCCCGGCCAGTTCGGCCGCGTGAAGTTCGACGTCGACGTGAGGAAGGGCGCCCTGCTCATCCCGCAGCGGGCCGTGCAGGAGCTGCAGAATCTCTATAACGTCGCGGTCGTCGGCGCCGACAACACGGTGACCTTCCGCAGCGTGAAGGTCGGCCCGAGGATCGACAACCTGTGGGTGATCGAGGAAGGACTGAGCGCCGGCGATCGCGTGATCGTCGAGGGGCTCCAGAAGGTTCGTGACGGCATGGTCGTGGCGCCCAAGGTGGTCCCGGCTGAGACGAAGTCCGCCGACGGGACGAAGTCCGCCGACGGGACGAAGTCCGCCGACGGGACGAAGTCCGCCGTAGCCGCGCCGGCAGGCGCGGCGAAGGCGGAGGTGAAGTAGCCATGTCACGCTTCTTCATCAACCGCCCCATCGTGGCGATGGTGATCTCCATCGTCATCGTGCTGCTTGGCGTCGTGGCCATGAGCGGGCTGCCCATCGCGCAGTACCCCGAGATCGTCCCGCCGATGGTCCAGGTCACCACGACCTTCGTCGGCGCCAGTGCCACCGACGTCGAGGCCTCGGTCGCCACGCCGGCCGAGCAGAAGATCAACGGCGTCGAGAACTCCATTTACATGAAGTCGACCAACGCCAATGACGGCACGCTGACGTTGAAGGTCAGCTTCGACGTCGGGTCGAACCTCGACATGGCGAACGTCCTGACGCAGAACAAGCTGTCGGAAGCGATGCCGCAGATGCCGGCGTCGGTGAAGACGTATGGCGTGGCCGTGAAGAAGGCGCTGGCCTTCCCGCTGCTGGTCATCTCGGTCAAGTCGCCCAACGGGACGTACGACAACAACTTCCTGTCGAACTACACGACCATCAACATCCAGGACAACCTGGCGCGCATCAAGGGCGTCGGCCAGATCAACCTGTTCGGCGGCAGCGACTATGCGATGCGCATCTGGCTGAAGCCGGACCGGATCGCGCGCCTCGGCATCACGGTGCCGGACATCGTGAACGCCATCTCGCAGCAGAACACCCTGTCGCCGTCGGGCCAGTTCGGCGGCCAGCCGGCCGCGCCGGGCACGGAGTTCACCTACACCGTCCGGACCCAGGGGCGCCTGCTGAACGAAGGGGAGTTCGGCGAGATCATCGTCCGGTCGAACCCGGACGGCTCGCAGGTCCGCCTGAAGGACGTCGCGCGGCTGGAACTCGGGACCCAGCTGTACAACGCGGTCGGCCGCCACGACGCCAAGCCGGCGGCCGTCCTCGCCGTCTTCCAGATCCCCGGCACCAACGCGATTGCGGTGGCCGACGAGATCAAGAAGACGATGGAGGACCTGTCCAAGCGGTTCCCGCGGGACATGGAATACAAGATCTCGCTCGACACGACCCTGCCCGTGTCGGAGGGCATCGCCGAGATCAAGACGACGCTCATCGAGGCCGTTGTCCTGGTCATCATCGTGGTGTTCATCTTCCTGCAGAACTGGCGGGCCACGCTGATTCCGCTGATGACCGTGCCCGTGTCGCTGGTCGGCGCGTTCATCTTCTTCCCGATGCTCGGGTTCTCGATCAACGTGCTCTCGCTGCTCGGTCTCGTCCTCGCCATCGGCATCGTCGTCGACGATGCGATTGTCGTTGTCGAGGCGGTCATGCACCACATCGAGCAAGGCATGACGCCGAAGGACGCCACCTACAAGGCCATGGAAGAGGTGTCGGGGCCGGTCGTCGCCATCGCCCTCATCCTGGCCGCGGTGTTCGTGCCGGTCGGCTTCATGCCCGGCATCTCGGGCATGCTCTACCAGCAGTTCGCGATCACGATTGCGATCGCGGTGCTGCTGTCGGCGTTCAACGCACTGACGCTGTCGCCGGCGCTGGCCGCGCTGCTGCTCAAGCCGGCGACGGGGAAGAAGACGCTGCTGACGCCGTTCTACCGGATCTTCAACAAGGCCTTCGGCAAGGGGACCGACGTCTACATCACCTTCGCGGGTTTCCTGGCCCGCAAGCTGGTGGTGAGCGTCGTGCTCATCGGCGTGATCGTCTTCCTGACCGTGACGCTGGTCGGGAAGATCCCGGGCGGGTTCGTGCCCGAGGAGGATCAGGGCTACATCCTGGTGAACGCGATGCTGCCCGACGCCTCGTCGCTGCAGCGGACCGACGCCGTCATGAAGAAGGTCGAGAAGATCCTCCACGAGAACGAGGGCGTCGAGGGCTACAACACCATCAGCGGGTTCAGCCTGCTGACCGGCGCGTACTCCTCGAACATGGGGTTCTTCTTCGTCCAGCTGAAGGAGTGGAAGGAGCGCAACACTCCCGAGTTGCACTCGAGCGGGATCGTCAACGCGCTGAACGCCGCGTTCGCGAAGGACATCCCCGAGGGCGTGATTGTGGCCTTCGGCCCGCCGTCCATCCCGGGTCTGGGCACCGGCGCCGGGTTCACGATGGAGTTGCAGGACCGCATCGGCCACACGCCGGAGTGGCTGGCGCAGCAGGCGGATCAGTTCATCGCGGCCGCAAGGAAGCGGCCCGAGATCGGGCGTCTCAGCACGCTGTATCGCGCGAACGTGCCGCAGGTCTACGCCGACATCGACCGCGGCAAAGTGTTGAAGGTGGGCGTGACGATCGCCGACGTGAACACGACGCTCGGCGCGCTGCTCGGCAGTTCGTACGTCAACGACTTCAACCGCTTCGGGCGCGTCTACAAGGTGTACGTCCAGGCTGAGCCCGAGTACCGGCGCGAGCCGAAGCAACTCGGCCTGTTCTACGTCCGCAGCGCCAAGGGCGACATGGTCCCGCTCGACACCCTGGTGTCAACGCGGTCCACCAACGGGCCCGAGTTTACGAACCGGTTCAACCTCTATCGGGCGGCTGAAGTCACCGGCGTGCCGAAGGAAGGCTACAGTTCGGCCCAGGCGCTGAAGGCGCTCGAGGAAGTGGCGGCCGAGGTGCTGTCGCCGGACATGGGCTACGAATGGGCCGACATGTCCTACCAGGAAAAGAAGGCCCCGAGTCCGGTCGCCACCTTCGCCGTGGCGATCCTGCTCGTGTTCCTCGTCCTTGCGGCGCAGTACGAGAGCTGGACACTGCCGTTCAGCGTGCTGCTCGGGACGCCGTTTGCGGCCTTCGGCGCCTATTTCGGTCTGTGGGCGGCGCGGCACTCCTCGAACAGCTACGTGAACAACATCTTCGCGCAGATCGGGCTCATCATGCTGATCGGGCTCGCCGCGAAGAACGCGATCCTCATCGTCGAGTTCGCCAAGATGCTGCACGAGCAGGGCAAGGACGTGTACACCGCGGCGATCGAATCCGCGAAGCTGCGCTTCCGCCCGATCCTCATGACGGCGTTCGCGTTCATCCTGGGCGTCGTGCCGCTGGTCAAGGCCACCGGCGCCGGCGCCGAGTCGCGCAAGGTCATGGGCATGACCGTGTTCTCCGGCATGCTCATCGCCACCATCCTCGGCGTCCTGCTCGTGCCGATGCTCTTCACGCTGGTCGGCATGCTGACTGGCTCCAAGCCCGGGCACGCGTCGCCGCCGGATGCGGGGACGGGCGCGCCGGCTGGAGGAGGCCACTGATGCACACGCGAACGCTCTTCCCGCCGACCAGCCTCACGGCCGCGGCATTGCTGCTCGCCCTCACGGCGGCCGGCTGCGCGGCCGTTGGCCCGAATTACGAACGGCCGAAGCTGGAGCCGCCGGCCCAGTTCCGCGGCATCACGACGCCGCAGGCGGCCGAGTCCGCAGCCGACATCCCCTGGTGGCAGGTCTTCGAGGACCCGGCGCTGCAGGGGCTGGTCCGCGACGGCATCGCCAGCAACCTGGATCTGAAGGTCGCCTCGGCTCGCGTCTTGGAGTCGCGCGCGCTGGCCGGCATCGCCAAGTCGTATCTGTACCCCGAGGTCGGCGTCGGGTTCGGGACGGCCCAGGAACAGATCTCCCGTGTCGGCGACCCGAAGGCGAGCGAAGCCTCGGTGCCGGACCGCACCTACAGCAACTGGGCGCTGAACGGCACGCTGTCGTGGGAAGTCGACCTGTTCGGCCGGCTCCGCCGTGGCAAGGAAGCGGCCTTCGCCCAGTACCTCGCGTCCGAGGAAGGGCGACGCGCGGTGCTGGTGACCCTGGTCAGCGACATCGCGTCCACCTACTTCTACCTGCGGGAACTCGATCTCTCGCTCGAGATCGCCCGGCGGACCGTCAAGACCAACGACGACTCCGTCCTCTTTTACACGCGACGGCTTCAGGGAGGCGTGTCCAACCGGCTGGAGGTGGACCAGGCCAAGGCCAACCGCGCCGTGACGGCGGCGGCGATCCCGGATATCGAACGCCAGATCGCCATCGCCGAAAACGCGCTCAGCGTGCTGCTCGGCCGGCCGCCGGGTGCGGTGGCCCGGGGCGCGGCCCTGGGCGAGCAAGACGTGCCGCCCCGCGTGCCTGCCGGGCTGCCCGCCGGGCTGCTCGAGCGGCGGCCGGACGTCGTCCAGGCGGAGCAGTTCCTGGTCGCGGCCAATGCCAATGTCGGCGCGGCCAAGGCGCTGTTCTATCCCACGATCACCCTGACCGGGTCGGCGGGTGCGGCCAGCAGCTCCCTCTCCGACTTCCTGACCCCGCAGTCGATGATCTGGTCGTTTGGGGCGGGCCTGTTCCAGCCGCTCTTCAACGGCGGGCGGATCAAGCAGAACTACGAGGCGGCGCAGGCCCGGTTCGAGGCCGCCATGGCGCAGTACCAGAAGGCGGCGTTGAACGCCTACCGCGAGACGGCAGATGCGCTGGTGACGATCCAGAAGCTGGCGCAGCGCCGCACCGAGATCGAGGGCGGCGTGGACGCGCTGCGCGACGCGGTCCAGTTGTCCCGCGCCAGGTACGACACCGGCCTGTCGAGCTATCTGGAAGTGCTCATCGCGGACCAGCAGCTCTTCCAGCAGGAACTGCAGCTGGCGCAAGTCAGAGGCGCGCAGCTCCGATCGGTGGCGCAGCTCTATCGCGCGCTCGGCGGCGGGTGGGAGCTCGAGCCGACCCAGCCGCCCACGCCGGCGCAGCCGGTCAAATAGGGCCCTGTCAATGAATGACGTTAACGTCGCAGGTGTTCAGACCGGCCATAAGAGCCTGTAGGAAAACACACTGTGACAACTTTGTTTTCTGACAGGCTCTAAACGTTTCCGGAAGGACGGCAGCAATGGGCGGGCACAAGAAGAGAGACAAGGAAGCCAAGAAAGCCAGGAAGGCTGAGAAGGCCCAGAAGAAGGCCGCCGCGGCGTCAGGCCCGCTGAAGGCCAAGGCCTACGACCGGGAGATGAAGAAGCTGCACATCGAGCTGGTGAAGCTGCAGCAGTGGGTCGTCCACAAGGGGCTCAAGGTCTGCATCGTCTTCGAGGGACGGGATGGCGCCGGCAAGGGCGGCACCATCAAGGCCATCACCGAGCGCGTGAGCCCGCGGGTCTTCCGCGTCGTGGCGCTGCCCGCGCCGACCGAGCGCGAGAAGAGCCAGATGTACATCCAGCGCTATATCCAGCACTGGCCCGCGGCCGGCGAGGTCGTCATCTTCGATCGGAGCTGGTACAACCGGGCAGGCGTCGAGCGGGTCATGGGGTTCTGCACGGAAGAGCAGGCGAAGAAGTTCCTGTCCGCCACGCCCATGGTCGAAAAGGCCATGGTGGAATCCGGCATCATCCTGCTCAAGTACTGGCTCGAGGTCAGCCCGGACGAGCAGACCAGCCGCCTGCGGGCGCGCGCGGACGATGGCCGCCAGATCTGGAAGCTGTCGCCGATGGACATCAAGTCGTACACGAAGTGGGACGATTACTCCCGCGCGCGCAACGACATGCTGGCGGCGACCGATACGCCGTGGGCCCCGTGGTTCGTGGTGAAGTCCGACGACAAGAAGCGCGCGCGGCTGAACCTCGTCGCGCACCTGCTCGCCAAGGTGCCTTACAAGAAGGTGCCAGGCGGCGACGAGGAACCGCTGCCGAAGGATCGCAAGGTCTCAAAGAGCCTCGATCCGGCCGTTCCGCTCAAGTTCGTGCCCGAGGTGTACTAGAGAACCTCACATTGCAGAAGTAGACGAATGGAGAATGGTGCTATGAAGAGAGTATCGAGTCTCGCAGCGGCGATGCTGCTCATCGGCTCGTTCGCGGCGGCGCAGGATGTCAGCTACAACTTCGACCAGCAGACGGACTTCACGAAGTACAAGACCTACAAGTGGGTGGAGGTCAAGGGCGGCGAGCCACTCGACGCGATCACGACGAAGCAGATCACCGACGCCATCGAAAAGCAGCTCGCGGCCAAGGGCCTCACCAAGGCCACCGGTGACGCCGCCGACATGTACGTGGCCTACCAGGTCGCCGTGTCCAAGGAGAAGGAACTGCAGACCTGGAACACCGGCTACACCATGGGACCGGGCTGGGGCGGCCGGTACCACGGCGGGTACTACGGCGCGGCCGGCGGCGGCATGTCGACGACGACGTCGTCGACGATCTACATCGGCTCGCTGGCGTTCGACATGTACGACGCTGCAGGCAAGAAGCTCGTCTGGCGCGGCCTCGCGTCGAAGCAGCTCGACACGAAGGCCAAGCCCGAGAAGCGCCAGAAGAACCTGGACAAGGGCATGGCGAAGCTCTTCAAGAACTACCCGCCGAAGGTGAAGAAGTAAGGCCCGCGCACCGTCTACTGCCGGGAGTCGAGCATCGGCATCGCCACTTCGGCGAACGCGTCAGGCTCGACTCCCGCTGGTGTCACTCCGGAAGGCCCGCTAACCATGCCCACGCCGGAGCGACCAGCAGAGGCAGGGAGCCGCTTATCGACGTACGGTAGGAATCCGCATCGCGGACCAACTGGACTGCCGGGACACCCAGTTGTCGCTGGATCGCGACGAGGGGCTTGGCCGGCTGGTCGTCGGCGAGCTTGGTCTCGACCAGCAGGAGCGGCTTGCGCCCCTCGACGATCAGGAAGTCCACTTCCTGCTTCTCTTTGTTGCGGACGAAGTGCAGGCTGAAGTCGCCTCGCCCCAGCGCGTTCCAGCCACTCACGGCGCGCCACAGCTCCAGAGCCACCAGATTCTCGAAGCGCGCGGCGGGATCGTCAATCCGCGGCACGTCGAGGAGGTAGACCTTGCGTTCCTTGTGAATCGCCCGCGCGACTCGGGACGTCCAGGTCGGCAGGCTGAACGTCAGGAAGAACCGTTCGAAGAGCGCCAGCCAGCTCTGAACGGTGTTATAGGCGACCTTGAGGTCCTGGGCCAGCGACGGGACCGAGAGGGGACTTCCGACTTTCGACGGCAGGAGGTGGTAGAGCGTTTCCACCTCAATCGCGGACCGGATGCCGCCCAGGTCCCGGATGTCCTCACGGACGAGCTGCCGGCTGTAACTTCCCGACCAGCGACGGTAGGCCGCGACGCGGCCGTTCAGGTGGGGTTCGGGGAACCCGCTCAGTGTCTCAAGCCGCGTCCACATCGCCCGGAGTTCCTCCCTGCGACCGAGCGAAACGTGCAGCGGGGCGCGGCGGAAGTCAGCCATCGTCTTCCTGGCGTCAGCCAGCTCGCCGAGCGTGAACGGCCACAGGTGGAACATGAGGTAGCGTCCCGCAAGGGAATCGCCGCCCTTCTGATACAGGTCGAGCCGGCCGCTGCCAGTGACGAGGAAGCGATAGTCGCCGGCGAACTGGTCGTAGACGCCCTTGAGGTAGTTCTTCCAGTGGCGGTACTTGTGGATCTCGTCGAAGATGACGAGCGGCGGCGTGGCGTCCCGACGCGGCATGCTCGTAAAGAAGGTTGGATTCTCGACGATCCGAACCCGGTCCGCGGCGATATCCCAATTGACGTAGAGGCTGTTCGTAAACCGTTCGGCGATGATCCGCGCCAGCGTCGTCTTGCCGGACTGGCGCGGGCCGGCGACCAGGACCATCGCCTTTTCAGCGGCGAGGGTCTCCCAGATCCGCAGGTAGGGCGGCCTCTCTTCCATGTGACCATTGTGCCAGATAATGAAAACTAGTCAAGACCATTTTTCAGTATGATGAAACAAAATGCCCGTCGGTCCGGGCGAGCCGTTCTGCCGTCCTGGCGCGGATGACACAGCGCCGGCCACGCCTTGCCAAGCTCGTCACACGCTCGCGAAGGAGGGAAGCAGCCGCCGACCGGCACTGTTCGACGGTTCTTGTCCGGCCTGACCTGGCGATTCCGATCGGTGGACCGTCCCGCTGGTGTCTGTCCGACCGAACGGTCAGGCGTGCGCAAGTTCGGCCACAGTCCTCAAGCGCTTGCCCATTGACTGCTCCGCGGTCTTCAGATCGAAGGCCGCCTGAAGGTTGAGCCAGTACTGCGGCGACTGACCCAGCGCCCTCCCAAACAGCAACGCCAGTTCAGCCGTTACGGGACGTGTTCCCTTGACCACGTGTGACACCCGCATGGGTGACACGCCGATGGCACGGGCGAACTGCGCCTGCGATACGCCCAATCCGTCCAGCGTCTCCCGCAGGAAATACCCCGGGTGAAACACCGGCAGCCCGTCCTTGACCACGACGGCCTCCTTCTAGCGGTAATCGACGATCTCGACGTCGTACGCGTCGCCGTTGTCGAAGCGGAAG
>Ga0315287_10000996_pt1 | contig 25508 bp, 17 predicted proteins | sample YL17G11_0_MG_FD_205037 | JGI IMG/M metagenome (GOLD analysis project Ga0315287, IMG submission 205037) | Sediment microbial communities from Yellowstone Lake, YNP, Wyoming, USA - YL17G11_0 | ecosystem: Environmental > Aquatic > Freshwater > Lake > Sediment | place: USA: Wyoming | collected... | reverse complement strand
AGCGAGCGAGAGAGAGAAGAGGATGAGGTGGAGGGGGCGCGAAAAGCGAGCGAGAGTCGCGATCAAGCGAGAGGGCGAGCAGTTTCGAAAGGGAGCGAAACTGCCTCTTTCCCCTCCCAATTTCTCTTTCTTCTCTCTCCCTCAAACCAATGCAAAGAAACGCACCTGCGACGGCCGAGATGAACGGCCTCAGCGCCAAGATAGTCCCAATTTCGACAGAAGAGAGCCCTCTGTCGCTCAAATAAATCGCCGGGAACGGGAACAGCGCGAGGGCGCAGTGCGTTGCCAGGTACCAGCCCTTGGCCACGGCGAGCGAGGAGTTGGTGTTTCCCGCTGGAAGCAGGGGGGGAGCGGCCTCGGCCGGGCTTATGGCGGCGACGGGGGGCACGGGCTCGATGCGCCAATCTTCGCTGTCGATGACGCCCGACACCTCGGCTTCAGCCATCGCGTTTTCGTCGGCCGCCGACGACGACAATCCACCGAGACTCACGAGTTGCGTCGTCGACGCGCTCCGGTCAAACCCCTTGAATCTTGGGAGCTTTCGTCGCTTGCTCTTCGCGAGCGAGGGGGCGACGGATTCGGCCCCGCGGCTGCGCCGGGAAAGCGCGGCCTTGAGCCATCGGAAGGGGGCCATTTTAAAAAGACTGACGGAAAACTTTCTCTCGTCTGTCGTTTCCCGCTGTTCGAAAAAATGAAGGTGGAGGTCTCATTTTTTTTTTGCTTGCACGGTTCTCTCTCTCTCTGCTCCCCCTTTCTCCCTCCCTCACAGCACCCGGCTCCCCTCCCCCGTCCCGCCTCGCCCCCCGCGCTGCTGCTGCTGCTGCTGCTGCTGCTGCTGCTGCTGCAGCTGGCTCTGGTAGCGCCCTGATCCTCCTCCTCCGTTTCCTCCTGCAGCAGCGGCGGCAGCAAACTCGCTCGGCGCGAACGAGGCCGCGGGGCCCTGCGGCAGAGAGCAGATCGACGCCGACGACGCCGGGACGGCGCGGTGCTGCTGCTGTTGCTGCATTTGCTGCTGCTGCATCTGATGCATCTGCTGCTGAAAGATTATCTGCTGCTGCTGCTGGTTGTGGAGCGACGGCGCGGAGAAGAGGCGCCCGCCGCGGAGGCTGCCCCCTCCGCCGCCGCCGGCGTTGATTCCGCCGCCTCCGATGCCGCCGCCGCCTCCGAACGCGCTCGAAGGGCGCGGCGCGAGCGCGGCCGTCGAGGCGCCAATCGGATTCTGCGACGGCTGGATCAGCTGCCTTTGCGAGGGGTGCGCCTGGCGGAACGCCGCGGATCCGCTGCCGCTGTTGTTGTTGAAGGCGCCTGCGCCGCAGCCGCCCCCAAACGCGGCAGCCGACGACGGCGGCCTCTGATAAAACGCCGCCCCTCCGCATCCCCCTCCGTTTCCTCCTCCGTTGCCCCCACCTCCTCCTTGCAGCTGCGAGCGCAGGCTCGCAATCTCCTGCTGCTGCGCATCTATGCGCTCCTGGAGCTGGCGGGCTTGGCTGTTGAAGCGAATTGTTTTGTTTTTGAGAGAGTTTCCTTCTTCTTTTGGTCGTGTTTCTTTCTCTCTCTCTCTTTCTCGCTCACAAATCAAATCGACCGCGCTGCTCTCTTTTTTCATCAAAAAGGACAAGCCTCGAGGCAAGAGCAGCAGAGGCCTCGCCTGGTAGAATCCGAGGCGGCGGAGAAAACCAAAAGCGCACGAAAAAGAGCTCGTTTCTTTATTCTCTCCACTTCAACCACCGCCAAAAAAACTCAGAAAAAGAAAAAACTCACCACGCCTTGAGCGCGTACTTATGCTGGAGCTCCCTCGCATCCGCCTCGGCGCCCTCCTTGGCCCGCAGCGCCTCCACCAGCCGCTCTCGCGCCTTGGTGTACGCCCGGTACACGCGCTCCAGCTTCGAACGCGACGCGTCGACGACCTCCCTGCAGCGCGCCTCGAGAGAGCCGCGCTCGAGCTCCGCGCGCTGGTCGCGGGCGGCGACGAAGAAGTCTATGTGCTCTGCGGCGGCCTCGAGGGCCTGACGCGGGGTGGAGAGGTTTGTGGGGTCGGCCATGCTTCGCTGGATGGAAGATAAAGAGAGGGGGACAAAGGAAACGAGGCGGGCACGAAAGCTTTTCGCCTTTCAAATGAGAAAACGAAAAAAAACGCAGAGTGTGATTTGTCTTCTTCTTTTTCTTCTTCTCTTCTCTTCTCTTCTCCCTTTCTCTCTTCTCTTCTCAAATGCAGCTCTATGTTATAAATTTACATCTCTAATATCAGTTCGCGCAGTTTAATTTGAAAGGCTCCGTATCTCTCCGTCCCTTGCGCCGTCGCTTGCGTCGACGTTCATCCGAACAGCGCCTCCCCCTCCGCCTCCGCCGCCCGCGCCAGCTCCTCCCGCACCCTCTCCTCCTGCTTCACCTTTTTCTGCGCGGCTTCCTTCGCGGCCTTGGCCGCCCGGGTCGCCCAGCGGCTCCAGGCCGCCCCGGGCTCGTTCAGCGGGGGAGGAGGGGCGGCAGCGGAGCCCGGGCCGAGCGGGCGCTTGTTGTAGCTGTTTTGCTGCTGCTGCTGCTGCCGCCTCGGCCCCCCTCCGGGCGCCCGAACCCGGCTCAGGAACGCCCTCGCGAGCCGCTCCTCGGCCGCCCTCGCCACTTTGCCCACGTCCGTGATCCCGGCGTCGAACAGGGCGCGCGCGGCCCTGGCGTCCAGCAGCGGCGGTGGCAGCGCCGAGAGCAGGGGGAGCAGCTCGGGCCGCGCGCCGCCGGCGGCGCCGCCGCCGCCTGAGGCCGCTGCGCGGTCCGAGACCGAGGCGAGCAGCGCGGCGCCGTGGCCCCAGCCCGCCGCGGCGGCCAGGGCCGCGCCCAGGGCTGCGCGCTGGGAGACCTCTGCCTGGAGGCGCTGGAACTCTCCGAGGGGGATGGCCGTGGGGGGAAAGGGGGCGGCGGAGGCCGGAGCGGGAGCGGGAGAAGGAGCAGAAGGCTTTGCGCCGCCGCCGCCGAGATCTGCCGCCTCGGCCGCGGCGGCGACGGCGGCGTCGGCCCCCAGGGCCGAGACGACCACGCTCTCCCACCTCGCGGAGACTGCCTCCGGGGACTCCTCCTCGAGCAGGGCCGCCGCCACGGCCGCGGCGACGAAGCGGTGGTGCCTCCCGTCGAGGGAGGAGGAGGAAAGGTAAGAAGAAGCGGAAGCAGCAGACGCGGCACTCGAATAAGAATCGACTCCCCGCCGCGCCCTCCCGGCCGCGTGCTCCCTCGTCACTCCCAGGGCCTCGGCCGCCCTCAGCGACCTCGCAGAGAGCCTCTTGGACATGGCTCGCTCCCATGCAGACCAGTTGCGCACGGTGAAGGCCGGGAAGCCGCTTCCGTTCCCCCCCGGGGAAGAGGGCAGGACCCCAAAGATCAGAGGGATTAGCGAGTCGAGCGGCATGGGGTGCGAGAAGAGCGCCTCGAGCTCGTCGTGCATCCTCTCTCCCTCGGAGGTAGGGAGGCAGGCCGCGGCTACGGCGGCTCCCCGCGTGGTCGGGGCGAAGAGGGCGATGGTGGGAGGCGGGGGCGGCGGGGGTGGAGGGCAAGAGGAAAGAGGTTGCTCCTTCCCTCGGCTGCGCGCGTTTCCTCCTCCCTCCTCTCCCTCCTTCGCCTCCGCTTCCTCCTCCTCCTTCGCGACGGCGACGACGGGGCCGCTCCTGAGTGACACCAGCCGACGCTCTCGGAGCCGCCGAAGGGCGTCGAAGGCGGCGGCGACGACCGCGGAAGAGGAAGAGGAAGAGCGGGAGGAGGAAGTCATTTGGCCCCTTTCGTCGCTCCCTCGCTGCCCGCCGCATCCCTCTCCCAGCCCTTTGGCCTCTTCCTCTTCCTCCTCCTCCTCCTCCGTCCTCGCAAGCGTGCACTCGACGAGCGCCGCGGCGTCCTCCGACGACCGCACGGAGCCGCAGGCGATGGCCTCGAGCATGAGACGCTCCAGGGGGTCCTCGCCTCCGTCGCTCCTCTCGTCCCTGGCTCCGGGCTGCTGCTGCCGCGGGGGAGCGGCGGCGGCGAGGGCGGCGGCGGAGGAGGCCGTGACGAAGCCCAAAGGGGGAGCAGCAAGCGGGGCAGCGGCGCTCGGAAGCCGCGGCTGTTGCTGCTTTTGCCGCTGCTGCCGCTGCTGCTGCTCAAGCTGCTGCTCCCGCTCCCTCTCCCCCTCGGCTTTTGCCGACGCCGCGGTCGAGGAGGCCAGCGCCAGCAGCCTCGACTCGACGGGGGGCAGCGGCGCCGCCAGCAGCGCCGCCGCGGCCGCGCGCTCCCCGGGATCGATCAGCAGGAAGGCCTCCCCGCGCAGGGCCATCCCGGCCCTGCCCGCCCTCCCGGCCATCTGCAGGTACTGCGACCTCGACAGCAGCAGCGGGCCAGAGGAGGCGCCGGAAGCCCCGCCGCCGCCGCCGTCGCCGCCGCCCCCCGCCTGACCGACCGACCGCACGACGACGCGCGCCGCGGGCAGGTTGACCCCGGCCGCGAGCGTCGACGTCGCCGACAGGGCGAGCACGGCCCCGTCCCTGAAGGCGGCCTCGACGGCGCTGCGCTCGCCCGAGGAGAGGCCCGCGTGGTGCCAGGCGCACCCGGCCAAGAGGGCGCGCTCGAGCAGGGGGTTGCCAGCGCCGGCGGTGAGCTCCCGGAGGCGCTCGACCGCCGCGGCTCGCAGGCGGCGGAGGCGGAGCGTTTTTCCCTCGCTCCCTCTCGCCTCCGGGGTCGCTGCCGGCAGCACCACGGGAAGAGCCAGCGACAGCATCCTCGCCGCGCCCTCGGCCCTCGCCCTGCTCCCGCTGAAGACCAGCGTCGGCTCCCCCGCGGCGAAGGCCTCGGCGACGAGCGCGACCAGGGCCGCTCCGTCGCCCCGGCTCGCCGCCGCGGGGAGCGTTGTGGAGGAGGGGGCGCCCCCGGCCCCCGCGGGGCGGGGGGCCCGGAGCGTCCGCAGGGGCGCGGGGTCGATCCCGACGCCCCGGGAGCCGACCGTGAGCTTTCGAAACACCTCGCCCGTCGAGGCGTCGGCGACGAACTCGAGCAGCGGCACGGGCCGCTCGTCGGTCACGAACAGGCGCGCGTCCCCGAGCCACGAGGCGAGGCGCGGCAGCCTGGCCGCGGTCGCGGACATCGCCACGAGCTGCAGCCTGCGCGGGTCGGGCCGCCGCGTCCGAAGCGTCGGGCCCCGCGAGGGGGTTCCGAAGTGGCTGTGCAGCAGCTTGGCGACGGCGATCTCGAGCGCCGGGCCCCGGCTCGGGTCGGAGACGAAGTGCGCCTCGTCGACGACGACGCAGCAGATCTCTCCGAGCCTCCCCTGGGCGGCCAGCGCCGACAGGCAGCCGTTGAGCTTCTCCGGGGTGCAGACGGCGACGTCCTCTCCCAGGAGGGCCTGCGGGGAGCCCGCAGGGTGCGAGGCGTTGAACGGCGCGCCCCTGCCGCCGACGCCGACGGGGCTCGCGTTCGTTCCGCTCCCTCCTGGCGCCGTCGCCGCCGTCGCCGCCGTCGTCGCCTCGGCGTTGGATCCGGCCCAGTAGCCCTTGACGGAGAGTCCCCCTTGTCCCCCGAGGACGGAAGCGAGGTGGCGGGCCTTCTCGGCGACGAGCGCCGCATACGGAAGCGCGACGACGGCGCGGCGCCTCCTCTGGACTGGAGGGGCAGCTCCGTTCCCCCCTCCGCCGGAGGCTGCTCTCCTTCCCGCCTCGGCTCCGGCCGCCACCTCGGCCCTGGCACGAAGAAGCTGGCGCACCAGCAGCACCTCGGCGACCAGAGACTTGCCACCAGAGGTCGGCGCGGCGAACACGAAGCAGTTCCCAGCTACCGCCTCGCGCAGCGCCGCCGCCTGCCACTCGTGGAGGAGGGAGACGCCGCACTTCTCCTGGTAAGCTTTGGAGATGGGAGCTGGGACGCCCCAGGAGACGAGGTCGCGCGGTAAGGGGCGGAGGCGCGAAGGGTCCGGGAGCGAGAAGGAAGAAGAGGAGGAGGTGCAGGCGGGAGGTTGGGGCGGCGGTGGGGGGAGAAAGGAGAACGGCAGTTTCGTCGCGTCGACGACGCCGTCATTCTCCTTCTCGTCGTCCTCGTCCGCGAAGACGCCCGTCGCGCGCATGAAGTTGAGAAGGAGAGAGAGAAAGAGGGTCTCTCTCTTTCTTAGCTGCTGCGTGCGCCCGCTGCTTTTCCCCGGAGGGGAGAGAGAGGCGAGGGCGCGCCTCAAAAGAGAGACACCGCGAATCGACGCGCCGCGAATCGACGCGCCGTGAAGAAGCGAAAGAAACGAGAAAAATGACTCAGTCAGAACTCGGTCAGCTCCGCTCGACTCCTAGGAGTCTCGAGATGGCTCCTCCTCTTCCTCCCTCGCGGCGCCGGGGCGGGCCGCGCGCCGCCGCCGCTCCTCCTCAAGAGGAGCCTCTTCCAACTCCCCTCGAATCCCTCCAGCGATTCCTGAGCGAAGCGGGCGTCACCGTGTCCGACGCCATCGAGATTCGCGAAGAGCGATATTCGAGCATCGGAGCCGCCGCCGCCGCCTCGACCTCGTCGAACTGTTCCCTCCGAGTCGTCGCCTCGGCCTCCGCGGCCCCCTCCATCCCGGCGGGGACCCTCCTGGCCACGATCCCAAAGGGCTCCGCCGTGCTCTCGGCGCGCAACTCGGTCGCGAGCGGCGCCCTCGAGGCGGAGAGGATCGGGGGAGGGCTCGCGCTGCTGCTGGCGACGCTGGCCGAGGCGGCGCTCGGGGACCGGAGCCGGTTCTGCCACTATCTGAGGTCGCTCCCGCCTCGCGGGGAGTATCTGCCGGTGCTCTGGCCCCCCGGAGCGACAAGGGAGCTGCTCCGGGGCACTTCGCTGAGCCCGGAGGCGGTCGAGAGGGACAGGGAGAGGGTCGAGGAGGACTGGAGGGAAGAGGCCGTCCCGTTCGCACGAAAGCACGCCCCGAGGCTCTTGGGCTTGAAAAAATCGACCAAAGACGATCTCCTCCTCCTCCTCACCGCGCCCGGGGGCCCCTTCTCCCTCGGTGCCTTCTTCAAGGTTGCCACCTGGGCAGCGTCGAGGGCCTTCGGCGTCGACGACGACCACGGGCAGGCGCTGGTCCCGCTGGCGGACGCGTTCAACCACGGCGCGAAAGTCGTCAAGCTCTCTTCTTCTTCCTCTTCTTCTTCTCGTTCCGCTGGCGGTGAATGGAACGGGGGTGGCTTCGAGGTGGAGAGGGCTTGCTTGGAACTCTCTGAAGAAGAAGATGACGACGGCGAGGAAGAAGAAGAAGAAGAAGAGGAGAGCAGCGAAAGCGAGGAAGAAGAGGGAGAGGAGTGTGAGGACGGAGACGAGGGAGACGGCGACGACAGGCGGCGGGAACAGCAGCAGCAGCAGCAGCAGAAGGTCTCTGCCCCGCCGAGGGGCGACGGCATGGCGCTCGACATCGCCATCTGCGGCTGCGACGACTCCGGGGAGGCCTCTCTGGCGATCTACGCCGCGTCGGAGCTGGGGGCCTTCGAAGAAAGAGGAGACGAGGAGGAAGGAGAAGGCTTCGGAGCGCAGCAGAAGAAAGGAGGCGTCGGCGTCGGCGGCAGGAACGGCGGCGGCCAGAGCCGAACGGAGAAGAAGAAGAAGAAGAAGAAGAAGGAGGAGGAGGAGGAGAAAGAGGAGGAAACTCTTCCTCGACCGAGAGAGATCTTCAACTGCTACGGCGAGCTCGGCAACCGCGAGCTGCTGTCCAAGTACGGCTTCTGCCTTCCCCTGGGCCGCAACCCGTTCGACGCCGTGACGCTGCGCCCGGCGCTGCTGCTGTCGGCGCTCGAGGAGCGCGCGGCTGGGGCGGCGGCGGCGACGGCAAAGGCGGCGGCGAAAGCGAAGGCGGGGGCCAGGCGGCGCGCCCGGTGGCTCCGCGAGAGCTCCGACCTTCTCGACGACGAAGACGGGGACGACCTCGCTGTCTCCGCGGGCGGCGGCGAGCGAGGCGGCGAGGAAGAGGAGGGAGAGGACGAGCGCGAGCGCAAGAGGAGCAAGGGCGCGAGCGGAGGGAGGGGAGCTCCCGCTCCTCCTTTCGTCGTCCCGACGCTCTCTCCCAGCCTCCGGGCGACCCTGACTGTCCTCTGCGCCTCGCGTGAAGAAGCGGCCTCCTGGGACGATGGCGACGGCGACGGCGAGGGACTCCAGGTGGCGCTGGCGCCGGCTTGGTGGCGGGGGGAGCAGGGAGTGGGGAAGGAAGGAGCGGAGGGAGTGGAGGACAAAAAGAGGAAGAGGAAGAGGCCGCCGATGCTCGGCCCGCTGCCGCTGACGGCCGCGGCCCTGCGAGGGGCCGACCCCGCCCTGCCCTCCCCGCTGGCCCTCGAGGTGCTCTCGGGCTCCCTCTCGAAGAGGATCGAGGAGTACGGCCCGGAGCCCGACTACGAAAAGGTGCTGGCGTCTTGGGGGGAGGGCGAAAAGGAAGGCGGCCGAGGGGGCGACGACGGCGACGGCGGCGACGGCGGCGAGAGACGCGCTCGGGCCGAGAGGGCCGTGCGAGCCTCGTCCCTGCTCCGCCGAGGGGAGCTCTTCCTGCTCAGGCGGGCCCTGGAGGCGACACGAGCTCTTCTCGAAGAGAAAGTGTGACAGGAAACGAGATAGAAAAGCAACACAAAAGTTTCCAACTTTTTTCAACAAAAAATGTGTTTTCTTCTTCAAGACTCTCAAAACTCAGAACTCAAAAACTCCCCACTCCTTTCTCTCTTTCACTCTTTTGTCTACAATTTCTTGCAAAAAGAAGGATCCGCGTTTTTTTCTCTCTCTCTCTCTCTCCGACTCTCTCGCTCTCTCTTTCTCTCGATGAAAATTCGTGTCAAAAAATCTCGAAAAAATATAAAAAATATAAAAAATTTAAAAACTCACTGAACAAACGCAACGCGCAGGACGACGACGCCGTGCGCCTCGACCGTCGCGGAATAGCTCCCTCCCACGACGTCGAACTCGCCGACGTCGGCGTGCCTCCACACGTCGCGGACGCGGACTTGTGAACTCCCTCGCTGCGCCTCCTCCCCCCCCTCTCTCCCGACGAAGGCGGCGTCGCTCCACTCCACCCGAGCGACCCGCGGGGACTTCCCGCGGTTCAGGAGAGCGACCGCGAAGCCCCCGTCGGCCAGGGGCTTGGACCACACCTCTGCGGAATCTCCTCCAAACTTCCCCAGGGAGGGGGAAGAAGCGACGCGCCTCCCCTGGACGCCCAGCGGGTCCTGGTCGATCGCGATCACCTCGGCGTTCGTCAGCGTCTCCCTCGTCGCGTCGTCCTCCGCCATCCTCGTGAGGTCGTTGCCGAGGATCAGCGGGGCCGCCATCATCGCCCACATCGAGAACTGCGTCCTCCCTTCGACGTCCGTGAGCGCGACCTGCTTCCTCCCAAACAGCCAGGGCCTCTTGACGCCCACCTGCAGCATGTCTGGGTCGTTCCAGTGGCCCGGCCCCGCGGCGGCGAACAGGGGGCCGTTGGCGTCGATGGCGTCGACGACGCCCGTGCTCCAGAAGCCCTGGCTCCAGGGCAGCTGCCGCCACGCCGGGTCGAGGTCCTTGGTCGTCCTCACGAGGTGGGCGTACCCGCTCATCCAGTCCGGCTTGGTGCTGTTCGTGTTGCTGGTCCTGCTGAAGTCGTTCTCGTCGGGGTTGATGCTGTAGACGATCGGCCTGCCCGTCGCGGCCAGCGAGTCCCTCATGAGCGCGAACGCGCGCTCCGCCTCGTCCCAGGAGCCCGAGCACCTGTCGTACTTCAGGTAGTCGACGCCCCACGCCGCGAACGTGGCCGCGTCCTGCGCCTCGTGCCCCTGGCTGCCCGGGTACGGAGGGAAGAGCGGGAAGGAGAAGGGCAAGCGCCCGCCGAGCGAGGTCTGGAGGTACGCGCGCCCGCTGCACGTCTGCGGGCCCGGGGCGGAATAGATCCCGAATTTGAGCCCGCGGGCGTGGACGTAGTCCGCGAGCGCCGCGATGCCGCTCGGGAAGCGCTTCGGATCCGCCTCGAGCTCGCCCGTCGCGGCGTTGCGCTGCGGGGCCATCCAGCAGTCGTCGATCGTGACGAGGTGGTAGCCGAGGTCGCGGAGTGACTTGTTTCCCGCGCTGCTGATGTTCAACACCATCGCGTCGGCCTGCGCCCGGATGATTCCTTCGTCGATGTTGCACCCGAACTTGTTGTACGAGTTCCAGCCCATCGGCGGGGTCTGTGCGAGGAGGGGGGGGGGAGGCGGAGGCGGAGGGGGAGGAGGCGGTGTCGGCTGTCGCTGCTGTGCGTTTGACGCGGCCGGCATCGAGAGCGCGACAAGAGCAGCGACAACGACGGCGACGGCGCTCCTCGTCATTCTCCGGCTCCAAATGCAATCCGGTCGCCTCCACATGCGTCGGTGCGGAGAGCACGCGTGAGGGGAAAGTAATCGGAGGCGCAGAAGAGCATCAAAGTGCGGTCGCTGAAGAGCAATTGATTTCAATCTCTGCTTTCTTTCGAAAAGGACAAATCGAAAAATGAGATGAAAAACCAGGTATTTTCACCATTTGTCTCCACTCTCTTACAAAAAGAAGGATCCGCGTTTTTTTCTTTCTCTCTCTCCGACTCTCTTCACTCTCTCCTTCTCTCGATGAAAATTTGTTTCGAAAATCGTTTTTTGTTGTTGTTTCTCCTTTCGTGCTCTCGCGTTAGCCCCTCGTTTCAATCCAATTAATAATGATGTATTTTTTTCCGCTTTTGCCGTCGATGTGTGGTTGTTGTGGTCGTTTTGTGTGTGTTCGAAGATAGTACAGTGTTGTCGTTGTGGAGGAGGAGGAGGGGGGATGGTGATGGTGGTGGTGGTGGTGGTGGCGGAGGGAGGTGGGGAGGAAAAAGGTAAAAAAGAAACTCTCCCAGGAGGGCCTGCGGGGAGCCCGCGGGGTGCGAGGCGTTGAACGGCGCGCCCCTGCGGCCGCGGCCGACGGGGCTCGCGTTCGTTCCGCTCCCTCAAAAACTCCCAACTCCTTCTTTCTACCGCCACCCGTTGGCCCTCGGCGCCTCCGCGAACCGCATGTCCTCGTTTTTCTTCGCGTTCACGACGTTGGGATGCCTCAGCGTCAGCTCGGGAGCGCCAAAGAGGACGTTGTCGGCTGCCTCGACGCCGAGCATCAGGGAATGGTCCTGGTTCCCGACCTCGTACTTCCAGGAGCCGAACCTCCCCCTCGACCAGACGTTCCGCCCCTCCGACTGCAGCCAGGGCAGGGCGACCTCCAGCGCCGCGTCCCGGCCGAGCGAGGGCGTGGGGTACCCGTGCTCGAGCCTGCGGTGGTACAGGGAGACGATCTCCGCGCCCGGGTCGAGGAGCCCCGTCGCGACGGCGCCGCGCACCGACGCGGCGACGACGGCGGGCCAGAGCCCCGCGGCCCCGACGGCGGCCGGCGAGCAGTCGACGGGCTTGAGGTCGGACTCGGAGACCTCGAACATCAAGGACCAGTAGGGCCCCCCCTCGGCCCCGCGCTCCCCCGCTTTGCCTCCTCGCTCGCGCTCGCCGCCGCCGGCGAGGCACAGCGTCGGCAGCGCCGCGCCGGCGGGGGGGCAGTTCCTCTCGGAGTAGTTGCTGAAGACCGTGGCGCGGTAGAAGGGGCAGTCGTCCTCCGGGAAGTAGAGCCAGCACTTGGGGCCCAGCGGGCACGCGCCGCGCACGCCGACGCCGACGATGTGCGACGCCGAGCGGCGCAGGCGCGCCGGGTCCAGCGGCGCCTCGAGCATCGTCCGCACCGCCGCGGGGATCGGGGAGGGCCGGGCCCCCTCCCCCCCCCGCGTCCCCTCGCCGGCCATCAGCAGCAGCGAGTCCAGGGGCAGCGTCGAGATGAGGCACTCGTACTGGATCGAGGAGCCGTCCCGCAGCCTGACCCTCTTCGCCTCGACGTCGACGCCCACGACCGCGCGCCCCGCTCCGAAGCGCTGCCGCTCCCGCGGGAGCAGCGCCCCGACGCCGCGCCAGATCGCGCCCGTGCCCCCCCGCCTCGGGAACCTGAAGACGGCGTTGGGGCCCCAGCCGGCGTCCTCGACGTTGCGGACGACGTTCCCCAGGGCGCGGCTCACGTCGGGGGCCGCGACGCGCTCGCCGAGCCACTCGGACGCCATCTCGGTCGTCGGGTGGGCCCAGACCTTGAAAGTTTTTTGTAAAAAAGTTGTCAAGTTTTGAGGGAAGAAGAGGATTGAGGAGGAAAAGGAGAGGGAGAGGGAGAGGGAGAGGGAGAAGGAGAGGGAGAGGGAGAGGGAGAGGGAGAGGGAGGGTCGTGAGAAGAGGTGGTGCTCGAGAGAGCGCCGTCATCTTTTCCTTCTTCCTCCTCTTGTTTTTTTATTTTCCCAGAGAACGAGAAAACAAAGAGAGAGAGGGGAGGGAAGAGGGGGACAAAGGAAGGAAAAGGTTAAAAAACAAAAACCGACCCACCTTGAAGTTGTACGGCCGCATGAACAGGTCGGCGATCCCCGCGCCCATCGTCCTCAGGATCCACTCGTCAAAGTCTCGCGGCCTCGTGCCCGCCAGCCTCGCGGACTCCACGGAGGCCGCGGCTAGGCCGGTGAGGCACGAGACCTTGTCGTCGTCGCCCAGCGCGGAGATGTTGTTCTGGAAGGGGTAGGCCACCCACCGCCCCTTGAGCCGGACGTACGAGACGCGCTGGAGCGTGTTCCAGAGCTTGGACGGGGCGGGGGGGGGCTCGTCGACGCCGCCGTTGGGGCTGCTCCCGTTTTCCGATTTTTCCTCTTTGGCCCAAAAGGCGTCGTTCGGGCACGGCAGCGCCTCGGCGGCCTCCAGGCCCGCGTCGACCAGCTCGTCAAAGAATTTGTAATGGGAGAAGATGACGTGGCCTCCCATGTCGAAGAGGAACCCTTCGGGGGTGCAGTCGGTGCAGGCGAGGCCTCCCGGCTCGGGGGCCTGCATGAAAAACGTTGGAGGTTTTTTTTTTTTTTTTTTTTTAAAGTCGAGGTTGAGAGAAAGCTTTTCGATCGGAAAATGAGCTCGAATGAAATCGATCAAAGGTTAAAGAAAGGCTCACCGAGTCGATAAGCAGCCAGTCCCTGCAGCCGTGCTGGTGGAGGCGCGTGGCCGCGCCGAGTCCCGTCGGGCCTGCGCCGACGACGAGGACGCCGACCTGTTAAAAAAAATAGAAGAAAATTTGAAGAGAGGAAAAAAGTCAGCAAGTCGAGAGATCGAGGAGGTCGAAAACCTTCGCGATCGACTCGATGGCGCGAAGAGCGACCTCTGCTCTCTCTCTCTCTTTCTCTTCCCCTCTCTCTGTATCTCCCTCGCTCTCGCAATCCAACTCGCCTTCTCCGGGATATCGCAGCTGTCGCGAGCCATCTGGAATCAAAAGGGGAAAGGAGGTCGAAAAGCGAGGAAAAGAGTAATAGAAGGAGACAAGATGGATGCTTTTGCTTTTTTCGTTCTTTTGGTCTTTCGCTCGGCGAGGCTTCGAAAGAGAAATGAGAGAGAGAACAGAGGTCGCTCTTCGCGCCATCGAATCGCGACCCCTCTCTCTCGACCCCGACCCCTCTTTTTTCTTCCTTCCCTCTCCCTCTTTTTTCCTCCACTTTTCTTTTTCTTTTTCCCCTCTACTTACAACAACGCAGCGTGCATCGCCCTCGCCTTTCCCGGAGCCCCTCCAGCGACGATAAAGGCAGCGGAGGCCGCGGCCGCCTCGCCCGCGGCGGCGACGGCGAAGCTGGCCCTCGAGAGAGCGGCGCTGCTGCCCCCCCTCGAAGAGGCCGCCACCGCAGCCGCAGCCGCAGCGGCCGCCGCCTCGGCGGCCCTCGCCGCCGCGGCCCCGGCGGGCGGCGGGCGCCCGCGGACCCCGGCCTCCTGCCAGGCCTGCATTAGCAGGTCCCACTCGTTTCTGTCGAAGCGGGGCACGACGAAAACCTCCGGCCGCCTCGGCTTCGCCGCCTCTGCTCCTCCGGTTCCTCCGGCGGAGAGCTGCCGCTGCCTCCTGCCCCTGCGAGAAGAGGAGCTCCAGCTCCCCTCGGCGGCCACCGCCGCGACCTCGAGCCCCCTGGACCTCCCAGCGGCAGGAGAGTCTTCGGGGGCCAGGAACGGCCTAACGAGCTCCCTGACGACGCGCAGCTCCGCCGCCGGGATCCTCTCCCTCCCCTGGTTCCTCCGCCGCTCCCAGAGGTTGGAGGGAGCTCCGGGGGAGATCAGGGAGTGGGCGTCATCGATCGCGACGAGGAAGGGGAGAGGGCAGGAAGGGGACCGCAGCGCGGAGAGGAGGACGACGGCGGCGTCCGTCTCGAGCGAAGAGGAGGAAGAAGCCCCGTCGCCGCCGCCGCCGCCGCCCGCCGCCTCGGCGTCGGCCCTCTTCCCGCCCCCCTTGCCGCCGCTCCCTCCTCCCGCGAGCCCCGCGGCGATCTCGGCCACCTCCCTCAGCGTCTTCGCGGACAGCAGAGCCGGGGAGACCGGGTACGAAGCGGGGTCCGAGGGGGGCGAGGCGGGCGACGAGCGGCAGAGGGACGCGCGCAGCTCGTCCTCGGCCGGCGCCGCGACCGTCGCGAGCGCCCCGGCGTGCGACGCGAGCAGCGCGCCGGCGACGGCGGCCGCCGCCCGCGGCGTGTCCCACCCCCGCGCCGCCTCGTTCCAGCTGTAGGTCCCCCCGCCGGCCCCCAGCAGCGCGGCGCCGCGGGGCGAGGGGCACCAGAGGGTGATCCAGCCGTCGGCGCCGCCGCGGAGGCGCGCCCAGGCGACGAGCGCGGCGAGCGCGACCGACTTGCCGGCCCCGCGCGCGCCGGCGAGGAGGACGGCGGCCGCCGGCGGCGGCGGCGAGGCCGACGGCGAGGGCGCGCCCCCCGCCCTCTCGGCCCTCTCGAGCAGCGCCTGCGTCGCCCTGCGGTGCAGCACCCGCCCGCTGCCCGAGGAGCCCGCGGCGAGCTCCGCCTCCAGCCCCGGGCAGCCGCCCAGCGGCGTCGACGGCGTGGGACGGGGCGGGGAGGAGGCGGCGCCGCCGCCGCCCGCGCCGCCGCCCCCCCCCTCGGCGGCGGCGCGCGGCGGCGCGGGGGAGACCTCGGGCAGGGCGCCGCCGGCCCCGATGTCGAAGAAGGTCCCGACCGCCCCCGGGGACAGGGAGTCGGCGCCGCGGTCGGAGCCCTCGAGCACGCTGCCGCTGCCGCTGCTGCCGCCGCTGCTGCCGCCGCTGCTGCCCGGCATCGCCGCTGCCGCAGCCTCCTGCGGCTTCGGGGCCCAGGAGGGGCGCAGGAAGAGCGGCGACGACGAAGGCGAGGAAGGGGAAGGCGGGGAGGAGAGGAGCGCTTCCCCTGCCGCCGCCGCGTCCCCCCCCTCTGCTTTTCCCCCTCGGCTCGTATCCTGCTGCTGAAGACTTTGAGCGGTCGGCTTCCCGTGGGTCTTGCGGTACTCCTTCTTGAGGCGGAGCTTCTCGCTCGCCGGCTCTGTGGAAGGAGAAGGAGAGGGAGAAGAAGAAGGAGGAGCAGGGGAGGGGGTCGACGACATCGTCATCGCCGCGGTCGCGGCCCTCGGCTTCCTGGGAGCCCTTGCAGTCTTCGATGCTGCTGCTGCTGTTGCTGCTACTGGCGTCGCGCTGTCACCCGCTCCTCCTTCACCTGCTCCTGCTTCTGCCCCTCCTCCAGCAGAGGAGGAGGAGGAGGAGGAGGAGGAGGAGCAGGAGGAAGAAAGGGAAGCGAATCGCCGGCGGGCGACGGCCGAAGCCTCTGCGAGCGGTGGCGACGGCAACGCCTTAGAAACCTCCCAGCGCCCTGCTCCTCCCGCGTTTGCTGCCCCCCTTGCGCCCTGGAGCAAGCTGTGGTGTGATGTTAGATCGAAGACACGTGTATAGAGGGGAAAAGAGGGTGAGTGCGTGCGTGTGTGGGATAAGAGACGAAACGAAAAGAAAGGGTCTCCCATCAGATCGAGCGTGTCAATCGGCTCCTCGTCTCTCTTTCTTCTTCTTCAGCCTTACCTGCCACTACTACTGCTGCTCGCCTCGCCGAGCAGCGCTTCGGCCGAGCGGGCCAGGCGCGCGAAGAGGCTGGCGCGACGCATCGAAAGAAGGGAGCGGGGAGAGCGGGAGAGGGAGTAAAGAGCAAACGAAGAAAATAATAGAGATGGATGGAAATCACTCTCTCTCGACGACGGGAAGAAAAAATACACGAGAAAAAAACTCCAATGCTGGCTCAGCGCGTGGCTGCGGCTCCCAGAGCAGAGGTGCAGGCGCTCGCCTCCTCTTCTTCCTCCTCCTATGGATCCCGCTTCCGTGTCGGCAGTCTTCCGGCTCGGTCACGAGATCCGCAGAGGGCTCGCGCAGCCCCAGAGACGGCCGCTCTGATGCCGTCGGCGTCTGCGGCGACGAGCAGAGTGCCGACTCTCTTATCATCATCCCGCGGGCTCCCGCAGCCTCGACAGGCAGCGGCGAGGCAATCCCTGCCTCCACGAGCGACGCCCGAAGATGGCGAAGGCAGCAGCGGCAGCGGCAGCTCAGAAGACGGAGCCGCCGAGGGAAGCGACGACGCAGGGAACGCCGACGACGCGATGCCGCCAACGCCGCCAAAGACGACGGCGGCTAAAAAGACGAGGACGCCGGCGCTCGAGGCCCGCAAGGCAGACAGGCTGCGCAGCCAGCTGCTGTCGATGATGCCGGACCCGGTCGACGACCCTCTGTTCGACGCAGGTGCGGGGATTTCGTTTTGTTTCGTTTCGAGGAGGGAGGGGGAGAGAGGGAGAGAGAGAGGAGAGGTCGAAAGAAGAAGAAGAAGAAGAAGAAGAAGAAGAGGTTGAGAAGGGGAGCATTTTTTCCCTCTTTCTTTCTTTCTTTCTTTCTTTCTTTCTTTCTTTCTTTCTTTCTTCCTTTCTTTCTTTCTTGTTCTTTCTTTCTTTCCTTTTTTTTCCGTTTCCGGGGGCTAGTCAGGTCCGCGAGGCTTCCGAAATCGGTTTCCATGCCCGCACGTTTGCCGTTACACCCCCGGCAGAGCAACTTTCGACGACAGCCCTCTTCAAGGCGGCAGTTGGGGGACGCACTTTTTCGTTTTTCGGTTTTGAACAAAAAACGGAAAAGGGGGGGGAGAAAGGGTCGGGAGGTTTCTCTCTCGCGTGTTTTTCTCCTCTCTTTTGCCCCTGGCTTGCCGGCGGTTCCCCTCCTTTATTCTCTTTTCGACTGGCAGGGAGGGGTTCTCCCCTCTGTCCTCGCTGCCTCGGAGCTCTGTTGTTTTACAGGGAGCTGGGAAGCCGCGCTGCGCACATTTTTCTTCTTCTCTTTCGAGAAAAAAAAATCATTGAGAAAAAAAAACTCAAAAGACAAAAAAAAAACAGCCGAGTTGCTCGCCTCGACTTCCTCCGGAGAGGATTCCTCTGCGGATTCCGCCGCAGCCTCTTCTTCTTCTTCTCCCCCCTCCTCCTCTTCTTCTTCGCCACAAGAGCAGCAGCAGCAGCAGCAGCAGCAGCAGCAGGCGCCCCGCCGCGCCGTGCCCAGGGCGGCGACCGCCGCCGCGGCCGCGGCCGCCGCCCTCGCCCAGGACAACCCCGCCGCTGCCGCTGCCGCCGCCGCCTGGGCCAACGTCGGCATCGGCGAGAGGAAGCAGCGAGAAGAAGAGGGCGGAGAGGAGGAGTGGGAGTGGGACGAAGGAGGCGAAGGGGGAGGAACGCCCCCGCCGCCCTTCGGCCCCTCTTCGCTGCTCCGGCCGGCCCTCTCGGCCTCGCTCCCTTCCGGGAAAGAGTCGGCGAGCGTCGCCAGGGTCTCGGCGGGCAGGGACATGACGGACAAGGAGCTGCTGAAGATCCTCGAGGCCTACCACCTCGAGGACGACGCCGAGTGAGTTTTGTCGACTTTTTTCTTGGTTTTGAAGGTTTTCGGGGAGGAGGCAGAGAGAAGAACAAACAAAACAAAAAAACTCACTCACTCGACCTCTCTCGACCTCGACCTCCTTTCCCACACGCACGCACACACACAAAAAAAAAACGTTCGCAGTGTTCTCCAAGAGCGGGCGATGACGCTCATGACTGAGCAGCGAGGGCGCGGCGTGTCCATCTACGGGCAGACTGTTGCGATGGCGGCTCTGATGGAGGAGCTGAGCGAGAGCAACGACCGGGCCGCGAGGGCGCCCGCCGTCCTCCCCACGGCGGGCGGCCTCGGCGGCGCCGGCGCGGCCGGCCTCGGCCTGCCCGCGCCCGGCGGCGCCGGCGACGGCGGCGGCGGCAAGGAGGCGAGCTCCGCCGCGACCCTCCTCGCGGTCGCCAAGAGCACCGTCGCCGCCGCAGCCGCCCCGCTCGCCAACGCCTCGGTCCCCTCCCCGGCCGACGACGACGCGGGCCTGCCCCCGCTCCTCCTCGCCCCGGCGTTCGCGCCCGGCATCACGATGACGGCGCCGCCGGCGCCGCCGATCACGCCGCCGAGCCTCGTCGACGACGACTTCTTCGGCGTGCGGCTGGCCGAGATCCCGGACTGGATCCAGGCCACCTTCGCGCTCGAGGCGCGCTGGGACAGGCTCGAGGAGCTCGAGGCGCGCGCGAGGGAGAGGACGCGGCTCTCGGAGGCGTGGGCCCCGCCGGCGGAGCACGCCGACTGGATCCTCGACCGCTTTGGCAGGCTCGGCGAGATCCAGGAAGGCGTGCCCGACGGGGAGCCCGGGGGGAGCGGCTTCGGCGCCGTCGACCCGCTGATGCGGCTGATGGAGGGGGTGCTGCCCGGGGTGGACGACGCCGAGTTCGGCTCGGACGCGGGAGAGCCGGGGGAGTTTTCCGAGCGGGAGGAGGAGGAGGAAGAGGAGGAGGAGGAGGAGTGGAAAAGTTGAACCAACGTGGTGCCTTTTTTTTTCTCTCTTTCGTTTTTTTGTGTGTTGCTCAAAACTAAAAACTTCTTTTCTTTTGCTTCACTATACACTCGGTAGAGCGCGAGCGCTCAGAGAGAGACGGAGAGAGAGAGAGACGTTTTGTTCTTAATGTTTTTTCCTGTTTTTTTCTTGGTTTTGACAAGCTGCCTCTTCCCTATCAAGTATTTCCTTCTTCTACTCAGGCGCCGCCGGAACGGGGGGAGGGTACGACGCCGTCTTCGCCGCGGCCTTGTCCCTGTCCGCCACCAGCGACCGGCCCATCACGTCGACGCCCGCCGCCGTCGCCGCGAGCGCCGCGACGGCGCCGGCCGCCGCGCCGGCGCTGCCGAGGCGGACGCCAAGCGCCAGCCCCGCGGCCGCGCCGCCCGCGGCGCCGTTCCAGGCGTCGCGCCTCCCGCCCCTGAACCCCTCGACGGCGCAGTCGACGGCGGCGAAGACGGCGCCGACGAGCGCGAAGGTGATGGCGGTGGCGGAGGCGGCGCGGCCTGTTTTTTTGGTGGTCAAGGTCGAGTTTTTTTTGTTTTTTTCGGCATCGTGAGCTCTCTTTTCTTCATCATCGTTCTCTCGCCTCTCTCTCTCGCTCGCTCGCTCTCTCCTTTTTACGTCAGCACCTCTCTCTTCCTCCTCCTCACCTGTCCGCATCAGCGCGGGGAGAGACCGGCCCTGCAAGATCACGGGCGCGGAGGGAGACCACGTCGCGCGCGCCGCGCCCAACGCGCCCCCCGATGCGGCGCCGAACGCCGCCGCCCGGGCCGCCCTCGAGGCGCACGAGCCGTCGTCGCCCGTCATGGTGCTGCCTCTGGTCTTCTGTCTCTCAGATTATCTCTATCTTTCCCTTTCGATCGAAGGGAGCTGTGAGCGCGCGTGGGGGGGAGAAGAGAGAAGAAAAGGCGGTGAATTGAAGGAGGGGAGAAGAAGAAAGAAAAAGGAAGGAAGCATCGAAAAGGGCGGCGTCGGCCGGGCGGGCATCTTCTCCTTTGCTTCTCCTGCTCTCCGCAGTGTTATGGTTATGCGCGCTCGTTCAGAGCAGGACGCCACCGTGATAGAGACGTACCTAGAGCGAAAGCAGAGTTGAGAGAAAAACAGAGCAAAGCGCACCCCCCGAAGAAGCGCCGAAATGGAAAAGTGAGACTTTTTGCCGTCGATTTCGGCAGCGCGTTCTTCCCTTCTCTCTCCACTCCTCTCTCGAAGGAAAAACCGCAAGCTCGTTTCTTTCTCAATCGACTCTCAAGGTCTTTCCCTCCCGAAGGCCTTCTCTCTCTCATAACGTACTCTCTCTCTCTCTCTCTCTCTCTCTCTTTTTCCGAAAAGAGACGAGTTGTGCTAGGCCTCTCCTGCTTCAGGACAGAGCTCAAAGGGAATCTTCCAGAGAGAGGGGAGAAAGAGTTTCTTCTCCTCAATTCAGGCCTGAGCCTGAACTAAACAACAGCTCGTCGGCGAAGAGGAAGAAGAAATCGCTCCCTCCTCCTTCTTCTCGACAGCTGCGCGCCCCCCGTGTCCCCGAGCAACCATGGCTCGCCAGGTGAGGGTTTGCACGTCGATGCGGTGGTCTCAGTGTCGCTCGACTCTCGGTAGCCTTTCATTGGCGATTCAAGTAGTGCAGGCGCTGTGGCGCCTCGATGAAGGACGAGTCCTTTGTCGCTTGACGGTGGACTCGAATCACGAAAGAGTTGACTTGGCGTCCCTCTCCCTCGGCTAGCCATTTTGTTTTTTTACTCACGACCGAATCCCCAACTCCAAACTCGTTCTCTCTGATTCTCTTCCAGTCTTACTTCACGCTCTTGTTGGCGCTTCTGGTCGTCTCTTCGGTCCTCGTCGCGGCGCAGGGCACGAAGCTCGTCAAGGTGAGGAGAGAATTCGCATTTTTGATCTTTTTTTCCTTCGCAGCGGTCGCATCAAAAGCGTGCGGAGAACGCGCTCTCTCGCTCTCTCTTCATTAGCCTCTCCCCGATTCTCCCCACCGTTCGACGCCAACGTCCTTTCCTAGATTTCGTGCTTCGATGTCGAGCTCATTTTACGGGCAGAAATCGAGGAGGAAAACGCGTAATTACGGGCACGCGCGCCTCGGAAGTGCACCTCGGAATTCGAGGAGGGGTCGCAAGAGCGCTACCCGACATTTCTTCAGCTCTCTCTCCAGTCTCTCCTCTCCCTTTCTTCCACTCACTCACCTTCGCCTCTTTCTTTCTCTCTCTCTCCCCCCCCCGCCTCGAAACAACAAATAGACCGCCCCCGCCGACCGCCGCCGCCGCAAGCTCCAGGGGGACCTCATCGCCCCCGTCGATCTCATCGCCGCTGCCTCCTCTTCTCCTTCCCCTCTGAGCGCCGTCGCTTCCCCCGGCCGCAAGCTCCTCCAGCGCCGCCGCCGCGACGCCGAGGAGGACGCGCCCGACGCCGAGGCCTCCCTCGACGACGAGGAGGCCTCCCTCGACGGCGACGAGGAGGCCTCCCTCGATGGCGACGAAGAAGGCTCTCCCCAGGCCGCGTGCGACGAGGACGACGACGAGTGCCTGGCGAAGAAGAGGCGCGCCAAGAAGAAGAAGAGCCGATCATCCGACGACGAGGACGCCGAGGACGAGGACGCCGCGCCGGCCGACGAGGACGAGGAAGACCCCCCCGCCGACGACGACTGCGACCCCGACTTTGACGACTGCAAGCCCAAGAAGAAGAAGAAGAAGAAGAGCAACGCGAGGCGCTCGTCCGACGACGACGAGGAGGAGGACGCCCCCGCCGACGACGAGGACGAGGACGCCGCGCCGGCCGACGACGACTGCGACCCCGACTTTGACGACTGCAAGCCCAAGAAGAGGAGGGGCGCGGCGAGGAAGCGCTCTTCCGACGAGGACGAGGAGGACGCGCCCCCCGCCGACGACGAGGAAGAGGAGGGCGCTCCCAGGAAGCCCAGGAACAAATCTTCCTCCCCCTCCTCCCGCGGGGGAGCGGGCGCCGGGAACCTGCCGCCGGCGTCGGGCGTCGCCGGCGCCGGCGCGCTGCCCGCCGCGCCCAAGGGGACGCGCACCGGCTCCTCCGCCAAGGGCAACAGGCCCGGGTCCTACGGCGCCCCCGAGGACGCCGGCCTGGGCGCGTTCGGGGCGAGCGCGAGGGGAGCCGCCGTCGGCGCCCCAACGGCAAAGGCCGGTTCGCCGGCGGGCGCGCCCGGCGCCGCCGCCGCCGGCAAGGGCGCGCCCGTCCCTGTCAACGCCGCCGGGGCGGTTTCCGCCCCCGGCGTCGCCCCGAAGGCGGCGAAGCCGGTCTCCGCGGACTCGGACGCCGACGTCATCACCGCGACGCCCGCCAAGGCGAAGAAAAGCTCCTCGACGACAAAGGTTAGTGGAGCTGGAGCCGCTGTTGGTGTTGAGGGAGGAGAGAAAATATCCAAGAAGGAGAAGAAGGAAAAGAGCGACGCCGACGCCGACGACGTCGAGGAGCCTCTTCCGAAAGACGCCGCCGCCGTCGTCGGCGCCCCGGCTCCGCGAGCCAACGCCCCCTCCGCGGCCCCTGCTGCCGCTGCTGTTGGGGTTGTCCCTGCTGTCTCCGTTGCCGTTTCGGCGTCGCCTGCGGCTTCCCCTGCGAAGTCCCCGGCGTCGTCTCCCGCTCCGGCTTCCCCTGCGAAGTCTCTGGCGTCGTCTCCCGCTCCGGCCGCCTCGCCCGCCGCCGCCGCGGCCGCAAGGCCCGCTGCCATCGCCGCCGCCGCCGCTTCCGCTCCTTCTGCGGCAGGGAATCTCATTCTTCCTCTCGGTGCCGCCTCTCCCGCGGGGGCGCCGCTGCCGGCCGCGGCCCCCGCCGCCGTCGTCCTCGAAAAGCCCACGGCCCCCCCCACCGTCGTCATCGTCAAAACTGACAAAGAGAGAAAAGAGGAGGAGAAGAAGCGGAGGGAGTCCGAGGCCGCCGACAAGAAGAAGAAGGACCAGGAGAAGAAGGACGCCGACGCCGCCGCGAAGAAGAGGGCAGAAGAGGACAAGAAGAGGGCAGAAGAGGAGAAAAAGAACGGCGGAGGGAAGAAGAGCGCTGTGGGCATTGCGCCTCCGGTGGCAAACGCTGCCGCGCCGCGTCAAGTCGCCGCCGCCGCCCCTGCCGCCTCTGCTGGTGCTGCTTCTCCCTCGCTGGCACCCGAAGCCACCGTGGCATCTGCTGCTTCTCCCGCGCCGGCGCCTCAAAAGGCGGCGGTCGTTGCTACAGCTAGTGCTCCCGCGCCGTCGCCGCCAAAACCCGCCGCCGCCGCCGCCGCCCCTGCCGCCGCCGCCGCCGCCGCTCCTGCCGTTGCCCCCCAGGGCCCCTCCAAGGGCCCCAAGGTCTCGAACGCCGCGTCCCCCAAGCCTGTCGCGGCGCCGGCGCCGGCCCCTGCGGCGAGCAAGGGAAAGAAGGGCGGCGGGAAGGCCTGAAGAAGAAGAGAAAGTGAAAAGATTTTTCGCCTCCTTTCTTCTTCTTTTTGTCTTCATCCCTTTTCACTTTCATCCCTAATTGGTGTGTTTTTTTTTCTCCCCTGCGAGAAAGAAAAAGAAAGAGAGAGAAAGAAGATTGCTGCTATTTTTTTGTCTCCCTTGAGCAAAAAAAAAACACGACTTCGATTTTGTTGTTCCCTGTTTTCCACTCTTTCTGCTTACCACTCTCCGCTCACAAAAAAAAAAAAAAAAAACTCCTTAACCGACTTTTAAAATCAACCAACTGCAGGAGGAGGAGGTCGACGGCATCGCCCCAAAAAAGGCCTCCCCGGCAACGGCGGCGGCGGCGCCGGGAGCGGCGGCGGCAGCGGCGAAACCCGCCCCGCCAGTCGCCAAGGCGGCCGCGGCAGAGGACGAGCCGTTGGCCTCTGCTGCTCCTGCCTCCGCACCGGCTGCCGCCGCGAAGCCAAAAACTCCTTCTCCCGCGACTCCGGCCACCGGCGCAGAGGCCGCGAAGATCGCCGCGGCCTCTGCCGCGGCCGCAGCGGCGGGCGCCTCGATGGTCGGGCCCGTCCCGATTTGAGATTCTTTTTTATAATATTTTCCCCAGCGGCGAGAGAATGAGAGAGAATTTTACTAAAAGTTTACTAAACTTTTAGAGAAACACGAACCCTCCTTCCCCTTACGCTTGCCTATGCCGGTTCCCCCGCCCTGTTCCTGTCGACTTTTTTGTTTTTCGCGGTGGAGAGAGAGAGACACAGAGAGAGAGGGAGAGGGAGAGAGATTTGCAACTCGAAGAGAGGCGGCGCCCAAGAGAGGGAGTTTCCAACTCCTCTTGTCACTCCCCCCGCCCCCTTTTGCGCGCGCAGGGATGATTTCCTCATTTGGTTTGTCCATTTTTTTACACTTGCAAACACACACAGAACATATCTATAACATTAAAAGAAAGAATCGGAGGGGGAAGAAGAGGTCGCGTCGAGGTCGAGAGTGAGAAGCAGAAAGGGAGAAAATCGAGTCGAAAATATCAGCGAGGTGTCGAGCTGTGGGGCAAGGGTTTTCCTCACAAAATCTTGAACTCTCTTTATCGAGAGAGCTTCTTGTATCTCTCTCTCTCTCTCTCTCTTCCCTTACTTGCGATGCGTGCGCACCTGCGGCACGCTCCGGTGCCAGCCGCCAGGCTGGAGCGGAGGAGGGGGCAGCAGCAGCAGCAGCAGCAGGCGCCACGAGCAACAACAAAGACGTCTGCGAATCCTTCGACAACATCGACGACAACGGAAACACCAGCGAGCTCCTCCTCGGCTGCTCCTCCTCCTTCTCCTCCCGTCGTGGTCGCCGAGCTGCTCACCGTCAACGCCCGCGCGGTGGCCAACGCGATGGCCGGGAGCACGGGCATCGACGTCGAGAGGGCGAGCACGAGCAACGCGACAACGACGTCGTCATCTGCATTCTCCCTCGCAGAGACCGCGCTCTCCGAGCCTGCCGACGCCTTCGATTCGTGGCTGCTCACCGAGGCGGGGCTGCAGGACTGGGTGAGTTTTTCGTTTTGCACTCTGATTGAGAAAGGCGGCGAAGAAGAGAAGGAGAGACGGAAACCGAAAGGCTAGATTTTTCGTCTCGCCCTTCACCGACAACAACCCGAGATTTTTTCTTCTCACCCTCTTCCCCTCCCTCCCCTTCCTCTCCCTCTCAAAAAAAAAAAAAAAAAAAAAGGTCGGCGCCGTCGGCCTCCGCCCGGACGACATCGCCCTCGACGGCCTCGTCTCGCAGATGGCGACGCGCTACGACCCCGAGCTCCTCGCCGCCGGCGTCGCCCCGACCAGGGGGGCAGCCGCGCTCGCCGCGAGGGCCGCGCGCGTCGCCGCGACGCTGGGGGGCCTCGCCGCGCAGATCGCCGCCGACGCCGCCACGGGCTCGCTCGAGGCCAACGCGCCCCTGCGGGCCCGGGCCCTGCGCGACGCGCTCGCGTCGCTGGGCCCGGCCTTCGTCAAGGTGGGGCAGACGCTCTCCGCGCGGCCCGACCTGCTCCCGAAGCCGTACCTCGACGTGCTCGCCGAGCTGCAGGACTCGCTCGACCCCTTCCCGACGCCGCTCGCGCTCGCGATGCTCGAGGAGGAGCTGGGGCTGGGCGGCGCCTCGATCCGAACAGTCTTCTCGTCGATCTCGCCCGAGCCCGTGGCCGCCGCCTCGCTGGGGCAGGTCTACAAGGCGACGCTGGCGTCGACGGGCGAGAGCGTGGCGGTCAAGGTGCAGAGGCCGGGCATCGCCGCGACGCTCGCGGTGGACATGGTCCTGCTCCGGAGGCTGGCGCGGGCCGTGGACACTAAGGTATGAGGAAAGGGGAGATGGAGTTGTTTTGAGAGAGGCGGAGAGAGAGGCGGAGAGAGAGGCTGAGAGAGCGGCGGAAGAGA
>Ga0315287_10000995_pt1 | contig 25518 bp, 21 predicted proteins | sample YL17G11_0_MG_FD_205037 | JGI IMG/M metagenome (GOLD analysis project Ga0315287, IMG submission 205037) | Sediment microbial communities from Yellowstone Lake, YNP, Wyoming, USA - YL17G11_0 | ecosystem: Environmental > Aquatic > Freshwater > Lake > Sediment | place: USA: Wyoming | collected... | reverse complement strand
AAGAGATGCTGGATGCGGTATCTAGGGTCCTGGATGCGGGTTGGTATGTGTTGGGCAAAGAGGTTGAAGCGTTTGAGCACGAGTGGGCCGGCGTATGCGCGGTTCGGCATTGCGTCGGTGTCGGCAATGGCATGGATGCCCTTGAAATTGGTCTGCGAGCACTTGAAATCGGACCCAACGATGAGGTCATCACTACGTCGATGACGGCATTTGCCACGGTGCTGGCGATCATGCGTGCCGGAGCCACACCGGTGTTGGCAGATATCGACCCTGACACAGCTATGCTGGATCAGGAGAGTGTCCGGCGTTGCCTGACAGCCAGGACCAAGGCGGTCGTGTTGGTGCACTTGTATGGCCAGACCGGCCCCATCGATGCGATGCTGGAGTTGGCGAAGGATCACGAGATTCATCTGATCGAGGACTGTGCCCAGGCGCACGGCTCCCGATATAAAGGACAGCCGGTCGGCAGTTTTGGAAGCTTCGGCGCCTGGAGTTTTTACCCCACCAAGAATTTGGGTGCCATTGGTGATGCCGGTGCCGTCACGACCTCATCGGCAGAACTTGCAGGAAAGGCCCGCGCGCTGCGTCATTACGGTCAAACCGAGCCTCATCACCACCAGCTCCTGGGCATGAACAGTCGGCTGGATGAGTTGCAGGCCGCCATCCTGAGGGTCCGATTGCAACATCTAACAGGCTGGACCCAACGGCGGCGAAAGATTGCCACGATGTATCATGCGGGCATACATAATCCGCAAGTGCGACTGTTGCCGCCACCAGCTGAGGTCGAGCGTCATGTGTACCACCTGTTTGTGATCACCTGCCAGCAACGCGATGCGTTGCAAGCTCATTTGAAGGCACAGGGAGTTGAATCGCTGATTCACTACCCGTTCCCCGTTCATAAACTGGAGGTCTGTCGCTCGCTTCCGCAAGATCCATTAGGCTTGAAACACACAGAGCGACACGCGGCAAGTTGTTTATCTCTGCCTTGTCACCCCGGGCTGACCGAAGAAAACATCGAGAGGGTGATTCAGGCTGTGAATAGCTTCTGAATGAGAATCCCAAGATGAACCATTACGTCACGCTATTCGACGGCAATTTCTTGCCCCAGGGCTTGGCGCTGCATGAATCGTTGGTCCGTCATGCGGCTCCCTTCACGCTCTGGGTGCTGTGTGTAGACGATAAAGCCAAGCAGGTGTTGGATAAGCTACAGAAGCCGGAGATTCGCTCGCTGGCGGTCTCTGAAATTGAGACGCTGGAGTTGTTGGCGATCAAGCAACAGCGAAGCCGCGTCGAGTATTGCTGGACGTTGACGCCGATGACACCCAAGATCGTGTTTGACCGGGATCCCTCAGTCGAGCGCGTGACCTATCTCGATGCCGATATGTGGTTTCTCAAAAGTCCCGATCCGATCTTTCAGGAATTCGAAACCTCGGGGAAATCAGTCTTAATTACCGATCATGCGTATGACGCTGAAAGTGATCGATCGATGACCAGCGGACAGTATTGCGTGCAGTTCATGACGTTTGTTCGGGGGGAAAGCGAGGCTGTCCGTCAGTGGTGGGAGGCGCGTTGTCTCGAATGGTGTTTCGCGCGGCGTGAAAAAGGAAAGTTCGGCGACCAGAAGTACTTACATGATTGGCCAACCCGTTTCCCGAACGATGTGCATGTGCTCAAGCAGCTCGATCGCCTGCTTGGACCTTGGAATGCCAGACGCTTCCATTCTTCACGTGCGATCGCATGGCATTTTCATGGTCTGCGTCTATTAGGGGAAGGCACAGTGCAGTTGCACCCAGGCTATTCGGTCCCAAAAGACGTCGATACCCAGATCTATCTTTTGTACGTCCAGGCGCTTCACCGCGCGATTGATCAGATCGGCAAGCCGATCGTCCAAAGCAGTTCGGCAAGTGTGTCGCAGGTCATACCCCCGTGGATAAGGAGTCTAGTCAGGCGTGGAATGAAAGTGGCGCGAGATTTGAGATGCCAGAAAGTTTCATTCCTGTAAGGCCTACAACCCCCGCTACAGGATGTTGTGCATGCCGAAGGACTGGTAGGTCTGACTCCCCCAGATATGGATATAGTGGAACCGCCTCTAACAACCAAAATTCACAGTGGGCTGTAAGAGAGCGGTACCGAAAGTCTACGGCTGCGCTTCCTGTGCGGTGTGTCATGGAACCTGGTCGGCACGGTCCTCGCTCAAGGAAGCGTGTTTATGGCGAACGTCGGCATCGCCTACCTTAGATATAAGGTGCTGGGACGTGGGCGGCTTCTCCAGGGTGAGAACCAAACCAGGCCTAGAATATTGGGTCTTCAGGTTTCCGGCTTCTTAAGCAGGAAGCGGCCGGTGTCGCATTGTGGCAGTCTTCGCAGTCGCCGGCCAGCAAGTGGGGCTGGAGTCGATGGACGCGGTCTGAAGCACTGTCAGCAATGTCACCAAAAGGATGGAAGGATGGGATGGACTGCTAGCCCGCATTATTCATGACGGTTCGTCGGCCCCCCTCCCTCACCCTCCCCCATATTATGGGGGAGGGATGGGTGGGGGGCCGAGACGGGCGCGCGGAGCCGGGAGGCGGGGTAACACCCCGCCTGGCAGTTCCGAAGGGGGTGTGCCCCCTTCGTGGGGATTCTACAAGGGGGCTGGCCCCCTTGTAAGAGTGGGCGAGGCAGGTTCCAGAGCCGAGCCCGCGAGGAAGGGAGGCATCCTTGAACAGGATGTTAACCGACCGAGCGGCGAGCCCGCCCGCTTGGGCGCTGTGAAACATGCGGCCAAGTGTGTCGCAGCGGCGAATCCGCGATTGCAGTAGAAGCGCTCGTGAATAATGCGGGCTAGGGTAGGCCGCTCCGTCGCGTGTCGCTCATGTCGCAGCAACTTCGAACCTCGAACGCTCTGTGAAGTTTCCAGCCTCGAACCTAGAACCATTTCCATGAAAGCCCTCATCATCGGCCAAGACGGTTCTACCCCCATGGGGCGGAAGAACGAAAAGCGATCCGCTACGCGTGAGGGAATTCAATGAAGTAGTCCGGAGCGAGTTTAGGAAGTGGTAGGAGTGCCTGTGGAATGGAAGCGCTGAGGAAAAATATAGAAATGCGACATTGCAAGACCCGATTCCGAAGCCACCGTCTGATGAATGCCTTGCGAACACAAGAATTCTCGATCACCACATCCAATACCGTGTGGCCTGTCTCGTCGCGTAACGGCTTGCCAAGCTCAAGTCTGCCATGACTTTCACTCGCCGCCTGGTTTCCGGAGCGTTCCAGCTCACGCTCAGCAATGGTGTCGTGCGGCTGTTCTCAATCGTCACCATGCCGATCCTGACCGCCTTGCTCAGTCCGCAGGCCTATGGCGTTGCGACTTTGATGGGCACTGTCACTTCCTTGGTGTCGGTGTTCGCCCTCGCTGGCATTGACGTGACTTACGCGCGCGCATATCACAGCGCCCAGGAGCCGAGCGGCACGGTCGTCGAACACTATTGCTGGCGTTTCGCGAATATGGCGGCGCTGCTAGCCGCCATATTCGCTGCGTTAGCCTGGTGGTTTATAAACAGAAATTCCCTCGAATTGGATCACCATCTGGCGATCCTGCTGGCGCTGGGCATCGTTTTTTCGGTGGCCTACACGATGGCGCAAACGCGGGCGCGCCTGGCCGGGAGATACCGAGCCATGGCTCTGACCATCATTGCCGGCGGAATGATCGGGTCGGCGGCCAGCATCGGTATCGCTATCTGGTGGCGGCAGGATGCCCTGGCGTTGCTTCTTCCCATGTTGTTGGGCTATCTGATCCCCGTATTACTGCTTGGCACGCCCTCCATCACCGGGATGGCGAAACCATCCGGCCTGACGCGGAAGGAAGGTGCTGCCCTGGTCAAAATAGGCCTGGCAGGCATCATCACCGCGCCCATGTATTGGCTACTGTCCTCCTCAGACCGCTGGTTCCTTCAGTACTATTACGGGGCAGAGGCGGTGGGGGTCTATTCCATCGGCTATAGCGTCGCGATCGTCGGCACGATGGTCAACACCGCCGTCATGTCGGTGTGGCTGCCCGAGGCCTCGCGTGAATACGAGCAAGACCAAGAAAGGGCAAAAGCTACCTTGGGCCGACTCATGTCGCGTTTGATCGCTGCAATGGCGCTCATTTGGCTGATGGCAGCTGCGGCGGGCGGTGATATCGTGCGCTGGCTCGCCAATGAACGATTTCAAGCATCCGCTGAATTTGTGCCGTTTATCGCGGGCGGCGTATTCTTTTATGGAACATCACAACTTGCCCTTTATGGGCTCGTGCTGGTAAAGCAATTTAAATGGGCTGCCGTGTGGTGGTTTGTTGGCGGCCTGGTGTGCACCGTGCTCAACTTTGCGCTGGTATCGCGATATGGCGGCGTAGGTGCCGCCATTACTCAGAGCATCAGCTTCGCGTTTATCTCCCTTGGTATCCTCGCAACATCCCAAACCAAGTACCGTATGCAACTGGGTTGGGGCCGACTCGCGCCTGTCATGGCGATAATCTTGGTCGCCGGTCTATTCTTGGCCCCGCCTTGGCATGGGACTGCACCCTTCAGTCTCCTGCTGAAACTTCCCATCGGGATCGCGGTTGCGTCCATCACCGCATGGGTCGTGGCACCGGATTGGTGTGCTCGAGGAGTAAAGTATTTGCGCGGGATAGGAATGGCGTGACCGGCAACCTGAAAAAGTCTCATGGGTCACAGATGCCTAGAGCAGCGGGTTGCAAGACATGAAATCATCTAACGGGCCTTCTGAAACTCCATGTCCACTATGTGGATCGTCTGAGGCAACTCTTGTATCCGAGACCTCATACGCCGAGATTTGGTCGCATCTGCACGGTGAATGGGGGGCCTCAATATCTGAGGCTGTTAAGACTGCGCATACGCTCGAGCCGTTGGTCAAGTTGCAGAGTTGCCGCAAATGTCAGTTGCAGTATTTCTCGCCTGTAATTCCTGGCAGCTCCTTGTTTTATTCAGAGCTTACTTCTTCTTGCGCCCATTACTACACTGACCACAAGTGGGAATTTGAGTACGTTAGGAACATTCTGCTGCGCAACCATAGGGTTCTTGATGTTGCCTGTGGCAAGGGGGCGTTCCTCCGTTCGATACGTGATTCAGTGGGTGCCGCGATAGGTATCGACACAAACCCTGATGCGGTTAGTAACGGCAACGAAGCCAATCTACACATTCACAAACAATCTGTAGAAGAGTTCTCAGTTGCACATGGCGAGGAATTCAACCTGGTCTCGGCCTTTCAGGTTATCGAGCACCTTGGGTCTGTCATGCCTTTTGTTTTGGCGGCATACAGATGTGTGAAGCCCGGCGGCTTATTGGTTTTGTCGGTGCCCAATCGTGCGCGCAGCAAGGATTTGAGTTTCGGCTCTCTCGATTATCCACCACACCACATTTCTAGATGGGCTGAAGATCAGCTTTCAATGATTGCCGAGAAGTTGAATGCCGAACTTGTGTCTATTGCCAAGGAGCCCCTTAATCAATCACAGACTATCGGTGCTCTGAGAGTCAAGGAGTTACCGGAGTTGCTACCTCTTAAGTTTGCCGGTCGCGACTTTGTTATGAAGGTAATCAGCCGCCTAGTTCTCACTTTTCCGATGTCGCTGGTGTGGAGAAATCTGAACATGTCTGATCGATTGAGCATGTACGGAATGAGCATGATTGCAATAATCCGTAAGCCAATTGCAGAGCGGACAAACCTGACACAATCATCACAACCCATGGCAATCGCGGGCAGTTGATTCAAAGAGCAAGGACCATAAAAATTCTGTCAGCAGATCGCTCGAGATCATGTGCGGCATAGCCGGAGAATTGAATTGGGCTTTCTGTGCGAACCGCGAGGCGGTTGATGTGATGGTCCATGGCATCGTCCATCGTGGGCCGGACGATCGTGGCCTTTGGTCGTCGCCAAATGGCGTATGCGTCCTCGGTCACGCCCGTTTGAGCATCGTCGATCTCAGTCTCGCCGGCCATCAACCAATGCTCGATCTAAACAACGGCAACTGCATCGTGTTCAACGGCGAGATCTACAACTTCCAGTCTCTGCGCAAGGACTGCGAAGCGGCGGGCGATGTGTTCAAGTCCCACTCCGACACCGAGGTCATCCTCGCGCTGTACCGACGGCACGGCATCGGTTGTCTGAAGTTCTTGCGTGGCATGTTCGCCATCGCTATCTGGGACGAGCAACGTCAGCAGATCTTTCTGGCCCGAGACCGGGTGGGCAAGAAGCCACTCAATTACGCGGTCACGAAAGCAGGACTCGCCTTTTGCTCCGAGTTGCATCCGCTCTCCCATCATCCCGGCGTCGATAACGGGATGGACTTGGAGGCGCTGGAGTTATATTTACAGCTCCAGTTCATCCCCGCCCCCTGGACCATCTATCGCGGCATCCGCAAGCTGCCGCCGGCCCATTACGCCGTATACGACCGCGATGGCCTGAAGATCGAGCCCTACTGGGAGATCGATTACCGCGACAAGATACAGATCAGTGAAGCCGACGCGCTGGACGCGTTGGAGGACAAGCTCACCGAGGCCGTCCGCCTGCGCATGATCGCCGACGTTCCCTTGGGCGCGCTGCTCAGCGGCGGCGTCGATTCCAGTGTCGTCGTGGCGCTCATGGCCAAGCTGAGCAAAGAGCCGGTGAATACGTTTAGCATTGGCTTCGAGGAAGAAGCCTTCAACGAGCTGCCTTGGGCGCAGCAGGCCGCCGCCCGTTGCGGCAGTCTGCATCATCCAGAAATCGTGAAGGGCGAGGTGGAGCACCTGCTGCCCACGCTCGCGCGGCATTATGGCGAACCCTTTGCGGATTCTTCGGCGATCCCCTCCTTTTTCGTCTCCGCCGCCGCCCGCCGTCACGTCACTGTTGCCTTGAATGGTGATGGAGGCGACGAACTGCTGGGCGGTTATCCGCGCTACTGGCTGTCGGGATCAACGCTGCGAGCATCGGCCCTGCTCGGTGGATCGATACGACCCGCAGATCTCGCGACGCTGGCACCCCGCCTCCTCAATGCCAAGACCATCCCCATGCGCGTGGTGAGAAAACTATTGATGCAATATGTGAATCCAGAACTGCGTTCGGTTCTCTTGTTCGCCGGATTCTGGGACGATCCTATTCGCAGAGAATTGCTGCCAAACGATTCGGACATGCTCCTGCCTGATTGGCGTCGCAATTGGCTGGAAAGGGCGTTCGCGCATGCCGCCAACCCGGTTGACCGAATGCTCTGGATGGACAACCACACCTACTTGCCCGGCGACCTGCTGGTGAAGATGGACATTGCCTCCATGCACTGTGGCTTGGAAACCCGTTCGCCGCTGCTCGACCATGAAGTGATCGAGTTCTGCGCCAGGTTGCCCGTGCAGTACAAGGTCAAGGATCGGGTGGGCAAGTATCTGTTGAAGAAGCTGGCGGCGCGGTATTTTCCTGCCGATTTTGTGCACCGGCGCAAGATGGGTTTCGGCGTCCCGCTGGGCGACTGGTTGCGTGGGCCGTTGCACAACGTACTACGCGAAACGCTGCTGGATGCGGGGCTCATGGCCCCGCTGTCTGCTGCGGTGATTGAACGGACATTGCGGGAATTCGAAGCCGGCGGCAACGACCATGAATCCCGACTGTGGGCCTTGCTGATGTTTGGTGTCTGGCGGAGGCAGCAAGGGGTGAGCCCGTGAAACATCCAATGGAGAAAGCCGCAAGATTTGCTTGGCGGGCCGCCAGAAATCTGCTGTGCATCACCCCTTGGGGGAAAAGCGTTCTGTTCCCCCCCCAGTCGCTTGCCCACCGCTTTGGGCGCAGCGACGCCGACTATGCCATACGTGTATTCATGCATCACTATCAACAGTTGTCTACCGCTGGGTTCCGGGCTGCCGACAAGATTCTGGAAGTCGGTCCTGGGCAAAACGTCGGGACCTCACTGCTGATGTGGGCGTTGAATCACGCGCGGTCCGGCAGGGCTGTGACCGTGATTCTATGGGATGTCTTCCCGAACATGGTCGTCGATGCTAACGTGTTGAGAGAAGCTGCCCGTGCTTTGTCGGACAGCCCGGCGTTCCACGATGTTTTGGACGCTCTTCCAGATGACGGGATAGACCAGACCCTCGGCATGGTCGCGCGAGGCGAACTGCTGCCCGACATTCGCTATCGGGTTCAGGCATTGCCGGACCTGACCGAAGCTGGCGAGGCGAACGATATCGCCCTGGTGTATAGCCAGGCTGCGATCGAGCACATTTGGGACGTCGCCGATTTTTGCCGGGTGATCATCCGGCTGACGAAGCAGGGCGGCTGGCACAGCCATCGCATCGACTTGGCCGATCATGGACGCCGGGAGACGAATTATATTGAGATGCTTGAATGGTCGCCGATCGGCTATTGGCTGACGATGCGCTTCATCCCCGGTGCCATCAACCGCTGGCGTGCCTCAACGTACATGGCGTTCCTCACCGAGGCCGGATTAAAAATACTCAGCGCATCCAGAGAGACAAGAGAAGTACTGCCCATCACACGTTCGCGCGTCAACCAAGCGTTCGGGTCCTTGGACGAGTTGGATCTGAGAACGACCGCACTGGACTTAGTGGGCGTTAGGCCCCTATGACGCCGGGACGCAATAACATTCTTGATGTAGCTCGAACAGTTCAGTCTGCGTAGCTTGGAAAAAGCTTCCTCGTGAATCGTTTCCAGGGTTTAGAAATGAGCACCTTTACTTTGAAGAGAGGTCTGAAAAAATTTCGATCCGTTGCGACATCATGGATTGCTGAGCCTTCGCTGCATCAACTCGAAGCTACTCGACGGCATGAACTTGATATTGTGCTCAATTTGCTGCCCGATTCCGGCAGGGTACTTGAGATTGGCGCGGGAGCGGGATGGCAGGCGAAATATTTGGCTAATCGAGGTTATATCGTCAGCGCGATTGATCTTCCTTCGAGCAATTACCTCGAGAATCGCATTTGGCCTGTTATCGACTACGATGGTAGCAAAATCCCATTTGACGGTAATACCTTTGATGTCATTTTTAGCTCGAATGTGCTTGAGCACATTCCCAATGTATATGCATTTCAGGAGGAGATCCATCGGGTTCTCAAACAGGATGGGCGTGTAGTCCATGTGCTACCGTCAAGCGGCTGGCGTTTCTGGACAAACATTGTGCACCTTATTAAATGTTGGAACGTCCCGCAGGTTCATGGCGAACACGCGAAGAATCCATTCACGGAAATGTTCTATTTCAGCCGTAGATATTGGGGTCGGCAGTTTCGTGAAACAGGCTGGGCGGTGGAAGCTTGCTGTTCGAACAAATTATTTTATACCGGCCATTCGATCATGGATTCACGGTTGACCATAAATACACGACGCAAATTAAGTCGTTTTCTAGGAGGGGCATGTAATATCTATACCTTGCGGGAGATAAAGAGACGCCTGTAATTATGCTGCGGCGCGTACGCCATTCTGGTTTCCACTTATCAAAGAAAGAGGTATGTCTACGATTTTGGAATCAGTGAATTTCGCAGCCATGAATTCTTATTCATGAACGTATAAGGAGGAGGGTGAGCAAACGCCAGCCCACGGAAGTGGTTATGTTCTGTCCGCAGTTTCGCCCTGTCATCGGCGGCTCCGAGCGCCAGGCGGAAAAGCTGGCGACTGCACTGGTCGAGGCCGGCTGCCTGGTCACAATCCTTACCCCGCGCATTGATCCCGACTCGCCGGATATGGAGGAAGCCAACGGCGTAACCATCGAGCGGTTTCCGCTGGCCGACTTGTCGCGCCGATATCCTCTGCCTGGAGTGGCCTTGTTGAACATCCCCTACATCCTCTGGCAGGTTGTGCGGGCGGTAAGGCCTCGCCTGAAAGACACGGATGTCCTACATTGCCATATCGCTTCGCTGCAAACCGCCGGGGCGGCCCTGGCCGCGCGCATGGCCGGCGTTCCGGTGCTCTGCAAGGCGGCGGTAGCGGATCATCGCAGTGATTTGGGTGAAATCGAGAAGACTGGGGTGAGTGGTCGTCTGGTGGCTTGGCTGGTTCGGGCGTTAATCCAAACCTGGGTGGCCACGACAGCCGCAGTGGAGGAGGCGCTGATCCGGGCCGGCGTCGAGCCCAGAAAGATTGTCCGTATTCCCAACGGTGTCGATCTGCCGTCCGATCCGGGCACCCGCAAGCCAGGAGGCCGGATCAGCCGATTCCTCTATCTGGGACGGCTCTCGACAAATATTCAGCGAGATGTTCCGACGCTGATTACTGCCTTTGATCGTCTAGCCACGACGTACCCTGACCTGGAACTGGCCATCGTCGGCGGCGGCGATTTGTTAGAGGAAACCAGGCGACTGGCGGGAACCTGCACCGCGCAGAATCGCATTCATCTGCCAGGGTTCGACCGTCCTGAGAAATGGCTGGCCTGGGCCGACTGTTTCGTGTTGCCGTCGCGGCGCGAGGGGCTCTCCAACGCTCTGCTGGAGGCCATGGCGGCAGGGCTGCCTTGCATCGCCAATGACATTCCGCCGAATCGGGAAGTCCTGGCCAACGGCGAAGCTGGCATCCTGGTACCAGTAGATGAACTCGATGCCCTGGAAAAGGCTATGCGTGACGTAACCGAGGAGAGCGGAGTCGCCGAACACTATGCCTGGAAGGCGCAAGAACGGGTGGAGCAGTGCTATTTGATCCGTGCGGTGGCTGAGAAGTATCTATCGCTTTACCGCAACCTATGCCACGGAAATTCAGCTGAATGACCTCACTTACTACGTTCAGTGTTTTTGCTGTGATGACACTTGGGCTGGCAACCCTCCTGATCAAGGGTGAGGACAGGCAGTGGGTGACGTTGGTCATGCTGATAGCCTGGCTCAGCCTGTTTCCACTTCTGGCATTGGTGAACCTTTGGTTCCCGTTTGCGGGAGGGGGGGACGATGAAGATTATTTCTACTTGGCAGCAACAGATTTCAGTTCATGGGCAGAAGTACTCGACCCGACCCAATTTGCCGGTGTGATGGTGCAGCCCGGCTACCCTTGGCTACTCTCGATTCTTAACCAGTTCACCGGCGAAGACCTACTCGCCTTCAAGCTGCTGAACCTCGCGGTGTTTGTGTTGCTAATTCCTGTGTGGTACCGCATTGGCGTTGAACTCGATTCCAGGCAATTTGGGCGCGCAATGGCGCTTGCCATCCTGCTGGTGACCCCCCTGTGGTGTTACTGGATGTTCCTGCTCAAAGACTTGCTCATTGCCCTATTGCAGAGCATTTTTCTGCTGGGTGCCGTGCAGGTCTCAGGAAGGCGCAGTAGCAGTAAAGGAGGTTGGTTGCTCGTTTTCGGCGCTACGTTGGCGCTCATCCCTTTCCGTGCGCCACTCGTGTTGTTCAATGTGGCTGTGCTTGCGGGAACCGCCACATTGATGTTGGCCCGACGCGGGGAGCGGGGCAGGTCCTTTGCGACCGCGATCATGTCAGCCATCGTGATTGCGGGGATACTAACCATCACATCCGATCCCGAATGGATGGCTGCAATGGGAATCTACGATGAAGACCGTGTGATTGGCACGGAGGAGACCGAAGTAACAGTGTCTCAAGTAGGCGAAGCCTCCCTGCTGAACAGGGGGTTGTTTCCTCTTTTGTATCTCTTCAGCGAAACCTCGGGGTTAAACCTGAAAACCTGGTTAGATTTCGACGCATTCAGTTTGCGCGGGGCCCTCGCGATCCCTTGGATCGTTGTGGTGGTTCCGTTCTTCGTGCTGGGCCTGCTTTGGCTGATGCGTCGTGATCCCCAAACCATTCAGCGCGGCGGCATCATGGCCGGCGTCCGTTCCACGCGACTTGTCGCCACTCCTTGGGGGGCCGTGCTGATGTTCATTCTGGCTTACCTGGCGCTTTCCTGGACGGTTGGGGATACCACGAGATGGAGGATTCCCGACATGCCGGCGATGGCAGCAGTAGCAATGGCCGGATGGTTGTCTATGGCAGAACGGAGCAGGAGATGGGTTCTGATGGTATGGATAGGGTTTGTCGGCGGGTCAGTCGCGCTATTTAATCTGGTTCGTGGGCTGTGAATGGTTGCGCAAGAAGAGACACTACAAGGTGATGCTCCACTTGCCGTCCTGATGATCAGCCCCCAGTTCCATCCCCTCCTCGGTGGCTATGAGCGTGCGGCGGAACGCCTTTCTGCGGCCCTCGCCGACGCAGGATTGCGCGTGGTCGTCATTACCGAGCGCCGCGAGCGCGCTTGGCCGACGATGGAATTCGTAGACGGCTACGAGGTGCGGAGGCTGTCCTGTCTATATCGTCGTCACTCTCACACCATCACCAGCATCCTGTCGTTCACCGGCTTCCTGTTGCGCCACGGCCGAGAATTCGACATCTGGCATGTACATCAATATGGTTTTCATGGGGCGCTGGCAGTGGCGCTGGGAAAGGTGTTGCGTCGGCCGGTGGTGCTCAAATTGACGAGTTCCGCCGCCATGGGCATCGAGAAGGCTTTGGGGCGCGGCATTGTCGGGCGAATCCTGAGCTTTTCCCATCGACGGGCCAGCGCCTGCCTCGCAGTGAGTGAAGAGACCCGCGAGGAGGCGATCCGTTTCGGTATCCCCCCAGAGCAGATCCACCTCGTCCCCAACGGGGTGGATGGCCACCAGTTTCATCCCGCGACGCCGAACGAGCGGGCCGAGGCCCGTCGCACGTTAGGGCTTACATGCGAACGGCTGGTGCTGTATGTCGGACGCTTGTCGCCGGAAAAGAATTCCCTCGGCCTGCTGGACGCCTGGGCGGCCGTCGATACCAAGGCGCGCGAGGGTGTGCTGCTGGCAATCGTGGGGGATGGACCGGATTGGGACCAAGCACAGGCCAGAGCACAGATGCCGAATCTGGCGGATAGTGTGCATCTGGCGGGAAGGCGGAGCGATGTGGCGACGTGGTATCGGGCGGCGGATGTCTATGTGCTTCCGTCCCATCTGGAAGGCCTGTCCAACACCATGATCGAGGCGCTGGCATCGGGTTTGCCGGTCATCTCCACCCGTGTTTCGGGCAGTTCGATACTGGTTGAATCTCCCGTCGCCGGTCTTTTGGTAGATGTCGGCGATGTTGAAGATCTGGCTGGCGCAATGGAATCGCTTCTCCGGGACGCTTCGGTCAGATCGCAGTTTGGTCTTAATGCACGGCTAAAGTTCGAATCGCGCTTTTCGTTGGAAGCCCTCTCGAAAAAGATCATCCTCCTCTACGAAGGACTCCGAGTTCGGAACGAGAAACCGGGTACGGCCTGATGTGCGGAATCGGCGGCATCCTCGTTCCCCAAGGCAGTGAGATCGATGCGGCGGGATTGCGGCGGATGGGAAGCATCATGGCAGCGCGCGGTCCCGACAATGAAGGTCTGTTTATCGGGCCTGGTGTGGGCTTGATACACCGGCGATTGAGCATCCTGGACTTGAGCGCGCTTGGCAACTGTCCGATGCCAAACGAAGATGGTTCGATTCAGGTGTTGCTGAATGGCGAGATCTACAACTGGCGAGAACTGCAAACTGAGCTCCTTGAACAGGGCCACCGTTTCAGATCGATGTCGGACAGCGAAGTCCTCGCCCACGGTTACGAGGAGTGGGGCGAGGCCCTGTTCGCTCGCTTGCGGGGCATGTTTGCTCTGGCTATCTGGGATCAGCCGCGGGCACGTCTGTTGCTGGCGCGTGACCGGCTGGGAGAAAAGCCGCTCTTTTTGCTACAGGACGGGGAGCGATTCTTCTTCGCGTCGAGCATCGCTGCCCTCCTCGCCTATGATCAAAAGCCTTTGCCGATAAATCCGGATGCCCTCGTCTGTTGCCTAGCCCACAACTTCATTCCGGCTACACATACGGCATGGCAGGGGATTGGCGTATTTCCTCAGGCGCACTATGGCGTGATCGATAGTGGTGGCGCATTGTCAATTCATTGCTACTGGAGTTTTCCGAACGAGCGACCGCGTGCGGTTTCCGTGGCTGCCGCCGAGTTCGAAGTCGAGAGGGTTCTCGATGACAGCGTCCGGCGCTGTCTCGACGCGGATGTGCCGGTAGGCGTCTTTCTCAGCGGCGGAGTCGATTCCTCGCTGGTGGCTGCCTTGGCTGCCCGCCATCATCCTGGCTTGCATTCCTTCTCCGTCGGTTTCGAGGAATCGGCATGGAGCGAGCTGGATTTTGCCCGCAAGGTAGCGGGCCATCTAGGCCTGGTGCACCACGAAACCATCGTCCGCCCCAAGGATGTCCTGAAAATACTCCCCAAGCTCGTCTGGCACTATGGCCAACCCTTCGGCGATGCCTCCGCCGTCCCCACCTATATGGTTTCCAGGCTGGCGCGACAGCATGTCAAGGTGTGCTTGAGCGGCGATGGCGGAGACGAATCCTTTGCTGGTTACTGGCGCGTGCAATCGGGCGCGTACGCGGCGCGATACGGTGCACTGGTCCCGGACATGGTGAGAAGGCGCGTGGTCCCGGCCCTCGCTGGACTGCTTGGGCCACTGGGGAGGCGTCTTGCTGCCATGAACACGCTATCTCTTGCAGCACCCGGTGCTGGTTACACCAATTCGCAGAGTTGGCACGACATGCTGGCCGAAGTAGCGGGGCCGACGCTGCAGCCGGGGCTCAATCATGACCGCGTCGCCTGTCGTGTCGGCCGTGCGCTCGATCGCGAAGATGCGACAGTCGTCCAGAGACTCTTGTTCGACGATTTTCAAGTCCAGCTACCGGACGACTATTTGACAAAGGTAGATGTAGCCAGCATGGCAGCGTCGCTGGAGGTGCGTGCTCCGCTGCTCGATGTGGCGGTGCTGGAAACCGCCTGGCGGCTGCCGGACCGGATGAAGCTTCATTGGGGCGAGAGTAAGTGGTTACTCAAGCGCATCGCCGCGCGACTGGTTCCTGCCGAGGTGATCTATCGCCCCAAGATGGGGTTCGCGATGCCCTTGCCACGATGGTTTCAGGGGGAAATCGGACTTGCGCTTGAGCGTTTGCTGATGGACAGCGTGACGGATCGAGAGGGCTGGATTGACTCAAAGCGTGTGCTGCGCGAACTGGAGGATCATCGCACTGGCAAGCGCGATAACCATACCCGGCTGTGGTTGATCCTCTGGTTGGAGCTCTGGTTTCGCGTCGTTGCTACTGGGGAGATGGATCGCGAAACGGATCTCTCGGAGATGTTGGGTATATGCGCATCTTGATGGCCGTGCCGAAATACCCTTTCCCGGTCGTCGGGGGACTGGAGCGGCAGGCCCATGAGTTAGCCAAGGCACTGGTCCAGCGCGGGCACGTGGTTCATGTGTTATCGAGCCGTTTTGACCATCGACAGAACTACTTCGAAATGAGCGACGGCGTTCGGGTTCATCGGGTACAGTGGGTCGATTACAGGCTGCTGCGGTTCCTGCTGTTCCCCTTCAGACTGGCTCGAGTCCTCTACAAACTAAAACGAAACGTGGATGTGGTCCACGTGCATAACCTCAGTTGGTTCGGCGCATTCGTCACGCTGTTCGCCAAGGCGTTGCGCCTGCCCGTGATCACCAAGCTTCCTAATATTGGCGAATTCGGCATTCCGGGCGTGCGGCGCGAACCATTTGGATCTCTGCATGTTGCGTTGCTTAAGAAATCCGATGCGATCATCGCCATGACCCCGGAAAGTGTGGCGGAGTTGGCCAGCATCGGCTATCCCTCCCCGAGGGTCTTAAAGGTGACAAACGGGATTCCGCTTTTGACAGCAAATTTGGCGACTGTACGACCGCATTCTCCCGATGCCGCGACCGCAGTCTTTGTCGGCCGTATTTCACCAGAAAAGGGGGTGATTGATCTCCTTCACGCGTGGGCCACGGTCAAGGCCCATGCAGTTCGCCCCGTGAAATTGCGCATCATCGGCGATGGCCCGCAGGAAGGAGAGTTGAAGGTATTAGTCGTATCGCTCGGTCTTGGCGCGACTGTGGAATTTGTTGGCCATTGCGGAGATGTGGCGGCGGAACTCGCCAAGGCCGATCTGTTCGTCCTTCCCTCCTATGAAGAAGGGAACTCCAACGCCATTCTGGAGGCGATGCGTGCAGGCTTGCCGATCATCGCCACGCGCGTGGGCGGCGGCCCGATTCAGGTGGGGGGCGAGGGCGAACGGTTTCTTGTCCCGCCGGGTAACCGCCAGGCGTTGGCTGACCGGCTGCTCGAACTGATCGAAGACGAAGCGCTACGGTTTCGCCTGGGATCGGCGATGCGCGCCCGAATCGAGAGCCTGTTCGCCATTGATCGTATCGCGGTGATTTACGAGCAGGCTTACGAATTGATTCTATCAGGCCGCCGCGAGCAGATCGGGCAGATCAATCCGGGCCTGTTCAGCCAAGACGAAACGGAGGACCGCAAATGTGCGGGATAGCGGGTTTCGTTTCAACGCCGGGCTTGTCTGAAGCCTTTGCGCAGCAAGCCGTTCAGCGGATGACGGCCCGCATGTCACGACGCGGCCCCGATGCGGAGGGCCTGTGGACGGGCGCGGGGGTGGTGCTGGGCCATCGCCGCCTGGCCGTTCTTGACCTGGATGTTCGCGCCAACCAGCCGATGATGTCGGCAGATGGCCGATACGCCATCGTTTTCAACGGCGAGATCTACAACTTTCGCGAACTACGCCGGGAGTTGGAATCGGAGGGTGTGGCCTTCCGCACGACGTCCGATACAGAAGTCCTGCTGTCGCTCTTCGCCCGCGAGCGCGAGCGGATGTTGCCGCGGCTGCGCGGCATGTTTGCGTTCGCCATCTGGGATACGCGGTCCCACGAGCTGTTCCTGGCGCGCGATCCTTACGGCATCAAGCCGCTCTATTACACAGGCACGAAGGAAGGCCTGCTCTTCGCCTCCCAGGTCAAAACGTTGCTCGCTTCCGGTCTGGTTTCTTTTGTACGCGAGCCGGCCGGCTTGGCAGGATTTTACCTTTGGGGCAGTGTGGCGGAGCCCTGGACAACGTTCCGCGATGTGTTCGCGCTGCCTGCCGGCCACTGCCTGTGGGTACGCGCAGGCGTGGTGGAGACGCCCGTCTGCTGGCATGATATCCGCGCCCATTGGCAAGGCGTGGGATGCGAGACGTCAGCCCGCGATGTGCAGGAACGGGTGCGGGAGGCAGTGACTGACTCTGTGCGCGCTCACTTGGTGGCGGATGTGCCGGTGAGCGTGTTCCTCTCCGGAGGCATCGACTCGGGAGTGATCGCCGGCCTGGCGTCCGAGTTGGGTGCATGCGTCGAGGGCATTACCATCGGATTCGAGGAGTTTGCCGGCCGCCACGACGACGAAGTTCCAGTCGCGCGCTCCATCGCTGCCCACTATGGTTTGAAACATCATGTGCGCATGATCTCCAGAACTGAATTCGAGAACGATATCCCGCACATTCTTGCCGCCATGGACCAACCTTCTATTGATGGCGTGAATACCTGGTTCGCCAGCAAGGCGGCAGCCGAGCATGGCTATAAAGTGGTGTTGTCGGGAATCGGTGGCGACGAATTGTTTTGTGGTTACTCATTGTTTCGGCAGATCCCGCCACACGCAGCGCTAGGGCGGATGCTTGCTTTCATCCCGGGCGCGAGGGCTTTGTTCAGGGCACCATGTGCGGCGATTGCCAAGTGGCGCTCGCAGCCCAAGCTCGCCGGGGTACCGGAATTTTTCGGATCTTTGGAGGGGCTGTATTTCTTGCGGCGCGGTTTATTTTTGCCCACCGAACTGCCGGCACTCTTGGGAGTTGATATGGCGCAGGAGGGGTTGGCCAGGCTCGGCGGGTTCCCTCCTGGAATGACATCAGCGCAAGCCAGGGATGGCGTATCTGCCGTCGGCTTACTGGAATCCACGCACTACCTGCGCAACCAACTGCTGCGCGATAGCGATTGGGCCAGCATGGGGCATGCGCTGGAACTGCGCACGCCGTTTGTGGATGCAAAATTGCTGGAAATGCTCGGGCCGGTCGTAGCGAGTTTCTCAGGCGGCGTCGGCAAGGCGATGCTGGCGCAGTCTCCGGAAAAGCACTTGCCCGAATCCGTTGTCAATCGTCCCAAAACGGGTTTCACTCTACCGATGGCAAAGTGGCTGTCTGAAACGACCAACCCGCGCGCCTGGGCCGACCTGCCCCTGCTGGCCGCGCCAGGAACGCCTTGGGCGCGGCGCTGGGCCAGGATTGTTGTTGAGCGGCTGGCGGCATGCGAGTGATCCACGTCGTCCCGGCAGTCACGGAAGAAGCAAGCGGGCCTTCGTATTCCGTCACCCGCCTGTGCGAATCGTTGATTGCCACTGGCACAGATGTGCGTCTTGCGGCCTTGGACTGGGCACACATGCCGGTTCGACCGGGATATCTGACGAGCTTCCCCTTGGGATGGGGGCCGCGCCGCTTGGGGGTGTCGCCACAGATGAATCGCTGGCTCGAAGACGAAGTGGCTTCGGGGAAGAATGACATCGTTCATAATCATAGCCTGTGGATGATGCCCAACGTCTATTCGGGGTGGGCCTGTAGAGCGGGTCGCTGTCGCCTCGTGGTCTCGCCGCGAGGGACGTTGTCCCGTTGGGCGTTCGGCCGGAATCGACTACAGAGGGAAATTTTCTGGAGACTGCTGCAGCGACCGGCAATCGCTCAAGCGGACTGTTTCCATGCGACGGCAGAAAGCGAATACGAAGATATTCGACGGCTCGGCTTTAGGCAGCCGGTTTGCATTCTTTCCAACGGCATTGATCTCCCGCCGTTGAAACGAGAATCGGACGGCGGCCGCCGGCAGTTGCTATTCTTGGGCCGAATCCATCCCGTAAAAGGTGTAGATGTCTTGCTGCGAGCCTGGCAGGCAGTAGAGCGCCGATTTCCAGAATGGGAACTGCATGTCGCCGGCCCGGACAACAATGGCTACTTGACCGCAATGCAGGCGCTGGCGGCGCAATTACGGCTGGAGCGTGTCGTCTTCCGCGGCTCGCTGTTTGGTGAGGAAAAGTGGTGCGCCTATCGGGCGGCCAGCCTATTTGTGTTGCCCACGCATTCGGAGAATTTCGGCATGACAGTGGCGGAAGCTCTCGCGGCGGGAACGCCGGCCATTGTGACCAAAGGCGCGCCGTGGGGCGAGCTGGAGAAACAAGGCGCTGGTTGGTGGATCGACATTGGCGTCGATCCGCTGGTCGCCTGTTTCGAACAGGCACTCCCGGCATCGCCTGAGCGGCTCAGGGATATGGGCCGGGCCGGCCACGAGTGGATGAGCCGGGACTTTTCCTGGGATCGGATCGGTGCCCAATTCTCGGCGACCTACCGTTGGTTGCTCGAAGGCGGCGAGACACCACCGTGGGTAAGGCTAGATTGAATTCGGGTGGGCGGACGGCATGAGCAGGACGTGCCCTTTGTGTGACGGAACGATATTCGCGGATTGGCGCTATGGGCTATTGCGTTGCGAGCAGTGTGATCTTGTCGTGGCCGGCTCAGTGTGGCAGCCGGTAGCCAACGAGCAACTCAATGAGGCCTCTTTCGGCGGCGACGATGAACCGGTTCGATCATTCTGGGTGAGTGTGTTTGAGTCATTGAACAACCGCCGAACAATGAGTCGCTTACGCGGGGTTGTTGGTATCGGGGGGCAGCTACTGGAGATTGGCGTAGGGAGCGGCTCATTTCTGGCCTATGCACAGGCCCACGGTTACGTACCGCTCGGCTGCGATCTGTCACCAATGATTTGCAGCAGGGTTGAGCAAAACACGGGAATAGCCATGCATTGCGGCTCGCTTGAATCCTTATCCAATGAACAGCTTTTTGACGTGGTCGTGATGAATCACGTGTTGGAACATGTGTCTGACCCCGTGGTTTTGCTCAAGGCCGTGCGCGCGCGTCTGAAGCCGAACGGGGTGTTGCATCTTGCAGTGCCGAATGCGGGGGCTTGGGAGGCTAGACTGCCTGGTTGGAACAGCTATGAACCCTATCATCTGCTGTATTTCACACCGCGAACGATACGACTCGCTGCAGAAAAGTCCGGGTTTACGATTCAGCACCTTACAACGCGCGAATCCTTTTCCGGATGGTTCCTCGCCATTCTTCGCACCCTATTGGGGAAATCCCATTCCAGGCAGTACTCAGAGGAATCGAGCGCAAGCATCACGCAATCGACCTCTTTTGTAGAGCATGCCTATCGCGTGGTTATGGTTGCAGGGGGGTTGCTCACGCTTCCGTTCCGGCGTCTTCAGGAGTTGTTGGGAAAGGGGGACGAAGTCATCCTGTTGGCGAGGAATGGAATCGATGACTGATTGCGCGGTGCTTCCCGGAACATTGGCCGTCATCATCCTCACGTACAACGAAGAAGCCAACATCGCACAGGCATTGGATTCCGTCTCGGGCTGGGCCGATGAAATGTTCATCCTCGATTCCCTGAGCGCGGATCGGACTCTGGAGATTGCCCGCCAGTATGGTTGCCACATTGCGCAGAACAAGTTCGAGAATTATGCGAAGCAACGCAATTGCGCACTCGATCATCTGCCCATTCGTAGCGAGTGGGTACTGTTTCTGGATGCCGATGAATGGCTGCCCGATGCGCTCAAGCAGGAAATCTCCACCCTCATCGCTACTTCGCCCGAGGAAAACGGTTTCTACATCAAAAGGCGTCTGATCTGGATGGGCCGCTGGATACGACACGGCTATTATCCATCATGGATACTACGGTTGTTTCGGTACGGCACGGGGCGTTGCGAGGATCGCGCGGTGAACGAACACATGATTGTGGAAGGCAAGACCGGACAATTGCGCAACGATTTCATGCATGAGGATAGGAAGGGCGTGACCGACTGGATCGCCAAACACAACGGCTACGCTACAAGGGAGGCGCAGGAACTGCTGAATATGCGGTCCGAGCCGGCGTATCGGGAAATCGATGCCAGCCTGTTCGGTGCCCAGGCGCAGCGCAAGCGTTGGCTCCGTCATCGGATATGGAATCGAATGCCGCCGTTGATCCGGCCGTTCTTGTATTTTTTCTACCGATACGTCTTGGCTGGCGGGTTTCTGGATGGGCGGAAAGCCTTTATATATCATTTCATGCAGGCGCTGTGGTTTCCGATGTTGATCGATGTGAAGTATCTCGAGCTAAAAAAACAAAGCCCGAGTACATCCGGAAAGTCTTAGTGGCCCAACATGTGTTGCATTGTGGGCTGCTAGGGAAAGTTCGATTCCAGGCTGCTCGGACAGATGACGAATGCCATCGCCCACCGTGGGCCGGATGATCTCGGTGAGTGGCATTCGCCCGAATCCGGCGTTGGTTTGGCGCATCGCCGCCTGGCCATCATCGACTTGTCGCCCTTAGGGCATCAGCCTATGAGTCGATGTGTCTGGCGCAGTGGTCATCGTCTTCAGCGGCGTGATTTATAGTTTCCGCGAGCTGCGCGTAGCTGGAGTCAAACTGCACATTTCTCGCTTTGGATGATGTTGCCAGATGAATAAATCAGGAGCCACAAGGGGTTCTAAGTTTCACGATAAATTAGCCAATTCCTGGAACGATAGTTATCAGCGAGGTGGCTTCAAAAAGCGTTTGGCGGTTGTTCGAAGATTTATTTCTCACGTTGTCGTTCCTGGCGAACATTGGCTTGATGCTGGTTGTGGAGGAGGAGTGTTGACTTTGGAGATTTCAAAGTTAGGTGCCCGTGGTTTAGCGGTTGACGGGTCTCGAGAAATGATTAATGCGGCAATCAGTCAAGTGGGCCCGTTATCCGATAGGTTTACGTTCGAAAAAATAGCCTCGATTTCCTCAATTAATGCCGCTGAAGCGAGTTTTGACGGTGTTTTGTGCTCAAGCGTGGTCGAGTATGTTGATAGCATTGATGAGGTCTTGTCCGAATTCAACAGGGTTTTGAAAATGGGTGGCAAGCTAATCCTGTCAGTGCCGAATAAAAATTCGCTCGTAAGGAGAATTCAAAAGTTGATTCGGCATTGTGGCCTCTCGATAGGCCTTGATCTGTTTCCGTATCTTAGTGTATCGATGAATGACTTCGCAAAAGGCGACCTCATCCAGCGCTTAAGCGGATGCGGTTTTCTGGCGCTTACTCTCGAAGGGTTCGACCCTATCATCCCAAAGGCATTCAACAAAGTCTTGCCCCCCGCTCTTTACTTCGTCGTTGCGGAGAAATTCGCGAATAAGTCTTATTCTAAATGAAACTTCTACTTGACCTTATCGCCGGCGCTCGCCCCAACTTCATGAGGAGTGCGCCGATCATCGACGCTCTGAAAATCGCCCAGACACGTGGATGCCGTCTCACTTATCGCGTGATCCACACCGGCCAGCATTACGACCGCGCCACGTCCGGGAGGTTTTTTTTAGAAACACGGCATTCCGGAACCGGACATCAATCTGGAGGTGAGCTCGAACACAGGCGGCGCAGAAGGAAAATTTTGACTCAAGAGGGCGAGGGAACCTGATCTGCCACCATGAGGTGAAGGATGAATGCGGCGCAACGCTGAGGCATTGGCTGCGGCACGAGTTAAGGGAGTTGGATGATGACATGCTCTCAGCTGACACGCTGCGCCGACGTGGCTGGTTCGATCCAATGGCGGTAGGGCGGTTGCTGGAGGCGGACCGGGCGGGACGCGTTGATGCGGCCTATCCCTTCTTCGCCGTGCTTTGCGTCGAACTGTGGGGCCGGATGTTTCTGGACGCATGAGGTGGTTCCTTGCGGAGCGAGGATTGAGAAAAACTATTACATCGATCAGGTAGTATTTTTATGGCAGATTTATATTTCTTAAGAATTCTGTGAAACAAATCCTTCAAAATCTTAAAACCGGCGAAACCAAACTCGCCGAAGTTCCTTGCCCTTCCCCCAAGCGTGGCCAGCTTCTCATCCGCACCAGGCAGTCGTTGGTTTCCTCCGGCACCGAGCGCATGCTCGTCCAGTTCGGCAAGGCCGGCTGGATCGAGAAGGCGCGCCAGCAGCCGGACAAAGTGCGCATGGTGCTGGATAAGATCAAAACTGACGGGTTGTTGCCCACACTGGAGGCGGTGTTCAACAAGCTGGATCAGCCGCTGCCCCTCGGCTACTGCAATGTCGGCGTGGTGATGGAGGCGGGGGCTGGTGGTCAGAGGGCAGTGGACGGTGGGCGGTGGGCGGTGGGTGATCGGGTAGCCTCTAACGGCAAGCATGCAGAGGTCGTCACGGTGCCCATGAATCTTTGTGCCAAGGTGCCGGACAATGTGTTGGATGAAGAGGCTGCCTTTACCGTAATCGGCGCCATCGGTTTACAGGGTATCCGCTTGGTGCAACCAACCTTGGGTGAGACGGTGGTTGTGACAGGTCTGGGCTTGATCGGTTTGGTCGCGGTGCAGTTGTTGCGCGCACACGGCTGTCGGGTCCTGGGCATCGATTTCGATATAGAGAGACTGGCCTTGGCTCGACAGTTCGGCGCCGAGGTGGTGAATCTGTCGGCGGGGGAAGATCCGGTGGCTGCCGCGCGTATGTTTTCTCGCGGCCGCGGAGTGGATGCGGGGCTCATCACGGCTTCGACCACCAGCAACGAACCGGTGCATCAGGCTGCGCTGATGTGCCGCAAGCGCGGGCGCATCGTGCTGGTGGGGGTAACGGGGCTGGAGCTATCTCGGACAGATTTCTATGAGAAGGAACTGAGCTTTCAGGTGTCGTGCTCCTACGGCCCTGGCCGCTACGACTCGAACTACGAAGAAAAAGGATTCGATTACCCGGTCGGCTTTGTACGCTGGACCGAGCAGCGTAACTTCGAGGCGGTGCTGGACATGATGTCGGATGGACGGCTGGATGTGAAGCCGCTCATATCTCACCGGTTCAAGATTGAGGAGGCGGAGAACGCGTACGAGCTGGTGGGCAGTTCGGCGACGTCTCTCGGCATCCTGCTGCAATATCCCACGCCGGAAGAAAAGCCGGAGACGGCGCTGCGCAGCCGCACCGTGCGCTTGAATGTGAGCGGAGCAACAGCGGCCACCGGCAAGGCGACGGTGGCCTTCATCGGAGCGGGCAACTACGCGACGAATGTCTTGATTCCGGCATTTAAGGAAGCCGGGGCACGATTGAAGACCGTGGCTTCCGCCGGCGGAGTGAGCGCGGTGCATGCGGGCCGCAAGTATGGCTTCGAGGAAACCACCACGGATACTGACAGCCTGTTTTCCGACTCACAGGTCACGACGGTGGTCATCACCACCCGCCACGACAGCCATGCGCGCCTGGTGTGCCAGGCGTTAGGTGCGGGCAAACATGTCTTTGTGGAAAAACCACTGGCGCTGACAATAGACGAACTAGCAGAGATCCAGGCGACAGTCGAAACCACACCGTCGCAACCTTCCGATCCTAGACAACCGTCCACCGTCCACCGCCTACCGCTGTTAATGGTGGGCTTCAACCGCCGTTTTGCGCCCCAGGTGCAGAAGATGAAATCGCTGCTGGCTGGCGTGAAGGAACCCAAGGCCTTCGTGATGACGGTGAACGCTGGTGCCATTCCACCGGAGCACTGGACTCAAGATTCGGCAGTGGGCGGCGGGCGCATTGTCGGTGAGGCCTGTCACTTCATCGACCTGCTGCGTTTTCTCTCAGGGTCGCCAATCACAGGATTTCAGGCAGTTTCGATCGGCAAGATGTCGGATGTCGCCGTGGCGGAAGACAAAGCCGGCATTACGTTGCGCTTCGGAGATGGCTCCATCGGCACCATTCATTATTTGGCGAACGGTCACAAGTCCTTCCCGAAAGAGCGGCTGGAAGTGTTCGTCGGCGGGCGCATCCTCCAACTGGACAACTACCGAAGGCTCAAAGGATTTGGCTGGCCGGGGTTCGGGAAGATGAATCTCTGGCGGCAGAACAAGGGGCAACAGGCCTGCGCCGCCGCCTTTGTGCAGGCCGTCAAGCAAGGCAGTGCGGCCCCGATCCCGTTTGAGGAATTGATGGAAGTGAGCCGGGTGTCGATTGAAGTGGCGGAGATGTTGCGGTAGACGGTGGTCAGTGGTTAGTAGGCGGTGGTCAGTGGTCCGTAGACGGTAGGCGAGGATCAGTGATCGGTGGTCGGACGGGATTGCGGATGGGAGCGAAGTCGGCGAAGGAGTTGCGTGTATATCAGCAGGCCTATGCTCTTGCCATGGAGATTTTTGATCTCAGCAAGGCTTGGCCAAAGGAAGAAACCTACTCACTGACTGATCAGGTTCACCAATCTTCGCAGTCGGTTTGCGCCAACCTGAAGGAGGCATGGGCCAAACGGAGGTACGAGGCTCCCTTCATCAGCACACTCACCGATGCCGATGCTGAGAACAGTGAAACGGAAACCTGGCTTGATTGTGCATTGGATTGCCAATATTTGCCGAAGGAACAGCATGAACGGCCTTCCCAGCGCTGTCAGGAAATCGGCGGGATGATCGGGACCATGCTCAAATTAGCTCCGAGCTTTGTGTCTTCCTCTGACTACTGACCACTGACTACTTACGACTGACCACTCACCACTTACGACTGACCACTCACCACTAATTCTAAGTCGCTTTCAAGATGAGACTAAACGTGGTAGAGTCTCGGCATGGCACGACCACGCCGGATTGATCCACTCATCGTGAAACGGGCGCACATGACCGCCGCCACCGCCACCTCGGTCG
>Ga0315287_10000994_pt1 | contig 25540 bp, 23 predicted proteins | sample YL17G11_0_MG_FD_205037 | JGI IMG/M metagenome (GOLD analysis project Ga0315287, IMG submission 205037) | Sediment microbial communities from Yellowstone Lake, YNP, Wyoming, USA - YL17G11_0 | ecosystem: Environmental > Aquatic > Freshwater > Lake > Sediment | place: USA: Wyoming | collected... | reverse complement strand
GTGATCCTCACCCTCGCACGCCTGCGCTTCCGCCGCCGCCTCGGCTAGCCCGGCTTATTCGTGGGGGTTCGTAGCGAGAGCGGCGAGATTGCCGCTATGGTGGGCGCATGGAGGGGAGAGGACCCGAGCCGTATCCACTGTGATACGGCGGCAGGGTCCGAACCCCGAGTCCGCCCGCCAGAGCGGTGATATCGCCACTCGCAGTAGAACCCTCATGAATGGTCCGGGCTAAAGAAACTCGCGCTGCATCGGCTACGTAGAGGAAGCACCATGTCGACCCCCAGCTGTCTCGTCACGGCTGTCCTGCTCGGCTGCGTCGGCGGCGGGTCGCTGCTGGGCCAGGAGACCCGCTACACGGAGCGCATCGAGGTGCGCAAGGTGGTCCTCGAGGTCCGCATCCTCGGGCGCGACAACCTGCCGATCCTGGGCCTCACGGCAGGCGACTTCACCGTCACGGTCGACGGCGTCAAAGTCCCGGTCGAGACTGCCGAGTGGATCACGGAGACCGTCCCGTACGCTTCCGGGCCCACTCCCGCGCAGGCTGCCGAGAGCGGCGTTCCAGCCGCCCAGCCCGGTCGCGTGCTGGTGTTCCTGTTCCAGACCGACTACGCCGCGGGCCGGGCCACCGGTCTTGTTCGCATGTCTCTACAAGCGAAGAAGTTCCTCGACACGCTCGAGCCCGATGACGTGATCGCCGTGCTCTCTTTCGACTCCCATCTCAAGCTGCGCAGCGACTTCACCACCGACCGGGCCGAGACCGATCGCGCCGTGCAGGCAGCCATACGCTTCGGCGACCCCGAGCCGCTCCAGCCAAGGCCGGGGCTCGCGCTGGCGACCAGCTTCGACTTGTCCGCCGCTCGGCACGCGGCCACCCTCGAAAGCGGGCTCTTGGTCCTGGCACGAGCCCTCAGTGCCATCCCCGGACCGAAGTCGATCGTACTTTTCGGCTGGGGGATGGGGCGCTTCTCCCGCGAGGGTGTCACCCTGAGCGCGGATTACGCTCGCGCCCAACACCTCCTCGTGGCCGCCCGCACCACAATCTTCGCCCTCGACATCACGGATGCGGACTCACACTCCCTCGAGGTCGGCCTGCAGACGGCGGCGTCGGGAACCGGCGGCCTCTACGCCCGCACCCACCTCTTCCCGGGAGTCGCAATGTCGCGACTGGAGAGCGCCCTCGCCGGGCACTACGAGCTGGTCTTCGAGGCGCCGCCGAACACGGAGCAGATCCGGGTCGAGGTCGCGGGCGTACCGGCGAGCGTTTTTCACCGCACCACCACCGCGAACTGACTCGTCAATCGGCCCCGGCGCCGGGCCGGGGAGCACTCAGGCGTCGCTCTGGCCGTCGTCGCTGTGCTCTGCGTCATCGTCATCCGGTCTGGCCGAGGCCGCCCGCACCTTAATCTCGGTGGCCGGCGGCACCCGGAGGCGGATCACGGCGGTGTGGACGACACGGTCGTGGGGCATCCGGCGGTTGGGATCGCGCCAGAGGTCGAGTAGCGAGAGCCCCAATGAGGCGGGGATGTGCAGGTAGCCCACGAAGCGCTCGAAGCTCTCGGCCAGCGAAAGCGGGTGCCCGTCGAGGCGCACGATCCGGATGCCAAGCAGGCGCTTGCCCACCGTGGCGCCGCGCCGACCCCCCGAGAGCAGCGTGAAGTAGGCCGCCGCCACGCCGAACAACGCCAAGGCGCGGGCCGGCTCAGGGATCAGGCGCTCGAACTCGAAGCGCACGTGACCGGGCGGGAGGGGCTTCTCGGCGTGAGGCCCGATGGCGAGCGAGAACTCGATGTCGGCGTCGGCGAGCAGGCGGCCGGCGCGGGCGCGATCGCCCTCTTCGACCGCCACGGCGACCGCGGCCGGTAGCCCGGGCGCCTCGAGCCGCACCAGCAGCGGGGCGAGATCCCCGAGGGCGCGGCCTCGGGACTCGGCCGACTCCGCCGACCCCGACCACAGCGCACGCAGCGCCGCATAGCCGGCAGGGTCCGCGAGGCGCAGTGAGACCAGCGCCGCCGCCAGGGCGACGGCCACGGACGGCAACACGAGGATCGCCCAGTCCACCCCCAGGGCGAGGGCGCGACGCAGCGGCGAGGCGAGGGGCACGCCGCGCAGCGCCGGCGAGACGAGCAAGGGTCGCTCGGAGAGAAAGCGGACGGACATCGAGGACACGGTAACAGAGTGCGATGGCAGGAACGCCGCGCGGGTGGCGTGACTCCCTCAGGCGGAGGTCGGCAGCGCGAAAGACCCGTCGAGACGCTCGACCATGTCCTCGAAGCGGCGGTCGAGATCCTCGAGGGCCTTCTCATACCCTCGCCCATCGAGCTCGCCATGGTCGAGGCGGACCTCCAGCCTCGCTCGCTCGCGCTCGTACCAGCGGTCGGGGTCGAAGTTGTAGGTCACCTCGGCGTCCCTCTCGTCCCTCCTACGCCGCCGGGCCCACCCCGGTTTCATCGCCACCGCTCGAGGGCGCGGCTCGCAACGCGCGGAGTAGACTCATGGACGGGACGGCAGCACCCGGCGTGCTGCCGCCACGGCATCCATGGCGATCAGCGGCAACCTGCGCACCATGCCCGTCGCGGACCTTCTCCAGTGGGTCTCGCTCAGCGACAAGACCGGGACGCTCGTGGTCAAGGGCCCTTCCTTCACCAAGCGCATCGTCTTCACCGCAGGCAAGGTCTCCGCGGTGTCCTCCACCGACCCCCACGAGCAGTTCGGCTACCTCCTCGTCGGCTGGGGCTTTCTCAGCCGGCAAGAACTCGAGAAGGCTCTGGAGAAACAGACGCAGCGCAGCCTGGTGCTCGGCGAGCTCCTCGTAGAAACCGGCCGCCTGACCAGGGGCGACATGGAGCACCTGCTGAAATTCAGGCTCGAGGAGGCAATCTACGACCTCATGCTGTGGAGCGAAGCCGAGTTCCACTTTCTCGAGCAGACCGGAACCGACACCCGTTTCAGGCAGGCGCCCCTCCCTGTCGAACCCCTGCTCCTCGAGGGGGCGCGCCGGGCCGACGAGATTCGCCGCATGAGGTTTCTCATCCCCGGACCCGCGTGTGTACCTCGCCTGACCGGCGAGATGCCCGGCGACGCTACCCCCACGCGGCGCACGATCGCCGCCGCCTGCGACGGGCGGCGGACCATCGAAGAAATCGCCCTCGCGTGCCGCTGTTCAGCCTTCGACGTCACCGAGGCAGTCGCCGATGGCATCGAGGGTGGATACGCCTCCCTCGTGGTCGCGGCCGCGCCCGAGCCTCCGCCTCCGGCCGCGGAGCCGGGGTGGCACGACCTCCTCCGCTCCGCCCGGACCAATCTCGGCCTCGGCGACCCGCTGCAGGCGTACCACGACGTGGCAGCCCTCGAGGACCGCTTCGCCCTCGTCCCCGCCGCCCTCGCCGAGGCCTCGCAGATCAGGGACGAGATCGCCGCGGTGATCGAGAAAGGCCCCATGGCCGCCGCACACGGAGTCGCCGAGCTCACGGCGCCCCTCGCCGAGCTCGCCCACGTCAACCTCGGCTCCGACGAGGCCTTCGCCGTGACCAGGGTCAACGGGCGCTACACCCTCGCCCAGGTCCTGGCGCAGCTGCCCGGCCCACGCCTCTATGGCCTCGTGCTGCTCCACAACCTCGTGCAGCGCGGCCTGCTGCGCCTGCGCCCCTCCTGACCCGGTTGGCCCGCTTTCGCGAGGGGAGCATGACACCGGCCGGGATGACGACAGGCGGCGGTGACGTTGCTGCACTCGGGCCGCTGCGGCGGCGGGAGGCTCGTATGGTCGATCTCGAAGGCAAGGTGGCTGTGGTGACGGGCGGGAGCCGCGGGATCGGCCGCGCCGTCGTTGAGGCGCTGCTCGAGCACGGCGCGCGCGTCGCGTTCTCTGCGCGCACAGGGCGTGACGTCGACGCGGTTGCGGAGCAGCTCGAACGACGGTTCTCCTCACGGGTTCGAGGCCTGACCGCCGACGTGCGCGAGGAAGAGGACTGCGCACGGCTCGTCGCAGGGTGCGTCGGCGCCTTCGGCCGCATCGACATTCTGGTCAACAATGCCGGAGTGGGCGTCTTCACGCCCCTGGCCGAGATGTCCACCGAAGCGTGGCGCCGGCAGCTCGCCACCAACCTCGACGGCGTGTTCTTCACCAGCCGCGCCGCCATCCCCCACCTCAAGGCGTCGGGCGACGCGTGGATCGTCAACATCGGATCGCTGGCGGGGCGCAACGCCATCGTCGGCGGCACGGCGTACAACGCCACCAAGTTCGGGCTCGTCGGCCTCTCCGAGGCGCTCATGCTCGAGGTCCGCCACGACGGCATCCGCGTTACCTGCGTGATGCCGGGCAGCGTCGCCACCGAGTTCGCCGACGGTGACGCCTCCGGCGACTGGAAGCTGACGCCCGGGGACATCGCCAGGGTCGTGCTCGATCTGCTGGCGTTCCCCGCGCGGGCACTGCCGAGTCGCGTCGAGATCCGTCCCAGCCGGCCGCCGCGCAAGTAGGGGCGGTCGAGTCAGGACCGCGAGAGTCCGGGCGCTGGCCGGCCCCTCCCTGGGGCCGCGCACACCGGCGTCGCGGCGAGCCCGTCAGGGCCAAAGCACGAGACCGTCCCGTCGCAGCGACAACGGAACGGCGCTCAGCCGGGCTCCTCGCTGCGGAGCGGGGCGAGGACAGCACTGTTGCGACCGGCAGACTTCGCCGTGTAGAGGGCGCTATCGGCGGCGGCCACCAACTCCTCCCAGTCATCCTCCCGGGGAACCGCGGCCGCCACTCCGAGGGAGACAGTGACGTGCTTTCGCGGAGCGTTCCGGTGGGGGATTTCGGCCTCCTCGACGGCCGCGCGCATTCGCTCAGCGAGGGCGAGAGCGACGTCGCTCGCGGTCTCCGAAAGCACGGCCACGAACTCCTCACCGCCCCAGCGGGCAAGCAGATCACCGGGGCGGTTGGCGACGACCCTAAGGATCTCGGCAACGCGGCGCAGGCACGCGTCGCCGGCCTGGTGTCCGGAGCTGTCGTTGTAGGCTTTGAAGAAGTCGATGTCCGCCATGATCACGGCGACAGGACGGTGGAAGCGGTGTGCCCGGCGCCACTCCGCGGCGATGAACTCGGTGAAGCGGCGACGGTTGGCGAGGCCGGTGAGTGAGTCGTGCGTGGCCAGTGCGTTGAGCTCCGTGTTGGCCTCGGCGAGCTGGGAGGTGCGCTCGGCGACCATCTCCTCGAGCTGATTGGAGTAGCGCTCGAGCTCGACGTTCGCCTGGGCGAGCTGGTCCCGGGACTCGCGGACCATTCGCTCGACACGCTGCTGCTCGGCGAGACGCTGACGCAGTGCCCGCGTGCGCCAGCGGATGACCAGCACGACGAGCAGCAGGGCGACCACGACCGCCGCCGCCCGCGCCAGCGGCGTCTCCCACCATGGCGGCGAGATCTCAATGCGGAGCGCGCCGCCCGCGTCGTTCCACACCCCGTCGTGGTTGCAGGCCCTGACACGGAAGACATACCGCCCCGGCGGGACGTGGGCATAGCTGGCGTGCCGACGCGTGCCGGAGTCGATCCAGTCGCGGTCGAGGCCCTCCATGCGGTACGTGTAACGGATCCGGTCGGGGGCGGTGAACTCCAGGCCGACGAACTCGAATGACAGGAAGTCCTGGCGGTGATGGAGGCGGAGCAGAGGGTCACCGAGCGGAGCCGTGGGAATGGACAGCTCCCGGTCGTACGCGCGGACCGAGGTGATGGACACCAGAGGTGGCGTCGGGTTGCGACCCACCTCCGACGGGCGAAACTCGGTCAGGCCGTTGACGCCACCGAAGAACATCTCGCCGCCCCGCCCAGCAGCCACAGCGGCCGAGTTGAACTCGTCGCTCTGCAAGCCGTGGCTGGCATCGAAGTTCGTGAACGTGCCAGTCGCCGGGTCGAGACAGGACAGTCCCTTAAAATGGGCGACCCAGATCCGGCCTCGCTCGTCGTCGAGGACGCCGGTGATGGCGTCGCTGGGCAAACCGTCCCGCACGCGGAAGTGCTCGAACCTGCCGGTGGCGCGGTGGAACCGGTTCAGGCCACCACCGGTGGCGACCCAGACCGTCCCCGAACGGTCCTCGTGCAAGGCGGCTACGGCGTTGTCGGAGAGGCTCCCGGGGACCTCGGGGTCGTGGCGGTGCCACGAGAACCGGCCGGTGGCGGGGTCGCGGACACACACGCCGCCGCCCACGGTGCCCACCCAGAGCACGCCCTGGCTGTCCTCGAGCACGGCACGAACGGTGTCGTGGCTCAAGGCCGGCGGGGCCGGTCCGGCTCGATGGTGCTGGAAGCAGCCGGTAGCGCGGTCCAGCATGTCGAGTCCTGCGCCTACGGTACCCACCCACAGGTGGCCGGCCCGATCCTCGTGAACGGCGAAGACAGAGTCATCGGCGAGGCTGTCCGGGTCGGACGGGTCGTGCCGGAAGACCGCCACCTCCGTCCGCGACGGGCTCAGCCGAACCAGGCCTCCCTGCCAGGTGCCAAACCATAGGAACCCCGCGCGGTCTTCGTGGATCGCGTACACCGGGCGAAGGTGAGGTGACCCCGGATGGGCGCGGGGATCGTCGAAGAGCCGCGAAAGGTTCGCGGTGAGGTCGATTCGCTGGACGCCGTTGCGGAGGCCGACCCACAGCTCTCCGCGTGAATCCTCGAGCACCGAGAACACGGGGTTTGTGGCCAGCTTGAGGGCGCCCGTCCCGCTCGTGTGGTAGTGCCGGAACGGAGTGTCCTTGAGATCGAGCTTGGCCAGGCCGGCGAGGTCGGTGCCGACCCAGAGAATCGAGGAGCGACCGAGGAGGAGCGCCTTGACGCCGGAGCTCGGTAGGCCATCGAGTGACTCGGTGTTGAAAGCGAGGCGGAGAGCGACCCCGGCCGCAGGGTCGAAGCGGTTGATGCCGAGGTCCTCGGTGCCGACCCAGAGCATTCCCCGGGTGTCGCGGCAGAGCGCGGCGATCTCGTCGCTGCTCGGCGTGGTCGGGTCTCCGGGTTCGCTGCGGTACGAGGTCAGGACCCGGCTCGCAAGATCCAGGCGCCACAGACCGTGGCCCCGCGTGCCGATCCACACAGTTCCGTCTGGCATCTCGACGATCGCGGTCACGCGGACCGGCTCGTCGCCGACCCGGATGCGCTGGACGATGCCGGTGGAGACGTCGAGGAGGTCGACCCCGACGGCAGTCCCGACCCAGAGGCGCCCCGAGGGCCCCTGGTGAAGGGCGGTCACGAGGTCGTCGCTCAGCGAGCCCGGAAGCCCGGGGTCGCAACGGAAGCTCTCGAAGTTCGCGGCCCCCTCGGCACGGCGGGCAAGGCCTTGAGACGTCGCGACCCAGAGTGTTCCTGCGGCATCGACCAGAAGATCTCGGACCTCGTTGCTCGGCAGCGTGATCGGGTTGGTCGGGTCGTGGACGAAGTGGGTGAAGCGCCCCCTGCCGGGTTCGAGGCGGTCCAGACCGTGCTTCTCGGTGCCGACCCAGATGAAGCCCTCACGGTCCTCGGCGAGCGCCGTCACCTTGTTGGCCGCCAGACTCGCGGCGTCGGCTGGATCGTGGCTCAGGACGGTGAAGCCGAAGCCGTCGTAGCGGTTGAGGCCGTACTCGCCGCCCGCCCAGAGGAAGCCGCGGGAGTCCTCGAGGAGACACAGCACCGTGCTCTGCGACAACCCGTGTTCCAGGGAGATGCGCTGGAAATGGAAGTTCTGATCGGCATGCGAGATGGAGGCTCCGACAATCGCGGTCGCCACCATTCCGCCGCGGACGACGCGGACCCATGAGGCTCGCCCTCGCCAGAGCCGCTGCACCGCTCGAGCCTACCACCTACCGACCTCGTCGTGAGAGGGGTGCGTCGGCTGAACCGTGCGCCACGAATCCGGGCCCCGCTCCACGGGGATTGGGACCGTCGCGCGAGCGCTCGTCGGGGCGAGCCGCACCACCCCATGCCGCCGATCGGCCCGGGCGTTGCGCCCTGCTCCCAGGCACGGCGACGCCGGCCCCCAACATCCCCGGGGCACCGCCTCGGCGAGTACACCTCGGAAGTGGCTGTGCATCGGCTCGCCCACCTGCGCTGCGGCGGGAGTCCCGACGACAGCCGCGTCACCTGGTTGAGTCGAGTCGCGTCGAGATCCGCCCCAGCCGGCCGCCGCGCTCGTAGCTAGCCGAGACGCCCGGGCTCGGCTACCCTCGGCGGGATGCCCGAGGGAGGGCGAATGGCGGATCGGCTGGCAGGGAAGGTCGCACTGGTCACCGGGGCCTCGTCGGGGATCGGGGCCGCGCTCGCCCGGGAGCTCCATCGGCGCGGCGCCGCGGTGGCGCTGGTCGCCCGCCGTGGCGACCGTCTCGGCGCCCTGGCCGCGGAGCTCGGCGAGCGCGCGCTGGCACTCGTCGCCGATGTGACGCGGGATGGCCAACTGGAGAACGCCGTCGCCGCGACGGTGGCGCGCTTCGGCCACCTCGACATCGCGGTGGCCAACGCCGGCTTCGGTGTCTCCGGACCGGTGGAGGAGCTCACGCTCGCCGACTACCGCCGCCAGTTCGAGACCAACGTCTTCGGCGTGCTGCGGACCCTGTACGCGACACTCGCCGCACTCAAGACGACCCGTGGCACGTTCGTGATCGTCTCCAGCGTCATGGGCCACCTCTCGGCGCCGGGGAGCACGCCCTACTCGATGTCCAAGTTCGCGGTGCGCGCGCTGGCCGAGGGGCTGCGCGGCGAGCTTCGCCCGGCGGGGGTCGGCGTGGTGCTGATCTCACCCGGCTTCGTCGACAGCGACATTCGCCGCACCGACCGTTTCGGCGTCGTGCACGAGCACGGCCGCGACGACGTCCCGCCCTGGCTGCGCATGCCCGCCGAGGCGGCGGCGCGCAGGATCGCACGCGCCATCGCACGGCGCCGCCGCGAGGCGATCGTCACCTTCCACGGCAAGCTCGGCGTCTTCCTCGCCCGCCACCTGCCGCGCACCACGGCGTGGTTGACCTCGCGCCCGGAGCGCTTCCAACGCGCCCGCCGGCAGCCCACCAGCGCGCCCCGGTAGAAGCCGCAGTGCAGGCGCTGGTGGCTGTGACGGCACCTTGACAGAGCGAATCCCGCGGCCATACTGACTGGCGCGAGTTGTGGCCGGGACCACCCTGAGGCGAAGCTGGATGGGGCGTAGTTCGCCCGGCAGAATGAGGAGGAAGAATGAGGGCTCGAATCGTGCATATCGCCGCCGTGTCGTGCGTGGCGCTTCTGGCCGCGCTCTTGCCCGCCGCGAGCGGGGCACAGACCATGTGGTCGGTCAATCGCCACACCTATCAAGTCGTCGACGACGCCGTCGACTACATGGAGGCGGCCGCGGCTGCCGAGGCCGCGGGCGGTTACCTGGCGACGATGACGTCGGCCGCGGAGAACGCCTGGCTGACCTCCACCTTCGGGGTTGATGCTCTCAACATCCACTGGTTCGGCGGGTACCAGCTCGAAGGCTCGTCCGAGCCGGACGGGGGCTGGCGGTGGGTGACCGGCGAGCCCTGGTCGTACACGAACTGGAGGGATGGCGAGCCCAACGACAGCGACGGCGAGGAGGTCCTCAGCTTCGAGCCGAACACCTCGAGCGACGGAGCGACCTGGAACGATTCCGACGCCGACAACACTCTCCGCGGCTACGTCATCGAGTGGGACGGACCGTCCGTGCCGGTGCTCGACCCGCGCGGGCTCGCTGCCCTGGCCGTCCTCCTCGCCGCGGTGGCCGTGCTCGCGTTGCGGACGCGGGGCTAGTCCCCGCGACCGGCGCGGCCCTCACACGCCGCGGAGGCGCTAGGCCTTGTCGAGCAAGGCTCTTGCCGCCGCTGCCGCGTCACCGACCGGCGTCGGCACCTTGACCCGGTCGCGCCGCAAGGAGAGCTCGACCTGCCCTTGCTCGAGCCCCTTCTTGCCCACGACGACGCGGACCGGGAAGCCGATCAGGTCGGCGTCGTTGAACTTGACGCCGGGGCGCTCGTCGCGGTCGTCGTAGAAGACCTCGGTGCCGCCGGCGGCGAGGTCGCCGTAGAGGCACTCGGCCGCGTCCCGCACCGCCGGGACGTCGGGGTTGAGGGCGATGAGCTCGACCTCGAAAGGCGCCAGCGGGCGGGGCCAGATGATCCCCGCGTCGTCGTGGTTCTGCTCGACTGCGGCCGCGACCGTGCGACCGATGCCGAGACCGTAGCACCCCATGATCATCGGCCGACTCTCGCCCTTCTCATCGAGGAAGTTGCACGCCATCTTCTCCGAGTACTTGGTGCCGAGCTTGAAGATGTGCCCGACCTCGATGCCGCGCTTGACGTCGAGCGGCGCGCCGCAGCGCGGGCAGGGGTCGCCGGCGCGCACCGCCCGCACGTCGGCCACGACGTCGGGGGCGAAGTCGCGGCCGGGTACGACGCCGACGAGGTGGGTGTCGGCCCGGTTGGCGCCGGTGGCCGCGACAGCGAGGCGCATCACCTCGGGATCGGCGACCAGGCGCACGCCCTTGAGGCCGATCGGGCCCGAGTAGCCCATGCCACCCCCGGTGATCTGCTCGATCTTGGCCTCGGAAGCGAGCTGGAGGTGGGTGGCGCCGAGGACGTTCTTGAGCTTGACCTCGTTGACCTCGTCGTCGCCGCGCACCAGGGCCACGGCGTACTCGCTGTCGGTCTCCACCACCATGGTCTTGATGAAGTGGGCCGGATGAAGGCGGAGGAACGCCGCCACGTCCGCCACCGAGGAGGCCCCCGGCGTGTCGACCGCCTCGGGCTTGACCGGTGGCGTGCCCGGCCACGCCGGTGCGGCCGCGAGCGCTCCGCTCGAGGCCTTCTCGAGGTTGGCCCCGTAGCCACACCCGCATGCCACCACCGCGTCCTCGCCGGTGTCGGCCAGGACCATGAATTCGTGCGACTCGCTGCCGCCGATGTTGCCCGTGTCGGCCTCGACGGCGGTGTAGGAGAGCTTGCAGCGGTCGAAGACCCGCCGATACGCGCGCTCCATCGCCCGGTAGGCCTCGTCGAGGCTGGCATCGGTGGCGTGGAACGAGTAGGCGTCCTTCATGAGGAACTCGCGCCCGCGCATGAGGCCGAAGCGGGGGCGGATCTCGTCGCGGAACTTCGTCGTCACCTGGTAGAGGTTGACCGGAAGCTGGCGGTAGGAGGTGATCCGCCGGCGGACGGCGTCGGTGATGACCTCCTCGTGCGTGGGGCCGAAGACGAAGTCGCGCTCGTGGCGGTCCTTGAGCCGCAGCAGCTCCTTGCCGTAAGCCTGCCAGCGGCCCGACTCCTGCCACAGCTCCGCCGGTGAGACAAACGGCATCACCAGCTCGACGGCGCCGGCGGCGTTCATCTCCTCGCGCACGATGCGCATGAGCTTGTCGATCGACCGCCACCCCAGCGGCAGGTAGGTGTAGACCCCCGCCGCAACCTTGTCGATCATTCCGGAACGGGCGAGGAGCTGGTGCGAAACCACCTCCGCGTCCGACGGGTTGTCCCTCAAGGTGTAGACGAAGTACGCGCTCCAGCGCATGTCAGCTCCTCCGGCGTCCGTGCCCGGCGAGCTGACCGACCCGCACGAGATGGCTGAGGACGTCATTGGTGAGATCACGGGCGGCACCACTGCGCGCCCGCTGCAGGACTTCCCTCGCCCGCTCCCCCTGCCCCGCTCCGAGCAGGGCGAGGCCGAGCTGGGTCAAGACCACGGGCGCCTCCGAGAGCTGGGCGGCCTGCTCGAGGTAGTCGACCGCGTCGCTGTACTCCTCGCGCGCCAGATGGATGCGGCCGAGGGCGGCGAGGGGGTAGTGGCGCAGCTCGGAGGGGATGAGCTGCAACGAGGTGTGGGCGAACTCCAGCGCGCGCTCCTCGGCCCCGCCGCGGTCGAGCTCGTTGAGCGCCAGCTCGTAGGCGGCGATGGCACGTTCCAGCGCCCCGCGGCCCTCGCGGAGCAGACGCTCCCCCCACCGCGCCGCCGAGTCGTGCCGCCGCGATGCGCGCAGCACCTCGAGCACCGCCATCCAGGCGGCGAGCTGTGGCGGCCCCTCGACCTCGGAGCGCAGCAGCCGGTGCGCCGCCGCCAGCGCCTGTCGCCCGCGCCCGGCCGCCGCGGCGAGCAACGCCAGCGAGGCCAGCACGCTGGGGTGCTCGGCGCTCCGCGACACCCGGGTGAGGTGCTTGAGGACGCGCTCGACCTCATCGGCCTGGGTCGCCTCGGAGGCTTCCTTGAGGACGCCCTCGAGCTCGGCCGGGATCGCCGGCGCCCCGCCGCCTTCGATCAGGCGCACCGCCTCCTGGTAGTGGAGCCGCTGCGGGTCCATCTCGAGCACCCGGCGGAAGCACTCCAGGGCCCGGCGCGGCCAGTTGCGCTCGAGGTAGGCCAACCCCAGGTAGTAGATCGCGTCTTCGAACTCGGCGTCGAGCTTGAGCGCCTGCTCGAACGCCTTGGCGGCGGCTCCAGGCCGGCCGGAGTCGAGCTCGACCAGTCCGAGCAGGAACAGCGCTTGAGGCACACGCTCACGACTCAGGGCGCCGGAGAGCGCCTTGCGCGCCTCATTCCGCCGGCCCGCGGCGGCGTGGAGGGCCCCGAGAGCGAAACGGGGCAGGAAGCTCTCCGGGGTCTGCGCGACGGCAGCCTCGAGGGTCTCCCGCGCCTCGCCATCGCGGCCGGTGTCGGCCTGGATCGTGCCCAGGTAGACGCGCAGCTCGACGTTGGCGGGATCCCACTCGAGCGCTTGGCGGAACGAGCGCTCGGCGGCCTCGAGGTCGTCGCGCTCGTAGGCCAGCTCGCCCTGCAGTGTGGCCAGCTCCGGGTTGCGCGGCCCCCGGCGCAGGGCCTCCGACAGGGCCTCGACCGCCCTCCCGGACTGGCCGGCGAGCAGCGACAGCTCGGCGGCGTGGAGGGCGCGGGAAACCGCCGTCGCCGCGGCCGCGCCGCCCGTGGCCCGCGCCCGCGAGACGACGGCGTCGCGCCTGCTGCGCAGCTTGTCGAGAGCCTCGCCGCGGCTCATATCGCTTGTGGCCGCACGCTCCCACGCGGTGAGCACCTCGGTCTCGCGCACCACCTTACGACGGTCGAGCAGCTCCACGATGGCCTGCACCCCAGCGTCGAGGAGGGCCAGGCTGCGCTCCATCTCGGCGGTACGGTCCTCGAGCCGCTTGAGCGTGCCCTGAATGTGACGGACCGACTCCTCGGCCGAGGAGAGTCGCTCGAGCAGGTGCTCGTCGAAGGCGAGGCCCTCGCGCTCGAGGACGGCGTCCTCGTCGTCCTCGCCCTGCTCCCCGAAGCCACCCTGCCCACCCGAAACCACGAGGAGCTTGGCGCCGCAGCGCAGGCACAGCTCGCGTTCGTCGGGGTTCTGGGCCCCGCACCACTGGCAGAGCAGCGTCACCGCCCCCCTCCCAGCCAGGGGACAGGGGACGGGGGACAGGGGACAAGGAGCCCGGACCCCGAACCCCAAACCCCGGACCCCGGCCGGGTACGAGCGCGGCACACCGAACGCACGGACTCGAACCTCGTCCTCACGTTGGATCAGTAGGAGTAGAAGCCACGACCGCTCTTCCTGCCGAGCCACCCGGCGTCGACCATCTTGACCAGCAGCGGGCATGGCCGGTACTTGGGGTCGCCAAGCCCGTCGTGGAGGACGCGCAGGATCGCGAGACAGGTGTCGAGCCCGATGAAGTCGGCCAGCGTAAGCGGGCCCATGGGATGGTTCATCCCCAGCTTCATCACCGTGTCCACGGCCTCCGGGGTGCCGACACCCTCGTAGACGGCGTAGATCGCCTCATTGATCATCGGCAGCAGGACCCGGTTGGAGACGAACCCGGGAAAGTCGTTGACCTCGACCGGCGTCTTCCCCATCTTCCGGCCGATCGCCTCGACGAGACGGAACGTGTCGTCGCTGGTGGCGATGCCGCGAATCAGCTCGAGGAGCTGCATCACCGGCACCGGGTTCATGAAGTGCATGCCGACGACGCGGTCGGGACGCCGGGTCACCGCCGCCAGCTTGGTGATCGAGATCGACGACGTGTTCGAGGCCAGCACGGCATCCTTGGCCAGGAGACGATCGAGCTCGCGGAAGACCAGCGCCTTGACGTCGAAGTCCTCGATCACGGCTTCGACGACCAGTTCGCGGTCGCCGTGCGCCTCGAGCCCGACCACCCCTCGCACCCGCGCCAGCGCTGCATCGCGGGCGTCGGCCGCGAGCGTGCCCTTGGTCACCTGGCGCTCGAGGTTGCGGGCGATCGCGGCCAGGCCCTTGTCGACCAGCTCGCGCGACACGTCCGAGAGGACCACGTCGTAGCCGGCCACCGCGGCCACATGCGCGATACCGTTGCCCATCTGCCCTGCCCCAACGATCCCGACGCGCGTGACTTCCATGGCTTCCTCCTTGTCGGCGCAGCGTAGGGACGGGCCCGGAGGGTGTCAAGCAACGACTCTCCGCGGTGGTGCCTCGTACCTGCCCGAGGCCGAGACGCGTCCGAAAAGAGAAGGCCGGCACACGGCCGGCCTCCGGAGAATTCAGGTCCGGGCGTTACTCGCCGTCGTCGCCGATGGCCTCCACCGGGCACGACGCCTTGGCCTCGACGCACTGAGCCTCCTCGTCGCCCTCGGGTTGCTTGTAGACGAACGAGTAACCCTCGTCCTCGTTGGCCTTGAAGTTGTCCGGTGCCGTGGTTCGGCACACATCGCAGTCGATGCAACTTGTGTCCACGTACCACTTGCCGGCGACGTTCGTGCCCACCTTGTCGTCCTTGTTCGCCATTCGGTCCCCCTTCATGGGCGCCGCGTGGGCGGCCCTGATCAGCCTGTCATGTTACCACATGTGCTTCGATTCACGAGTGATCGGCTGGAGCGGCCGCCGCCGGAAAGGTGCCGCGAGCGACTGCAGGGCGGTGAGCGCGGTGCAGTTGCCGTTGAAGACACAGTCCCAGGGCAGCTCCGCGTCGAACGCCTGCTCGAGGTAGACCGGGTCGTTGGTGAGGTTGTCGACCCGCGAACAGTAGGCGATCAGCGCCGGGGTCGGGTCGGCGGCCCTCGAATTCCACGCCTTGATTCTCACCGTCAACGTGGCGTTGGTGATCGTTTGGTCGCTCGCGATGCCGAAAACGGCGCGCACGACCTGGTCGAACTGCTGGTGCGAGAGCGGCTGGATCACCGTGCCGACGTCCTTGAGCTCGGTGCCATCGGCTCCGGTCAGGACCATCTCGACCTCCAGGGAGGTGAGCTGGTCGGAGACGTTGACGAGGCCAAGCGCCGTGCGGTAGCGGTCGTCCTCGCGGATGCCGGTGAAGGTCACCTTGTCGAGGCCCTTGGACTGCTGGTGCGGGTCGATGTAGTCGTACCAGGGCAGGCCGGGGATGCCCTGCCCGTACGTCACCGGCTTGCTCTCGGCGTTGGTCGCGAGGTTGTAGGTGGTCGACGTGACCACGATCTTGCGCGGGGTACCTCCCGGCGGGGTCGTGGTGGAGAACGAGCCGGCATCGTAGGCGAAGATCAGGAGGGCGCCCTTGTAGCCGTCACCCCACGTCGTCTTGACGATGTCCTCGATCACGACGGTGCGGCCGGCGGGGATGTCCTTGAGCGCCGCGTTGACATGCCCGAACCCGTCGGACTCGCGGCCGCCGAGCGCGTTCGCCATCAACGTGTACCAGTACGAGTTGTCGGAGCCACCCGTGGGCAGGAAGATGATCTCGACGTCGATGGGCACGGTGTCGACGTTGCGGATCTCGATGTCACTGTGCCAGTTCGAGTTCTGCAACCCGACCGTCGATGCGGCAACCGGGACGATGACGAGGTCCGCGGCACGGAACACCGCCGACGCCGGCCACGCCATCACCACGGCGAGAATGACGAGCGCGATGCGAACAGGCCTCATGGCCACCTCCGGCGCGAAGTCTACTCCAGCCGCGCCTCCGGCCGTCAGGCCAAAGCGGCAGGCTCGCCGGCGAGCGGGAGGAAGACCCGGGCCAGAAGCCCCCCCGCCGGACGGTTGGCCAGCTCGAGTCGGCCGCTATGGGCGGTGACGATGCGCTCGGCGATGGCGAGCCCGAGCCCGGTGCCGCCCTTGCGGCGCGAGAAGAACGCCTCCCGCACGCGCTCCAGGTCGTCGCCGGGGATACCCGGGCCGTTGTCCTCGACCACGAGCACGGCAGTGCTCTCCCCAGCCTCGACCCGCAGCACGATGCGCGGGTCGCTCGCGCCCTCCAGCGCCTGCGCCGCGTTGAGCGCGAGGTTGACCAGGACCTGACTCATCTGACCGCGGTCCACCCGGACCCGCGTCGGCGGGCCATCGACCGTCAGCGCCACCCCGGATCGCTGACACGAGGGTGCCAGCAAAGTGGCGACCTCGTCGAGCAGCTCGCGTCCGTCGCACTCGGCGAGGGCCGGCGGCGTGGGACGCGCGTAGACGAGGAAGTCGTTGACCAGGCGGGACAGGCGGCCGACCTCGCGGCGCGCGAGCGTGACGCCGTCGCCGGGCGCGCGGTAACTGACCAGCTCCTCCTCGAGCAGCTCGAGGTTGAGCGACAGTGCGTTGAGCGGGTTGCGGATCTCGTGGGCGAGGTTGGCGGCGAGGGCGCCGAGGGTGGCGAGCTCCTCGTCGCGGTGGCGGCGTTCCTCGAGGACCGCGTTGCGGCGGACGAGGTGCCAGCTGAAGGCGAGCGCGGCCGAGAGCACGACGAGGGCGAGCCCGGCCGCCGCTGCGGTCTGGACGAAGAGCTTCTGGCGCAGCAGCGCGATACGGGGAGCGAGGGCCGCTTTCGACACGGCCAGGACGACCGTGCCGAGGTCCTGCAAGGGGACGCGGATCTGGTAGCTGCTCCCCGTCTCGACGACGCTGTCAGGGGAGGCCGGCTCGAGGAGCTCGGTGCTGCCCCCGGCGAAACCGCCGGTGAATCCCTCGCTGCGCGTCGTCGTCGTCCACACCAGCTTGCCGCGCTCGTCGAAGACCTGCGCGGACTCCACCACCTCCTGGTGGGTGAGTGCCGCCGATACGCGCGCCAGCGCCTCGCGCCGCGTCTCGATCACCTTGTAGAGCGGGCCCTCACCGGAAACCTGCTTGGCGACCTCCTCGGCCTGGGACTTGCCGAAGAGCAGGACGTCCTCGAGGTACGAACGCGAGAAGTTGTCGACCAGAAGCTGAGCGAAGAGGACGAAGGAGGCGACCAGAAGTGCGGCGAAGATCACCACCGCGACGATGTACTGGCGGCGGAGCTGCGGCGTGGTTCCAAGCATGGCGTGATTCTAGCCCGTCGTGGGCGGGTGGAGCTCCCGGCAGCGTAGAATAGTCAGGCATGAACACCACCAGCAGGCTCGTCACCGTGTCGCTGGCGTGCGCCCTGCCCTGGCTCGCCGCGTGCCGCCGCAATTCCACCGTCACCACCGAAACCTCACGCGCGGAAGGGCCGCGCCCCGGGGGTCAGGTCGTGGTCGCCCTCTCGGCCGACGTCAGCACGCTCAACGAGTACCAGTCGGCGGCCGAGGCGTCCGAGTACATGATCATCGATATGCTCTTCCCGACGCTCATGACCGAGCAGCCGGACTACGAGCTCCATCCACCCTCCTTCGCGCCGCGACTTGCGACCTCCTGGGAGTTCTCCCAGGACAACCGCACCCTCACGTTCCACCTCCGCCCGGACGCCCGCTGGTCGGACGGCACCGCGGTCACGGCCGAGGACGTCCGCTTTACGTTTCAGGTCCAGAAGGACCCGCGAGTCGGCTCGCCGGGGCTCGAGCTCAAGGATTTCATCGACGACGTGACGGTCATCGACCCGCTCACGGCCCGTTTTCACTTCTCCCGCGTCTACCCCTATCAGCTCATGGACGCCAACGACGGTCACATCATCCCGCGCCACACCTGGGGCGCCGTCCCGTTCGAGCGCTGGCGCGATACCGACTTCGAGCCGAGCATGGTGACGAGCGGCCCGTTCCGCCTCGCCAGCCACGTCCGCCAGCAGAGCCTGACCCTCGAACGCGACCCCGCTTACTGGGGTAGCCCGCGCCCATACCTCGACCGCGTCGCCTTCCGCGTCATCCCGGAGACCACCGGCCAACTCGCTCAGCTCCTCGCCGGCGACGTCAACCTCGTGCTCATGGTCCCGCCCCGCGATGCCGAGCGGCTGCGCTCCCACCCCGACATCGAGCTGGTCGAGTTCCCCTCGCGGGCCTGGGGCTTCGTCGCCTGGAACAACCGCAACCCGCTCTTCGCCGACCGCCGGGTCCGCCGCGCCCTGACGATGGGGATCAACCGCAAGTCGATCGTCGACACCGTCTACTACGGGTTCGGGCGCCTGTGCAACGGCCCCGTGCTCTCGTCGATGTGGGCGTACAACCACAACCTGCCGGTGCTGCCCTATGACCCGCAGCGCGCCGCGGCGGTGCTGGCCGAGGTCGGGTGGCGCGACACGAACGGGGACGGAGTCCTCGACCGCAACGGACGCCCCTTCGCCTTTGACCTCCTCTACCCGACGACCAACGCGCTGCGGCGCGACATCGCGGTGCTCATCCAGTCCGACCTGGCGCGACTCGGCATCACCGTCAGGCCCACCCCGTCGGAGTACGCCGCCCTGATGGCGCGGCAGGAGGTCGGCGACTACGGCGCCAGCCTCGCCGCGTGGGAGGAGGCGACCAAGGTCGATCTCACCACCACGTGGGCGACGCCGAGCGCCTCGCAAGGGACCAGCAACATCGTCTTCTACTCCAATCCGGAGGTGGATCGCCTGATCGCCGCGACCCGCGAAGAGCCCGACACGACAAGGGCGAAGGTGATTTTCGACCGACTCCAGGAGCTGATCGTCGACGACCAGCCGGTGACGTTCCTCTACGAGTCCACCCAGCTGGTCGGCATCAGCCGCAAGGTCCGGGGCGCCGACATCAACGCCTCCTCCGTGTTCTTCAACATCGAGGAGTGGTACTGGGTGCCGTGATGGCACGGTGGCTGCTGCGCCGGGCGGGCTCGGGCCTCGTCATCGTCTGGCTGGTCGCCACCGTCACGTTCGCCCTCGTCTCCCTGGCCCCTGGTGACATCACCACGCGCCTCGAGGACCGCCGCATCTCGTCGGCCGTCCGCGAGCGCTGGCGACGCGACTTTGGGCTCGACCGGCCCTGGCCGCAACGGTATGCGGCCTGGCTCGCCTCCGCCGCCCGCGGCGACCTGGGCACATCGTGGCAGCACCACCGGCGCGTCACCGCCGTCATCGCCGAGGCGCTGCCCAACACGGTGCTCCTCACCTCGCTGGGCCTTCTCCTCGAGCTCGGTGGCGGTGTCGCCGTCGCACTCGTCCAGCTGCGCAAGCCCCACGGCCGGGGTGACCGCCTCCTCACGCTGGCGACCCTGACCGCCTACGCGCTCCCCACCTTCCTGGTCGCCCTCGCCGTCGTCTACCTGTTCTCGTTCCGCCTCCAGCTCTTCCCACCCTCGCACATGCTCTCCCCCGGAGCGGAGACCGCCCGGGGTTGGCCTCGTGCCCTCGACCTCGCGCACCACCTGGCCCTCCCGGTCCTGACCATCGGAGCCACCGGGATCGGTGCGGTCGCACGCTACCTGCGCGGCTCCCTGCTCGACGAGAGGTTGCAGCACTACATCCTCGCCGCCCGAGCCCGCGGCTGCTCCGAGCGCCGCGCCCTCGCCGTGCACGCGCTGCCCAACGCGCTCCTGCCGCTCATCACCATGATCGGCATGTCCCTGCCGGTGCTGGTCTCCGGGACGCTCGTGGTCGAGGTCGTCTTCTCCTGGCCGGGAATGGGGCAGGTGACCTACGGCGCCGCTCTGGCTCGGGACATCCCCCTCCTTCTCGGCACCACGCTGATCGCGACGGTAGCCGTCGTCGTCGGCAACCTCCTCGCCGACCTCGCCTACGCGGCTGTCGACCCCCGGGTGCGGCTGTGAGGGCTCCGAGCTTCTTCCCGCCAGCGTGGTCGTTGCGCCTGCGCGTCGGGACCGTTCTGATCGGCGGCCTCGTCATTCTCGCCGTTCTGGCGCCTCTCGTCACCGCGCCACCGGAGGCCATCGCCGATCCCCGCGCCGCGGCGCTGCTGCCACCGGGAAGCACGCGCTGGGCGGTGACGCTCACCGACGGCTCGACGGTCATCGCCGAGGCGGTCTCGTCGCGCGACGGGGCGTGGGAGATGGTGCGCCGCGGGCAGGTCGAGAACGTACCGTACGGCACGGTGGCGCGAGTCGAACGTCGCCGTTACTGGCTCGGCAGCGACGCGCTCGGTCGCGACGTCCTCGCCCGCCTGCTCGCCGGCGGCCGCGTCTCCCTCGCCGTCGCCGCCCTGGCGCTGGCGGTTTCGCTGGGACTCGGCATCTCGGTCGGTCTCGCCGCGGGTTGGGCCGGCGGGATCGTGGACGCGGTGCTCATGCGCCTCGTCGACGCGCTCCTCTCCGTGCCGATGATCTTCCTGCTCCTCTTTCTCGCCGCGGTTTTCCGCCCCTCCGCCGCAACGCTGGTCGTGGTCCTGGGCCTCTCCTCATGGATGGGCGTGGCGCGCCTCGTCCGCGGCCAGGTCCTCTCGCTCAAGGAGCGTGAGTTCGTCCTCGCGGCTCGCGGGATCGGCGCCGGACCGGTGCGGATCGCCTTCACCCACCTCCTGCCCAACGCGCTCACGCCGGTGGCGCAGGACGCGGCGCTGCGCATGGGTGATCTCGTCCTCATCGAGGCCTCGCTGTCGTTCCTCGGCCTGGGGGTGCAGCCTCCGGTTCCCTCCTGGGGGAGCATGGTGGCCGAAGGCGAGGAGCTGCTCGCCACCGCGTGGTGGCTTGCGTTCCTGCCCGGCCTCGCCGTGGTCCTCACCGTCGTCGGCGCCGCCCTCGTCGCCGATGGGCTCCAGCAGCTCAGTCGCGGCACAGGTCAGCGCGACTAGCGATATCATCACGTGATGTCCCGTCGCCGCCGTGCCCGCTCGTGCAGCGAGTACTTCCTCGCCGCGCTCGGGCTCGCGCTGCTCGCTTTTGTGGTGGCGCTGATCGCCACCTCGCGTTCGTGCCGGGTCGGGTTGTCGCCCGAGGTCGGGATCAGCCCCTCCAGCCCGACACCGGTGGCCACGCCACCGCCGAGCCGGTAAGCGGGAACGAACCCGCGCCGGCGAACGTTTCTCACCGTGCGGACGCCGGTAAGGCCCGGATCCCCCGCCATGATTCGCACGCCTGTACAATCGGCTTCAGTAGGAGGCACAAATGAGTAACTGGCTCAAGACGACGCTGCTCCTCGCTCTGCTGACGGGGCTGCTGCTGTGGATCGGTGACGCCATGGGCGGGCGGCAGGGCATGGTGATGGCCCTCGGCTTCGCCGGGCTGATCAACTTCGTCGCCTACTTCTTCTCCGACAAGATTGCGCTCGCCATGCATCGGGCCCAGCCTGTCGACGAGAAGTCCGCGCCGCAGCTGTACGCCGTCGTCGCCGAGCTGGCGCAGCGCAGCGGGATGCCCATGCCGCGCCTCTATGTCATTCCGGAGGCGCAGCCCAACGCCTTCGCCACCGGCCGCTCGCCCAGCCACGCCGCCGTGGCGGTGACCGAGGGGCTCATGCGGCTCATGGACCGCGAGGAGCTCAAGGGCGTCCTCGCCCACGAGCTCTCCCACGTCCGCCACTACGACATCCTGATCTCGTCGATCGCCGCCACGGTCGCCGGGGCCCTCACCATGCTGGCCCGCATGGCCGGCTACGCGCTGATGTTCGGCGGTGGGCGCGACCGTGAGTCAGGGGGCTCGGGTCTCGGTGGGCTCTTCTTCATGATCGTGGCGCCGATCGCGGCGGTGCTGATCCAGCTCGCCATTTCGCGCTCGCGGGAGTTCGCCGCGGACGAGGCGGCGGCGCGCCTGGTCGGCTCGCCGCTCGGCCTCGCCGGGGCCTTGCGCAAGCTCGGCGCCGCCACCGCGCGTGTCCCGATGCACTCCGCGCAGCCGGCGACGGCTCACATGATGATCGCCAACCCATTCTCGGGCAAGGGCTTCATGAATCTGTTCACCACGCACCCGCCGATGGAGGCCCGCATCGCCCGCCTCGAGGCGATGGTTGGCAGGCTGTAGGGGCGCAGAAGACCCCCAGGGTGTCCAGCGTCGCGACCCGGCGGCCGTCAGCCGCGGGCGAGGATCACGCCGCGTGTCGCCCCGGCGATGAACTTGACGAGCCGTACGGCGTCAGGACGGTCGGAGAGCTCGCCGCGGATCCGCGCGAGGGCGTCGCTGGTGGTCAACTTGGGGCTGTGGAGGATGCGCCACGCCGCCTTGAGTGCATCGAGACGCTCGGCCTCGAACCCCTTGCGCTGCAGGCCGATGGTGTTCGGGCCGAAGCACTTGGCGGGACGGCTGCCCACCGTCTTCATGAACGGGAGACAGTCCTTGGTGGCGATCGTGCCGCCACCGATGTAGGCGTACTCGCCGACCCGGCAGAACTGGTGGACCGCCGAGAGGGCGCCGATGACGGCGAAGTCACCGACGACGACGTGGCCCGCCAGGGTGCCCGCGTTGGCGAAGAGAACGCCGTCGCCGACCTGGCAATCGTGCGCGATGTGGGCGTACGCCATGAACATGCCGTCGCTGCCGATGCGCGTGATCCCGCCGCCCTTCGTCGTCCCGCGGTGCACCGTGACGAACTCGCGGAAGAGGTTCCCCGGCCCGATCTCGAGGCGCGTCGGCTCGCCCTGGTACGACCAGTCCTGGGGAGGCGCGCCGATCGAGCAGTGCGAGGTGAAGCGGTTGTTGGCGGCGATCGTCGTCGGCCCCTCGATGCGGCACAGCGCCCCGATCCGGCAACCCGGGCCGATCTCGACCTCGCCCTCGATGACGACGTGGGCTCCGATCTCGACCTCCTCGGCGATGCGGGCCCGAGGGTCGACGACCGCGGTGGGATGGATGCCGGACATCACGTCTCCGCTTTCGGTCGATCCACCATCGCCGAGGAGAGCTGCGCCTCGGCGACGATCTCGTCGCCGACCCGGGCGACTCCCTGCAACACGGCAAAGCGGGCGCGGCGCTTGAGCAGGGTGACCTCGAGGAGGAGCTGATCGCCAGGCACGACCTGACGGCGGAAACGGCAGTTGTCGATGCCGGTGAAGAGGATCAGCTTCTCGTCGCGATCCGGCATCTCGCAGAGCATCATCACCGCGCCGGCCTGGGCCATGGCCTCGACGACCAGTACGCCGGGCATCACCGGCACGCCGGGAAAGTGACCCTGGAAGTGCGGCTCGTTGAACGTCACGTTCTTCAAAGCCAGGATCCGGTTGCCATCCATCTCCAGGACACGGTCCACCAGCAGCAGCGGGTACCGGTGGGGCAAGATCGCGAGAATCTCCTGAATTTCCTTCATGCCTTCCCCCCAAGCCTCTCAACCATCGCCTCGAGTCTCTTGAGGCGGTTGCGCAGCTCGTCGAGCTGGAACAACCCGGCCATCGCCTTGAGCCACGCCTTGTGAGGCCGAGCCGGGAACCCCGAGACCATCGTGCCGGGCGGCACGTCCTCGGTGACGCCGGTCTTGGCCGTCACCACGGCGCCGTCACCGAGCACGATGTGGCCGACGGCGCCGCTCTGACCCGCCATGGTGACGTGATGCCCAAGCTTAGCTGAGCCCGCCAGCGCGACCTGAGCGACGATCAGGCAGTGCTCCCCGACCTCGACGTTGTGGGCGATCTGGACGAGGTTGTCGACCTTCGTGCCACGCCGGATGCGGGTCTCGCCCAGAGTGGCGCGATCGACGCACACGTTGGCGCCGAGCTCGACGTCGTCCTCGACCACGACGATGCCGACCTGTGGGACCTTGTGGTGGACCCCGGCCACGGTCGCGAAACCATACCCGTCCGAACCGAGCACGACGCCGCCGTGCAGCACGCACCGGTCCCCGATACGGCAGCCTGGCTCGATCACCACGTGGGGGTGCAGGACCGTGTCGGCACCGATCTCGACGTCGTCGCCGACGACGCAGCCGGGCCCGACGACACAGCGGTCGCCGAGGTGCGCCCGCTCGCCGACCACCGCGGCAGGTCCGACCGCGACGCCCGCGCCGAGCCGCGCCGTTGCGGCCACGACGGCGGCGGCATGGACTCCGGGCGCGGGTCGACGTGGCGGGTGGAAGAGCGCGAGCAGCGTGGCGAAAGCGGCATAGGGGCTGGCGCAGACGACGAGGTCACGCCCGGCAAAGGGGGCCTCTTCTCCGACCAGCAACGCCCCGGCGCGCGAGGCCTTGGCCGCCTCGAGGTAGCGGCGGTTGTGATAGAAGGAGAGGTCGTCGCCCGTCGCGTCCTCGAGCGCCCGCACGCCGACGACACGGCGAGCCGCGTCGCCGACGACACGACCGCCGATGCGATCCGCCAACTCGCCCAAGGTGAAAGCCGTCATGACCGGCTCCTGCCGGCGCCGCCCCTCGTCCGTCGATGCGGGGCTCAGCGCCCGCGGCTCACTTCGTGACCTTGGTGTTGAAGCGCCGCAGCACCTGGTCCGTGATGTCGAGGGTCTCCTCGGCGTAGACCAGGCCGGACTGGAACTTGTTGAAGATGAGCTGGAGCTTCTGCTCGCGCCCGACCTCGTCGATGACGGGCATGATCTGCTTCTCGAGGGCTTCGAGCTCCTTGCGCCGCGCCTCTTCGAGCTGCTGCTGGGCGTCGGCCTGGAAGCGCTTGAGCTGGATCTCCCGGTCCTCGATCTGCTTCTGGAGCTCAGCCACCTTGGCGTCGGTCAGCGTTGCGCGCTGGGCGGCGAACTGCTTGCGCAGCCCCTCGAACTCGTCGGCGAGCTTGCGGCCCTCGGCGAGCTTGGCGTCCTGAAGCTGCTTGAGCCGTGTCAGGGCTTCCTTGCCGGCGGCCGACTCCTGGACCAACTGCTGGACGTCGACGATGGCGATGGCGAGCTTCCCCGTCTCCTGAGCCGCGGCCGTGGCGGCCACCATCACGGCGAAGATTGCGATGAGTCCCTTCATGGAACGCTCCCTTTCTCGACAGTTGCCCACGGGGCGCTGCATTGTAACACCGGGCCCACGCTTGCCGGGCCAGCCGTGCTGCGCCACAATCCCGATCCGGACAGGAGGACCCATGACCCCCTTCGACGACCGAGACGGGCGGGCCGTCACGGCCTTGCGCGCACTCGCCATCGACCAGGTGGAACAGGCCCGCTCGGGGCACCCCGGGATGCCGCTTGGCGCCGCCCCGATGGCGTGGGTGCTGTGGAGCCGGTTCCTGCGTCACGACCCGGCCGACCCGGGCTGGGCCGACCGCGACCGCTTCGTACTCTCCGCCGGACACGGCTCCGCACTCCTCTACGCGCTCCTCCACCTGTTCGGATACGACCTGCCGCTCGACGAGTTGCGCCGCTTCCGCCAGCTCGGCTCGCGGACGCCGGGGCACCCCGAGCACGGCCTGACACCGGGCGTCGAGACCACGACGGGGCCTCTCGGGCAGGGGATCGCCAACGCGGTCGGCATGGCGCTCGCCGAGGCGCACCTCGCCGCCCGCTTCAACCGCGACGGACTCCCCATCGTGGCGCACCGGACGTGGGTGATCGCCGGGGACGGCGACCTCATGGAGGGGATCTCCCACGAGGCTGCGTCCTTCGCCGGGCATCTGCGCCTCGGCCGCCTCGCCGTGCTCTGGGACGACAACCGCATC
>Ga0315287_10000993_pt1 | contig 25544 bp, 19 predicted proteins | sample YL17G11_0_MG_FD_205037 | JGI IMG/M metagenome (GOLD analysis project Ga0315287, IMG submission 205037) | Sediment microbial communities from Yellowstone Lake, YNP, Wyoming, USA - YL17G11_0 | ecosystem: Environmental > Aquatic > Freshwater > Lake > Sediment | place: USA: Wyoming | collected... | reverse complement strand
GCGTTTGGTCGTGACGTTATTTCCTTTCGCGTCGAAAACGAACAGGATGGCTTCCGTGTTTTTTCCCAACAGATCCCCGAACGATTCGGCGTCCAAAGAAGCATAAGCCGAAAAAAAGCCCATCCCCCCCGCCCGGACCGGAACCGGGGTCAACGAAACCGGAACCAGCAATCCGGATTGCGGGGTTTCGGCGAGGGCGACGTCCATCAAATGGACGATCTTTTCGAAACCCGTGAACTCGGTGAACGGCTTGGGGTTGAAATAGCCCGGTTGGAATGACAGCTTCGTCCCCTTCCGAGCCGTTTTGACCTTGATTTTATGATAAGCCCCGTCGCGCTTATCGTCGAGAACGTAGCCCAGGACATAGTAGGCTCCGGTCACGCCCTTCAAATCCTCCATGGCCTTCTGGTAATCCATGGTATTGCTGTAATACCGGCCGCCGGTCACACTGGAGAATTGCCGCAAGGCCTCTTCCCCGGCGATATCGCGCAGATTCAGTCCGGTTCCATCGGCATCTTCAATGGCCGTATCGCCGCGCTCCCGGCTCTCGTTGAAGGAATAAACCTGACAATTGGAAGCCTTGAACGCGTCGAGCATTTCTGTATAGGAGTCTCGAACGGAAGACTCCGAGAGATTATTGTCGTTGGAGGACATGAGGGCCGCCCATTCCTCAGGAGTTCCGACACTGTCCAAGACTTCGATCTTGTTCGCCTGTCGACCATACAGAATAGACCGGGAGATTCCGTTGGAAAAGAACAAAACGTTTTTGCTGCCGGGCAAGTAGCGTAAGGTCTCCGCCAGGTTTTTCAACGCTTGAGCGAATTGCATCGCCTGGACGATATACCCTGATTTCTGACCTTCGTTCAGGAAGGTTTGAAGCCGGCTCTTGGCCATGCGGTCGAGGAACGGATCCGTCAGCGAGTCATTGGCTTTTCCCGGGGCTTTAGCGGCATCCAGATCCACTTGCCGTTGCATGAGGTAAAAATCCAGCAGGTTCTCGGCCCGGCCGGTGATGCTCCGGACCCCATAGTTCTCGATAATCTCGCGGACTTTGTTGATGTCCTTCGTCAGATATTCCTGAAGCGATAGACTCCTCAAAGGCGAGTAGCTGACCAGGGCGATTTCATCCGACGGCTGGGGGACCGTATCGAGAAAATGCACGGCGGCCTTTTTGGCCTTGGCCATCCCGGCCTGGTCGAGGAAAGCAAAATCGAAAATCAGAAAAAACTTTCGGGAAAGATCCCCCGACTCCATGGCCGGCATAGGAGTCAAGTCGCTCGGGTTGTCGTAAACGTGTTTTTCGAAATGATCGATCTTCACGGCCTTGCCGTTGTCCGTGACCTCGAAATCGGCCGCCGTCATGTCGGTGATCGGTTTCCCCTGTCTGTCCGTGACCGAAACCTGGATCAGCTTCGTCGCGACATTGACCTCGACCTTGATCGGTTTCTGGACGATGTCCTGGGTCAAGGGACGAGCCTTCGGCTCGCCACTCGTCCATGGTTCGTATCCACGGACGAGTGAGGCGGAAGTTGACCCCCGGGCAAAGCCCGGGGCCCCGGCCGCCGTCGAGAGAACGCCCGGCCCGCCGAGACAAAGGTAAATCGAAACAAACGCGAGAAAAAATCTTTTCAGGTTCGTCATCTCACCCTCCAACAAATAATATTACCCGTCAAAACCAATTGCAAGTATTATACCAACATCTCTAGGGAGAAAGACAATCGGCGGGTGTCCCCGTTCGAGGACAAGCCCGAACCGTTTGTCCTCTGGGCTCGTATTATCACCTAGCAGTTCACCCCTGGGGGGGATGGAAACCTCCCGGCCCTCTTGCATAATAATCAAGTCTGAGATACGATTCCGGTTGTTCAACTCTTGAACAGGGGTTAAATGATCGGATCGATGATGAAACATCGTGGACTCGGGAGAACATGAAGGATCCAGCAGCGTTATCCGGAGAGGATCGGGCCGTTTATCCGGGGTCGTTCGATCCCATCACCAACGGTCATGTGGACATCATTCTCCGCGGCGCCAAACTTTTTCCCCGGGTCCTCATTGCCGTCCTCGAAAATCCAAAAAAGGCGACCTTATTCGCCTCGACCGAACGGGTAGCCATCATCCGGGAGATCTTCAAAGACCAGCCGCACATCGAAGTCGAAGCTTTTCACGGCCTGTTGGCTGATTTCGCCCGGGTCCACGGTGTCCACGCTGTCATCCGGGGCCTCCGGGCGATCTCGGACTTCGAGTATGAATTCCAAATGGCCTTGATGAACCAGCAGTTGAACCCGGACTTGGAGACGCTGTTCATGATGCCCAGCGCCCGATATACGTTCCTGAGCTCCAGCCTGGTCAAGGAAGTTTTCGCTTTGGGCGGTTCCATCCGGGAACTCGTTCCGGCGATCGTCGAAGAGAAGCTTCGTGAGAAATACGCCGAGGAGTCCAAGTCTTTATCTTCATAAGAGGACAGGAATGACATGTTCGGCCTAACGCGCGAAAAAACCCTCGTCGGCCTGGACATCGGTTCGCATGGGGTCAAAGTCCTCGAGCTCGCCGTGAAGCGGCAGGGGAAACAGGACGTCTTCGAGGTCGCCCACATCGGGTACGAACCTCTCCCCCACGACGCCATCGTCGAGGGATCCATCATCGACTCGGCCGCCGTCGTCGAGACGATCAAGACGGTTTTCGCCAAGGCGAAAATCGTCACGAAGGATGTCGGCCTCTCCATCTCCGGGAATTCGGTCATCATTAAGAAAATCGCCTTGCCGGCCATGGAAACGCAGGAATTGGCCGAATCGATCATCTGGGAAGCCAAGCACAACATTCCCTATCCCTATGAGGAAACCCACGTGGATTATGCGATTCTCAAGCCGCCGTCGGGGGCCGAGGACCGCGGACTCGAAATCCTGCTCGTGGCGGTCAAGAAAGACAAGGTCGCGGCCTATTCCCACGTCATCAGCCAAGCGAAAAAAAACCTGCTGGCCGTCGAGGTCGACGCCTTCGCCCTGTATAACGCCCTCGAGATCAACTATCCCGAGGATTTCGCCGAAAAAACCGTCGCCATGGTCGGGATGGGCGCCAACGTGACGACCATCGTCGTCAGCGAACGCGGCGTGCCCCAACTGTTCCGGGATCTGTCCGTCGGAGGCGCTTACATCACCGAGGCCATTCGCAAAAACTTGAACGTGGGATATCCGGAAGCGGAGGCGATGCTCCGGGGCGTCCCACCCGCCGGAGTCCCCGCCAACGACGCGGAGTCCGTTCTCGGGGTGAACGTCAAAGGACTCCTCGAGGAGATCGAAAAAACGCTCGCCTTTTACGCCGCCGAGGACCGGAGGGAAAATAAAATCGATCGGATCTTTCTCTGCGGAGGACTGGCCAGCCTCAAAAATTTGGCCGCCTCCTTCGAGCAGAAATTCCGCATTCCGACCGTCCTGTTTGACCCCTTCCGCAAGGTCCGCTATAATGAAAAAAAGTTGAATCCGGTGTTCTACCAAGAGATGGCACCGCTGTTCGGAGTGGCCGTGGGATTGGCCACGCGGAAACGGGAGAAATGAACCCATGATCCGCGTCAATCTGCTGAAATCAGAAGCCAAACCCGTCGAGAAGAAAGCCGGCGGCGCCGCGGCCGAACCCAAAGCCGAAAAATCCAAGAAGACCAACTTCGGCAACCTGGTCATTTTCCTGGCGATCGTCGTCGTCGGGGCCCTCGCTTTCCTCCAGAAACAGGCTTTGGACCGGGAGAAAGCCCGGCTGTCTGCGGCCCAGGAGGAACAGCGCATCCTCACGCCCGTCCTGGAGAAACTGGACCTGGTTGAACAGCAGAAACTATTCCTCCAGAAAAAAGTCGACCTGATCGAGGAGTTGAGAAACAAGCAGGCCGTTCCCCTCCACATTCTCGACGCCTTGACGCGCGGCCTGCCCGATTGGGTCTGGTTGACGGAAGCCAACCTCAACGGACGTGCCCTGACCCTGAAAGGCCGGGCCTTGTCCAACCTTCAGGTTTCCGACTATATGAACGCCCTGCAGAGATCCGGCCTTTTCTCCGAAGTGAGTATCATCTCCACCCAGCAGATCAACGTCGGTCCCAACAACGTCCAGGAGTACACGCTCAGCGCTCTTCTCCCCGCGCCCGCGGCGAAAATCCCGGAGGCGAAATGAAGAAGCAACCGTGGACCACGTATGCCCTGCTGGGAGCGATCCTGGCCGGCCTTTTCTATTTTGCCTATTTCAAACCCGGCCAAGCCGAACTCCGGTCTGTGCGGGCTGACCGGATCCAGGTCGAGGACCAGGTCACGCAGTTGAAAGCCAAGAAGCGCCAACTTGACCGCATCGAGGCCGAGTTGACCAAGCTCACCGCCTCGTTGGCCGAACTCGAAATGATCATTCCCCAAAAACGGGAAACGGCCGATATTCTCCGGAACATCCAGCAAATGGCCTTCGATCAGCAGCTCGACCTCATCCGTTTCGCCCAGGACAAGGAGACGACCAAGGAATTTTATACGGAGTGGCCCATTCCGATTCAGGTCAACGGCACGTTCCACAACCTGGCCCAATTCTTCGACCGCATCCTTCATTTTCCGAGGATCTTCAATATCGAGGATTTCGCGATCAAGGCCCTGCCCGACCAATCGGCGGGCTTCACCATCTCCGCCTCGTTCACTCTCAAATCCTACTTCTTCCTGGAACAAGCATTGCTGAAAAAACCCGCGCCGACCAAACCCAAAGCGCCGGTGAAGGAGCGCAATGAGTTTTAATCACCTTCCGCTCCTCAGCGTTCTGGTTATCAGCCTGGCGCTCCCCGCCCGGCCCGCGCCGCAGACCGGGACCAGTGGCCGAAATACCGTCCCTCCCGCGGTCGTCGATAAAAAGCCGGCCCCACCCATTTTTTCCTACAATCCGGAGAACCGCCGGGATCCGTTCAAGGACCTCTTCGGAGGGAAAGAGCTCCGCGAAAAGAAACCCGCGACCGGGCTGGCCGACATGGAGATCGAGGAGGTCGTCCTGATGGGGATCGTGAGGTCCGGAAACCGGTACGAAGCCATCGCCGCCTTTTCGGACGGATTCCCGCTCACCCTCCGGGAAGGACAAAAGCTGGCGGACGGATTCGTTTTCGCCATCGAAGCCGACCGGGTCGTTTTCAGGAAAACGAGCGACAAGGGTTTTCCGCTCTCCCGACCCAAAGACATCATCAAAGAGATCTCGCCCGAGGAGCGCACTCATGACTAAGACCATCATCCGGTTCACGGCTTTCGGCCTCGGACTCGTCCTCGCGCTCTCCGGGCTTTCCCAGACGGGATCCCCCCCCGCGCTGGTCAAAGTGACGATCCTCCCGACGCGGGTCAACACGCGCGTCGTCGTCGACGGCGTGGTCCTTCCGGCCGGCGTCTCGCCCATCTATATGTCGGGACGCGAAGCCGTCCTGGTCGTCGACCTGGGCCGTCTTCCCGCTCCGCCGGCGGCGCCCTTGATCCCGGCGGATGAACCTCCGCTCGTCCGCGACGCCAAGTTTCTCCCGGCCGCAGACGGCCGGACGTCCCTGTCCTTGACCCTCCTCGAGCGCGTCCCCTTCCGAATCTGGACCGAGGGGACGAAAACGCAGATCGAATTGATCAAAATCCAGCGGGGCGGAGGCGATTATCTGATCGCTCCGGAAGTCCAAACGGAACTCGCCCGGACTCCGCGATCTGCTGATCCTTTGTCGATCCTCGAACCGACCGCCCTGGCCGACCGTCTCAACGTCAGCGCCCGGCTGGGCCGCAAGGCGATCGTCAACATCTTCGCCCTGGATAACCCGCTCCGGCTCGTCGTCGACGTTTTTGATTCTTCCTACCAAGGAATCACCTCCACCCTCCCCGTAGCCAAACACGGAGTGGAAAGGATCAAGATCGGACAATTCAAAGCCGGCGATCCTTATGCGATCTGCCGGATCGTCTTCGACCTCCGCGAACCGCGGATCTTTGCCCTGACGAGCGGGGCCGACGGGTTGAATGTGACCTTCGCCGATCCCGCCGTTGCTCCGGCGACGGCAGTCGTTGCGCCGCAGGCGACCGTCGTCGAAAACAAACCCAAGACCGAAGCCAAATTACCCGCGGCGACGACAGTCATAGCTTCGCCGACGACCGCCGTTGCTCCGCAGACAGCAGCCGTGGCTCCGCCGACGACCGTCGTCGAAAACAAACCCAAGACCGAAGCCAAATTACCCGCGGCGACGACGACGGCCGTTTCAGCGCCCGAAGTCAAAGCCCCGGTCAAAATCGAGACTCCGAAGATCGAAGTAAAACCCGTTCCAGGGACCGATCTGGCGGCAAAGAAAGCGGAACCCGTCATTCCCGCAGCGACGACGGCCGCACCGGTGATTCACGCAACTCCGACGCCGTCGAAGCCGATCGTAACCGCGAATAACGGCGGTTCGAACACAGCCAAGACCGACGTCAAAGCAATTGAGAGCAAGCCCCCGACGACAGCCGTAGCTCCGGCGACGGCCGCCGTACCTCCGCCGACGACCGTCGTCGAAAACAAACCCAAGACCGAAGCCAAAGTTCCCGCGGCGACAACGCCGGCCGTTTCAGCGCCCGAAGTCAAAGCCCCGGTCAAGATCGAAGCTCCGAAGATCGAGGCAAAACCCGTTCCAGGGACCGATCCGGCGGCGAAGAAAGCGGAACCCGTCATTCCCGCGGCGACGACGGCAGCTGTACCTCCGCCAATGACCGTCGTCGAAAACAAACCCAAGACCGAATCCAAATTACCCGCGGCGACGGCGGCCGCGCCGGTGATTTCCACATCTCCGACGCCGTCGAAGCCGATCGAGAACAAACCCAAAGCGGAAACGAAACCCGTCGTCGTGACCGATTCGGCCACGGTAACCGTCGATCCCCCGCCTCCGGCGACAATCGCCAAACCGAAAACAGAAGTGAAAACCGAAATTTCCCCGGCCGTTCCTCAACAAAAAGAAGTCCCACAAGCCGAACAGGTCAAACCGAAAATCATCTATGACCCGGCGGAAAAATACAGCGGCGACCTCATCAGCCCCCGGTTCAAAGATGCCGACCTGCGCGACGTGATCCTCTGGCTGGGCGAAAAGGTCGAACTTAACGTCTTGTTCGATAATGAAGTCCGGGGCAAGGTGACTTGCAGTTTCGTCGATGTGCCCTGGGATCAGTTCCTCGACATGATCCTGAAGTCCAATAAGCTCGGCCGGATGCTCGAGGGCAACGTTCTCCGGATCGCCCCGCTCGGCGTCCTCGCCGAGGAGGAAAAAGCCCAACTCACTCTCCGCCAGGCGGTGGAATCTTCGGGGCCGGTTCGGACAAAGATCTTTCCGCTCTCCTACGCCGAGGTCAAGGATGTCTTCGAAATCGTCAAGAGCAAAAAGTCGGAACGGGGCGAAATCGTCAGCGACGCCCGGACGAACTCCCTGATCGTCTCCGACGTCCAAGAAAAAATCGATCTCATCGACCAGATCATCTCCACCCTGGACGCGGCCACGCCCCAAGTCACGATCGAGACACGGATCATCGAGGTGACGTCCACCTTTGTCCGCAACCTGGGGATCCAGTGGGGCGCCCGGGGCGTCGCCGATCCATTCTACGGGAATCAGACCTCGCTCCAATTCCCGAACAAAATTCTCGTCGATGGGGCCATGATCCCCGAAGGGATCGTCACCAAGGGGATCGGCGGTCCGCTAGGCGGGTACGCCGTCAACCTCCCCGCGCCGGCTTTTAGTTCGACGGTCGGCTTCTCGCTGGCCAACGTCCTGGACACGTTCCGGGTGGACATGGCCATTTCGGCCATGGAAACGGAAGGCAGCGGGAAGATCGTTTCCAGCCAGCGGATTACCTCCCAAAACAACAAAGAAGCCAGCATCATGCAAGGCCGCCAAATCCCCGTCCAGACCCAGGCCAACTTCACCGTGACCACCCAATACGTGAACGCCGGGCTGGAGCTGACCGCCACCCCCCAGATCACGGCCGAGGGAACGATCATCATGACCCTGGATATCAAGAACAACGCGGCCGATTTCGCCAACCTGGTCAACGGCATTCCCCCGATCACGACTCAGAGCGCCAAGACGACCGTCATGGTGCCCGACGGCGGGACGACGGTTATCGGCGGCATCTATCGGGTTGAAGACTCGGTCACCCGAGAAAAAGTGCCCCTGCTTCATCAGATCCCCATCCTGGGAGCGCTTTTCAAAAATCTGGCCAAGAACCGAACGAACCGGGAGCTCTTGATCTTCATCACCCCGAGGATCCAGAAATAGGAGGCCGACGATGCGATACGCCCGACTCAACTTTCGACAAACCCGGGTCCTGGCCCTGGCGGCGCTGACCCTCGTCCTGGCCGCCTGCAATCCGCTGGAAAATGACACGCTCTCCATGAGTCAGTTGATCGTCGAGAGCATGATGGGATTGGACCTCGGGGGGAAAGATGCGAACTATGTGATGTCCGACGTTCTCTTCCAGGATCCCGCTACGGGAGCGACCTCGATTATCGCGGATATCGCCAAGGCGACCCTGTCCGCCCGCATGCTCGATCCGAACCCGATCACAGGACCGTCGTCCTATGCCGACATCCAGCTCACCCGCTATACCGTGACCTTCTACCGGGCCGACGGGAAAAATATGCCCGGCGTGGATGTCCCCCATCCCTTCGAAGGCAATCTCACGGCCCTGATCAAGATCGGCATTCCCAGCCAAGTCAGCTTCGTCATCGTCCGGGAAACGGCCAAGCAGGAAGCACCGCTGGTGAACCTCCTCCAGCTCGGGACTCGGGCCGAGGCATTCACGGCGACAGCCCGGGTCGATTTCTACGGGCATGACCTGACCAACAACACCGTCAAGGCGACCGGGTATATTTCCGTCACCTTCGCGAACTTCGCCAACGGGGCGGGAGCGGCGCCATCCGCCGTAAATTCCACTCAACGGAGAGGAGGACGCTCATGACCCGCCACCGTCTCATACTCAGCGCCGGTTTGGTCCTGTTGGCCGTCTGGACCGCAGGTTGCCAGCGGATCGGGACGGACGAAGGATCCCCCCTCGGCCCATCGACTTTCGCCTTGACTTTCCAACTCGATGCCCGGCCTAATCTCGTCCTGGCCGCGGCCAAGCGCCCGGTGTCGATCATCCGGGCGGTGGTCGCCCAAAACGGAAATCCGGTCGTTGGACAGACGGTCTATTTCACCCTGCTCTCCGGACCCGGGGAATTCGGCGACTTCACCCGCCGGACGGCGGTGACCACCAACGCCGACGGCGTCGCCGCGGTCATGTTCATCGGACCGACGAAATTCGAAATCGACGCCGACGCGGAGGCCACGATCGAAGCCCGGCTCGAGACTTCGACCCCGGACGCCATTCTGAAGCAAGTCACCATAAGGATTCTGCTCAGCCAGTAATAGCGTCGAACCGGACGACGGAATAGTTCGAACCCACGTCCTCCAAGCCATTCGACAGGATCTCCGTAATCGCCGCCGTCGAATCCGCCCGCAAACTCAGCTGGACCCGCTTGAGCCCCGGTCCGCCCGCATCCGAAACGAACGAGGGGCCAAGGACCTCGACTTCCGGCCCGGATGCCTTCCAAGCCGCGGCGAGCGCCCGGGCTTTTCGGCCCAGGATGCGGGAATCATGTCCGCGGAGGACGATCTCAGCCAGGGCGACGAACGGCGGCTGGCGAAGAAGCCTGCGAATCTCGATCTCCTCGGCATAGAAGGCCTCGAAATCCAAACGGACGGCCGTCCGGATGCTGTAATGGTCCGGGAAGCCCGTCTGGACGACGGCCCCTGGACGCGTCCGGCTCGAAGGGGCGAAACGAAGCATGCGGACCAACGTCTGGAACGTCCGCTGGGAAGCGGTCAAATCGGGCCTCGCCAAGCCGGCTTCGGGATTGAGAATCCCGATGAAATCCGCGGGCGGGAGATCCGCCCGGCGGACCAGGAGTTGAGTCCCGATGAGAATGTCGACCCGGCCGCGCTCATAAGCTTGGACGATTTTCGCCCGGGCAGCCGGCGTACCGGCCCGATCTCGATCGAAGACAGAGATCCGGGCCTTGGGAAAGAGACGCCGGAGTTCCTCTTCGACCGACTCCACGCCGCCACCCCGGGGCTCGAGAACCCGATGCCCGCAGGCCGGACAAACGTCCGGCCGCTTTTCCCCCGCCCCGCAGACGTGGCAGACCAGCCGATCCTCACGCTTATGGAAGGATAAGGCGGTCCCGCACCGGCCGCACCGAGGGATGAAACCGCACCGTGGACAGAAGAGAAGAGAGGCATATCCGCGCCGGTTGAGAAAAACGACCGATCGACCTCCCTCGGCCAGACAGGTCGCCAATCCGTCGCGGAGAGGCCGGACGAGGGGGTCCCGGGCCTCCGCGTCGTCGACGAGGAGAACGTTCGGCGGCGGATCTTCCCCGCTGAGGACACGCAAAGATCCGGCCGCACGGGCGTTGGCAAATGCTTCTACAGTCGGGGCCCCGGCCAGGAAGAGAACGACGGATTTTTCCTCCCGGGCCCGCAAGACCGCCCCGCGTCGCACGTCAAAGGCCGGCGATTCCGTCTGAACATGGGATTCGTCGGATTCATCGTCAACGACAATCAGGCCCGGCGCCGGCCAGGGCTTGAACAGGGCCGTCCGGGAACCGAGGATGATCCGCGCCTCTCCCCGACTAATTTTCGCATATTCCTCGGCTTGAGCCCGCGGCGTGAGCCGCCCATGCATCAGTCCGGGGACGGTCCCCAGGCGCGCTTCGAGAAGGGCCCTCAATTCCTCGACCCGGGCAATTTCGGGAAGCAGGATGAGGACGATCCGATTCCGGGCCAGGACCGCTCGGGCTGCCTCGACGATCAAGGCCCGGCGCGCGCTGTTTCCACCCCAGCCGAAAAATTCGGCCTTGCGTCCCGCCTCGATCTCCCGGCCGATTTCGGCCGCCGTCTCGATCACGGCCGGAGTCGCGGCCAAGTCGAGCTCCATTTGTCCGGAGGCCGGCGGGCCGGCGGGAATCGGTCGACGTTTCCGCAGCGGCCCCGGCTCGGGAGGAAGGGCCGCGGCCAGCAGTGCGCCCCAACTCGCGGCCTGGTAGGCGCTTAAGGCCCGGGTCAATTCGAGGATGGCGCGAGGAATCACGGGAGTCTCGTCGAGAATGGCAACGATATTCTTGAACGGCGCTCCGGCGGTCGGAGCGTTCGCCTGAACACCGACCACGACACCGGTGAGAATCTGACGGCCGAGAGGGGCGGTCACCCGCAGGCCCGGCCGGAGCGCGACATCCGGCAGCGGCGAAACGGCGTAGGTGTAGGTGCGGAGAAGAGGCCGCGGAAACGCGACGTCGACGAACAGGGTCAGTCTCCGGCCAAAAAAGCCATCACCTTCCGCATGTCGTCCCAAACCATTTTCCGGATTTCTTTATTGCCCTCGTTCCGGATCAGATAGGAGGGATGGAAGGTGGGCATGATCGGCAGCCCGCGCCATTCCTGAAAAAGGCCTCGGATCGAGGACATGGCTTTGACGTTCGGAAGGAAAAAATCGGCCGCCGTCTTGCCCAGGGTCACGATGACCCGGGGCTTCAGGACGGCGATCTGTTCAAAAAGAAACGGCGCGCAAGCTTCCGCTTCATCCCGGTGGGGCACGCGGTTTTCCGGCGGCCGGCATTTCACGATATTGGCGATGAAGACCTCGGACCGGTCATGGCCCATGGCCGCGATGATCTTGGTCAGAAGCTGGCCGGCGCGGCCGACGAACGGCCGTCCCTGGACATCCTCCTCATGTCCCGGCCCTTCGCCGACGAACAGGAGCGGAGAGAGGGGATTCCCTTCTCCGGGAACGGCCTGGGTTCGCCCGGCGGCCAGTCCGCACTTTTTACAGGCTCGGATTTCGGCGGCGATTTCCTCGAGACCCCGGCCGGCCGGCGTCTTGGTCGGAGCGTTCCCGGCGATGACGGGGGGACTGGATTTGACCGGGGTCGCGGGCCGTCCGTCTGACCGAGGCTTTGCCGGTCCGGCTTTGAAGACAAAATCGGCCCCGATCTCATCGAAGAATCGGAGCCGCTCCTTCAGAGCGGCGAGCGCTTCACTTTTTTTGGCCACGAAGATCCTCGATGACGTCCCAGATCACGGCCGCAAGGGCCCTCTTGCTCAGCACGTCCGTTTCTTTGATCCGGCCCCGACGGTCGATCAAGACGGCTTGATTGGCGTCCGCGTCGAATCCGAGGCCCGCGCGGGAAATGTCGTTGGCTACGATGAGATCGAGATTTTTCTCCCGGATCTTCGTCTGGGCATGGGCGCGGAGATTGTCCGTTTCGGCCGCGAATCCGACGAGAATGCGGCCGGGAAGCTTTTTCGTCCCCAAGCCGCGAAGAATATCGGGTGTCCGGACGACGGACAGGGTCGCCGCCAATCCGCCTTTTTTAATCTTCCGGGCGGCCGGGGCGGCGAACGTGAAATCGGCCACGGCCGCGGCCATCACCGTGATATCGGCTTGGGCATAGTGGAGCTCGACCGCCATTTTCATCTCCGCCGCGGTCGTGACCCGGACGACCTCAACCCCGGCCGGAACCGGGATCGAAACGGGCCCGGTCACGAGAACGACCCGGGCGCCCCGGCGGAGCGCCTCCCGCGCCGTTTCGAAGCCCATCTTTCCCGAGGACCGGTTGGAAAGATACCGGATGGGGTCCATCGATTCCCGGGTCGGTCCGGCCGTCACAAGGACGGTCACCCCGGCCAGGCTGTTCCCGTGACGAAGAAGCTCCAAACCCCGGGCGACGATCACGCTCGGATCGGCCAGGCGACCCGTGCCTTCGTCGCCACAAGCCAGATATCCGCCGGTCGGGTCGACGAACTCGACGCCGCGCTCCCGGAGGCGGAGGACATTTTCCTGCGTCTGGGGATGAAACCACATGGCTTCGTTCATCGCCGGAGCGATTAAAATCGGCGTCCGGACAGCCAAATAAAAAGTGGAAAGAAAATCGTCGGCCAGTCCCTGGGCAAATTTAGCCAGGATATTGGCCGTGGCCGGAGCGACGACCAACACACCGATCTCCTTGGCCAGGGCGACGTGGGCCACGGACCAGGGTTGATCCTCGTCGAAAAGTTCGACGATCGTCCGGTGCCGGGAAAGGGCGCTAAACAACGTCGGCGGGATCAGGGCCGCGGCATTCCTGGTCTCGATGACCTGGACCTCATGACCGGCCTTCTGGAAGCCGCGCAGGACTTCGCAGGCCTTGTAAAGGCTGATGGAGGACGCGACACCGAGGGCGATTTTGGCCATGGCGTTCACCTCGTCGAAGATGTGAAGGACTTCATAATCGTCTGGATTTCGCGACGGCGGACGTTGGCCCGGCAGCGGTTGCTGAGAACGATGGCCTCGAGTTCAAGCACGGCTCGATCGAGGCGGTCGTTGACGATGATATAATCGAACGAGTTCGCCTCGCGAATCTCGCGTTTGGCGTTGATCAAGCGGCGCCGGATGGCCGCGGGATCGTCTTCTCCTCGATCTTGGAGCCGACGGCGCAATTCGGCCGCCCCGGGAGGGAGGATGAAGACAAACACCGCGTCCGAGTGTCGTTCCCGGAGCGATCGGGCGCCTTGAACGTCGAGATCGAGGATCAGGTCGCCGGATCGGGTCTTCGACGCCACCTCTTTTTTCGAGGTGCCGTAATAATGCCCATGGACTTCGGCCCACTCCAAAAATTGGTTCCGGGCGGCCATCCGGCGGAATTCCGTCGTCGGAATGAAATAATAATCGCGGCCCTCGACTTCCGAGGGCCGGCGCGGCCGCGTGGTATGGGAGACCGAGAACCGGACGTTTCGCAGATCCTTCAGCACATGACGGAGGATCGTCGATTTCCCGCATCCCGATGGACCCGTCAGGACGATGAGCATGGCCAACTCCTCACTCGATATTCTGGACCTGCTGGCGGATGCTTTCCACCTCGCCCTTGATCAGCAGCCCCTCGCGGGTCACGCCGAGGTCCTGGGACTTGGAATTCAAAGTGTTTGCTTCCCGGGTGAATTCCTGAGCCAGAAAATCCAGCATTTTACCCGCCGGTTCGCCCCCCCGGGCGGCGACGAGAGCCCGGGCGGCATCGAGATGATGCTGGAGGCGGGCGATCTCCTCGGCGATATCGTAGCGCTGGGTCAGGTAAGCCACTTCCTCGGCCATCCTCTCCTTGGAGTTCGGATTTTGACTGTTGGCTTCTTGAAGCTTCGCCCGGAGTTTTTTCTGAAGCGTCCGGGGATGTTTTTTGATCAGCGCTTCGACCCGGGCCACCGACGCCCGGATGGTTTGAAGATGGGTTTTGAGGGCGGCCGCGATCTTCCGCCCCTCGGACCGCCGGGAACGGATGACTTCGTCCAGCGTAAGTTCGAATCCGCGGACAATCGCCTCCGTTTCGGCCGGAGAGAACTCTCTCCGCCGGAGCTCCACGACTTGGGGGATCCGGAAGATGTTGTCCAGGCCGAACGTGACCTCTTTTCCCGACCGGGCCGCGACGCGGTCGAAGGTCGACAGGATTTTTTCCAGAAGCCCCTCGTTGATGGAGACGTCCCAACTGGAAGGATCGGGGAAGACGAGGTCGACCGCCGCCTCGATCCGGCCGCGATGGAGACGTTCCTGGCAGAGGACCCGCAGCCGGTTCTCGACCTCGCCCAAGGACGCGCCCTTGTAGGACCAATCGAAAAAGCGGTGATTCAGGCTTTTCAGGCTGATTTTAATACGCAGGGTTTTCGTCGAAAACGACTTTTCGGCGAAACCGGTCATGCTGTGGATCATCGGCCGTTCTCCTCGTTTTCCGGGAACTGGAGGTCATGTAATTTTCGGTAGATCCCTCGCGGCCGGCGGATCAGAGTCTCGTGGGATCCGGACTCGACGATGCGGCCCTCGTCGACGACGAGAATCGTATCGGCGCTGCGGATCGTGGAGAGCCGGTGAGCGATGACGAACGTCGTCCGATTCTTCAGGATCCGGGTCAGCGCCTGTTGGATCAGCCGCTCGGACTCGGAATCGAGGGACGAGGTGGCTTCGTCCAGGATGAGAATCGGGGGATCCTTGAGCAGCGCCCGGGCCAGGGCCAGACGCTGACGTTGGCCGACGGACAGGCTCCCGCCCCGCTCGCCGATCGAAGTCTCGTATCCTTGAGGCAGCTCCATGATGAAGTCGTGACATTCGGCCGCCTGGGACGATTCGATGACCCGCTCGAGGGGCACGTCGTCCAGGCCGTAGGCGATATTCGCCCGGACCGTGTCGTTGAACAGGACGATCTCCTGGGTCACGAGTCCGATCTGGGATCGCAGGGAGGCCAAAGTCACCTCTCGAATGTCGATCCCGTCGATGGAAATCCGCCCGGTCGTGGCTTCATAAAAGCGGCCGAGCAGGTTGATGATCGTCGTCTTTCCCGCGCCGCTCAAACCGACCAGGGCGATGGTTTCGCGGGGGCGGGCCTCGAAACTCACATCGAACAGGACCGGACGGTCCGTGAGATAGGAAAAGCCGACATGTTCGAACCGAACCTGGCCCTGGATCGCCGGCAAGGGATAAGCCCCGGGCCGGTCCTGGATCTCGGGCGGGGTGTCCAGAACCTCCCGAACGCGGTCGTGGCAGGCCACGGCCTGTTGGACGACGTTATTGGCCCGGCTCAGCCTCTTGATCGGGGTGAACATGTAGAAAATCGTCATGGCAAACGACCCGAAATCGCCCGGACTGATCTGATGATTGGCGATCCGATCCATGCCGACGATCAGGATGAGGGCGGCCACGATCCCGCCGATGAACTCCATGAACGGCGAGGACAGGGAGGAGACCCAGGCCAACCGGAGATTGATCCGATAATATTTCCAGGACGATTTCAGGAATTTCCGGAGTTCGAAGCCTTCCATGGTGAAGGCCTTCACGACCCGGTTCCCGGTGATCGTTTCATGAATCAAGTTGTAGATCTCGGCCATCCGGAGCTGGCTTTTCCGTCCCTGCTTCTTGAGCTGGCGGCTGAAGGCGGCCATCGGGATGACGGCCAGAGGGGTCACCACAAAGGCCCACAGGGCCAGTTTCCAGTCGTTGATGAACATCGCCAGAAGAAGCCCGGCCAGGACAAAGCTTTCCTCAACGAGGTCGCTCATGGCCGTCCCGACCGCCTGTTGGATGCGGTCGACGTCGTTCGTCAGGCGGGACATGAGGTCGCCCGTCGTGGCCCGGTCGAAGTAGCCGGACGACTGGCCGAGGATATGGGCATAGAGATCGTCCCGCATCCGCTTGACGATTTTGTTCCCAACGGCCTTCATGAAGAACGAGGAGAGGAACGTGAATATCCCTTTGCCGAAGATGACCGCGACCAGGACGAAAGGCAGGGCCTTCTTGATGTCCTCGGGAGCGATCCGGAGAACGTTCCAGAGGACGTCCAATATCCGGGCTTTGGACGCGGCGGCCTGCCCGGCCGCGGCCGGAGCCGCTCCGAACATTTCGTCGATGACGGGCTGAACCAGGTTGACGAAAATCGTGGTAAACAGGGCGACTCCGAGAGTCGACAAGAGGGCCAAGGTCACCCACTTCTTCTCCCGGAGGGTGAGCTTGAGGAGTGCGAACATCGCGGCCCGGCCTAGCGGGGCTCGGCCTCCAGAATTTTTCGGGCGATCTCGAAAGCGTTCAAGGCCGCTCCGCGCGTCAAGTTGTCGGCCACGAGCCAAACCCAGAAGGCCTTGGGATTATCCGGCTCCCGCTTGATCTGGCCGACGTATATTTCGTCCTTTCCGGAGACTTTCAGAGGAGTGGCTTCGCAGGACGTCCGGAAGGGGGTCATTTTGAACGGGGCGGACTTGAGGAGCGATTCGATTTCGGAGATTTTCGCCTCGTCCTTGAGCTCGAAATAGGTCATCACCGAATACGTGTGAAAAACCGGAGCTTGAATGATGGAGAGCACGAGGGGAAGCTCGGGCTTGGCCAGAACCCTCCGGATCTCGGTCACCAGCCGCCGCTCCACCGGGCTGAATCCGTCGGCGTCGGGAACATCGGTATGGGACAGGATGTTGAAGGCAATCTGTTCTTTGAAGACCTTCGTCTTCGGGATATTGCTGTTCAGCAGGGCGACACTCTGGCTGGCCAGTTCTTGGATGCCCGCGTCGTCGAACGCCGAAACCGGACGGAGGATGAAGGCCACCGCCCGCTTCAGACCGAAGCGGGGGATGATCCGGTGGAAGAGTCCGGCCAGCATGATCGTGACCGCGTTGGGATTGGCGACGAGCGCCGGGATCGAGGTCTTCAGGGCGTCGTCATTGACGCCGGAAACGAGCAGCGGGATGTCCTCCCGGACATTGAAGGTTTCGCTCAAGTCGATGGCTTTGAACCGGCCGGCCTCGGCCAGTCGGCCGATATCGGCGGCGGTCTCCCCGTCCACGGCGAGAAATACGAGGTCCTTCCCTTCGAGGGACTCCATGTTCAGGCTATGCACGACCATCGGCTCTTTTTTGAATTGGGTCAGTTTGCTGTAGTCTTCCTGCACGTCGGGGTCAAAAAGCTCGATTTCAAAGGTGGGAAACTTTTTCTGAGCGAGGATATTCTTGATTTCCTGTCCGCGAAGGGAATCCGTGCCGACCAGGGCCAATTGGTATTTCGTCTTTTTTTTGGGCATGGCAGGAGTAGGGCGCAAGAATACCATAATCCCCCCCTCGTTTCAATTTGACCGGGAGGAAGTAAACGTCTCAAGAAGTCGGTCCGCCAGGCGGGACCAGGTGAAATCGGCGATGCGCTCAGACCCGGCCTCGGCCAGGCGGAGGCGGAGGGCGGGGTCCAGGATCAGGCGTTCGATCCGGCGGCGGATCGGCCGGGCGAAAGGAAACGGCGAGACGAGCGCTGTCCGGCCGTCCTCGGCGAAATCGCGGCTTCCGCTCGACGTGCAAACGACCGGCAACCGGCAGGCCATCGCCTCAGCGGCCGTATTCGACCAGCCCGCTCGCCATTCGGCAGTTACGAAAAGGTCGGCTTGCCCGAAGAGCCAAGCCATTCGATCCTGGGGCAGGTTGAGGTGAAAATCATGGGGGACAGGGGTGTTGATCATCGGGCGCGGATCGCGGCGGTCTTCCCCGACCAGGGTATCGAAGAAAATCAGCTTCAGGTTCGGATGGCGCCGATAGAGGCCTTCCACCGCCCGGATGACGCAAGGAACGCCCTTCCGGCGTTTATAGATCCGGCCGTAGCAGAGAATGTTGAAGGTCTCCCGCGGCGCGGGCGTCTCCAAGGGATGAAAGATCGCCGGATTGACGCCGCCGGGAGCGCGGGTCACGTTCGCTCCGTATTTCCGTTCCAGCCGACGGCAAATCCCCTCGGAATTGCCGAGAAAAAGATACGGCCGGCGGACAATCTCCCTCTCCATCTTGTGGCCTTCCAGAACGAAATAGAAGTATTTCGAGGCGGCCCGAATCCGGTCGAAAAACGGAAGAATGGAATACTCGCCGCAGAGGGCGGTGTCGAACGTGTCGGCTTCGATCTCGGAAAACGGCCGCGTTTCGCCCCGGAATTCGAGCCAATCGGGGCGCCCGCCGAGGGGATGGAAGAGGACGAAGCCATGGCCCCGGCGGACGAACTCATTGCCGAGTTCGAGGTAGCGGCGGACGCCGCCGAAGACCTCGACGTGGGGCAGGAGCGCGGCGATTTTCATGGACGAACGGCCGCCGGTATTCTATCAGATAGGAAGACGATTCTGAAGCCGGAAACCCGCCAAGGGTCGGGAACATTGCCGGATCGCCGAGTTCGATTGACAACTCGGCCTCAAAAAAATATACTACCTCCCGTTTCCGGCCGCGTTCGTTCATCCATGGCTAGGTAGCTCAGCTGGTAGAGCGAAGGACTGAAAATCCTTGCGTCGGGGGTTCAATTCCCTCCCTAGCCATTCCCTTTTATCCCCCTTCGCCTAAATTGGAGCTATACCGAATTTTGAGTGTTGATTTCAGTCTTCGGCAGCGGACTTGCGCCCAGGGAGTTCCGCGAAGAGGATTAAAACCGGTGGCTGACGGACAAATGCGGGACAAGGATCGTCATCGTATAGGTCCCCAGCATCGGCGTCGTGGGCGGGGGGACGGTTTGGATCTGGACGAAATCGATGATCCGTTTTTTACCGAAGAGCATTTCGAGGCCGAAATCGATTTGGATGCCGCCGACCGTCCGCCCGAAGCCGAGGGTCAGCCCGTTATAATCAAAACTCGGAATGAGGATATTGATCGTCCGGTCGGGCGCGGGCGAGGGATCGTTGTAGTATCCCGCCCGGACGGTCCAATCGGGATTGAGGCGGTATTCGGCGCCGACTCTGACTTGGACGCGGCTTTCCCAGGATAGATCCATCCGATTCTTTCCGTTCATGGCCATCATCGTCGCCCAAAAGGAGTCCGTGTAAGTGGAATCGAGGACACCAACGGACTTCCAATCGGTGTATTGGACGTCGGCCGTAACCGTCAGTCCGTCGAGGGGTTGGACGGCCGCGCCGAAGGCCAACCAGGACGGCCAAGTGACCGGCCGTTCCATATCGGATGTGCCGGAATATCCCAGATAGGAAAGAGTCGAAATCATGGCCTGCCCGGAGAATTTGACGGTGGAGGCGGTTCGATATGTGAATCCGAAGCTGAGCCGATCACTCGGTTTATAAAGGGCTCCAATCGAAGCGCCCAGGCCCCATCCGGAAAGGCTCTCCTCGTACAGTCCAAGGTCGACGACCGATCCCGGGGCTTGCGACACCTGGCCGGCGTAGGTGTTCATATTGAAGAATCCATAATGGATGTTGAGTTGGACACCGACCGATAAGGAATCATTGATTCGATAAGCGAGCGTGGGGGCAAAGGTGAAAAGCCCCACCCGGGTCGACCAATCGATATCCGTCCGGCCGCCGGAATAATAGGCTAAGTCCGAGGAATTCCAAGCCGAGCCGAGTCCCGCCGAAGAATAAATTCCGATCCCGGCGACCAGGCTGTCGTCAATCGGCTGGATATATCCTCCCAACCCTCCCAGATAATGCTTGGTCGGGGATTCGGCGTTCACCAGATCGACTGAACCGGCGGACCGCCGGTAGGTCGCGGACGGAACGACGTCGAGGATGTTGAACGATAGAATCCGGCTTTTCTGAAATCCGAGACCGGCCGGGTTCCAAAAAAGGGCGCTGAAATCATCGGCCAAGCCGACAAACGCTCCGCCCATCGAGATGGCCCGCGATCCGAGACCGTTCAAATTCAACCCGTTGCCGAAAGCAAAGGATCCGCCGATGATCGCGGCGAATACAAAAATTATTCCGATTGTTTTTTTCATGGACCGACCTCCTGATCGATCTGAGTCTCTTTGATAACAGGATTCGAAATCGAAGTCAACGCCGGTCGGCTCATTAACGAAAAGTGTGGTAGAACTGGCTATGTCAAAGACCACATTTCTTAGGTATGACCTTAGAAAATGGGGAGATAACGGCAGCCTCTTGGCCGCCCCGTTTTCAGGGGCCTCGCTCCTCCTATCCGGTTCTTCACGGCCTTTCTCATGGGTCCGGCTCAGCGCGCCGGCTTCCCTCGCCGGACGGTTCGAAAGACCTAAACCGGACATGTCCGCTCCGGCCGCTATCTCCCCATTTTCTCTCCGTTCCCTTCGAGATGAATCCGAAAACAAACACACTATTCGTTATAGAGCCTGTCGGTCCAGACCGTCTTCACTTTTCCGTAAAGATGAATCCCCCCTTGCCATCAACATCGATCCCGACAGTGCTCCCTTCTTTGACTTCGCCGCTCAGGATCTTCATCGCCAACAGGTTCTGAACCTCCCTCTGGAGAACGCGCTTGAGCGGCCGGGCGCCGTAGACAGGATCGTACCCCTTTTCGGCGAGGAGCGCCTTGGCTTTGGCCGTCGCTTCGACGTCGATTTTACGGTCGGCCAGACGCTTGCCGAGGAGGTCCAATTGCAGGTCGACGATTCCGAGAATGACTTCCTTCGACAACGGCTTGAAGACCACGACTTCGTCGATCCGGTTCAGAAATTCGGGCCGGAAATGACCTTCGAGAACAGCCTTCACTTCGGCCTCTGCAGCCGGCCAATCCCGGCCGCGATCCTTGAGGATGGCGCTCCCCAGGTTGGAAGTCATGATAATGATCGTATTCTTGAAATCGATCGTCCGGCCATGTCCGTCGGTCAACCGGCCGTCGTCCAGGATCTGAAGAAGGGCGTTGAAGACGTCGGGATGGGCCTTCTCGATTTCATCGAGGAGAACCAGGGCGTATGGCCGTCGTTTGACAGCCTCGGTCAGCTGGCCGCCCTCTTCATAGCCCACGTAGCCGGGCGGCGCTCCGATCAGGCGAGACACGGCGTGTTTCTCCATATATTCGGACATATCCAGCCGGATCATCGCTTTTTCGGTATCGAACAGGAATTCGGCCAGCGCCCGGGCCAATTCGGTTTTCCCGACGCCGGTCGGGCCGAGAAAAATGAAGGATCCCAACGGCCTGGCGGCGTCCTGAATTCCGGCCCGGGCCCGGCGGATCGTGTCGGCCACGGCCCGAAGGGCCTCATCCTGGCCGACGACCCGGCGCCGCAGGGATTCTTCAATCCGGATCAATCGGACCAGATCGCCCTCGAGCATTTTGGAAACGGGGATGCCGGTCCATTTCGAGACGATCTCGGCCACATCCTCTTCGTCGACTTCCTCCTTGAGCATCTTCCGGGTTTTCTGGACCGAGGCCAGATCGAGAGTCAACCGATCGAGTTGGCGGCCCGCTTCGATCCTCTTTCCATAGCGGATTTCGGCGACTCGCTCGAGGTCCGCCCGCCGTTCGGCCGCCTGCTCCTCGCTCCGGAGCCGATCCTGCTCGGCCTTGAGGGCCTTGATGCCGTCGATCAATTCCTTTTCTCTCTGCCATTGGGTCTTCAGGACGGATCCCCGTTCTTTCAAGTCGGCCAGTTCCGCCCCCAGTTTCCCCAACTTGTCCCGGGAGGCGGCGTCGCCCTCCTTTTTTAAGGCCTGGCGCTCGACTTCGATCTGGCGGACGCGCCGCTCCAACTCGTCGATTTCCTCCGGGAGAGAATCGACGGCGATCCGGAGCCGGGCAGCGGCCTCGTCGATCAGATCGATCGCCTTATCCGGGAGAAAGCGGTTCGTGATGTAGCGGTTGGAGAGAACCGCGGCCGCCGTCAGGGCCGAATCCTTGATCTGGACGCCGTGATGGACTTCGTATTTCTCCTTCAAGCCTCGAAGGATCGAGATCGTGTCTTCGACCGACGGCTCCCCGATCAGAACGGGCTGGAAGCGGCGTTCAAGGGCGGCGTCCTTCTCGATGTGCTTCCGGTACTCGGCCAGCGTCGTCGCCCCGACACAATGCAACTCGCCCCGGGCCAGAGCGGGCTTGAGCAGATTGGAGGCGTCCATCGCCCCCTCGGCCGCACCCGCTCCGACGATGGTGTGGAGTTCGTCAATGAAAAGGATGATGTCGCCGTCGGACTCCTTGATTTCCTTGAGCAGGGCTTTGAGCCGGTCCTCGAACTCGCCCCGGAATTTCGTTCCGGCGAGGAGGGCGCCGATGTCCAAGGCCGCGAGGCGCTTGTTCTTCAACGTCGTCGGGACGTCTCCGTCGGCGATCCGTTGGGCCAAGCCCTCGGCCACGGCTGTTTTTCCGACGCCTGCTTCGCCGATGAGGACGGGATTGTTTTTTGTCCGGCGGGACAGGACTTGAATGACCCGCCGGATCTCTTCCTCCCGCCCGATGACCGGATCCAATTTGCCCTGGCGGGCCGCCGCGGTGAAGTCGCGGGTATATTTGGCCAGGACTTGGTACTTGCTCTCCGGTTCCTGATCGGTGATCCGCTGGGTCCCGCGAACGGCGGCTAAGGCCTGGAGGACGACTTCTTCAGCAATTCCCGCTTCGGCCAGCAACCGTCCCGCCTCGGTCGTTCGGTCCTTGATCATGGCTAGAAACAGGTGTTCGGTCGAGACGTATTCATCCTTAAGGGTTGCGGCCTCTTTTTCGGCCTGGACGATGATTTGGAGCAAACCCCGGGAAAAAACGGTCTCCCCGCCCTGGACGCGCGCCCGGCGGGCCAAGGCCCGATCGAGGTCCTCCCGCAGTCTGGCTTCGGGAACGCCCAGCTTGGCCAACACCGCCCGGACGATATTGTCTTCCTGGCCCAGAAATCCGGCCAGAAGATGTTCGGGCGTCACTTCGGAATGTCCGAGATCCCGCGCCCTGGCCTCCGCAGCCTGGAACGCTTCCTGCGACATGACCGTGAATTTATCCCAACGCATGGAAAATCTCCCTTTCGACGGGGTCTGTCTCCGTCGAAATGAATAGATAATTCCCGGATTTTCATTTGTCAAGTCAAGCTTGAATTTGACCCCTTCAGCGAGGGCGCTTCGAACCTCCGTCGGCCTCTTGACAAAGCTTTAAAAATGGCTATGTTTTGTCCTGGACGAACTTTTCGGGAGCGGATTATGGAAGAAGTCGAACTCTCAAGTTGGATTACGCTCGACGCGATTAAAAAGAAGGCGGAAATCCACGAAACCGTCGGCAACCTGCAGACCGGCCATTCGATGTCCGTGTTTTGTCAGATCGAGGATGATTTTCTGGAACTCGTCTACAGCGATACGACCTCCAATACCCTCCGCCGGTTCGAGGACAAAGACGAGTTCGAGATCGGCATCCAGCAGCGCAAGGAAGAGGACGGCGAAGCCCCGTTCGACGACGATAAGGAATTCGACGATAAGAATTCCGATGACGACGATGACGACGACGATGAGGATTATGACGTCGAAGACGAAGCCGAGGACGAAGAAGACACCTAGCGCCTCAAACGCGTTTTCTCGACCAACCGATCGAGGAGATTCAAGGCCTCGAGCGGGGTGAGCCGGGAGGGGTCGCACCCAGCGAGAGTCTCCCGAATTTCCCGATAGGCGGCGAGTTCCCGGTCGCTCGAAAAAAGAAGGCCTTGGTCTGGATCGGAGACGCTCGGAGCGGAGACCGCGATCCGCGGCCGGCCGGCTTCGTCGAGTTCTCCCTTTTCCAGGTTGAACAGGATTTCCCGGGCGCGGCTCACGACCGGGCCGGGAATCCCGGCCAGTTTGGCCACATGAATCCCGTAGCTCTGGTCGGAAGGGCCGGCGACGATCTTCCGGAGGAAGACGATCTCATCTTTCCATTCCTTGACCGTGACATGGGCGTTCTTGATCCGCGGATGGGTCAAGGCGAGTTCGGTCAACTCGTGGTAATGGGTGGCGAAGAGGGTTTTGGCCCGGACCTCTTCCCTCTCGTGGAGGTACTCGGCCACGGCCCAGGCGATGCTCAAACCGTCGAAGGTGCTCGTCCCCCGGCCGATCTCGTCCAAGACAATCAGACTGCGGGGCGTGGCGTTATGGAGGATGGCCGCCGTCTCGATCATCTCGACCATGAACGTGGATTGACCGACGTTCAGGAAGTCCGTCGCCCCGATCCGGGTGAAAATGCGGTCGACGGCGCCGATGGACGCCGCCCGGGCCGGGACGAAGGACCCCATCTGGGCCAGGATGACGATCAGAGCCGTCTGCCGAAGATAGGTCGATTTTCCGCCCATGTTCGGGCCGGTAATGATGAGAATCTGGTCCTCGCTTCGATCGAGCCGGGTATCGTTGGGGATAAACGGTTCGACGATCGTCGTCTCGACGACGGGATGACGTCCTTCGCGGATCTCGATCATGTCCCCGTCGTTCACCTCGGGCCGGACGTAATCCCGACGGGCGGCCAGTTCGGCCAATCCGGCCAGGACATCGAGCCGGGCGACGGCCGAGGCGATTCGGAGGAGCCGGGGCGTCTCTTTCGCCACCGCCTCTCGAATCTCCCCGAACAGTTTGTATTCGAGTTCGCCGATCCGTTCCTCGGCGTGAAAAATCTTATCCTCATACTCCTTGAGTTCGGGCGTCAGGAACCGCTCCCCGCCGACGAGAGTTTGCTTTCGGATGTAATCGGCGGGGACATGATCCAGGTTGGACTTGGTGACTTCGATGAAATAGCCGAAATTCTTGTTGAAGCGGACCTTCAACGAGGAGATTCCGGTCCGATCCCGCTCCCGCCTCTCGATCATGGCGACGAACGATTTCCCGGAGCGGCTGATCGCCCGCAGTTCATCGAGTTCGGCGTTGAATCCATCTTTCAGCAGCCCGCCCTCGGTCAGCAGGAACGCCGGCTCGTCGAGGATGGCCCGCTCCAAAAGGGCGGCGACATCGGCGGCGTCGTCCCAGCCCGACCGGATCTCGACAAGAGCCGGGGCTGTCAGCGCATCGAGACGGCCGCGGAGGCCGGGCAGAGGAAGGAGCGACCGTTTGAGGGCGACGAGATCCCGCGGGTGGGCCGCGGCCAGGGCAATTTTTCCGGTCAGACGCTCAAGGTCGAGGATGCCCCGGAGAGTTTCGCGGATCTCCGTCCGGATGATCGTCCCGTTCAAAAGTTCGCCCACGGCGTCGAGGCGGCGGCCGATTTCGACGGGATCGAGCAGCGGCGCGAGCAGCCGGCTCCGCAGGAGCCGCCCGCCCATGGGCGTTTGGGTGAAATCGATGACGTGAAGGAGCGAGTCCTCCACCCGAGTGTCCCGGAGATTTTT
>Ga0315287_10000990_pt1 | contig 25562 bp, 27 predicted proteins | sample YL17G11_0_MG_FD_205037 | JGI IMG/M metagenome (GOLD analysis project Ga0315287, IMG submission 205037) | Sediment microbial communities from Yellowstone Lake, YNP, Wyoming, USA - YL17G11_0 | ecosystem: Environmental > Aquatic > Freshwater > Lake > Sediment | place: USA: Wyoming | collected... | reverse complement strand
GAAGAGCTCGCCGTCTGCGACCAGGTGGTCAACCAGTTCGGCGCTGCGCCGGAAACCGCTCTCCGTGAACAGGTTGCCATGGCGCTGGTAAACAAGGCCATAACACTTGGCCAGCAGGGCAAGCCTGACGAGGAGCTCGCCGTCTACGACCAGGTGGTCAAGCAGTTCGGCGCTGCGCCGGAACCCGCTCTCCGCGAGCGGGTTGCGAAAGCGCTGGTCTACAAGGCCATAACACTTGGCAAGCAGGGCAAGCCTGACGAGGAGCTCGCCGTCTACGACCAGGTGGTCAAGCAGTTCGGCGCTGCGCCGGAAACCGCTCTCCGCGAACAGGTTGCGAAGGCGCTGGTCTACAAAGCGATCACCCTGAAGCAGGTCGGCAGGTTTGCCGACGCACTCGCGGTCTGCGAAGAGGCGCTCTCGCATTGCGGCGCGGCAAGAGAGGCTCCTCTGGCCAGGCTGGCTGCACGAGCGCTCCTCGTCAAGGGAGCATCACTTGACCTGAGCGGCAAGCCCGAGGACGCTGCGGCGGTCTTCACCGAAGTCCGTACTCGGTTCGGTGACCTGGGCAAGCCACTCGCCGACGAAGTCATGGCTGCGCAGATCTTCCTGCAGATGTCGCAAGACCGCCCAGGTTTAGCAGGGAAGGGCCCCGTGTCACCGCCTGCTCCTCCAGGTGGCACAGAGCTTCCTTTGGACTCAGCCTCCGTACACGCCACTCTTCGTCTGTACCTTGACGCAGCCCTGCAGTACCTCGGGACAGAGAAGACGCGCGAGTACTTCGAACGGATCGAGGCTGCGAACCAGAGGACTGAGCGCTTTCTGGACCCAAAGAGCAACTTCAGAGATGACCTTTCCTTCCTTCTTGTTCTAAGAGAGTGGAACTCTTACACTCCTACTATCCCTACGGAGACGGAGGCCGATCGGGGAGGAGGCTACTACATTCGCCACGGCGGAGAAGGCATCGTCATCGACCCAGGCTACGACTTCATCGAGAACTTCAGCGAAGCAGGCGGACGACTCTGCGATGTGCAGCACATAGTACTCACACATGCGCATGACGATCACACGGCCGACTTTGAAGCCATTCTCATGCTGTTGCATAGGATGAGAGGCAAGCAACAGACCGGGTTCAGACGCGTCAATCTCTACATGAGTACGGGCGTCCAGCGCAAGTTCTCTGGGCTGTTCGGTCTGCGGGATGAGAGGTTTCACAACATCGTTACCATGAGCCCTGTATATGAAGGAACATCCCAGACCATCAGGCTAAATCACGTGACGACGATGACTGTCCTTCCTGCCTACCATGACGATGTCGTCACCAAGAACATGGCTGTTGGCCTCGGCTTTGAGTTCGTGTGCTCTGGCAGGATCACAAAGCTGGTCCTGACCAGTGACACTGGCCTGTACCCGCGGTCGGAAGACAGCAGTGGCCAGAGCAGGTTTTACGACACGGAGAAGAGGAAGCCAAGGGTTGACACGTCCGCCGGGTGCGCGCTCTATGACTGCTACCCGGAGGCATTCAGGTCACCAGACGTGCTCATCGTTCACATTGGCTCGATAAGGAAAGAGGAGTTCCAGCCTCTGATGGAGCTCGACAATCGCGAGCCCGGGGAGTGGTTCTATCCCAACCACCTCGGCGCGCTCGGTACGTTGGCGATGATTGATAAGCTGCAGCCACGACTCGCGATCGTGAGCGAGTTCGGCGCTGAGCTCAAGTCATTCCGCATCGAGCTGGTGGAGCGCATTGGCAAGGCCGTCCACCGCCGGCAGGATTCGCGGGGCGTGGAGGAAGGTGCGAGAACGCTGGTTGTCCCAGGTGATTTGACGACGGCATACCGCATCGACGAGCACAGCCTTCTGTGCCATGATACTTCTGCCTTCGAGGAGCCCGCGGGGCTCGTCTGCCGCCCGTGTAGGAGATACCGCAAACGATGGGACGCTGGGGCCCGCGAGTTCGAGGTCGAGGAGATCCTGCCACGCGATGGAGGCGCCGACCGCGCGTACCTATTCCTCGGGAAGCGCCAGGAGGCCTGGTTACAGTGGGGCGACGATGCGATCGACAAGCGCCATTCAAAAGACTACTTCAAGCTCTTCTACAACCATCGCCTGCCCTACCACCGTCAGAGTGCCGTATGAGGTTGGCACCGCGAACTCGCATCAGCTTCTCGGCGGAGTTTTGCGGATACAATACCAAACCCCGTCTTCGGTTGAGCCTGGGCGGCGGGGTTAGATGCTGTATCGAATGTCAAGCCTCCTTCAGGGCGGGGGAGCAGAACGGCTCGCCGGTCTTGTAGATGGCATGGGGCGATGGGGTCAGGTCTTGGGGCGGCGGGGTCAGATCTTCACTTTTGATATCCTCGAAGACGACAGGCCTGTCGACGAGCACGCGCCCGAGCTCTCTCCAGTCCGAGTTCCGGCGACACAATACCACACCCAGTCCCGAGGGCGGTGGGGTCAGATCTTTACTCTTCGCATTCTGGGGAGTCAGCAAGAAGCGACTCGTCAGCCGCTCTCGACTCGCGGCAATGGTCTCCGACTCGAAGGACGCTCCGGGCATCGCGCGTGCGTACCTCGAGCACCGCTACACCCAACAAGAGATCGCCGACCACCTCGGGGTCCACTACTCAACCATCAGCCGGCGGGTGCGGGCCGTCGATGGGCATCGGTTCCGGAACACGATGCGTGATTGCAGGCCTGCCCCCAACATTCCGGCCCGTCGCGCCTGATGGCAGCACTCAGCCTTGTCGATTGAGTCCGCTCTCCGGCGCGGCTAGACTCCCGACGTCGCACAACCCCCGGAGCGGAGGCCCCGTGAACGCACAACGCGAACGCCGCTTTGACCTCACCCTCTCGCAAGAGATCGCAGGAGCCCTCTCCACCTACGCGACCGTCTATCACCATCTCCTCGAACGGCTGGGCCTAGAGGCTGCGGACGGCCTGTGGGCCGCTCTCCCCACGGCGCCGGATGCCCTCACGAGCGAGATTCTCGCTCACCCGCGGCGCCCGGAGAGTGAGCCTCTGACTGAGGCACAGCTGCGGGAAGGCCTCGATCATGTCTTCGCGCTGACCGTCCGCGGCGTGACGGCCGACCAGGCGCTCGACTTCCTGCAGGGAAAGCCGCCGTTCGCCTTCCTCAGAGCCGCCGTGCCGTCGGGCCAAGGCGTCTTCGCGGTGACGACCTTTCAGTGGCTCCATCTCTTCCGCGACGCGCTCGCGCGGATCGCCGAGGAGGCTGTCGCGCGCTACGGCAAGGCCGCGGAGTTCATGATCTACGACGCTCTGCTCGGCGAAGCCTCTGGGTGGGACAAGATCCCGGCCGCGGACTTCATGAAGCAACGGCTCGCACGATATCAGACGACGCCCGAGACGCCGAACGCGTACTCCGCCGGACTCGACATCACGCTCGTGCGCGGCGACGAACGCGAGATCGTTGCCCATGTCACAGCGTGCGAGTGGGCTCACTACTACCGCGAGCGCCATCCGTCGGTCGGCTACCTGCTCGCATGCGCCCTCGACGACCCGATGTACCGTCTCCTCTGCGACGGCGTCCGCTTCCAGCGTCGCTGCACGCTCATGGAAGGCGGCTCCCACTGTGAGTTCTGCTTCTACCGAACCTAGACCGTCACAGCCTGTGCGCATCCCCGAAGCCCGAGGAAGCCGGGGGCAGATCATCACTCTTCGCATCCTTGGGGCAGTAGCTGAGCTCGGCGAGCATCCTGCTTGAGTGCGCGGCTACCGGATGCGCTCGATGACCCCACGCGCAAAGGCACGCGCGCGGGCTTCGTCTTGGGCGTCGGGGTGCTTCTTGGTCTCGGCGATGTACGCAGGCCACTCTTTGGGGTCCTTGATCGCCGCGTGGCGAATGAAGATCTCGATGGGCTTCGAGGGTGCTCCCTGACAGCCGAAGTACCCGCCCCAGACAAGCCCTTTGACCGCACAGGCCTGCTCGAACGTGCCAGCGCACTTGCCCGCCCATTGCTCGTGCAACTTCCGCTGTCTCTCGCCGCATTAGGATCGGGGGGACACATACCCTAACTCCTCCGTGGAGGCCAGGCTCCTGCTTCCTGAGCCTGCGGTCGAGCACTTGCTCGACATAGTCAACGAACAGCTTGTTTTCCGAGGGCTAGCGTATGTGTCCCCCCGAGCTCTCCTTCACTCCGAGGTCGCGCCGCCAGACACCCCCTCGCTGTCCTGAGTCATGTGCCGCAAGATGAGCTCTATGGAGTATGTGTCCTCGCGAACAGTCAAGTACGTGGGGTTGTGCACCTGGGAGTTTGGCCCGTCTGCCACCTTCGCAGAGATCTTGGGATCCTCTCCCACCGCCGGGACTCGCGCGACGCGGATTGTCTGGTCTCCCCAATTCGTCCAATAGATGTCCGCCGGAACAGACTCCGCAATGCGGGGAGCAGAGAGCCACAGGCCAAACGGCCGTGACACTTCAGAGATGCTCGCGTTGGCGACTTCGCTGATATCCTTCGCCTGCAGCACATCGCCGGGGCGTGTAGGAATTGGACCCCGCAGGATCACATTCCGCTGGGAGTCAGCCCAGTAGACCCACCCTTCGGCGATCTTGATGTCCCACACGTCGATGAGCCCAGACTTGTCATCTGTGACTGGGAACGATGCTTGCGGCGAGTCCGCCACTGGGCAGTACCGGATGGTCATGTCGCCTCGGTTTACCCAGTAGATTCTATCGCCCACCACCTCAAGCCCCGCGGGGTCACTGACGCCTGAGCGCAGGCTGTTTGCGACGATCGTTGCTGGTTGCGGGACGGCCTCGATGGGGCATCTTCTGATCGTGTCGTCTGTGTTCGTCCAGTAGAGGTAGAACTTCCCAACAGCCCTGTCGTAGGCAACCGCGATGTCTTGGGGGCCTGCCACACGACTGTGATACGCCCCATAACCTTCAACCACGCACTGCGTAGCCGGCAGAGTCGAGGAGCCAAGTGCATATGCGCAGATCGTGTCATCCCAGAAGCATCCCCAGAACAGGACGGGGCTGACCGGGAGATCGCGTGTGATCAGCCACGCAAGGTCGATGCCCCTGGGATACGCTGTTTGGGTCGTGTTCCAGTCTGCGACGGGGGTGGACGGCCCCAGCGTACCCGCGTCGTTCAGGTCGAGGGAGCGAACTGTCCCTGCGATGGCCTTGAGACCATAGTCTCCGTTGCACCAGTAGATGACCGTCGCAGACGTTCCGAACGCGCACATCACAAGGGAAACTACCACGACGGCAAGGCACATGTTCCGCTTCATAGATCCCACCTCCCGATTACGTCTCTACACTTCCGGAGAGCGCCTCCGGCACGCCGACATATCCAGGAACGGCGAGCACACGAGAACAGCGCTCACGGTCGGCTGCCCCGCGCTCGAACGTCGCGAACCCACAGGCAGCCTCCCGGGACGCTGCCCCGAATGCCTCAAAGGTCGTGCGTGTGCCGACAAGGTTCTCCACAGCCCCTGCGGACGAACCGCCTCCGTGCCCAGAGGTAGTACGCGCGCAAGAGCCAGGATGGGCAACTCCGGTAGCGTTGTCAAATGGAGGAAGAGGGAATTGGACGGAGAGATGTCGATCCTATTCACCCTCCGTACCGTCAATATCAGCGAACTCTAGGCCGGTCACCTACCAGGGAGGATCGGGGGACACATACCCTGACTCCTCCGTGGAGGGCTTGGCTTCTGCTTCTTGAGCCTGCGGTCGAGCACTTCCTCGACACAGCCAATGAATGGCTTGCCTCCGGGAGTCCAAGGTACGTGTCCCCAGAACTCACGAGTCAGCGCTGACTCGCGGGAACGCAGTGCCAGAGCCAGATGAGCGCTTGGCGGGCATCCTGCTCGAGTGTGTGCCTACCTACCGGACGTGCTCGACAACCTCACGGGCAAACGCACGTGCGCGCGCTTCGTCCTGCGAGTTCCATGGACAGAACACTGAACTCAGACCTCGACTTGCTCTCGCGCGCGGCTACCGGGCGTGTTCGATGACCTCACGGGCAAAGGCACGCGCGCGGGCTTCGTCTTGGGCGTCGGGGTGCTTCCTGGTTTCGGCGATGTACGCGGGCCACTCACCGGGGTCCTTGATCGCCGCGTGGCGAATGAAGATCTCGATCGGCTTCGAGGGCGCTCCTTGACAGCTGAAGTACCCGCTCCAGACAAGTCCTTTGGCGGCGCAGGCCTGCTCGAATGTGCCCGCGCACTTGCCCGCCCATTGCTCGTGCAGCTTCCGCTCTCTCTCGCCGCCGTCGGGCGTGTAGGTCGAATGGGTCACGAAACCCGCAAGTCTCGCGCCGGGCGCGGTCTCCATCTTCTCGAGCAGCTTCTTCACCGGCTTGGCGAGGTCCGAGCTGTGGCAAGGCGACCCGAGGAAGATCAGCTCGTAGCCCGTTAGCTCCGTCGGCCTTAGGGCGCGAACGCTCTCAAGAGCCACCTCGTGGCCGAGGGATTCGAGCTCGCTCGCAATCGCTTCGGCGATCTTCTTCGTGTTCCCTGTCTGCGTGTGGTACGCCACAAGAATCCGCATCGCGCCTCCTTCACCCTGCCCGCCTTGCAGGCCGACGGCTCCGCCGCCCCATCGTATCGCGTGGCGGCCGGTCCGACCGCGCGGAGATGATGCCTACCATCCCCGCGCGGCGGTAGACAATCGCGTGACCGATTCGTACACTGATCCGTCACACCATCACCTCGAAGGAGAGCCATGGCCACCGGAAGCGCGACGATCCGCATCACGAACCGCTCTCGCGAGACCGTGCGCGAGTTGGCGCGGGATATGGGTCTGCAGCAGCAGGAAGTCCTGGACCGCGCCGTCGAGGCCTATCGGCGCCAGCTGTTCCTCCAAAGCGCGAATGTCGCATACGCCGCGCTCCGCGGTAATCCGACCGCTTGGGCTGCCGAGGAACGGGAACGAGCGACGTGGGACTCGACCGTAGGCGACGGAGCCGAACGAGATGCCTAGCACGCGACCGAAGCCCTCTCGCGGCGACGTCTGGCTCGCGGACCTCAACCCCACGCGCGGGCATGAGATTCGCGGAACCCGCCCGTGCTTGATTGTCTCGGTGGATGACTTCAACCAGGGTCCCGGTGAGCTTGTCGTCGTTCTACCCGCAACTACGGTCGAGACCGGAATCCCATTCCATGTGCGCGTCGACCCTCCGGAAGGCGGAGTGGCGAAGCCGACGTTCATCAAGACCGAGCAGCCGAGATGCATCAGCACGACTCGTCTTGCAAAGCCTCTCGGTCGAGTCCGACCGGAGACGCTCCTCCAGATTGAAGATCGGCTTCGCATCCTGCTCGATCTCTAGGACGGAGCCTACCGTTCGGGGGCAAGTGCTTGCCCTGGAAGCGAGGATCCAATGAACGAAGCGAACGAGAACGGATTCGTCACCTACTGCGGCGTGTACTGCGGCTCCTGCCACCTCAGGATGGCGGGTGTGGAGCGGGACGAACGCCACCTCAGCCCCAGGGCGGCGAAGCTCGACGCTGCCGAGAAGGCCTACTGGACTTCGTGCCCAGGCTGCCGTACCGGGGAGCACCGCGCCGACTGCGAGTTCCGCATCTGCGCCACCGCAAAGGGTCATGAGCACTGCATCGACTGCGAGGCCTTCCCGTGCAAGCTGCACGTCGAGTTCAACTCCGATGGCGTGCCACACCATGCCGGGGCACAAGCGAGCCTGGAACTCTTGAAGGAGATCGGCACCCAGGCCTGGCTGGACCACCAGCGAGAGAAGTGGACCTGCTCGTGTGGCGCGCGATCGTCGTGGTACCTCACTCACTGCCCGAAATGCGGTGCACCGTCGGCGCCGTGCGTTGCGCGACGCGAGGCGCAGTGCCCTGAGAACCCCGCTGCATGACCTGGCAGTCCTGATCTCCCTGGCAGACGGATTCACGATCGCGGCGATCACGGAACGCGGGCGGGCGCAACGCACGAAGGCAGCGCGGAGTCGGGGCGTCGCGGGGATGTTCTCTCTTTGCTCCTCACTCCCAACGACACCTGCAGGACAAGGAGTCGCCGATCGCCTTGGCGGTCCCTACTCGACCGTCACTGATTGGCGCCTGGAACTCGTCGTACGCGTTACGGCGAAGGGATCGAGAGACTCTTGCAGATCTTCTTGGCCAGGAGATCTGGGATCTCGGTGTGCCGGGGTATCGCCTCGACCCGTCCGGTGAGCGGGTTGTGCCAGAGTGAGTGCGCCGAGCCCTCGCGCTTGAGTGTGCATCCTTAGCGCCGCAGATGCTGCAGCAACGCCTCACGCTTCATCCCACTTTCACTACAGCTCGGACGGCGCCCTCAGGGACACCGCGGAGGCCAGCTTCGCGTCGGTCCTCAAGGATCAGCTCGATCGCCGACGCCAAGCTCTGGAGGCTTTCCTCACGCGTCCGGCCCTCGCCGTTGGCGCCCGGGATCTCCGGGGAGTACGCGATGTGCCAATCCCCGTCTTGCTCAATGATCGCCGTGTACTCGTTCGTCATGGCACGCTCCATCTCGTCAGCGTAGGGGCGAGCGAACCTCTAGTGAACGAGCGGCCGGGGCTGCCCAGTTGGGCTGGGTCTACTATCGGGTCTTGTCGCAGGTGGCTGTCCAGCAGCGCTGGACAGCGGCTGTCAGGCTACACCTGACAGCGTGGGAGGTGCTGCCGCAACTCCTAATCACGAGCTGCTGGCTCCTGGGATGTCCGCGGCGGCTCGGTCCTGCGCTGACGCCTGTCCTAAGTGGATGTCTTCTCGAGGTGCCGTGCGACAACTACCTTGATGAGCGCTTGTCGCGGAACGCCGAGGCGCTTCGCTTCTCGATCGAGCGAGGCAACCATCCACAGCGGGAAGTCAACGTTCACCCTCTTCTGCTCGTGGCCCGGGCGTCGTGCCTTCGCGAGGTCGAGACACTCCGTGACATCCCCGCCGGCGTCGAACCGGCGATCAAGATCCTTCGACTTCATACCACGACACCTCCTCACGGCGCGACCGGCGAACGGAGATGATCCGCGTCCTCTCACTCCGGCGCGTGATGATGGCCGACCAGTGCGCGTCACCGATGCGCCCGACGGCAACCCAGCGTGGCTCATCGGACGTCCGAGCCGGGATCTCGATCACATCCGGATCATCCCACAGCGCCTGCGCAGCAGTGAAGTCGATCCCGTGTTTGGCCTCATTCGCCGCGCTCTTCGCGAGGTCGAATTCGAACTCCATGGTGCGCACAGTATACCTTGACGGTATGGTATGGCAACCAATTGGCCATCTCCACCCGCAACGAGAGACCTGCTTGTGCACTTGCGCAGCTACGGTGGTCCGACGGAAGATCAGGCCGGGGCGGGTTGGGACAGCGACGTGAGGAGGGAGCATGCGGCGAATCGTGTTAGTCCTTCTAGCGGTAGTCCTGGCCCTCGCAGCGGGAGGCCGACTCTGTCCAGCATCCGACACCGTTCCGCCAAGAAGCTGTGGCACCGCACTACTCGTCATCGACGTCCAGAACATCTGCGCTTCGTTGAGCACGCCGAGCGAGTGGACGACGATCGACGGGGTACAGCTCGATCAGAAACTCGTGAGGGTTCTCGCCGCCGCACGCGCCGCCGGGATTCCGATCGTGTACATCCAGTACATCGCTCCCGGCTATGCGATCGGCAATCCTCAACTGGACACCGTCTCGGCGATCGCTCCGTTGCCCGGCGACCCCATCGTCTGGAAGACGGGAGCCGACTCGTTCCAGGACACGACGCTTGTGAGCGTGCTAAGCGCGATCGGTGCTCATCGCCTCCTGCTGACCGGCCAATCAACCGACGTATGCGTCTACGCTACCGCACTCGGGGCGGTTCGAAACGGCTACGAGACGTGGGTGATTGCCGACGCGCACGCGGGTTTCCGGAGCCGAACCGACCTTGCGCACTACAACTTGACGTGGCCGAGCCTCGGCGTGTCCGCGATCGAGAGCGATAAGATCGACTTCGCGGCGTACGGGTGCGTCACGCCGCCGCCGTCATAGGGCGGCGGGGCAGACCTAGTCTCTTGACATCTGGGAGGCCTCGCCGGTCTTCTCTTGCCGCCATCGTCTCCGACGCGGAGGACTCCGCCGGCATCGCCCTCGCGTACCTCGCTACACCCAGCAGGAGATCGCCGCCACCTCGACATCTACTTCTCGACCATCAGCCGGCGAGTCCGCGCCACAGACGAGCGTCAGCTTCAGAACATGATGCGGGATTGCAGGACCTGATTCTATCGAGCCTATCCTCGGAACTCCGTACTGGAACTCCCCTCTGTCGACAGAGGAGGCGCGCTTTCATAAGATCACAATACGTGACCTGGCTTCGATCCGGGACTGCGTCCCGGAACACGTTGCGGGACCCCGTAGGAGCTAAGTATGGTTGCAGGGCGTGGCTCCCTGTCCGTTGTGAGGAGGTCTCTAGTGGTGCCCATGGAGTTCAAGCGCGATCTCGCACGTGGCGCTGTGCTGGCCCTTCTGCTTCTCTTCCCCACACCCATCATGACGGCAGAGCAGGTCCCACCGGCAGCAACGCCAGCGCCCGCCTCCTCCCAAGCGATGGGGATCGCGGATCTCCTGCCTATTGCATTGGACAGCGCTGCGCGGGTCGAGCTCTTGCGCACCCTCGAGGGTTTTCAGGGTCGGGTGTGGACTCTGGCCTTCTCCGCAGACGGCATCTACTTCGGGTCGGCGGATCGCGATAGCCTCGACATCTGGGATGCGGCCGGCGGAGAACGGCTGTTCGGACTGAAGATCCAGGAGGCAGATCTCAACTGCTTCACGTTCTCGCCGGACAGCCGCCTGGTGGCTACCGGGCAAGCGATCTGGGATCTCGGAAGTCAGCAGCCGATCTGCAGGCTCGATCCGCTCGGCTTGCACGCGGCCTTCTCACCAGATGGCACGACACTCGCCGTAAGTGGCGGGCGACCAATCAAGGTCTGGGATGTGGCCAGCGGGCAGTTGCTGCGGGCTTTCGAATCGCAGGCTGATGATGATTCGTTCAGTATTGCTTTCTCGCCCGATGGGACGTGGCTGGCCGACAGCGGGCATGATGGCCGGATCCGGCTGTGGGATGTCGCGAGCGGTCAGGTGGCTCGCAGTCTGGTTTATGGCACGGGCTACGATGTACACGATCTCGCCTTCTCAGTGGACGGGACGCGCCTGGTGTCGGTGGGTACCGATGGCGCGGTACGCTTGTGGAATCTTGGCAGTGGCCAGATTCTGCGCACGATGTGGCATTCTGACGGTTTATACGGTGTGGCTTTCTCCCCGGATGGCAGCCTGGTGGCTTCAGCAAGCTGCGATCGCACGGTCAAGCTCTGGGATGCTGCCAGCGGGAGGTTGCTCGTCTCCCTGAGACATGGCGATGAGGTGACTGCGGTAGCTTTCTCGCCCGATGGGCGGTTGCTGGTGTCGGCCGACTACCTGCAGAAGGTCTACCTGTGGGGCATCCGTCGTTGATCGAAGCGGCTCCTCACGTGTCCGCCGAGGCTAGGATGGACGCGCGGACTCGGGGAGCACCGAAGCCGAGCGGAGTTCCGGGGACACAGTACTCATGTCGGGACTCCTGGGATGCAATACGGAACGCTGCGCCGATCGTGCTTCGAATCAGTACTGTGTCCCCGGAATCGCGCACCGGAATCGCGAATCAGTACTGTGTCCCCGGAATCGCTCGCATCTGAAGCTGAGAGGGCGCGTAGCGGCGGCACGGCCCAGGGAGTCGTACTCGGAGCGGGGGGGCGGAGTATCTTCCGCGATGGGCAAGATGCGCCGGAATCCTCAGCCGAGTATCGCCGATCCCCTCGGCGTGCAATCCTCGGCGATCGGCCGGTGGGTGCATGCCATAGACGGCCGCGGACGGCGGAACACACTGTAGACAACTTGACTTCCCGCGCCGTCCGCCTACGATGTAGCCAGATCTGGCTACAGCCAATCTTGGCGACAAGGAGGAGGCATGGGCACGGCGCCCTTTCAGGTAGGCGGTATCGTCGAGCCTCCCTACTTCGTCGGTCGCGACGACGAACTGCGCGCGCTCGTGGTCGACGCACGGTCGCTTGCCCAGAATCTCCTGATCCTCGGTCCGCGCCGTCATGGCAAGTCCTCGCTGCTCCACAACCTCAAGCGCGCTCTCGCCGGAGAGAAGAACCTCGTCGTCCCCTACGTCAACTGCCTCGAGGTTACGAGCTACGGCGACCTGCACCGCGCGATGGTCGACGCAGTGATTGAGGAATACGCGAAGGTACATCGCCTTGCCGGGTGGGCTGAGATGCTCCGCGCGCTCGGAAACGAAGGAGTCCTCGCGGCGTTGCGGCGCGTCGACGAGATCGGCGGGAGCGTGGGAGAGGTCGGTCGGATCTACCTCCGCTTCCGCGAGCGCGAGGTGGATGACCGAGAGCTTCTGCGCACTGGGTTCTCCTTCTTCCGTTCGTTCGCCAAGGAGAAGCGCGTGCGGATCCTCTTCCTTCTCGACGAGTTCCAGGAGACGGCGAACCTCAACGGCTACCTGTTCCAGCTCCTGAAACAGGAAATCGACCAGACACCCGACGTGCGCTACATCTTCTCCGGCTCGTCGGTGCGCATGCTCACGTCGATCTTCCTGAAAGAGGACGCGCCACTCTACTTGATGGTGGCACGGCACATGATGGGGCCGCTCGGTGAGACGGACGTCGTAGCCTTCGTGCGCGAGCGGCTTGGCGTGGCGGGGCTCTCGATCTCCGAGGATGCCGCCCGCGTTCTCCATCGACTGAGCGGAGGCATCCCGTTCTACGTGCAGAAACTGGGGCTGCTCGTCGCCCAGGGGACTCTCTTAGCGAAGCGGAAGCGCATCTCAGAGAAGGATGTCGCCCACGCGTTCGCGAGGATGCTCGAGGAACTCGAGGGCGAGTTCGAAGTCCGGTGGATCAGCCACCTGAGCCCGCAACAGCGCGCCATCGTGAAGCAAGTTGCCCAAGCCGGCCCCGCGCGTCTGAGCGAGGTGGCAGGGCTAATGGGAGTGGCTGCTTCCGCGATCTCGTCAGCGATGCGGCGACTCAAGGACATGATGATCCTGCAGACCGACGACGCCGGAGCCTACTCGGTGACCGACACCGTCTTCGGCGCCTGGTTGGCGAGGCAGTAGCCGGATCTGGCGATAGCCAACCTTGGCTACTGGGAAGAGATGCGGCTGGCGGGCGCCGCCTCGCGACTTCGGTCCACGGAAGGAGGACGGTGCGGGCATGAATGACAATGCCGGAGTGATCTTCCGCATCTCGGCCAAGCTGGCGAAGAAGATCCACCTCGACTACGAACAAGCATTGCCGCCGAGTCCGAACCCATTCCTGGACTGGTCAGCAGATCTGTTCACTGCGAACCGGGCGCAGTACATCCTGATCAGCAACTCAGCGTCGCTCTACTCCGTGGCGATCTACGGGAAGGGAGTGACCCGCGAGTCGCGCTTCTTCGGAGACACCCTTGCCGCAATGCGCGACGTCATGGGATCCAACGGTTTCCTGCCTCTCTTCGAAGGTGAAATCGCTCCCGCCTTCTATCCAGTGGCGTTGGCCAAGCGCGAGAATCGTAGCGTCATCGGCTCGATGAATGACTTCATCTTCCAGGCCCGTCTCCAACTTGCCCACGAGGACGTCGCGCCGTACGACATGGCGTCTTTCCTCAACAGGACACGGATGTCGTACATCGACTACCGAACGCCCCGCGAGGAGTTCCAGAGCATGGTGCAGGAGTACCTGGCCCGCTGATGAAGGTCCAGGAGGCGACGGTGGCGGCTCGGCGAGCCGAGCCGTTAGGGGAGTTGCTCCGCAACTCCTTCAACGTCGATGGGGGGTGACGGGGGCGGCTCAGCGCAATGAGCCGCTTGGCTGTTGCCGCGCAACTCCTTGTCCGATGTGGCTCCTTGTGCCGGGGCCAGATCCCGTCTGAGGACGACTGCCACGGCTTGCTGCCGGCGTGATCCTGCAAGCCACTACCGCGCCATCGCCGTCCAGGGCACAGCGACGGTCTTCTCGCCAAGTCGAACGATCTCACTTCCCGCGTAGATCAGCACGCCGGCGCGGCAGGCCGAGTGGCTCGCAAGGAATCGCTTGAGGCCGCGGACGTCGACCTAGCGGGCCGGGACGGCAACAAGATGCCCGGCGACCAGGCGCGTGAGCTCGATCCATCTGATGTTGCGCTTTCATTCTCGTGCTGAATGGTTTCCATTCACGTCGTGAATGAAATGCACATCCAACGTCTGCGTCCAGTCCAGCCCGGCGTCAGCAGGGGGCCACTGCATGGGGTAGCGCGATCAGATCTTGCTTCTTGACATTGGAATCATCATCCGACCCTGCCGAACCCGCAGCCGTACACTGGGATAACCATGACAGACCGTGGCAAGCAACAGGGCGCCAAAGGAAGTCTCGATGAGGGACCATAGGTCGCAGGCGCTTTGGGCCGCCGACTGCGCCGAGCGCGTCTTGCCCTGCTTCGAGGATGTGTTCCCAGGCGACGATCGCCCGCGGAAGGCCATCGAAGCGGCCCGCGCTTGGGCACGCGGCGAGATCCGCGTGGGCGAGGCGAGGACCGCTGCCCTAGTCGCTCACGCAGCCGCTCGAGACGCCGCAGCTGCAGGGCAGCTCGCGGCGTGCGCCGCCGCCCGCACGGCCGGGCACGCTGCAGCAACGGCACATGTCGCCACCCATGCCCGCGCAGTCACCTTCTACGCCGAGAAGGTAGAGGGCTACGTAAAGACGGGGCTCGTGACAAGAGAGGCGCCCCCGTCCTTAGCTTCGCCACGTCGGCCTGCTAGAATGCTCAGAGGGCACAGCACCCGCGTGAGGTTCCTGTTGTGCCCGGCGCCAGATGCGCTTATTCGACGAAGAGGTGACCTTGATGCAACGACTGAGATTGGCTTTGCTCCTTTGCCTCGTAACTCTTGTAGCAGGACTCGCTGGCTGCGGCTGGCTGTGGTCCAATCCTCCGAGCGATGACTCGATAGCCCAATCGGACCTGGCCCGGGATCTCCATCCCAGCGTGAGCGAGGCGGACGCGGCAACCCTCTCCGCGGGGAACGGCGCCTTCGCGTTCGATCTCTACGCAAAGGCCGCGGAAGGCGACGGCAACGTCTTCTTCTCGCCGTTCAGCATCTCCTCGGCCTTGGCAATGACCTACGCTGGAGCGCGGAACACCACCCAGGCGCAGATGGCAGGGACTCTCCACTTCGATCTTGTGCCGACCAGCCTCCATCCTGCGTTCAACGCGGTCGACCTCGCGCTCGCCGGGCGCAATCAGCTCCAGGAGCCGTACGAGGGGAAGGGCTTCGAACTCACCATCGCGAACGCCCTCTGGGGCGAGCGTGGGTTCCCATTCAGCGAGACGTTCCTCGACACGCTCGCCGCGAACTACGGCGCTGGGCTACGGCTCGCCGACTTCTCCGGCGATCCCGAAGGGGCGCGGTTCGCGATCAACAACTGGGTGAGCGGCGCGACGCACGCCAAGATTCAGGATCTTCTTCCGCCGGGCAGCGTGAGCGACATGACCCGCCTCGTCCTGACCAATGCCGTCTACTTCAAGGCGCCCTGGCTCCGCCCGTTCGACGCGAAGGACACGAAGACCGAGTCATTCACAGCGCTCTCCGGCACCCCCGTTTCGGTCTCGATGATGCATGAGACGCTGACGGCCCGATACGCCCAGCTCGGTCGGGTTCAGGCGGTCGAGTTGCCGTACAACGGAGACCAGCTCTCGATGCTCCTCCTTGTTCCCGATGTGGGGACGTTCCGCTCGTTCGAGCAGGTCCTCGACTACGCAACCTATCGTTCGATCGTCGACGCGCTGGCCGAGCACCAAGTGCACCTCGGCCTGCCGAAGTTCAAATTCGACTACGCGCTCTCGCCGGTCGACGCGCTGCGCGCTCTCGGCATGACGGATGCCTTCAATCCGGCCGCGGCCGACTTCTCCGGCATCGATGGGGCGCGCGACCTCTTCATCTCGAACATCCTCCACAAGGCGTTCGTCGCTGTGGACGAGATCGGCACTGAGGCCGCAGCGGCGACGGCCGTCGTCATCGACGTGACCTCGATACCCGGAGAGGCTGTCACGCTGACGATCGATCGGCCATTCTTCGTCGTGATCCGCGACAACCCGACCGACACGATCCTCTTCCTCGGGCGGGTGACGAACCCGTAGACCGATCGTGGAAGCACAAACCCCATCTGGTGGCGCGAGCGCCGCGGTAGGGCTTGTGTCCCCTGCCCCGCGTCGTGCGACGATGCCGAGACTGTCGGCGGCCACACTTCACCCTGTTGAGGTGAGAAGCATGTGCGCAGCCAAGCCACAGGACGAGAAGGCCGTCGTCGCGAAGGTCATCACGGACTCCATCTGTTGGGCCCTGACCAAAGACGTTGAGATGCAGAAGGACACGATGGCCCATGATGAGGACCTGTTCATCATCTGGACCGGCTCGATGCACATCACGTCGGGATGGAAAGAGCACGAGAAGTCGTTCGAGACGTGGCTCGACCCGCGGTTCGCGGCCGTGCGGACTGAGGTTCGAGACCTCCAGGTCCATCTCTCCCGCTCGGGCGATGTGGCCTGGTACTTCGCCAACCTCGACGACGTGGTCTCGTGGGAAGGGAAGGCGAGCAAGTTCGGCGAAGGTCTGCGCTGGACGGGCGTGCTCGAGAAAAGAGGCGGCCGCTGGGTCATCGTGCAGATGCACGCCTCGCTCGCGGTCGACAAGGTCCGCGAGATCGTGATGAAGGAGACGGCGACGTCCGCCTGACACCCCGCGCAGAGCTCAGTTGACCCTCCCGGCTGCAGGTTCGCGCACAAAGCGGAAGTCCTCGCGCCGATCGCCATCGGGGTCGCGGTAGATGAAGGCGCAGACGGTGTCTCCCGCGCGCAGGAACTGAAGCTGCGACAGCTCGGGATACGAATCCCGCGACCAGAAGAAGTCGCGGATCGTCGAGGCATAGTCGAGATCCATCGACGGTCGGCGTGAATCCCGGTTGCGAAGCCGGATGCCCGTCTCCGTGGCCTTCACATCGAACGTCGTCGCCAGCTCGGCGCAGCGATAGGGTCCCTCGTACTCACCGAAGGCCTCGCGGCCGCTGGCGTCGCGGAACGGTTCGAACGTGCTCGTCCTCCCGTCGGACTCACGGACAAGGAGCGAGGGCCGCTCCCCGCACACGCTCAACCGGGCGATCGACAGGCCGCCGCCGCGAAGGCTGCCGTCTTCCCCCCTCTCGACGGCGATCGGCTCGCTGCCGCACAGAGAGACCGTTTGCCCGCCGCTGCGTTCGACCATCTCAAGGTGGCGCGCAGTCGCCGGATCAAGGTACCGGCCGAGGGCACGCGGAGCGTTGCCCGCTGCATCGCGCGGCACGACTGCAGCCTTCGCAAACCTTCTGCCGGCTCGGTCGTCCAGCGTATCGAGGACGGCGGAGCGCAGGCTCCAGGCGCTGAGATCGTCGCGGTTGGTGAGGCAGACGATCTCCAACTCGTCATCAGGGAAGACGGCGAGCGAGGCGCTGTAGCCCCAGATCTGGCCGTCGTGTCCGATGAAGCGTCTGCCGCGGTACGTGCCTACGTTGAGTCCGTACGCGTACCCCAGTCCGTCCTTCCGCATGCGAGGCGCGCGGAGCACGCGATCGCGCATCGTCTCGGCCGAGACGAGCGTCGGGAATAGGATGTGCCTCGTCAAGAGCGCAAGATCGGCGGCGCTCGCGTACAAGCCCTCGGCGCCGACGTGTTGGTAGTTGAGCCGAACGGGATGGAAGCGCGCGGGCGAAACATCGGATCCGCGCAGCTCGAACGTACTGCGCAGGGCCATCGGATAGCCGATGTGGCCGTCCGCTCTTCGGTCAGGAAGGTTCTCGATGTCGGAGATGGCCGAGTCGTCCATCCCGAGCGGGTCGAAGATGCGTGACTGGACGAAGGCGCCGAAGCGCTCGCCGCTCACGCGCTCGACGATCCGCGCCAGGAGGAGGTAGTTCGAGTCGCAGTATTCGTAGCGCGATCCCGGCTCGAAAGTGAGACTTCCCACGTGGCACAAGACGTCGAACACCTCGTCGGGAGACGGCGAGAGGTGCGGATGCCATCCGGCCACGTAGTAGAGGAGTGAGAAGTAGTTCCGCAGGCCGCTCTCGTGATGGATGAGATGCTCGACCCGCAGCGCCTCCCCGTACGAGGGGAACTCGGGCAGGAGATCGCGCAGACGCGCGGAGGGAGAGAGAGCACCCTCTTCCTCGAGGATCGCGATCGCGAGGCCGGTCACGATCTTGGCGACCGAGCCCGTGTCGAACCGCGTGTGAAGCGTCAGTGGGTCTACGGAGCCAAGCGACACAGTGCCCCCCGCAACGGAGGCCATCGGCTCTCCGCGCGAGGAGACGAGCACGACGCCACCCGGCTCACCGGGCCCTGCAGACTCCGACAGGCTCCTTCGGACACTCTCGATCGCTCGCTCGACCGACGCGCGAGACACGTTCATTCCCTTCTTCCGTCGCTCCTTCCGGGGCCGGCTTCCGGCCGGCGGGGTCAGATGCTTAGTTCTTGACATCTGATGTGCCCATCATCCTCTACGACACCTCTTCCTCTCCAGGCGAGACGCTATCGTGCGATCGCCGTCCAGGGCACCGCGACGATCTTCTCGCCAAGTCGAACGATCTCGTCGCCCGCGTAGACAAGCAGGCCGGCGCGGCAGGCCGGGTGACTCGCAAGGAAGCGTTCGAGGCCGCGGACGTCGTCGTAGCGCGCGGTCTGTGAGAGCTTGACCTCGATCGCGAGCAGGCTCCGTCCCCACTCCAGCACGAAGTCGACGGATGTCCCCGCCTGCGAACCCCAGTGATACAGCCGCCCCGTCTGGGACGACAACAGGATGCCCGGCGGCCAGGCGCGTGAGCTCGATCCACCTGGTGCTGCACTCCCACTCTCGCGCTGAATGGTTTCCATTCACGCTGTGAGTGGTTTTGCACACGCAGTGTGCGTGTCAAGTTCGACCCGACGTCAACAGGGGTGTCCCTGCACTGTGCAGCGCGATCAGTTCCTGCTTCTTGACATTGGAATCATCATCCGAACCTGCTGCCGTACACTGGGATAGCCATGACAGACCGCAGCAGCCAACGGGGCGCCAAGGAAGCCTCGATGAGGGACCGCCGGGCACAGGCCGCCTGGGCCGCCGATTGCGCCGAGCGCGTCTTGTCCTACTTCGAGGAGGCATTCCCCGACGATCGCCCGCGGAAGGCGATCGAAGCGGCCCGCGCTTGGGCACGGGGCGAAATCCGGGTGAGCGAGGCCCGGGCTGCGGCTCTTGAAGCGCATGCAGCGGCCAGGGCCGCGTCTGCGCATCCCGCAGCAGTCGCGGCGGCCCGCTCCGCCGGTCACGCTGCCGCCACTGCTCACACGGCTGGCCACGCCCCTCACGCCGCCGCCTATGCCAAGAAGGCCGCGGCCGCCTGCACCGTAGTAGGTGGTGCAGGTAACGCTGAACAGCAACGAGAAGAGACTGACTCTTGACTTCTGGGGCGAACGGCCTGCGATGTAGCCAGATTTGGCTATAGCCATTCCTGGCTACAAGGGAGGGGGGAGGGCCATGGGCACGGCGCCGCTCAGGGGGGAATCGCCAAGTGGCCAACGCGGTCTTCGCCGCCTGCCGGCACGCGCGTAGCCAAAGCTGGCTACACGGTCGCTACGCGGACTCGGATGTCCGAGACCTGTCGTCGCGTGCTGCTAGAGACAACCTACTCTCTAGAACTTCTTGACCAGGTAGTCCTGCGTGTGGCCGTCGAGGAAGACGTCAGCCGTCCCGAACGTCTCGTAGCCGAGCTTGCGGAAGAAGCCGGGCGCCTGGAATGAGAAGCAGGCGCCTTGGACGGCGACGCAGCCATGCGCCTTGGCGACTCGTTCGGCCTCGATCACGAGCTGGCGGCCGTAGCCCTGTCCGCGATAGCGCGCGTCGATCCACAGGCTTTCGAAGGCCATGATTCGGATGGTCGTCATGGCGAGCAGGCCGCCGACGACGTGGCCCTCAGGATCCCTGAGAGCCAACTGGACTTTGATGCCGGGGTAGTGCATCTCTTCGCCGGCGTTTCGGACGCAGAACTCGTGAAACGCTCTGTAAACGACGCGCATCTCGTCAGCGCTCGGGTTCTCGACGAGCGTGAACCCGCTTTGTTCGCTGTCGCATCGGCTCGCCGCAGGGTCGGGATCGGGCAGCCGCTTCATGAGGATGTGTTCGGTGACACCAAACGGGTACCCGGTGTAGATGCCGACGAGCTTGTAGCCACACTTGGGGTAGAAATGAGGCCCCTGCCAAGAGAAGGTCCATGTACCCGCCGCGATGCAGCCACCCTTCTCAGCGATGCACTCGGCCGCGAGGACGAGCCTGTGGCCGAGCCCGCGCTGGCGATGCTCGTCGGCGATCCAGAGGACTTCGAGGAACATCACGCCAAGTTGCGAACTGACGCTGATTCCGCCCACGACGTTGCCCTCGGGATCCTTCATCGCCAGCTCGAACTCGAGGCCGGGGGCGTCGATCCTGCCGTGCGTCTGCTCGTCGTCGTACTTGTGCAGGCTCTTCTCAAGGAACGCGATCTCTTCCGTGGTTGGCTGATCGCAGGTCGTGAGTCTCTCAAGGTCAGTGCTACGCTTCATGGTTGGCCCCCGTCCGCCCGCTCGGCGGCCGGACTCTACGAGCGAGCCGTCTCGCCGCCGTCCCACCAGCATCCTACTCGCGCGTCGTGTTGATCCAGACCTCGTTGGGGTACGGCTTGTAGTCCCAGCCCTCATTGGGAAGCGAGAGGAAACCTATGAACAGGTCCTCGTCGCCGTCGCCGTCGAGGTCCCCGACTGCGACGCCGCCCGCGAATCCCTCGCCCATGCGAAGGTCGGAATCGACGAAGCCATCCTCTTGCCTAAGCCAGACTCGGGATGGCAGAGGAGTGCCACCCGCTCCGATGGCCAGAGCGATGTCCAGATCGCCATCGAGATCGAAGTCGGCTACGGCAATCCCCTGCTGGAGGTCCGTTCCGAGATCGTATCCCGCTGGAGTGAGCCTGCCCGTGCCATCGTTGAGCCAGACGCTGCGGCCGGAGATGCGGCCGGCAATGGCGAAGAAACAGTCAAGATCGCCGTCGCCGTCAATGTCCGCAGGAACGGCGCCATGGACGTGGAGGGTGACCGCATCGATCTGACAGAGCTGGGTGAAGTTCCCCGCGCCATCGTTGGCCCACACGCGGCCGACCTCATCCCAGCCCGCGGCGACGACGTCGAGATCGCCGTCGCCATCCATGTCCCCGAGCGCAACTCCGGCCGTCGGACCATTTCCAAGGAGCTGCCGAGTCGCGGTGAACGCCCGATGGCCTGCGTTGAGGATCACGCGGTCTGCCGCCACGGTGCCAACGTAGATGTCGGGGCGCGCGTCACCGTTCAGGTCGCCCGCCCCAAAGGCGAAGCATCCGCTGACGCTTGGAAAGACTCCCCTGGTGAACGTCCCCCTTCCGTCGTTCCACCACACCGAGGCGGGTACGTCCCAGGAGCCGAGCAACACGTCGAGGGCGCCGTCCCCGTCGAAATCGGCGAGCGCCACATAGACGCCACGCGCTAGCCGCTGACCGGAATCGGTGAACTGCCCGGTGCCGTCGTTGAGCCACACGATCGCGCCCGCGTCGAAGTTCGCGGCCACCGCATCGAGGTCGCCATCCCCGTCGACGTCGCCGAGTGCGACCGACCACGTGACTTCGTTGCCCAGCCGTTGCGCGCCATCGACGAACAGGTCCGTAGAAGAGACTTGCACGGCCAGAGAGATCAGGACCGCCAAGCTGACGATGACTGCCCGCCACGCCGACTCCGCCATCGCGTCCTCCTTGCTGTGGCGTCGGGCGCCTCGAAGGCACCGGACGCCCCGTCGGCTCGGCGGCCGACGAGCCTGCAGGTCCACGTGCGGACCCTGCACTCGTCTCGCATCCCTGCCGGATTATGCCGCTCGTCACGCGCGCACGCACGAGGCTCGCAGTCCCTCGCGGGCCCCGCAGCCGACGTCGATCGATCACGATACGTGCGGGTTCGCCCGCGTGGGGCGCCCGGTCCGCAACCGCCTCAGCGGAGAGCCCACGACCGCGGACGCTGTGCTGACCGCGACAAGAGCAGGTATGTACCAGCTCCACTGCGCGTCGAGAAACGCGAAGAACGGCCGGACGGCGAGGGGGTGGTCTGGCACCTGAACAAGAGCAAGCGCGAGGAGAGTGACGGCGGTGCCGAACGTCTCGGCGGCGATCCGCGCTGCTCTGCTGCCCCGGCGGACCGGCGCCTCATCGAGCCGCTCCTCCGCCGCGCCCACGGCTGGAGGTGAAAAACCCAGTGCCGCAGTGCCCGACCTCCGCTTTCGACGCAGTCTCTGGTCCAGCGCCTGCGCCCCAGACACAACGGCCACGGAGACTGCCGCTAGGCCGCCTGTCCCGGCGAGCCAGATGAGGAGCATGCGAATCCATGGAGCCTCGGACACCAGCGGATGGGATGCACGGCCCGCGAGCCAACCCGCGCAGGCCATGAAGCCGAGGAGAAGCGCGAAGTACACCGCGTCGTGCGCGAAGTGCGCTAGCAGATGAGGGGTCCGGCGTGAGGAGCGCTCGGGCGCTCGTCGGCCTGTCACCAAATGCAGAGACATGGGGGGAGTGTACTCATACCTCACACTTTTGTCCCTTCCCCCACCTGTTCAACCGGCCACGCAACTCGGACGCCGTCGACGCAGTCGGCCGGTGAGATTGGCTGTGAGCCTTCCTCGGCGTATCGTGGACTCTAGCGTGAGGAGGTTCGAGTGCGTCACTTCCACATCGACACCGATACGGCTTCGGACGACGCTGTGGCTCTCGTCATGGCGCTCAAGTATCCCGACGTGCGCGTCGAGGCGATCACCGTCGTCGCGGGCAACGTCCCGCTCGAGATCGGCCTGCAGAACGCGCTCTACACCGTTGAGCGCTGTGGCACGAAGGTGCCTGTCTACGCCGGCCTCGAAGGGCCGATGCTTCGCCCGCTCCAGACGGCGCAGTTCTGCCACGGCCAGGATGGATTCGGCGATATCGGTCTGCCTCTCACCGGACGGGTGCCGGCCGAGGGGCATGCCGTCGACGCACTGCTCGAGACCGCCGCTCGCTTCCGCGGGAAACTCACCCTCGTAACGCTCGGCCCTCTGACGAATGTTGCTACGGCTCTCCTGCGACATCCCGCGCTTGCCAGCGAGATCGAGCGCTGTGTCATCATGGGCGGCATCGGCTTCGGGTACGGCAACATCGTCCCCGCCGCCGAGTACAACATCTGGGTCGATCCCGACGCGGCGAAGATCGTCTTCGAGTCGGGGCTCCCGATCGTCATGGTGGGTTGGGATGTGTCTCACCACCACGCGCGGTTCAGTCCTGAGGACGAGGCCCGACTTCGAGCCATCTCGGATCTCGCGGCCTTCTGCGTCGACATCCAGGAAGGCCTGCGCGCGTTCGGCAAGAGCTATCTCAAGCAGGAAGGCTTCGATCTGCCGGATCCCATCGCCATGGCCGTCGCGCTCGATCCGAGCGTCGCCACGGTCGTGAAGCGCCTGCGCGTCGACATCGAGACGAAGAGCGAGCTGACGCGCGGGGCGACCGTCGTCGACCACCTGCGCGTGACCGGCCTCGAGCCGAATACAGACGTCGTCCTCGAAGCGAGCCGCGAGCGGTTCCTCGAGATCCTGTACGCCGCGATGCGATAGGAGCACCTACAGCCGCTTGATCCAGCAGCTGCCTCGTCGCTGCTCGTGCAGACCGACCGACTCGTACAGTGCGCCGGCCGGCGGTTCGTACCACGACACGTACGCGTCCGTCGCGCCAAGCCACTGCAGGCGTCGCAGTGCCTCGGTCATGACGGCCTTGGCCAGGCCACGTCGCCGGTACGCGGTCGCTGTCCCATCGAGAACGAAGACACCCGTGCGCGCAACGTCGTCGAAGTAGCAGACCGCGAACGAGGCAATGTCCCCGTTCGCGGCGACCGCGACGACATCAAGGTCGCGGCGGTAGAGCGGCGCGCGCTGGACGATCCGATACCAGGACCCCGCCATGTCGCAGCCGCTGTCCGGCTCGTCGGAGTGGAACGCGCGCCACGACGCGAGGCTTCGTCGAGGATGCTCGTCGACGTCACCCATGGACCGGATCCGGAACTCCTCCGGCACGGGCACGTCGGGGATCGTCCCGTCGAGGGGACATCGCCCGTAGTGCTCGACCGAGTGCTCGCTCTCGAAGGTCGCGTAGCCCCGCGCGGAAAGGACGCGCGTCAGGACAAGGTCGTCGTCCATTGACCAGACGCAGACGACGCGCTCGCCGGAGCGCAGGATCGTCGGGAACTCGCGCTCAGCTGTTGAGAGGATCTCTCCGACGAGATCCTCAGTCTTGACGTCTGGCCGAGCGTGCAGATGGCAAACCCCGGGGTCGCCTTGGTTCAGAAGGGCGACGATCTCGCCCTTCTCGTTTTCCCACAGACAAAGCTCGCTAGGGTCGCGCTCGACAACCGTTTCCAGCCAGTGCCAGCGCCAGTAGTCGAACTCCGCGACGTGCCAGTTCCCGCCAGGCAGTCCGCCCGGACGCGGCAGACCTCGAAGGAAGGCACGGGCGCGCCAGTAGTCGCTGTCCGCGCGGTAGTGCCGGAACAAAGGTGCCATCTCGATCCTTTCGCGGCGTGGTGTGACCGGATTCTCGCCTCTCGCCCGGTGCGGGGCAACTGGCCCCTGCCGTTGCCGGCTGGGCACCCCGGCGGTTACCCTTCGGCCATGCACTCCGTGGTATTGGATGGGTTCAGAGATGAGGAGGGAAGCGGCATCCTAGGGATGCTTGAGAGCGCTCTGACTACGGCGGGGTATGACACAGAGACTATCGACCTTCGCCGGAAGACGATCGCCCCGTGCCTCGGCTGCTTCGGGTGCTGGATCAAGACGCCGGGCGAGTGCGTCATCGACGACGACGGAAGGGCCGTCGCGCGAGCGGCGGTACGTTCCGATCTCCTCGTGTACGTCACCCCGGTGACCTTCGGCGGGTTCTCGTCCGAACTGAAGAAGGCTGTCGATCGGTTCATCCCGAACATCTCGCCGTTCTTCGCACGGGTCCAGGGCAAGACGCACCATCAGAGGCGCTACCGGCGCTGCCCCTCCCTGATCGGGCTGGGCGTTCTGCCGCAGCCGGACCGTGAGGCAGAGGCGATCTTCAAGACTCTGGTCGAGCACAACGCACTCAACTGGAGGAGTCCGCGCACTGCGGCGGCCGTTGTTGCGCTCGGCGGAACGAGCGATGTTGCGGCCATCGCACGCGGACTCGTCGAGGCGGTGGCACGATGATCGGGCAGAAGGCTCTCTTGCTCGTCGGCAGTCCGCGGGGGATCGAGCAGAGCACGTCCGGCCGTCTTGGCGGCCGCTTGCTCGACGCTCTGAAGGGACGCGGGTTCGAGACCGACAAGCTCCACGTCCACGCTGCCGTACGATCGCCTGATGCGCTGGAGAGCGCCCTCGCAGCGATCGCTGCAGCGGATCTCGTAATCCTCTCACTCCCGCTCTATGTCGATTCGTTCCCTGCTCCGGTGATTGCGTTCCTCGAGAAGGTCGCCGAACGCCGCACCGGGG
>Ga0315287_10000989_pt1 | contig 25581 bp, 24 predicted proteins | sample YL17G11_0_MG_FD_205037 | JGI IMG/M metagenome (GOLD analysis project Ga0315287, IMG submission 205037) | Sediment microbial communities from Yellowstone Lake, YNP, Wyoming, USA - YL17G11_0 | ecosystem: Environmental > Aquatic > Freshwater > Lake > Sediment | place: USA: Wyoming | collected... | reverse complement strand
TTCATCCTCTTTTTATTATATATTTCTCTCTCTCTCTCTCTCTCTCTCTCTCTCTCTCTCTCTCTCTCTCTCTCTTCGATTTCGATTTTTGATCCAGAGCGCGTGCTCGAGCTTTTTTGCTTTCCCTTACACGCGAACAAAAGTAAAAGAACAGAAGGTAGTGCGGAAAAGGCGCCAGCGGGGTTGTCGGGCAAAAGAAAGAAGAAGAAAAAAAAAGGTTCAATTATTTCCTCCTTCTTTTCTCTCTCTCTTACGCGACCAGCTGCACCGCGCCGCCGACGGCCTTGATCTTCTTCTCGGCGAGCTTCGACACAAACTTGGCCCGCACGACGACGGGCTGCTCGGGCAGCTGGCCCTTGCCGAGCACCTTGAAGATGCCGTGCGCGGTGACGTCGATGACGGGGGCCGTCGCCGCCGAGGCGCCCGCGGCCGCGACGCGCGCGTCCTCGCCGACGAGCGTCCAGAGCTTGTCGAGGTTGACCGACGGGCAGAAGTACTTGTTTTTGCGGATGTTGAAGTGGCGCATGCCGACCTTGCCGAAGTAGCCCGGGTGGTACTTGTCCATCATGATCCGGTGGTGGTGCTGGCCGCCGGCGTTTCCGCGGCCTCCGGGATGCTTGCGGTGCTTTCCCACGCGGCCGTGGCCCGCGGACACGTGTCCGCGCTTCTTGCGGTTCTTGCGAAGGCCTGGAGAAGGCGACAACGATGGTTTGGGGTTTTGTTTGGAGAAGGGGGGAGGGCGATGCGGGTCGGGGTGAGCGGGGAAAGGGGGGAGAGAGGAGAGAGAGAAGAGGAAAAAGAGAGAGAAAGGGAGGTCGGCACGAGCGATCGCAGCCGCCGATCGACATCGTCAAGGGGCCCCCGCATTCTCTGCGCCTTCTGGAGCACGACGAATCCCAGAGACGCTTCACATGCGTCCGCAGAGGTTATCATGCGTGTGTCTCTGAAAGGGAGAAAGCGGGCACAGGGCCTTCGCAACCGCGGACGGACGAGGGGGGGCAAGAAAAGTTCATCGATGATTCCCCGACCGACCGACCGCGCGCCGCTGGACTTCGAGAAAGGCCGGCGCCGCCGCGTGCTCGGGGCGGCGTCGGCGCTCGATCCCGTTCGTCCAAGCAACGCAGCACAGTCCGCGCTCCATACTGCAGGGAGCGAAGACGGTACCGGGCAAGAGCCGAGGGCCAGGCGCCGGCTTGCGAAGGGTGCAATTCGGGAGCAGCGGCGGCGGCTGCTGCGGCGATCGCGACACCCTCTCTCTCGGAAGGAAAGAGAAGCGCAGCCAGTCAGCTCGTTGCACGGTCTCCCCGATCCGAGCCAGGCAGCGCATTCGCCTCGGTAAGATCCAACGCGTGGCCGGCAGCAGAAGGAGAGAGGGCGCGCCGGAGAGCAACGCGTGCACGAGTGAAACGAGCAAAACTCTTCCACTTCGATCGGCGTCGGGGCGAGAGCGTCGTCGTCGTTCGCCGATGCTTTTCGCCGATGCTCTCTTCTCGCGCAAGCAGCAAGGCCTGGGACGGCTCGCGCGGGCTCCAATTGCGATTCCAGGGCTACTTACGGGTCGTCATCTCTCTCGAGCTGGCAGAAAAGAGCGCGAAAGAGGGGCGGAGGAGAGCGACGCGGGGGTGACGCTCAGAGTTTTTTTTGTGAAGTCGGAGGTGGAGAGGAAAAAGAGCAAAGGAAAAATCGCTCGGCACGCCCCTGCTCTTTTCCATTTTTCTTCGCGCTCTCTCTTGCGCTCGCGACTCTCCAGCAGGTGAGCTCTTTTCGAATGCTCGAGAGTTGACTCTCTCGCCACGATGCTGCACGCCGCTCTGTAGCTCTCTCGCTCGCATGGAGCGCTCCTCCTCTCTCGGCTTCTCGCGCTCGTCCGATCTGGAGCGCGAATGAGAGGGAGAAAAAAGCGGAGACGCAAAAGCAAAAAAGGCATCGGGTCCCCCTCGCTCAGACGACCGTTGACGCTGCTCTCTTTTTTCTTTGCAACCCTCAATCGCCAACCCGACTCTTTCCCTCTCCCCAAGCTCACCCTTGAATCGAACCCCACTCCACAGACGCTGATCGACGTCCCACTACAGCAGCCACTTAGAACCGGACCGTAAGAGCCACGTTCAGAGCACCCAGCGACGCCTGCGAAAGAAGAAACTCCCTCCAAAAAAACATCTCTCTCAAAAAGACGTGATTCGATGGCTCCGACGACAACAAAGGCCACCGCCGCGCCGGACTCGATGCTCCCCGTCGGGCTCGCGCCGCTCGTCAACCGCTTCCGCGAGGCGATCACGGGCGGAGGCAAGAGGCGCCGCGACGAAGAAAAAGCCGCGGCGGAAGCAGCGAAGAACGCAGTCGGCGAAGACCCGATCGAGGACGCCGACGACGACGAGGAAAGCGGCACCTACCTCACGCTCGCGACCGTCGACTGGGCGCGCTTTAAGCCGCTGATCCTGCAGCTCGACGAGGACGACCGCGCCGCGCTCGCGCACGCCAACAGCAGCACCGCCGACGTCTCCGTCGCCAAGGCTGCGGCTGCCGCTGCCGGCGGAGGGTCTCAGTACGTTGCGCGCGTCGAGGCCGAGGGGGCGGCCGGCGGGCAGCAGGGGGTCGCCGTCGCGGGCGCGCCGGCGGGGCCGTGGCGCGGCGGCGCCGAGGACGAGGACGACGAGGACGACGAAGACGCCGGTCGCGGGAAGAGGGCGACGCGCGGTTCTAGGAGGGCGCCCTCCCCCGAAGGCGGCAGCGACGACAGCGACGACGACGGAGAAGAGTCCGAGGAGGAGTGCCTCCGCGAGGAGCAAGAAGCGGCGCGCGCCGCCGCCGTCGCCGCCGACGCCGCCGCCAAGGCCGCCGCCGCTGCCGCAGCTGTCGCCGCCAAGCACAAGGACAAGAAGGAGCAGAGGAAAGACGAAGAGGAGGAAGACGGAGCAGACAGCGACGGGGACGACAGCGGGGCCGACGACCTCGACTTCCGCCTGTCCGAGGCCGGCTGGCCCGGCGCCTCGATCGTGGGCGCGCACAAGCGCGACGGCGCGACGGCGATCCGCGTCTCGTGGGACGACGGGGAGGAGCGGTGGGTCGACTCGGGCAGGCTGCACGATCGGCAGCACACGCTCGTGGCGCTGGTCCAGTTTTACGAGTCCAAGGCGAAGAACAAGGGGTGAAAAAGAGACGGTTCTTTCTTTTCTTTCTTCAAGTTTTTAGAGGTGGTGCGGGCGGCGGCGAGAGAGAGAGGGAAGGGGAAAAAAGTTATTGTGCCCTGGTTCTCGTTTTCCCCTGTTTCTTACCATGCAACAAAACAACAGAAATGAGAGAGAGCGTGCTTTTTCCAATTCGGTTGCGTTGCGGAGGCGTTTGGATCCTCATCTTTCTTTTACAGGAGAACGAGGAAGAAGAACGGAAAAATAACAAAAAAAATCAACTTGCCGTCGTCTCTGGACTCTTCTTCCAGCCTCCTCCCTCGCCCGCTTTCCCTCCTCCCTCTTCCTCCCCAACCAGCCTCCACACCCGTTTCCTCGCCCCCGGGATCCGCACGGGCCGCTCCGCGGTCCCCTCCTTGGCGGCGCCGTCCCACGTCAGCACGCCCCACGCCTTCCCTGTCGGCCGCTCCTTTGGCGACGACGCCGCCGCGGCCGCCGAGGGCGAGGCTCTGGAGACCGACCAGAAGCACTTTTCCGCGTCCCTCCACGTGGCGCGGGCGATCTTTACCGAAGAGGCGCCAGCGCCGTAGTTGGGCAGCGAGGAGAGGAGCTCGAAGACTGTGTGATTTTTTGGTGGTTTTTTTTTGGAGGGGGAAAGCGGAGGAGGGACGACGTGAGAGCAAGGGAAAAAGAGCGGCGGCGGCCGGGTTTGGAAGGAAGCCTCCGAATTTATGAAGCTTCAACCTTCTTGACTTACGGCTCTGCGCTGCGCGCGCTGCTGTCGAGGGCTGCATGATCCTGGCTGTTCGCTGATGCTGGAGCTGAACGGAAAACAGAACAGAGCAGCGATAGAGCGGGGAGAACTCGAATCGGAGAGAAGGTACGATCGAAAGAGAAAAGTAATTTTCTCTCCGGTGCGGCGGAGTCATAAAAAAAACGGTGACGACGGGAACATCTCTCTTCAATCGCATCGGCTTTGTCTCCGTGTGACCTTCTGTTCGTCGAGCGCGCACGGCGTCGACACGAGCAGCCAGTTGTCCTTGTCTCTTTCCTGGCACTTTCGGAAGAAAACCCGGGCCTCGCTCTCTCCGAAGGAAGGCGAAATCGACAAACTAGGAAAGAGAGGGACAGCATTTGCCGTTTCGACCTCGTCATTCTATCGACCTCGACAAACTCTTGGGGAAAAAAAGGGAAACGGAACGAAACGAAACGAAAATGCCCTCGTTCATGGACGTCTTCGTCAACGCCACCTTCATAATCGCTGCCGGCGTGCAGGTCTGGCAGCACTGGAGGCAGATCCAGGAGGAGCTGGCCGAGAGGGCGACGACGGGGAGCGGGGGAGGAGGGAGGGGCCTTGGCGGCGGCGGGTCCAGGCCGCGCAGGGTCGTGCTCGTGACGCCGCAGGGGGAGCGCCTCGTGGTGCTGGCCTCCGACGAGGCCCTCCAGGAGCTGGGCATCTTGCAGAACGAGGATGCCCGAGGAGGAGGGGAAGGAACGGCGGCACGCGCGCTCGGGAGGGGCGACGGCGACTTTGGCCCCGATGACTACGAGGCGCTGTCCTCCCTCGACGAGGGCCTGCGGCCCGCTGCGGCCAGGGCCGCGCCGGTCTCTCAGGAGCTGCTCGACAGGCTGCCCACGCACGAGCACCGCTGTCGCAGTAACACAAGCTCCTCTTCCGGGGCAGCAGCAGCAGCAGCAGCGGCAGCGGCAGCAGCAGCAGCACCGGGAGCCGGCAGCGGCGGCGGCGACGAGCACGGGAACGGAGGCGGCGAGACCCCCTGCGACACCTGCTCCGTCTGCCTCCAGGACTTCGCCGGCGGAGAGACCGTGCGCACGCTGCCCTGCCTTCATCACTTCCACCCTGGGTGCGTCGATCCGTGGCTGCGGCAGCGCGGGAGGAACCTGGCGGCGTGCCCCGTGTGCAAGACGAGGGTGTTCGTCTGAGAGATTTTGATATTTGAGCTGTTGTAAAATAAGAAGAAGAAAAAAAACGCTTGCGAACTTTTTCCCGTCTTTTTCGCGGATATATCTACCTTCTCGGCCATTTTTTTTAATCTTGCACACTGGACATCTCTTCCTTTTGGACCTCTGCAGCAGCAGCAGCAGCAGGAGCCGTGGTCGCCGCCTCCAGCTCGCTTTCTCTCCCGCTGGTCCTCTTCGTCGTCGTCGCCTCCTTCCCCTTCTCCTTTTTCTCCCTCTTCGCCTCCGCCGCCGCCGCCGCCGCCGCCGCCCGCGCGGCCCCCAGGGCCGCTTTCGCCGCGGCCTCGGCCTCCCTGGCCTTGGCAGAGCGCGCCGCGGCGGCGTCCACGGCGCGCTGCGCCTCCACCGCCGTCGCCAGCGCCGGGGCCAGCCTCTTCGACACCGCGGCCAGGCTCCCGGCGGCCTCGGCGGCCTCGGCCGCGGCCTCCGCCGCCAGCCTGCTGGCCTCGCCCGCCGCGACCCTCGCGGCCTCGAGCGCCGCGGCGGCCCGCACCCTCGCGAGCCGCTCCTCGATGCCCTCGTCCGCGGGGACGCACGCGAGCAGGTCCCTGTAGGGAGCCCGGGCGGCGCCCTCGACGGCGAAGAGCTCGACGCACCTGTTCCCCGACGCCTCCGGGTCGGCGACCGCCGCCGCGATCACCCCCGCGACCTGCGCCCGCGACAGCTGGCCCCCGAACGTCGAGTCCCTGCACGCCGCCACGACGCTGTGCGTCTCGCCGTGGTCGTCGCGGGGGCGCTCCAGCCCCCCGGGGCGCACGATGGTGTACCGCGGGATCGAGCTGTTCTCCAGGGCGACCTCGGCGCGCCGCTTCTGCGTCAGGATGCCGCCGAAGAGGTTGAGCGCCGAGGCGGGGAAGCCCGTCTTCCCCGTGCCCAGGCTGGTCACCATCACGAAATGCTGCACCTTCGCGAGCTCCGCGGCCCTCACGAGGGCGATGCTGGCGTCGCCGTCTATCCTCGCGGGGGCGGAGAGGTCGGCGCTCGTCTCCGAGGCGCCGATAGCCTGAACGACGACGTCGCACCCGCGCAGCGCCGCGGCGATGGCCTCGACTCCCGCGGTCTCCAGGTTGCACGTGACGACGTCGACGCGCCTGAGGGCCGCGGGCGAAAGGAGCCCGTTGCGGGCCGCGGCGCGCAGCGCGGCAGTTGCGGCCGCAGCGTCGCGGACCCCCGCGCGCACGCGCGTCGCCTCGTCCGCGGCGAGCAGGGAGCGGACGACGCGGGCGCCGAGCCTCCCCGTGGCCCCGGCCACGAAGACGGTCCTGGCTCCCGCTGCCGAGGACGGGGAAGAAGACGGGGAGGGGCTCGACGACGCCCGGTCGAACGAGGGCAGCTGAAAGTTGGGGAGCTCGAACTCCGGGAGCTTAAAGAGGGGCTCGGCGCGCACGGAGACGGAAGGCGCGACTTGCTGCTGCTTTTCGGGCCTGTTGGGTGCGTTTGTTTTCAAAAGGGCGTCAGAAAAGGAAGAAGAAGAAGAAGAAGAAGAAGAAGAAAAAAGAAGAAGAAAAAAGAGGAGGTCGACGAGCTCGTCGCTTCGTTGGCTTGATCGTCGAATTCAGAAGAAGAAACGAGCGTTCTCCGTCTGCTTTCTTATGGGCTCTCCTTTCATCTGATTCACACACCGGGACCGAAGGTTCGTCGTCATTCCAGCGCTACGCTGAGTTGTTGGAGCGTGCAAACGCATTATGGCAATTGAAAGGGGAGAAGAAAAGAGCGAGCTTTTTCCCCCCGATCTCGCGTCGTCGGCAGCCGAAAAAAAAAAGTGAGAGACACTTATCCTCTCTCTCGCCTCACCACTTGTCTCCTTTTTATTTCGTTTTCAATGTAAAGAAGCGGGCGGGGGGGGGGGGGGGGCGCGCTATGGAACAAAACCAAAAAATAACGTGTGTAAGCCCTCCTTATTCTCTCTCTCTGTCTCTCTCTCTCTCTGTCTCTCTCTCTCTGTCTCTCTCTCGCTGTCTCTCTCTCGCTGTCTCTCTCGCTCGCAAGGAACTCAAAAAAAACCGAATTCTCACGTCCTCTCCAAAGCTCACGCAGCCCCCGCCGTCGCCCTCGCGCCCTCCTCCACCTCCGACCCGCTCTCCTCTCCGCCGGCCCTCCTCGCCGCCTCGCTCTCGGCGCTCAGCCTCGCGATCACCTTGTTGAGCGCGGAGACGTACGCCCGCGCGGAGGCGACGACGATGTCCTCGCAGGTCCCGCTCCCCGTGAACGACCGCTGGACCTGCCCACCGCGCGCCGACTCGACGAAGCCCTCGTTGGCGAGCCCGCCCGCGGGGCGCACCGTCACGCGCGTCGCCGCCAGCGCCTCGATCCCCTCGGTCACGCTCTGCACCGAAAACTCGGACAGGGCGACGGGCACGCGCACGAGCGAGTCGATGGCCTTGTAGGCCGCGTCGACGGGCCCGGTGCCCGTCGCCGCCGCGGAGCGGACGATGCCGTCGGGGCCGAGCAGCCTCGCGGTCGCGGTCGGCATCCCGCCCGTGCCGCAGACGACCTGCAGCGCGCGGAGCTCCCACGCCTTGGCCGGCTGGTGCACCTCGTCGGCGAGCAGCGCGAGCACATCCTCGTCGGAGACGCGCTTCCTCGAGTCCGCCAGCGACTTGAACCGCTTGAAGAAGTCGTCGAGCGCCGCGCCCTCGAGGTCGAAGCCGAGCTCCGACAGGCGCGACCGCAGCGCGGCGCGGCCCGAGTGCTTGCCCAGCACGATCCCCGCGTCGCCGTCGGCGCGCAGCAGGCCGATCTCCTCCGGGGAGATGATCTCGTAGGTGGCCCTCGACTTGAGCATCCCGTCCTGGTGGATCCCCGACTCGTGCGCGAAGGCGTTGGCGCCCACGATCGCCTTGTGCGGCTGCACGGGCATGCCGCTGTAGTCGCAGACCATCCTCGACGTCGCCGTTATGTGCACGGGGCGCACGCCCGTGCGCAGCGCCCCCAGGGGCTGCGTGTCGGGCGACGCCGCGGCGGCGCCGCCGGCGTCGTGGAGCGCGCCGTCGCCGCCGCGCTTGGCCAGCGCCATCACGACCTCCTCGAGGCTCGCGTTCCCTGCCCGCTCGCCGATCCCGTTGATCGTCGACTCGATCTGCCTCGCCCCCGCCATCGCGCCCGCGAGCGAGTTGGCCGTCGCGAGGCCCAGGTCGTTCTGGCAGTGCGTCGACCAGACCACCGAGTCCGCGCCGGGCGTGTTGGCCCTGAGGTCCGCGATCAGCGCGCCGAACTCGTGCGGCATGCACCACCCCGTCGTGTCCGGGATGTTGAGGGTCGTCGCCCCGGCCTTGATGACCTCGCCCAGCACCCGGTACAGGAACCGCGGCTCGGACCTTCCGGCGTCCTCGGGCGAGAACTCGATGTCGTCGCAGCCCAGGGACTTGAGGTGCTTGACGGCGCTGACGGCGTTCTCGACGACCTGGTCCTCGCTCATCCGCAGCTTGTGCTCCATGTGGATCTTGGAGGTCGCGATGAAGGTGTGCACGCGAGGACGCTTCGCTCCTTTCACGGCGTCCCACGCGACCTCGAGGTCTCGGGACCGCGTGCGCGAGAGGCCGCAGATGACGGGGACATACCCCGACTCGTCGACGGAGCAGCCGACGTCCAGGGCAATAGCTTTCACGGCCTCGAAGTCGTCCGGGGAGGCGACGGGGAAGCCTGCCTCGATTATGTCAACGCCGAGCTTGGCGAGCTGGTTGTTGATAGAGTGGGTGGGTGGTGGAGTTTTTTGTTTTTTTTTCCCGAGGTTGAGAAGGGTCAGAGGAAGACGAAGAACTCGCCGCCAGCACTCGTCGTTCTCCTAATCGCTCGTTTCTCCTCCTTTCTTCGTCTCTCTCTCTCTCTCAATCTAACTCACCTGTCTCGCGATGTCCAGCTTCTCCTTGGATGTCAGCGTGGCCCCGGGGCTCTGCTCTCCGTCCCGCAGGGTCGTGTCGAAGATGCGGACGTAGTTGGGGTCGGAGATGCGGCCGGGGACGTACTCGGGGCGAGGGAGGCCTTTGGCGACGGCCGGCGGCAATTGTTCGGACGACGACGCCGCGGCAGCGATGACGACGCGGCTGCTGCGGAGAGCTGTCGCCGCCTTCCTTCCGCTCCTGCTGCCTGCTGCGCTCGAGCTGCAGGGAGCTGCAGCAGAAGAGCGCGGGGCCAGGCAGGCAGTGACTGGAGCCGCGCGGCGAGGGCGAGCTACCAAAGGCATCGTCGCCGACGCCGACGCCGTCGAGCAGCTAGCCAAGCCACGGCGGGCGGCAGAGGCCGCGGAGACGTCCATCTTTTCCTTGGCGCTGCTGGCGTTGCTGGTGTTACGTTCTTCTTCCCTGAAGAGCGCGCGACAGAGAGAGAGCGCGCGACCAGAGAGACTGAGAAAGCGAGAGAGCACGCTTGCGGCTCTTTTTTCTGTTTTCTTCGTCGAAATTGTGAAAGGCGAAACACTCCAGAAAAAAGAAAAGGCATTCGCTCGTCGCCTCGACGACGACGACGACGAACGGGGGAGAAGAGAGGACGCGTCTCCCTCCCTCCATTCGTCCGTTTGGACCGAATTCCCGGTGCCGAGAGGTCGTTCTCGCGTTTTTTTACCTGCGACGCGACTTTCGCTGCTCGGAATTGGGGGAAGAAGGGCACGGCGGAATAGAAGAGAGAGAGAGAGCAACGATTGATCAAAAGCTCTCTACTAAAAACCATGGTGCTCTTCCGCACGCCCTTCGCGGGCTACGCGGTGCGCTTCTCCCCCTTTGACGAGTCGCGTCTGGCCGTGGGCACGGCCCAGAACTACGGCATCATCGGCAACGGGAAGCTTCACGTGCTTCAGGTCAGGGAGGAGGAAGAGGACGACGGAGGGAGTGGTTTATTTTGCTGGAAAACGGGAAAAACGACACCTCGCCTCTCACCCCTTCTTCCTCTTTTTCAAAAAAAAAAAAAAAACGCAGCTGACCCCGCAAGGCCTCGCCCAGGTCGCCGAGTTCGACACCCGCGACGGCGTCTACGACGTCGCCTGGTCCGAGGCCGCAGATGGTGTCGTCGCCACCGCCGGGGGAGACGGCAGCGTGAAGCTCTGGGCGGTCAACGCGTCGGCGCAAAGTAACCCGGCGGCGTCGTTCCAGGAGCACGCGCGAGAGGTCTCGTCGCTGTCGTGGAACGTGAGCACACGCAGGGAGCTGCTGCTGTCGGCGTCCTGGGACGACAGCGTCAGGCTGTGGGACGCGGCGGGGGCCAGGCCGCGGCCGCTGGCGGCCTTCCTCGGCGCCCACCAAGGGTGCTGCTACGGAGTCTCTTGGAACCCGAGGCACTCGGACGTCTTTGCGACCTGCGGCGGCGACGGGCTCCTGAAGATTTGGGACGCGCGCAGGCCGTCCGACGCGCCGCCGACGCTCTCCGTGCCCGTGGTCTCCGACCCGGGGATGGGAATTGGAGCGATGATGCAGGCAACCCCCCCGGCGGAGGCGCTGTGCCTCGACTGGTGCAAGTACAACGACGCGCTCCTTGCGGTCGGCTCGGTCGACCGCTGCGTCCGCCTGATCGACGTCCGGAGAGGGGGAGGGAGCTCCCCCTCCCCCCTCACCGCCCCTTCCCCGTCTCAGTCTCCGGTCGTCGCGGCCCTCCACGGGCACGCGTACGCCGTTCGCCGCGTCGCCTTCTCGCCGCACCAGGAGGCGGTGCTCGCGTCGGCCTCCTACGACATGACGGTCCGCCTCTGGGACGCGGCCGCGCCCGGGGAACCCCTAGTAAAAGTCTGGGACCACCACTCCGAGTTCGCGGTCGGGCTCGACTTCTCGACGCTGGTGCGCGGGAGGATGGCGAGCTGCGGGTGGGACGACGCGGCATTCGTGTGGAGCGTGGACGGCGCGGACCCGAGGGCGCCCTCGCTGTTTTGATGTCTTTGTGGGGGGGGAGGGGGGGGGGGGGGGGGTTGGGAGAAGAAAACAAGACGAGAACGAGAATTAACAAAACGAGACGGAAATTTTGTTTGGTTTTGGTTTTTTCTTTTTTTTGCACTCCTCTCTCTCTCTCTCTCTCCCTCCCTCCCTTTCTCTCTCTTTCAAATGATGTCACGCGAGCGCGCGCTCTCCCACTCAAAAATACGAAAGAAAAAAAAACTGTCTCCCTCAGCTGCTCTTTTCTTAAAAACAAAACACTGTAGACAAAAATTGATGTTTTTTCTTTTCTCGAATTTTTCTCTCTCTCTCTTATAAAACAAAAAAAAACAGACTCTTAAAGAAATCAACTCTTCGAACTCCAACTCAGACGTAAAAGTCCGTCTGCCTCGAGCTCGCCCCGACCTCCTTGAGCTTCTTGAGGATGCTCGAGTAGTACTCCCCCAGGTAGGCCTCGAGCGTCGTGACCGACGCGGGGTCGACGCCCAGCAGCTGGTAGGTCTCGTCCATCGGCGCCGAAAAGTCCTCGTTGGCGGCAAGGATGTCCGCGAACGCGAGCCTGTCCGCCGCGTCGCGCGCCCACTGGAAGCCGCGGAGCACGTTGCGGGTGCCGCGCAGCAGCCAGATCGGCACCTTGGTCACGTCGGCCCTCGCGTTCGCGAGCTTCTCGCAGAGCTCGATCACCTCCGGGACCGTCCAGGCCTTGGGGCCCGAGAGCGTCAGCGTCCTGCCGATCGCGGCGTCGGCGCGCAGGGCCGCGAGCGCCATGCGCGCGACGTCCTGCGAGTCGAGGTAGGCCGTCCGCGTCGCGTCCGAGGTTCCCCAGACCGTCTTGTCTTCGAGGATGGGGACGGCGTAGTTGCCGACGAGCGCCTGCATGAAGCCGCAGAGGCGCAGCGTCGTGTAGTTGAGGCCCGACGCCGCAAGGAACTTCTCGGTGCAGCTCTTAATCGCCATCAGGGGCACGTCCGGGTGGCGGTCCGCGTTGTGGATCGAGAAGAACAGGTACCGCTGCACGCCCATCGCCTGCGCGCACTGGATGAGGGCCTTCTTCCCCTCCCAGTCGACGACGGCGGCGGACTCCTCGGGGCGCGCCGTCGCACAGTCGACGACGGTGTGAATGCCCACGAGCGCGGCGGGCAGCGACGACGGGTCTGTGAGGTCGGCCTGCACCGTGGTGGCCCCCCAGTCGCGGAGGAAGTCGGCCGGATTCTGGCGCGGCCTCACGATGCAGCGCACGTCGTACCCTTCGTCGAGCGCGCGGCGGACGATCTGCCGCCCGAGCGTGCCCGTGCCGCCGACGACGAGCATGGTGTTTTTGGGGACCGGGGTGGAGCCGGCGACCGGGGCCGGCGCTACCGCGGCGGCGACGATGGCAGAAGAGACGGACGCAGATGCGATGACGGAGCGGCGGGGGGGGGCGGCGGGGGAGGCGGAGGCCGTCGAGGTCGAAGGGCCAGCAGCGGCGGAAGAAGAGGAGGAGGAGAAGGAGGTCGAAGCGGCCGCAGCGGCACGCGAAGGCGCTCGGGGAGCTACGGTGGCGGTCGACAATGTCGTCGAGAGGGCGGCGAGTCGGGACATTGTGATTTAAGATTAAGCCTCCGGATCCGTTCTGTATGTTTGTGAGGAGCTCTCCTGTGAAGTTGTCATAAGAAAGAGAGAGGAAGGAGCGAGGGGTGAGAAAGGGCGGAGAGAATTGAGGAAGCGTCGTTTTTTTTGGCCAGGAGGAGCAGAGAACGAGAGCAGCGAGAGGACGCTCGACGGTCGGCTCTCGCATCCTCTGCACCTTCGCTCGCGTGCTCCTCAAAGGAGCCAAGTGTCTCTATTTTCTTGCCTAGCTGGCGCATTTCAACAACGCAACGGCCTTGAACGAAAATGTTGGGGCAAAGCGCAAGGCTTGGAGGCCACGCGAGACCCGCTGTTAGAGGTCGTCGTGAGGGAGCGATCGACCGTCGACGCAGCAACGGCGCTCCTCTCGCGTCGAGGAGAGAGAAAGCGAATTCATAAAAACGCGCTTCCGTTCTGCGCCCTCTGAGCTCCTCTTCGGCTCCGACTTTGGTGCACGGCGACGGAGAAAAATAAGGACGCACCTGTGAGACGCAGAGGAAGAGCAGAGAGAAGCAGCGACCGGTTTCCGGAAACGAATCGGTTTTGAGGCGCGAGGGAGTTTTTTTTTTCGGGAGACGGAAGAAAGTGAGGAGCGTGAGAGCAAGCGAAGCGCGTGGTCGCTTGCCCGACGACCTTCGAAGAAAAGGCAACGTTTTCCCCCTTTTTTTCTTTCTCACTCTTCTTTTCTCTCTTCCTCTGCCGTGTGCCTCTTCCACGCCTAGTCCCCCGACGCGGAGAGAGGGCCAAGACAACGAAAATAAACACAACATCGGAATCCCGCGAGACAGGAGATCCCCCCCCCCTCCCCCGAGTGCTGCTGACGGAACCATGCTCCTCTCCTCCGCTCCTCCCGCTCCTGCCCCTCCGGCCGTGGCCTCGAGGTCGAGTTCAACGTCACCGACCAATCTAGCCACGGCCCCTCTCTCCGCGTCCCCTCGCTTTCGTTCCTCGTCAACTCTCTGCTATGCTTCCGGGACATTATATTCTTCTCGCTCGATCGAAATTAGGCCTTTGTTGCGCGCACAGAGCTCGCGGAAACTCGGTCTCGATCCTCGAGGCATCATTGATCTCAGATGTCCTTCGAGGACAAGCGCCGCGACCTCTTCTTCTTCTGTTGCTGCTGCTGCTGCTGCCTCGTCATCGTCGTCGTCGCCGCAGCCAGTCGCGGCTCCGGGCCAGACCAAAGTCGCGTTCCTCGGGATGGGCATCATGGGCGTCGCGATGGTGCGTTTGAAAATTGCATAGAGAGACCCCGTCGAGCCATCGAGGGCTGGAATCGGCGTCGTCGTCCCTGACCTGTTCATCTCTCTCCCCCCTCCCTTGGAAACAAAAATAACTCAAAAAAAACAGGCAACCAACCTCCTCAAAGCGGGCTACGAGGTGACCGTCTGGAACCGCACCGCCAGCGCCTGCGAACCCCTCGTCGCAAACCTGGGCGCGAAAGCAGCGAAATCCCCGGCGGAGGCCGCGGCGGCCGCGGACGTCACGATCGCGATGCTCTCCGACCCGGCCGCGGCGGTCGCCGTCGCCGAGCTGGCCGCCCCGGGCCTGTCCAAGTCCGGAGGGGGACGCTACATCGACGCGTCCACCGTCGACGCGGAGACGGCCCGAAAGGTCTCTCGGATCGTGAAAGGCGCGGGGGAGGGCGCGGCCGGCTTCCTCGAGGCCCCCGTCTCCGGGTCCAAAGGCCCCGCAATCGCGGGACAGCTCATCTTCCTCGCCTCGGGCGACGCGGCCCTCTCGGCGTTCGCCGCCCCGCTCCTCGACGTCATGGGCAAGAAGACCTTCTACCTGGGGGCAGAAGTGGGCCTGGGAGCCAAGATGAAGCTGGCCGTCAACGCGCTGATGGGCACGATGATGGCCTCGCTCGCCGAGCAGCTGAGCCTGGCAGCGGCGGCGGGCCTCGACGCGGCAGACCTCCTCGACGTCGTGTCCCTGGGGGCCGTGGCAGCGCCCATGTTTGCCCTGAAGGGTCCCGCGATGGCGGAGGCGGTCTCGGCGAGGAAGGAAGGCAAGGAGCCCCTGGCCTCCCGCTTCCCGCCGGCGTTCCCGCTGAAGCACCAGCGGAAGGACCTGAGGCTGGCCCTCGAGCTCGCCGCGGAGACCGGGACGCCACTCCCTCTCACCGAGGCCGCCTGCGAGCTGTTCGCCGAGGCCCAGGACGGGCTGGCGCTCGGGGACGCGGACTTTGCGGCGGTTGTGGAGGCGGTGGCGAGCAAGATGAAGTAAGGGAAGAGCAAGCCAGAACAATTTAAAAGGAAAAAACTTTATCTCATCGGGAAAAAAGACCAGAAAATCAAGAGTTGTTTTTGTTTCCTTTTTTTATCGCTGGCGAAACATTACACTTGAGAAAAAACGCGAAGTTGTCTCTCTCTCTCTCTCTCTTAACGATCCTTCTTCGACTCTCGAAAGAAAAATTACGGGAGAACAACATCAAACGCGGCAACAAACCCAACCCAAAAAAACATTTTGCTTTCAAGCCGCCACCGCAGCCGCAGCAGCCCTCTTCCCCCCCGCCGCCGCCATCTCGTGCGCCCTCACCCTCGCCCACCCGTCGAAGTGCACGATCTCCTCGATCGTAGGGGACGCAGTGAGGTCCTTGGCGGCGTGCTCGTTCAGGACCTTCTCGACCAGGGGAACGATCTCCATGTACCCGATCCGCTCGGCCAGGAACTCGGCCACGGCGACCTCGTTCGCCGCCGACAGCACGGCCGTGGCGGTGCCCCCGAGCCTCCCGGCGGCGTACGCGAGGTCCAGGGCCGGGTACTTGGCCCTGTCGGGCGCCTTGAACGTCAGCGAGCTGGCCTTGGAGAAGTCGAGGCGCGGCCAGGTCTCCTCGGAGCAGGCGACGCGCGCCGGCCAGGACATCGTGTAGAGGATCGGGAGGCGCATGTCGGGCCAGCTGGTTTTTTTCGAGTTTCGGTTCCGTTTTCCGGGGGGGGGGGGAGGAGAGGGAGGGAAGCGAGAGGGAGAGGGAGAGAACAAGGGGGGGACAAAAGGTGAGTTTTCATTCTTCCGGTGAAAAATTCGGCGCGAGGAAAAAAAACTCCGAAAAAAAAACTCCACTCACCCCAGCTGCGCCAGCACGGACGAGTCCGCCGTCTCGACCATCGAGTGGATGATGCTCTGCGGGTGGATCACCACGTCGATGTTGTCGTAGGCCGTGCCGAACAGGTAGTGCGCCTCGATGACCTCGAGCCCCTTGTTCATGAGCGTCGCCGAGTCGACGGTGATCTTGGGGCCCATCGACCAGTTGGGGTGCTTCAGAGCGTCGGCGACGGTGACGTTCTTGAGCTCCTCGGCGGGGAGGTCGCGGAAGGCGCCTCCCGAGGCGGTGAGGATGACGCGGCGGAGCCCTCCCTCGGGCAGGCCCTGGATGACCTGGAAAGTGGTTTTTGGTTTTTTGGTTTTTGGTGGGTTTTTTTTGGAAGTCGGCGGGGTGAGTTTTTTTTCTTCGTCTCTTCGTTCCCTCTCGCTCTTCGCTCTCGCTCCCACGCTCGCTCCTTCTTTCGCTCGCTCACTCCAAAGAAAGAAAAAAAGAACGGAAAAGAAAAGTCGAAGAAAGAAAGAAAGAAAGAAAGACAAAAAGAAAAATCTTGCCTGGAAGATGGCCGAGTGCTCCGAGTCGGCGGGGAGCAGCTTCACCCCGTGCTTCGCGGCCAGCGGCAAGACGGCGGGCCCCCCAGCGATCAGCGTCTCCTTGTTGGCCAGGCAGATGTCCTTTCCGGCCCGGATGGCAGCGCACGTCGGCTGGAGGCCAGCACACCCGACGATGCCCGTCACGACCGCGTCCGCGTCGCGGTGCGCGGCCGCCGCGATCGCACCCTCGTCTCCCGTCACGATCTCCGGCTGCGGGGAAACACCCCTGATCAGCTCTTTAAATTCTGCGACCTTCGACGCGTCCTGCAGGGCGACCAGTGAGGGCTTGAACTGCCGCGTCTGCTGGGCGAGCAGCTCGATGTTGCCGCCCGCAGAGAGCGCGACAATCTCGAATTTGTCGGCGTGCTCGGCGGCGATGCCGAGCGTCTGGGTTCCGATGGAGCCCGTCGAGCCGAGGACGGAGAACCTCTTGGGGGGGTCCCCGGGGGCTCGCGCCTTGTGGTTGGGCGGGGCGACGGCGCGTCCGGGCCAGGCCGGGGGGGGCTGGGTGGAGGAAGAAGAGGAAGCCTGAGGGAGGGGGAGAGAGAAGGGATTTTTTTGTGGTCGAGGTTCGGGTTGAGAGAGGGTGCCACCTGAAGATTTTAGGCAGCGCTCTCTGGGGGGGGGGTGGGGGCGTCGACGGTCGGACAACGCGCGAGAGAAGGGGAAAGAGGGGGGGGCGCAATTCAGCGCAGAAGAAAGGCGCGCAAACTGTCGGCGATCGTTCGAGAGGATTGATCATCTCGCGTGCGAGTCTTCCTCACAGCGGCAAGGTAAGGCGAGGCCAGGAACGTGGAGAGGTGCGGGCGAGGGCAAAGTGGAAGAGAAAACGGAATCGGCGACGACGACGACGGCCAGCAGCGGGGGCGAGAGAGCGAAGAGCGTCTGCTTCGGACCGTAATGCCACCGGCATTCACTCACCGTCGCCGAGGCGCGCGTGGACCTCACGCGCATGTTGACGGCGCGCATCGCTTCGAGCGTTTTCGTCGATAGATAGAGACTCGAGACAGAGAAGAGGGAGAACGCGGGAGAAGTTTTCTTCCGTTTGTCCAGAGATTTTAGTGGAAGAGAAGAGCAAGGAGCGAGTCTTTGGAGACAGGAGGAGAAGCGGAAGAAAAAAAAACAGCCCCACAAACTCGACATTTTTTTTATTTTAAGTTGAAGAAGCGTTTTTCCCGCTCCCTCTCTTTCTCTGTCCCTCTTTCCAAGCGGGATAGAAATCCAGCCATGGTCTCGGTGCGCCCAGGCCGCCTCCTCGCCGCGGGCTTCGGCGTCGCGCCCTCGACGGCCCGCCACGCCGAGGAGCCCCCGCTCTCGAGGGCCCTGCAGCGTGCGGGGTCCCTCGCGGCGAGGACGATCAGGGAGGCCAACCGATTCGTGAACGCTTCTTCTTCTTCTTCGCTCCCCTCTGCTTCCAGGGCTCCGGCACTCGCGGCGCTGGCGCTCGTGGTGCTCTCGGTTTTGTCCATCGCTGGTAAGTAAGCTTAAGAAACACCAGAAGGAGGGAAATTCGAGACAGTAGGGAAGCGTCGTGCAAGGACGATGAAAAAAACAAAAAAGATTCAAACGAAAACGTTTTCCCTCTCTCAACCTCGACCTCGACCTCTTCCCTCTGCCACCTCTAAAAACAGCCGGACGCCCTGCCTCCCTCGTCTTCTCCCTCGTCTCTGCGGCAGCGGCCTCTTCCCTCGTCGCCTGGAGCAGGAGCAGAAGCGCTGCAGAGCACCTCTCCGTGCCGCCTTCCCTGGGGATGAGCTCGACTTCCGCTCTGCTGGCGGGCTCGCCGGCACGGAAGGCGAGCCTCCTCTCGGCCGCCGCCGTCTCTTCTTCTTCGGCTTCGGCCTCGCTCTCCCCGACCAAGGGGGGATCTGGCAGCAGCAGCAGCAGCACTAGGCTGGTGACCGTGGTGGTTGACGCCGGGTGCCGGACGCCGGAGATCACCGCGGCGGAGTGAAAAGTGAAAGAGAGAGAGTGTAAAAAAAAGAAGAAAAAAAAACGTTCGTTTGCACTTAGTCTTCGATTCTCGCCTCCGTTTCCTTCCCGTCTGCCCCACTTTCGGCCTCGCGCCCTTTCACGAGAGCGAGAGTAAGCGTACGACGTACGCGCTCCTGCTGTCTCGAGAGAGCCTCGCATGCAGCAGCAGCAGCAGCAGCAGGAAAAAAGGGACGGAAACAACACCATCGACTCTTCCTCTTCCGACATCATCGACGCCGCCGAGGAAGCGTCGTCGCTGCTCGGCACAGGACTCTCCCGCAGGGAGCTCGAGGCCGTCTCGGCGCTGCTCGAGTCTGGGCTCAAGCCAGAGGTAAGGTCATTTGTATGCGAAGCAGGGGGAGAGAGAGAAAGAGAGGAAGAAAAAAGAAAGAGAGCGATCGAGGGATGCCTCGGCGACGGCGTTCACCTTTTTTCTCGACCTCTTCCTCCTATCTCCACAACCCCCTCTTCTTCTCCTCGCAGGCGGTCGCCGCGGCCGTGCTCGCCCTCCGCAGAGAGTCAGAGGCTCTCGTCTCGGTGGAATCGAAGGAAAACCAGAAGCAGCTGAAGGCGAGAGCGAGCAACAGCAGCAGCAGCAACAACAACAGCGGCGCTCTTTCTCTTCCTCCCCCTGTCTCGCTGCCGGCTCTCTCGGCGCTCTCCGCCCCGCTCTCGCACCCCGCTCGGTAAAAGTGGAAGCGAGGAGCAGCTCCAAAGCAGTAAAAAAGGAGAATAAATGACTGGAGAGACGAAGAAGAAGGAAGATGCGGCACCAGGAGCAGGAACGACGGCCGCTCCCGCTCCCGCTCCTCCGCCGCCGCCGCCGCCGCCCTCCGCCCCGCCGACCGTCCCCGTCCCCTCTGGCCCGCTCGTGGGCGCCGTCGGCCAGGAGTACGTCGCCGCGGTGCTCTCCTCGACCGACCCGAGGACGGCGCTGCGCGAGGTGGCCTCGGCGGCCGGCCTCGACGACGAAAAGGAGAAGTGCGCGCCGCTGCTGGGGCTGCTCGATGCGCTCGGGGTCGCGCGGTGAGGTTCTTTTCTTTCTTCGCTCGCCGCTCTTATTCGCTTTCTTATTTCTTCCTTTCTCTTTTTTTCTCAACCTTCTCTCTCCTTTCTCCCCCCCTTTTTTCTTCCTATCTCTCTCGACTCTCAGCGCCGAAGCCCATCGCCACGTCCTCGAGGGGGCCAAGGCCCGCCTCCTCTCCCGGATCGCCTCGGGCGAGCCCTCGCACGAGGAGCTCCTGGCTCTGCTCTCCGCCTCGTTCCCGTTCATCGGCCTCGCGCCGCTGCGCGACGTGCCGCTGGCGTGCCTCGGCCGCCTCTCGCCCGCCGTGCCCGCGGCGTTCCTGCAGCAGCTCGCGGCCGCGGACGGCGAGCTTTTCTCCGAGCTGCCGGCCCCGGTGCGCAGGGCGGTGTGGGAGAGGGACAGGCACCTCCTCGGCAGGCACGCCGCGCCCGTCGCCCTGGGGTACTCGAGGGAGCGGGCGACCGTCGCGAGGGCGCTCGATGGCGGGGACGCGCTGCCGTCGCGGAGGAGGATGCTGAGCCTGGCCTCTTCTTCCGCTTCCGCTTCCGCCTCGGCGCCTGCTGCTCCGGTGCTGCAGGCTGCGCACGCTGATTCTGCTGCTTCTGCTGCTGGTGCCAGCGGCAGCAAGGCCGCCGCCGTCGCGAGCGCCGCTTTTTCTCAAAACAAGTTCCAGCAGCAGCTCCTGCAGCGCATCCCGCAGCCGCGCCGCGCCGCCCGAGCCGCTTCCCCGGCCCTGCGTAAGCTCGCCGGCATGGTCGGGAGGTCCTCCCCCGTCTATCGCGGGATCGTCGACGTCGTCTCCTCCCGCGTCAGGGAGGGTGTCGGAGCAGGAACAGGAGGCGAGGGCGAGGGCGATGAGGAGTTGGAAAACAGTAATCGCCGTCCTTCTTTGGCTCTGACGCCGCGGGAGGCCGCGTTCGCCGCTCTGCGAGGGCAGATGCTGATGGCGCTTCACGACAGCGGCGGAGGCGGCGGATCAGGAGGCGGCGGAGGTGCTGCTGCTGCGAACGCAACAGCGGCGAACGAGGGAGGAGACGCCGCTGCCCTCGCCGCTGCCGACGCCGATGCCGCTGCTCCTCTCGGAGGAGGGGGCGCAGCGATCGCCCGGGAGGACCCGGTTCACATCCTTGCCTGGACGCTCGACGCGGCCCTGCGGGACGGCGTGCTGGAGGGCCGGAGGCTCCAGGAGCTGGGGAACTTTTTCTCGCAGTTTGAGGGCGCGAAAGGGACCAACACCGCCGACGAAGACGACAGCGACGACGACGACGAGGGCATGGAAGAAGAAGAGCGGAGGCGTGCCGCAGCTGCTGCTGCCGCCGCCGCCACCGCTGCTGCTGCCTCCAAGAGGTCCAACACGCATCGTGGACGCAAGCGCAAGGCACCCGTCGCAGCAGCAGCAGCAGCGGCAACAGCAGCGGACAACGACGCCGAGTCGTCGGGCGTCCCTCTGACTTCGGCCAAGAGAGGTGGTGCCGGCGGCGGAGGCACCAACCGCGGCGGCGGGAGCAACGCCGGCGGCCGCGGCTCAGCCCGCGCCCGCCTCCTCGCCGACGCATCCCTGATCCTCCGCGACCCCTCCACGATGCGCCTCATGGCCCACGCGGCCCTTCGGAGGCTCGACGCGTGCGTCGAGGAGGCCACGGCGGCCTCGCTGGGGGACGACAAGGAGCTCAGCTTGCTCTGCAGGCTGCTGCAGCTCGGCGCCGGCGCGCGGGCGCTGCTGCTCCGCGGTGCCGGCGTCGGCGTCGGCGCGGGCGGCTCCAGGAGCAACGGCGGCGCGGCGGGGGGCTACGGAAACGCCCCCGCCTCTTCGATGACGACGCTCTTGCCCCCGTCGAGGGCGCTGACGGGCACCCTGCTGCCGACGCTGGCAGGGTGGGCCCTCGAGGCGGCGATGGAAGCGGAGGAAGAAGAAGAAGACGATGACCACAGCGCCAACGGCGGCGGTGTCGTCGGCGTCGGCGGCGCGTCCGAGCTGGTCCCCGCCGCGGACCCCTCCCTGGTCTCCCTGCTCGTCAGGGACGAGGTCGCCCGGGGGGTAACGCAGGCGTACGCGCTTGAAAAGGTGGATGCTGCGGTGGAGGCCTCTGTCGGGGCCGCCGCGGCCGCCGCCGCCGCCGCCTCGGCCGCGGTCGTGGCGACGACGGCGGCGACGGCGACCGCCGCCGCCGTCAAAAACGCGGCCTCCGCCGCCGCCGCGGCCAGGGCGACCGCGAAGGCGGCTTCGGTCGCCGTCGGGGCAGCGGGACCTCCTCTCTCGGCGCTCGCTGCGGCGCTCGAGGCCTTCCTGTCGAACGCGGCAGCGACGGCAGGGGCAGCAGCGGACGAGGAAGGCGGCGACGGCGACGGAGAGAGAGGCAAGGAGGCCGCCCTGACCGCCGCGGCGAGCGAGTGGTCTCCCTTCTGCGTCGCCCTTGCCCAGCTCCTGGCCCTGGGGGCCTCTTCTTCCTCCGCGTCGCTGGCTGCGGCCGAGGCAGCGAGGACCAGGGGCAGCAGCAACGGCAGCAGCAGCACAATCAAAAAGGCCTTAGCCGCGTCGCGGCTCCCCGCCCGAGCGGCCGCGGCGTTCCCCGGCGGCGAGCTCTGGAGCCTCTGCGTCGACAAGCTCCTCACTTCTCGCGTCGCCGACGCCGAGATCCAGGCGCAGGAGGAGCTCTTGCGGTGCCTGATCGAGGCCGCGCTCGCCGAGACGGCGAGGGCGAGGGCGGGCGGCAGCGGCGGCAGCAGCGGCGGCGCCCCCTCGGCGGCCGCCGCGACGGCCGCGGCCTCGCTGGCGCTCGAGCTGGCCGGGAGGGCCGAGGCGGTCCTCGCCGCGACGGCCAGGTCGAGGGGCTGCCTGGATCCGCCGCCTCCCGCGAGCCTCAGGGGGCTGTACTCTGCGCTCTCGAGGCTCGGGGGTCTGGCGGGTGGGGGCGCGGCGCCCGGGCTGCACGCGTTCTTGCAGGCGACAGCCGTCCCGGCAACGGCGCCTCCGGCAAAGCTCGAGTGATGTTCCCTTTGGAGTGCACGTCACACCTCGTTTCTTTGTTTTTCTTCTTTCCTTGTCAATCACGTGTACACGCTTTATACCTGAATTCTGGTATCTGAGCCTCTTCTTTCGATGACTTCTCGCATGCTACTGCTGGACGGCAGCAGCAGCATTGGCACGAGGGCAGCAACAGCGACGATGGCGGCAAGGAGTGCGGCTGGTCGATCCGTTGTCGGCGGCGGCAACGGCGGCATTTCCGCCAGGCGACCGACGATTCGTCGGCGGAGCGCAGCCCTGGGCGACGACGACGACGAGTACGAGTTCAGCGGCGGTGGTCCGGATCCCATGGCCTCAGCAGGTGAGTTTCTTTGGGTTGAGCAAGAGGGAGAAAAAGAGAGAAGATTCGGGCCCCCATTCAGCCGGGACCGACTGACGACCTCTCCTCTTCCAAAAAACCGAACACCAGCCGACGCCCTCAGCCCGCTCACAAACTGGCTCCGCTCCCCCACCGACCTCCTCACCTTCGGCCCTCGAGCCGCCCTGGGAGCCCTGCTCTCCCTGCCCCGGGCCCAGGAGCGCCTCGCCGGCGCCGCAGAGAGGGCGCAGGAGCTCCTGCAGGACCCGAGGCCGCCGCTCGAGAAGGCGGCCTCTGCGGCCAAGGCCGCGGCGGAGGAGGTCGCGGGCCTGGTCGAGACCGGCGCCGGCGCCGAGGCGCGGGCGATCTCCGCGGCCCTGGAGGTGCTGCCGGCGGATGTGGTGAGCGCGCTGCCGGCGGATTTTCTGGCCGCGGTGGAGAGGGCGAGCGGGGGGGAAGCGGGGGGCGTCGAAACTGCCGCGAGCGGAAGCAGCGGCTCTTCCAGCTTCGAGAGCGGCGTCTCTCCCTCCTCCTCCATCGCCCCCTCGGACGCCGACCGCGCCGCCGAGGAGGCCGCCACGCTCGCCTCTGCGGCCGCCCGCGTCGCCGAGGCCGCCGGAGCGCTCGCCGCTGCGAAAAGCGGGAGCGGAGGAGGGGCACAGAGAGGCATGGCCAGGCTCAACGCCCGCGAGGCGCGGGCGGCGCTCGCGCGGGCGCTCGAGCAGGCGAGCTCGGCGACCTCTTCTGCCTCCCCGGAAGTGGCCGACGCGGCCAAGCTGCTCGACGAGCTCGACGAGGCGCTGCTGGCGGTCGCTGGGTGAGTAGAAATGAAGAAGAAGAAGGTGTCTAAATTGACTGTGACGGAGGAAGAAGAAGAACCTCGAGTTTTTTTTTTTTGACAGAACAGAAAAAGGTTTTGAAAAACAATCTCTCTCCGTTTTCTCCCTCTGTTTTCTCTCTCCGTTTTCTCTCCTGTCTCTCTCCCCCTCCCCGCTCTCCCCCTTCTCTCCAATTCGCTCTAGTCCTCGTCGAGGTAGTAGTACGACCCGGCGCTCTTCTGCTCCTGGTCCTTGGTGCTGCCCAGCTTGTTGATGCGTGGCCTGTAGTTTGTGGGGTCGCGCCGAAAGGTGATGTCAAGCGCCTTGAGGAACGAGTTCATGCCGGTGAGCAGCGACTGCGGCCGGTGGGCCGTGGCGCACTTGGAGGGCTCGCCGTCGTATACGATGACGCGGTCGGCAAGGTAGGTAGCCTGTTGTAGAGAATTGAGTTGAGTTGGAGTTGAGTTGAGAAGAAGGAAGAGGGGGGGGAGTTGGATTTCTTTCCTTTCGGTTTTTTTTTTTTTTTGCCCGAAAAGAACGAAGAAAAAGAAGGGAAAAACAACTCAAAGAAACGTACCATGATGAAGTCGTGTTCGACGATGAACGCCGTCTTCTTCGCGTGCATGATGAACCGCTTGATCACCTTAGCCGCGATGATGCGCTGCTCCGAGTCCAGGTACGCGCTCGGCTCGTCGATCAGGTAGATGTCGGCGGGGACGCCAAGCGCAAGCGTGATGGCGACGCGCTGGAGCTCGCCGCCGGACAAGTTCAGGACGGCCTGGTCCATCAGGGGCTCCATCAGCAGGGGCCTCATGACGTCGGAGACGAACTGCGGGTGGAGGTACGCGTCCCGGATCCGCTTGTGCAGCAGCTCACGGACCGTGCCCGGGAACTTGGGGGAGATCTTCTGGGGCTTGTACGAGACGCCAAACTGCGGCACCTCTACGCCGTCGTCGTCCGGCGGCAGCAGCCCCCCCAGCATCCTGATGAGCGTGGTCTTGCCCGTGCCGTTCTCGCCCAGCATGACGATGATCTCGGAATCGGTGAAGTCTCCGGACTCGACCGTGAGCTTGAAGGAGCCCTGCGTCTTGGTCATAGCCGGGTAGGTGAAGCGCGTGTACCGCTCGCCGCCCCTCCCGACCGCCGTCGCCGAGGCCTCGTCGTCGCCGCCCTCGCCCGCCTTCTCCTTCCCCTTGCCGCCCTTGCCCTTGCCGCTGCTCGAGGCCGCCGCTGCGGTCGCCGCGGCAGAGGCCGCGGCGACGGCGGACTCCGACTCGCTGGTGTCGACCGCGACCTTGAAGCTCAGGGCCTCCTCGCGGAACCGCAGGTTCTCGGTGGGAACAAACCCCGCCAGGAAGACGTTGATCCCCTCCCGCACGGAGAACGGCAGCGTGACGACGCCGTAAGCGCCCGGCTTCCCGTAGAGGCAGCAGACGAAGTCGGAGAGGTAGTCGAGGACGGCCAGGTCGTGCTCGACGACGATGACGTACTTCTTGGGGCCCAGCAGCGAGCGGATGACCTTTTTTTTATTTCGGTTTCGTTTTCGTTTGTTGGAGCGGGAGAAGAAGCGGGGAGGGAGGAAGTGACGGTGAGCAAGAAAGAGGGGGCGTCGCGGCGGTCGAGGTGTGTGTGAGCAAGAACGGAGGGGAACGGAGCGACAACGGGAAAGTTGCGAAGAAAAAAAAGCCACGCGGGAAAAAAAATGGAAAAAACCGATGCTGAGAAAGAGAAAAAAACTCTCCCTCCCTCGCGCGCGCCTCTCCCTCCTCTCACCTGCGCCGCCTTGAGCCTCTGCCGCACGTCGAGGTACGAGCTCGGCTCGTCGACCATGTAGACGTCCGCCTCCTGCGCCGCCACCACCGCGATCGCGAACCGCTGCAGCTCGCCGCCGGAGAGGTGTTCGACGTCGCGGTCGAGCACCTGCCGCAGGTCGAGCGCCTCGAGGAGGTAGTCGGTGCCGCCGCGGCCCGCGTCCTTGGCCTCGATGACCTGCCCCACGTTGCCGCGCACGGCCTTGGGGATGTGGTCGACGTACTGGGGCTTGATGGTGGCGATGAGGTCGTCCTCGAGGACGCGGGTGAAGTAGTTCTGGAGCTCGGAGCCGCGGAAGTAGGTGAGGACCTTTCGTTTTTTTTTTTGTAGGGGGGGGGGGGGGGGGGGGGTTTAGAAAATAAAAAAAAAAAAAAAAATTTAAATTCAGGCGGGGGGTAAAACGGGGGCGGGGGGGGCTAT
>Ga0315287_10000985_pt1 | contig 25621 bp, 29 predicted proteins | sample YL17G11_0_MG_FD_205037 | JGI IMG/M metagenome (GOLD analysis project Ga0315287, IMG submission 205037) | Sediment microbial communities from Yellowstone Lake, YNP, Wyoming, USA - YL17G11_0 | ecosystem: Environmental > Aquatic > Freshwater > Lake > Sediment | place: USA: Wyoming | collected... | reverse complement strand
CTCCTCGGAGATGATGGGCTTGAACCCCACACATTTGCGCCGCTATGCCGGCCGCACGTGCGTGGACGATCTGCGCGCCGAGATTGCGCCCGACCGCATCAGCTCGTCGATTGTGCACGTGCCGCTGGAGACGCCGATCGGCGACGCCCTGTCGTTGCCCAACTTTGAGAACCCGCGCGTCACCAACGCCCAGCACCACAATGCCACCAAGAACGTGGCCGAGGACGGCACCGAGTTCTACACGCTGAAGACCGAGGCAGTGGAGAAGCTGTTGAAAATCATTGGCGACAATGTGTTTGGCAACCCCGAGTTCCACTGGCGCCAAACGGCGTTGGACAAGTTCCAGTTCACGCTGGTGCCGCTGACCGAGAGCGAGCAGTTTGTCGCCTCGGAGATGGGCGTCGAGGACTACGAGCGCCAGGCCGCCGAGATGAACCGCCGCTTCACTGTGACGCTGTGCGGCAATGTGCACTTTGTGCCGTTGCCCGTGGCCAAGTGAGAGCCGGATGGGCCCTGCCTCCTTTGTGTGGCGGAATGATCTATCTAATTAAACGCAGTCCATGAAATGTACGGGTGTATTAAACACTGCCAGGCGGCGTGCGATGGCATTGAATCACATTACAATGACAGAGTTCTGGCCGTGGTGGATCGACTTTGGCGCGGGCATTGTCGCCCTTCTCGCACTGCTGTGGCTGTCGTACGCGCCGGCCACCGACCAACGCAAATACAAGTTCCGGCTGGCCGCCCTGATGGTGGGCGCCATCACAGTGACGAGCGGCCAGTTTGCCCTCGGACAGACCTGGTGGAACCGCGACGACGGCCAGCACGTGCAGTGGGGCCCGTGGGCCGTGATCGTGTTGACGCTGCCGGCGGCTGCCGGCGTCATGTGCGCCTCGTTGACACACACCAAGTCGCTGATCCGCGCGGCATTCGTGATTGAGCTCGTGTCGGCCGCCTCTGTCTACTGGGCCGCCATCACGCCGCTGCGCAACGGCGGCAATGCGCGCGACTCGGCCATCCTGATGGTGTGCTGGGCGTACGCGGCCATCCTGGTGCTGGGCGTGTACCTGCTGGCGGTGGTGATGGGCTGGACGCGCCGCTGGTCCGCCACTGCGGCGGTGGCCAAGGGCTCGGGCGAGGAGATGTTTGTGGACGCGCGCGACGTGAGCGTGCAGAGCCGCGTGACGCGCGTGCTCGCCGTGCTCGGCTTTTGCGCCGTGATGGCCGTCTACCCGTCGCTGTGGGCTGCCGGACCGGTGGGCTTCCGCGGCTACACGGACCAGTTCACCCAGACCTGCTTGCTGGCGTTCCTGGCCAACGGCCTGCTGGTGCTGTACATGGCCGGCGTATACTGGCTGATCAACCCCGACGGCTCGCCGGCCATCCACCGCGGCCGCGTGTTTGAGGCGCCCGAGTCGCAAAAGTCGCTGCTGGCCGGTGCCGAGGAGCAGGTGCGCCGTGCCGGCGCTGCCGCTGTGCCGACTGCCAACGCACAGGCTCGCATCGGCGGAGGCATCATGTCGCCTGGCCGCGGCCCTAGAGCCAACTTCTGAACGGGGCCTACCTATTAATTAAACGCACACGCTGTCCTTTGACAATACAATACACACAGACCGCGTGCGCACGCTGTCTTTGATGGGCCAAAGCTCGTCGGGAGGCGAGCAAGACCGCGATATCCACGTGCGCGAGCCGCTCTACCTGGAATCGGCGCTCGCGGTGGAGCGCGGGCCCGACGAATACAATCCCGACTGGCTAGAGACCGGCGACCTGATATTGTTCGCGGGCACCGGGTGGCGGGCGCGCCTGATCGAGTGGCTGACCTGGAGCCCCTACAGCCACGTGGGCATGGTGTACCGGCTACCAGAGCTGCACGACGGGCGCGTCCAGTCCTCCGAGCTCTTCCTATTGGAGAGCGTCGGCCAGGCCGACCAGCTGCACTGCATCCTCCACCAGGTGCGCAAGGGCGGCGTGCGGCTGGTGGCGCTGCGCGACCGCCTGCGCCAATACACGCGGCACACGGGCCACGTGTCGGTGTGCATCGTCAAGACCATGATCGCCGAGAACCCCTACTACGATGGGCCCGGTGTGCTGTACAGCACGAGCAGGCGGCAAATGTCGCACCGGCTGGGCGACTTTGTCGCAGAGACGTGCGACACGGCGTACGGCGGCAGCGCCACGCGGCTAGCGCGGCACTCGATGCCGGCGCTGTTTGGCAGGGCGTACGAACCGCTGGATCAGATGGAGCAGTACACGTGCACCGAGCTGGTCGCGGCCGCGCTGGTGCACATGGAGGTCGCCAGCCCCGCCTTGCCGCTGGACGCAATCCAGCTGCCGCGCCAATTCACCGACGGCTCGCTGGACAATCCGCAATACTGGATGAACGGCGCGCTCTCGCCGTACCGGGTGCACATGACGCTCACGGACACGCCGCCACGGCCCGAGCCGCGCGTCGAGGTGCGCAGGCGACACAGCATTCTGTAACAAATAAACATCGCGTTTCGTTTTATTTTATTTCTCGTCACACGAGTGCTCGGCCACCCAGTAAACGTCCACGAGCGCAGGCACTTGCGTGTTCACTGACATCATCTGGCGGGGCTCAAAGTATCGGTGTGTGAATGTGGATGGGATGTTCGCGGCACAGAACTCTCTGGTCGCCCAGTCGGGCAGGTCCGCGATGCGAAACGCCCGGCGCGCGATGGCCTCGGGGCGGCGGGCGGCCTTGTTGAACATGCGGATAAAGCAGTCGCGCTCGCTTGTCGCCCGGTCGATGGCGGCGAGCTCGGCGGGCGTCACAAACTGCAAAGCGCCGGGGGCGGTCATCGAGAAAAATTGAAATGTTTAATTGCGCAGTGGATCGGGCGCCGCCGCGTCCGTTTTGCGCCACACTGCGATGGTGCGCGCATCCGGCGCGCCTCGCACCTCAAAGCAGTAGCCCTCGGCGTCGAGTGCAAACATCATGTCGGTCAGCACGTCGTGGTCCTGCGGCAGATCGGCGCCACGGACGACGGCCACATCACGGCCCGCGGCCATGGCGGCGTCGATCGCGGCGCACACTGCGCGGTTGGCCCGGCGCAGCGGCGTGTCGCACCCCAGCCACGCGATCTCGGTAGCCACGGCTGCCCGCTTCGCCGGGTCGCGTGCATGCGAGGCCGGCACAAACACAAAATGCTCGCGCTGCGTCATGTGTTTATTTTTAATTGTGTGCATAGCTTTCGGCCGGACCGTCGTACGACGGAGTCGCCGCAAACCATCCGTCCCTGGCATCCGCGGGCTCAATGTGCAGACGGCGCGGCAGCTCGATGACGCCGTGCGCCGTGCGGTGTTTCACTGGCATGCGGTACGTCGCAGTCCATCCGCTCGGCACGGCGGCGGCGCAGAACTCGTCGTCGACCCACCATGGCAGAGCGTCGCCCTCAATGACAAACTCGGAGCGGCGGTCGGCGTACGCGCGCTGCGCGGCCTCGTCGAACAGGCGCGTAAAGACGGCGCGGCGTGCGGCGTCGCGGCCGAGCGAGACGAGTGCGGCGGGCGTGGTTAGCGTGTTGGCGGTCATCTGTAAAATTAAAATTTGCAAATTTAATTCGCGGCAAACGGCTGCGCCCACTCCAGCTCCGATTGCTCGGCCCATCCCACGGGGACGGGGTGCACCGACGGCGCCGAAAAGTTGGCGCACGGGCTGTAGCGCAGCTTGTCTTGCAGCGCCTTCAGGCGACACCACGCCGTGTAAGCGTGCAGCGCCGAGTTGTACCAGTAGACGCGGCGCGCGTACAGCAACTGCCAGTGGTTGTGCAGTTGCACCAACATCGGATGCCACATGGACATTTCGCGCGCCTCGTCCCGGCCGGCCGCACTCGCCACGTCCACCGCGCGCCGACTGTAGTTGTCAGCCCACTGGCCGCCGGGCACGTGGTCGGTGGTCATGCGCAGTAGGTCGTGCATGCACAGCCCGAACGAGCTGGGCTCGGCCGTGCCCTCATCGGCCTGCAAATACGAGCGCACGCCCGTGATTGGCGTCAACGACATGCTGGCGTTGATGGCCTTCACACGGGCGTCGCCCAGGGTGGAGGCGACAATGCCGGCGTCCGATGTGCTCGTGCCGGGCTTTGTCAGTATGTACAGCTCCTTGTCGCCCGGGCGCGCGTGCATCATCATGTAGCACTCGCGCATCGACGGCGACGCGTCTGCGTACGCATTGCGCGTGCACAGCGCCAGCAGGTGTGCGCGCACCGCACCCAACCACCCCGGAGAGACGGGCGGCGGCGCGTCCACGTTGTCCGCGCCAAACGAGCGCGCCTGGTCGATGTGCCGGTGCAGGCCGAGGAGGGAGGGCCACGCGATGCCGACGAATGCGGGCGTCACTCGTTCGTACACCTCGTCAGTGTGGCCCACGCGCACGTGGTCCGCCAGCACCGTGTCGGACACCAGGGCCTCGCCGACGTCCAACACGCGGGCGGGGTTGTACGCGCGCCGCCTGTACATCAGCCGCGCCACGGCCATCTCCAGCAGTTCGACCATCGACAATAGTTGCTCGTGGTAGGGGCACGTGGCCACGGCGTTGCGCAGCAGCAGTAGGGCGTCCACCACCTGGGCGGGGCTGTACTCGAACACTGGGATGCTGCGCGCCGACTGGACGCACATGCGGTGTGTGGCACAATGATCGAGGTGCTCGGCGCACATCTGGTGCAGCGCGGGCTGCGTGTCCGAGTAGAGTGCACTCACGCGCATCAGCGCCCTGAAGAGGACGTCGCCAAAGGTGAACGACGACGCATAGTCGCCGCGCGGCAGGTGGCGCCGATCGCACAGGAAATTCTGGTTGGAGCGTGCAAACAGCGCCCAGGCGGCGGCGCGTGTGTCGGCCAGCTGCGCGGGTCCGCCGTGCGTGTGGTCCAGCTCGCCGCATCCGACCAATGCGCACTGGCGCACGAGGGTGGCCGAGTCGCACGGCACCTCGGCGCGCGGCGTGCGATGCACGGCCTGCCACGAGCGCAGCAGGATCTGCCAGGCGTCGTCCATGGTATAAAACGCGCGCGCCGCCGAGCGCCGTCTAATAGACTAGCCAGCGATGCAACAACATGTGCACGAGCTGATGGAGCAGCGCGACGAGCAGACGGCGCTGATGGCGCGCGTCCACGGGCACTCGCCCTACTTTGCGGGCGGCGGGGGCGGTGGCGGCGACGACGACGCGACGCTCGAGGACCGGGACTCGCTGCCCGGCTCGGACGACGACGGTCACATCAACCAATTTACGCGCCGCAACCAGCGCGGCTTTGACGGACACACGCGACAGGCGCGGCCGGCGCGCGGTGGCGGGGGCGGAGGCGCCGTGCACGAGCAGCGGCTGCGCGTGGCGGCGGGCGGCATGGACCGCGAGCGCGACCGGGCGCCGGCAGACATGGCCATGCCGCCGATCGACCGGCCCGTGTCGTCGCTGGAGCTGGCCAAGCTGGACGCGCTGTTCCCGCCCCACATGAATCAGATGGGCCACGAGGTCGAGCACGAGTGCTTTGCGTGCCACTATGCGCGCAACGACTGCGTGCCCAAGATCGCGGTGCAGGGCTACCACGGCCTGATGACGCTGGTCCAATCGGCCGACTCGGGCACGTGCCGGGTGACGCTGGCCGACGAGGTGCGGCGCTACTATGAGGGCGAGATCCGCGAGCCCGGCAACCGGTTCATTGCGGCCGGCATGACCCCATTTCCAGAGTGGCGGACACGCACCATTTTCAAGCACTACTTTACGCCCGAGCACGGCCGGAACGACGCCCGCGCCAGTGCGCGCTGGCGCACGCACATTCTGGAGCAGGTGGTGTACACCATGGCCAACACTGGCCTATTCGTCGAGCGCCAGGAGGGCGTGGCGCCGCCCGTGCGTGCCGTGAACACGCAGGTGCTGGAGATCTTTTTGAAAGCCAACAACGCCCTCAACCAGATGATCAAGATGGATCTGAGCAAGCTGGGCGGCGCCGGCTCGGCGTTCGCCCCTCCGGCACAGACGGTGAGCAACACGCTGATGGGCCCCGATCGCATGCACCAGCCGCAGGGCGCGCAACGCATCAGGTCCACGCTAATGCATTAGCCAATAGAGTATTAAACATGCCCTCGGTGGCGCACACTGTAAATCTACTCGCAAAAACGATGGCAAACAATTTCGATTTGCAGCTGGCGCGCGCGTTCACCTCGGACCAGGGCGTCGGGCTGCCCGCCAACAAGGGCCGCGGCCGGTTCGACCCGTTCACGTCGATGACCGCGTCCGACTGGATGGGCGAGGACATCTCCACGGTGCAGACGGGCAATGCGCCCCTCATCACCGGCCTGGGCTGCATGCCGCAAGAGTCGAACCGCACCATTGTGCAGAACGGCCTGCTGTTCATCACGCAGGGCTGGGAGCAGATCGCCGACGAAGAGTACCGCGAGCCGTACATGCCGCGCGACGCGGCCGCTGCACACGTGTTTATGCTGCACTCGGTGAACGCCACGCTGCGCGAGCTGTGCGCCGAGGCGCAAATCGCACTGAAAAACCAGGCCGGCAACCGACTGGGCAGGGGCGGCGAGACAATGACCGAGTTCCAGATCAACCGCGATTACGTGTTCAACACAGAGGCGATGGACTCGATGACCAAGGCGGACGCTGCCGCCATTGTGTACAGCACAGTGGAGGGCGTCAACCACTACATGCGCTACATTGGCCCCAATGGCGCGCAGAGCAACTTTATGGCGTCGAACACGGCCGACCAGGATGCACGCGAGCTGAGCGCCGACTCGAACGGCACGATGATCAGCCCGGTGAGCCGCGGCCTGACGCCGGTGCACAACTACTGGGCGGGCGACGCGGCCGAGTCGGGCCAGCACCTGTGGCTGATTCTGAAGCGCTCGTATCTGGGCACGGACGAGCCCGAAGACGGCAAGCTGCTGGACCGCCACAACGATCCGGCGGCGTGGTCGGCATTCCAGTACGTGCCGTACACGAGCCCCGGCTACAAGCGCGAGGTCGAGCCGCGCGTGCTGCGCTATCTGGGCTACGGCGGGCGCATGGAGTTTGCCAAGCCCGTGTACGTGGGCGTGTTCAGCTTGACGCTGGTGCAGGCCGTGGTCACCGAGCACATGGTCAATCTGGCCGCCGGCCTGCACACACCCGAGGTGGAGAACCCGCGCCAAGAGCTGACGGCCACGCGGTGCCACGCGGCCGCCACATCGCTGAACGTGCTCAATCTGGTGGTGGATCCGTCGCCCAGCGCCGACTACGCGCTGGTGTTCGTATAATAAACATCCAAATTATTAAAGCCATGGCGGGCCCGTCCCGCTGTTAATCAGACGACAATGCATCCCAACGATCCCACACTGCACGCCGTCGAGCGCCCGCTCGTCGTCATCAACGGCCAGACCGCCAAGGCAGAGCTGGAGGCGCGCGCCGACAATGGCTCGAGCTCCAATTCGCTGTACGGCGCCGGCGGCGACTCGGGCTCGCCATACCGCCACCTGACCGTGCGTCCGTGGCAGCTGGCGCTCACCCGAGCAGAGGGCCTGCAGCGGCCCGAGGACGTCGACTACACGTTTACCAACAGCCCCGTGGGCGCCCAGAACCAGGTGCACGTGTTTACCACGTTCAACGCGCTGCCCGTGGAAGACTACGAGGTGCCGTACACGAACGACCCAGCGACCGGCAAGCCCAAGCTGCGCCATCCCGACGAGATCAAGGCGCTGTACCGGGCGGTGGCGATCACCGACGACGACTTCACCACGGGCGACATTGCGCAGCTGGACAAGGGCATGGGTCTGATGCTGATGGGCTCGTGCTCGATTCTGAACACGGGCCTCAAGCCCATCGGGCCGTTCAAAAAGCTGCGCTGGGACTTGCCGTTCTACACGGATGCGGAGAAGATCGAATACGAGGCGGACCGCGTGGCCACCAACTCGGAGAGCGCGCGCTGGCACCTGGGCTATTATCCGCCCAAGATCGAGGAGTTTGACCCGCACGTGGACGGCATGAAGGCCATGGGCCGCGCGCTGCGCGAGGTGCTCGAGCCGCTGTTCACTGGCAACGGCGACTATCCCCGCTTTGAGGTGCTCAACTCGTACAACATTCTCTCGAGTGGCGAGTCCAAGCTCTATCTGACGGGCCTGACCACGCTGAAGCGCGACATCACATTTGCGCTGTGCGCGATGGCCTTTGGGAATCCCAGTGGCGCAGAGGACGCCGCTCAAAAGTTGTTTGAGCTTCCCGTCTCCGATCTGCCGTCGAGTATCCGGACACTACGCGAGATGTGTGCGAGCATGTACCACGAGTACCTCGTGGGCAACCCCGAGTGGTTCGACGAGCAGCTGTATCCCGGCTTTGTCCGGGGCACGACGATGCACCGGCTCGTGGAGGAGGTGCCCGCGCAAGGCCACTACTCGTTGTTCTCGTCAATTGAAGAGTCGCACAGCGACGTGTTTGCCCTGAGCACGGACGGCGCCAACCCGGGCCAGATTGTGCGCATTGCGAAATAAACAACCGATTAAAGTGAAATCCCGTTTATTTAATTTAATTCGGCAGGGCAAAAACGGGCATTGCCGCTTAGAACGAGTTTCCGCTGGGCAGCTCGGCGCGGAGCAGGCCAGTGTGCTGTGCGATCTCGACGGCGTTGGCGTACGGGATCTCGTCGCCCAGCATCATGCGGGTAAAGTAGTCGACGTCGACAAGCGCGAGCGACAGGACGCCGGCGCACACGAACACGGCAAAGTTGGCAAAGAACACCACCAGGGTGGACTCCCAGCGGCCGATCTCGACCATCGAGCTGGGCGCGTTGAAATAGCCCACAAAGAACGCCACGTCGTAGAGGACAAAGCCGAACACCACAAACATCAGAGGCAGGTAGGCCTCCACGGTGTAGAACGGGCGCTTGACGCGCATCGACGCGTTCTTGGTGGCGCCGACGGGCTGCATGTGCACCGAGCCGCCGTAGAACGCCAAAAAGCCGAGGGCCTGGGCGACAGTCGCCAGGCCGGCCAGCAGCCAGCGCTTGTAGCCGTGGTGCGGCAGGGTGGCAATGCCCAACAGTGCGATCGAGCCGCCCCAGAAGACGGCGGGCACGAGCACGGCCAACAGGTTCTGTGATGCCAAAAAGTACGAGAAGAAGCCGACCATGCAGGCCATGGCGACGCCAAACATCACAAACGCAGACCAGTTGGTGGTGACCAGGTCGGTCTCACGCTCGAATGTTCCGACCTTCCAGAACAGCACAATATAGCCAATGAGTGCGGCACCGCATGCGAGTGCGTGGAACACAATCATCGAGCGGCGCTTGCGGTTGGCGCGGTTCATGTTTCGTGCGACAAAGTAGCTGTTGCCAACGGCCTCGCCGTGCGTGTTTGGTGCGTCGTCTGAGAAATCGTAGCGCTGCAAGACCAGCGCGGCCAGCACGCCAAAGATGCCCACAGTGCCGTACAGTGCCATGGCGACTGCGCAGATCACCATCATCGCGCCATTTTCGTGTTGGCCCATTGTTGCGAGTGTGTGTTGGTATGCCACGGACGCGCCGGGCCCGCATTTTAATAATCGACACAATTGAACGCGCACGCGCTAGCCCGGCAGCAGGCCCGCCGAGCCGGCAAACACGCGCCGGTGGCAGTGGCAGCACCGCCTGGCCAGCGGATTGTTGTAGGGGGCGCGGTGCGCGCACACGGGGCACGTGCGCGTGACGGGCACGTACTCGGCCGCCGGCGCATATGTCTGGCCCGTGGCGCGCCGCACGTGCCGCCGCGCCCAGTGCCAGTCCAGAAAGGCGTTGCGCGCGCTCAGCGGTCCAACAGACACCAGCGTGGCCAGGGGGCTCTCGCACTGGACGCACGCGCTCTGCGTCACCCCTCGGCGGCAGTGCGGCTGGTGCGACACCCAGGTCCACCGACAGCGGGGGCACTCGAACATCCCATAGCCCAGTGCTTCATCCGCGGGCACCAACCTGGGCGGCTGGCCGCAGTGAAAGCACACCGAGGGCTCGCCGTCCTCGGGCATCAGCCACCACCGATAGGAGCAGCACTCGTACTGGCGGGCGGCGGCCGACTCGGCCATGCACTGTTCCGACTGCTCGATGCACTGATAGAGGCTTTGGATGTAGGCGAGGCGCGAGGGCTCGTCGTTGCTCACCGTGACGCACGGCGCCCACTCTTGCGGGAAATCACAGATCATTCCGGTTTATTGATGTCCGTGGCACTCGGCATTGCGGGTTTTATACTCTGGTGGCGGCACCACGCACACACGAACTCGCGCGCCACGTCGCCAAACTCGCAGCACGCGGCGCACGACGCCATCGGCCAGCCGCAATGGGAGCACTCGCCGGCGGTCGAAAGCTTGCGCCGGCCGTCGGATGTCGGAGGATAGTAGTCGGCGCACTCGTCGCACACAAACGGCCGCGTGGTCGTCGAGTTCTGCACGCGCCTCGCGGCATGGTCGACCCAGAGCTCGCCGCGCGTCGGCGCGCCGTCGGACGGCGGCGGTGCCCGCACCGGAGAGGCCATGTGAAAAAATGATTTATTGTATTTATTGTTAACACACGCTCGACTGGTCGAGCCGCAGCCGCCTCGTCGTGCCGGCCGTTGTGAGCGCCCACTCCAGTGCCCACAGGTTGGCCGAGCACTCGAACTCGACCTGCACGGCCTGCGCCACCAGCCCCGGCCAGTAGACGCGCGGCTGCCGCCGGTCGGGCGTCTGCGCCGCCGCCACCTGGCCGCCCGCCGACGCCACAAACTCGTTCTGGCCCGGCGCCACGTCCAGCTGCACCGTCTGTGCGTTCGGATTATAATAGCCCAACAGCGCCGAGCACTGCGCGCCGCCCTGGGTCTGCACGACACACCCCGCCAATAGGGGCTGCACGGCGTCGAGCGTCGATGGCGCGTCGCTGTTGCACTGCACCGAGTACTGGTTGGCCACCGCGACCTGGCGAGTGCCGAGCGGCGCCACGGCGTTGGGCGGCGCCTGCAGCGTCCAGTGCAGCTCGTCCGTGCGCAAAAACACTGCGTTGAAGCGCACCAGCCCCGTAGAGTTTGGCGTAAACGATGCCGGCTGCGTCTGCGCTACTTGGACGCCCGACGCGGCCGACAGCCAGTTGCGGCCCTCGTCCAGGCCGAGCGGCACAAACAGCGGCGCGGTCGTCTGCGACACGTACGCATATGTGAACACGGCCTGCATGGCGCCACTCACCGCGTCGACGGGCCGCACGCACACCAGCTGCGGCACCAGGTAGGCGGTGCCCATGCGCGGCAGCGGCGACGAGGAGGGAGTGGGCGGCGGCGAAGGCGGCGGCGAGGGCGACTGGCTCTGTGTGGGCGGCGGCGACGCGGACGCGCTCGGCGTCGGGGGCAGCGACGAGCTCGGCGTGGCGGTCTGTGACTGTGACGGCGCACTGGTCGACGACGGCGTGCGGCTGGCCGTCACCACCACCGGACAGCCATTGTCCACCACGCCGTCGCAATCATTGTCCAGGCCGTCGCCACACACCTCGGGCACGGCGATGGGGGCCGGCTCGCAGCGCGTGTTGGGCGCGCCGCCAACGCACAGCGAGTATTGGCGCTGGCAGATGCCAAAGCCACACGGCGGCGTCAGGCCCCAATCGCCCTCGTCCACCTGGCCGTTGCAATTGTCGTCGAGGCCGTTGCACAGCTCCACCTCGTTGTGACGGTTGGGGATGCACATCATGTCCGCGTCGAAAGTGCCCGCAGCGCACCAGCCCGACATCCCAGTGTCGCATGGCGCACCAGGCACGCCCGTGCAGGTCGAGCCGTCGCCGTTGCACACGCCACATGCGTCGTAGCCCACTGCCGAGCACACCTCCACGGACGAGATGGCGCCGTAGCCCTGGCCGTAAAAGTCGACCTTGACGTCGTCGATCGCAGTCAGCGTGAACTCGTAGTCGTTGGCCTGCACCACCGGGTACCGCGGGTCGGCCTGGTACGTCGTCTGGGTGGTGTACACGCTCACCATTGTGGTCGAGTTGGGCGACGTGCGGCGCAGCAGGTCCAGGCGTACGGCTTGCCGCCAGTCAAACACCATCGAGCGCAGCACGCGCAGGTGCGACACGCACGCCGGCTGCTTGGTCAGGCCAATGTGCAGCGTCTGCGCGTAGCGCAGCAGCTCGCCCGGATAGGTCTTGAAGGCGGACAGCACATAGCCGTCGGCGGCGGACGCGGGGCCCATCAGCTGCTTGGCGCCCACCAGCGTCGTGCCCTGGCCCAGCGCCGTGTTGCTGACGTTGAACACGCCCAGCTGGTAGGGCACGGTGGAGCCCGAGGGCTTTTGGGTCACCGAGAACACCACGCCCTGCGCGGCCCACGGCTGTGCGCCGAGCGGCGCCACGTTTGCGCCGTTCGCCCAGCGCTCGTACAGCATGTTCAGTGTAAAGCAGCACGCCGCCGTGTCGCGGCACACGTTGGCCGCGAGCGCGCTTGTCGCCAACAGCACAACCAAAAGTCGCAGCATTGATGCAACGCGGCCCACCCGCCGCGGCCTTAAATAGAATCACGGGGCTATTTAACCCATCCGCGGCGCGCGTGTTTTTACATTCTACGCCAATGGGCTCGTGCTGCGCATCGCGCGCCGAATACGCGCCCGCGCCGTCCGGCGACGAGCCGCCGCCATCGCGGCGAGCTATGAGCGAGCTGAGGCAATCGCAGCCACCGCCTGCGCCACGCCAGTGGTCGCCGCCACAGGCGACACCGCGCACGGGCCAGCCGTCGGCGGCAGTGGACGCCAAGCTGCAGGAGGTGCTGGCCAAGTGGAATCGTGTGATCTCGGCCAATCCCGAGGAGAACGTGCTGCTGGGCGCGGCGATCCGCATGGGCGAGCTCAAGCTGCGGATGTGCAGTAGCGGCGCCAACGAGGCCGAGGCGTTCGACTCGGTGTGCCGCACCTACGACTCGCTGCTGCTGGAGCTGGGCATCGACGATCTGGCGCAGGAGAATCCCGAGCTCTACTCCCAGCTGGTGGTGGCCAACAAGCATCTGATCGGCACGTACGGCCACACCCCACTGCCGCCGGACATGCCGCGCTCAGTGGTCGACGAGCGGCCGCCCACCGTCGCGGCCGCCGTGCCGGTAATCGCAAAGCCGCCGACTGTCGCCAACCCGCTGATCGGAGGCCCCGACTTTGCGAGGCGGCCGGCCGCAAACGCGCACGGCAGCAGCTTCTGATTAAACTGGAGAGCGTATTTAATTGGCGGGCGGCACCGCAGTGCATGCCAAAAACCGGATGACGAGTGTGCGCGCATTGCTGATAGACGGCGAGCGCGTCGTCGACGAGTTGCTTGCGGCGCTGGACTCGCCGCAGAGCCTGGACACACAGAAACTCGGCGCAGAGCTCGACCGGCTCACCATATACACGTCGCGCATTGCGCAGGTGCTGATGCGCCACGACATTGCGGCGCCGATCGCGGGCAGCACGCGAGACGCGGTCCGCCAGCGGCTGGTGCGGCTGCGCACACTGTTCGAGCGCGCACAGGAGAACATGTGGGCCGAAGGCGGCCTGCCGTGGGTGGCCGTTACCGAAATCAACGCCACGCTGCGCACACTGCGCTCTATCATGCACCGCTATGCGGCACAGCGCGCCGGCATGCTGCCCGAGGAGCGGCCGCGCGCCGCCCTGCCGCCCGTGAGCCCCGAGAGCCGGCTGGCGCTGCTGCCCGCGGACGTGCGCCACCTGGCCGACCTGTTTGTGACGAGCTCGGCAATCCCGCGCCTGCTGCGCAAGCACCGGCTCACACAGCCCGAGCCGCGCGTGCTCCACGGCCAGGAGCAGTTTGATCTGAGCCGCGACGGTCTGCTGGTCACCGTGTCCGCCGAGGGCTGGCTGTACGCATGGACGCCGGGCGAGGCGCCGGTGCGCCGGTTCTCGGTGGTGGACGATGTCGGCGTGCGCCCGTCGCTGGTGCGCGCGCTGGACAATGGCCAGCTGATGACACTGTGCACGTCGGCGGACGGCGTGCGCATGCGCCTGACGCTGTGGGACCGCCACGGCACGCTTCTGGCGGGCGCCACACTGCAGTGGCCCACCGATGCCGAGTCGGGCGGCTACGCCACGGCCGAGCTCACGCGCAACGGGCGCCTGCTGGTGGCGACGCTGTCGCGCCTCTACCAATACCGGCTGGTGGGCCGGCCGATGCGCTACGACGCGCCCGGCACTCCGTACTCTGTGAAAATGCTCATGGTGCCCATCCCAGAGATGCCCGACGTGCGGGCGCCAGGCGTCATGACCGAGTCGATGCAGGTGCTGGCGTCCGACGCGTACGTGGTGTTTGCATTCACGCTGGAGGTGGTGCCCGACACGCCGTACGAGCTGCATCTGTACTGGGTTGCGCGCGCCGGCCAGCGCGTGGGCCACGTCGTCGCACACCGGCGCGTGCCGAACGTGGACGGGCCGGGCATTCAGACGTCAACTGCCGTGGACTCGCTCGGCACGGCGCTGTGTGTGACGCGGGACGCCAGCACGGGCCGCACCACCGCGCTCACGGTTGCGCCGTTCGACGATCCGGGCGCGCCGCCGACGTGGCGAGACATTGGCTCGACGGAAGAATATGCAGCGCAGCTGGCGATCAGCTCGGCGGGCGCGATTGTGATGGTCACCGAGCAGGATGGCCGCCTGCTGGAACTGGTGTCTGCCGATTTGCCCGAAGGCTTTTCCGCGCTGGCGGCGGCGCGCGCCCGTGCGCCCGAGCCACTGACCACGGCAACGATCGCGCCGTACGTTCCGCTGAGCGTCGCGACGATCGCGCCATACGAGCCCGCCCGCGTGTACCCCAACTGGCGCGACTTTATGAAATGATTAAACGCGTGTGTGTGATTTATTGCAGCGAAGCGCGCGCGGCACGCACCGCACCATTTCGCCGCACTGCGCCTCCAGCACGGCACGCACGTCGCGCGCCAGATCGGTGCGTGCGCGCGGCATGACCCCGCAGCACGCCGAGTACACACACGAGTGGTGGCCCAGCTCCATTCCGTCGAGCGCGGTGGCCAGCCATGCGCACACTGCCCTGAGGCCGTCCAGCGGCACCTGGCGCGCGTAGGGCTCGCCGCACCAGTCGCACAGCTGCGCGCGATCGTCGTCGTCGCGACGCTTGGCGCGCGGCCGATCGTCGTCCAGCTGCATGCGCAGATAAATTTAATTTACATGCAGCCGCACCATCTGGCGTCGGACGTGATGTGCGCGGCGGTGGTCGCGTGGCTCGTGCAGTGCCTGGCGCGCCTGGCGCTGGGCATGGGCGACTTTAGCGTGCTGGGCTCGCTGGCGCTCTTTTCGTTGTGCCTGACACGCGTGCTGCAGATGCAATACGATCGCGAGCTGTGGCACCCGGCGCGGCCGCCGCCCTCGGCAACTGGATAATTAAACATCGTTTATTAGCCGTTCGTCGACCGACAGTCGCTCTCTGATCGAAGCCCATATTCGCGCCAGATGGATCTCGATGTGGTGGTGAGACCGACACAGCGCCTCAAAGCGCGTCAAATCCTGGACGGGCGTCTGGGCGTTCAGCCGCGCCCAGTCCCTCCAGAGGTGCGCCGTGTCCGCCATCACCGGTGCCGTGTCCTCGCCCACCAACTTCATGCCGTACTGTGCAATGAGGAGCCGCACCAGCGCATAGTAGCAGCGCTCGCGCGAGCCCCGCACGTGAGTGCCGCATATCGTGTCGAATGTCTGCTCGCACAGCGCGATCTCGGCGCGCACGACCTCCACCTCGCGCGGGTCCTCCATGTCGGCGCGGTTGTATAGCTCGCCGGCGGCGCGCAGGCGCTCCTCGACCTCCTGCATGTCGCCGCGCAGGCGGGACGCAAACTGCGGCTGTGTATCTGCGCTCTTGCAGTGGATTTTGCGCATCACCGAGTCGAGTGCGCGCATGCGGTGCCTGCACAGCCACAGCGTGACCGCCACGTCCTTGGCGTCCTCGCGGCGCCGGGCGCCCACCGGATCGATAAAGTCGCGCAGCCAGCCGATCATCGCGCTGGCGGCAATTTTATAAAATCGCGAAATGTTTATTGTTTAGTACGCGACCACCGGCACGTCGGCGCTGGCCGGCGCCTCCGGTTCGGCCTCGGCCTCTGTCTCGGGCACCTTGACGGATGGGTACGACATGCCGCCGGCCACGAGCTCCTGGCCTTCGGGCAGCACGCCGCCGTACTTGACATAGTAGGCGGCAACCGAGTGCGACACAAAGTTGCAGCGCAGCTGGTGTGCATAAGCGGGGCGCAGCGAGTCGACCCACTCAATGGTCTCCTCCATGCACTGGACGGACGGCGCCTCGAACGAGAACACAAAGTTCTCGCGGGCAAAGTGCGGCTCCATCGTCGGGTAGTCGCGACGGTACTCTGCCTCGGCCTCCACCAGCCACTGGTCCAGGGTGCGCGACGCCAGGTCGGCCTCCATCAGCGCGTGCGCGTCGCCGCACTTCACCTCGGCCAGACCCTCGCCCTTTCGTGGCATGAAGAAGGTAAAGGTGTTGCCGCTGTTGGTATGGATTTGAATCATTGCAGTGTGTGGAGGATATAATTTCAATGGATGAATTTATTTGCCTGTCGCCCTGGATTATATAGCCGACTTGAAAATTCTAGGCAGTGAGAATTCTCACCGCGTTGAAAATTCCAGGCGGCGAGAACTGCGTGCACTCGGGAAATCTCGCCGTGACCAGAATTTAAATATCTGCCCCGCATGTCTGCTCCGCCGCGCCGCCTGGTGCGCGTGAACGTCATTGTCGACCGACGCGACGGCCGCACGTACAAGCGCTCCGCATCGGCATGGGCCGACGAGTCGGTCGACCAATTCAAGGCCGGCCTGATCCGGCAGATGCGCGCACGCGCCCTCCTCGGCGTAGAGTCCACCGAGCGCCTGCATCTGGTGTGGCGCCGCCAGACGGTCGATGCGCCCGGACTGATGCTGGACAACTATGATATGCAGCCGCGAGACGAGGTGTGCGTCTATACGACCAGGCCGCCAATGAGCGAGGACGAGTCGAGCGAGCGTCCTGTCGACTCGTCGGACGGCGAGGCCTCGCCCGATGTGTCTGATTGATAATTAAACCACCGATTCCAATTTGCGCAGGACCAGCGGCTCTTCGGGGTCGCACACTGGCGATGTCGCGCGTGGTGGCAGTCGCACGGCGTCGCGCAGCTCTGAACTGCACACATTGGCCAGGGCGGCCGCCAAACATAGGATCGCAAACACGGCAACGCCGAGCAGCGCGACAAGCACGCGCTCGCGCGCCGTCCAGTCGTCCATCGCGTGCGACTGATTAACTTATTGTGATTATTTCATTGCATTTATACACTGGCGGCCGCCCACTGCCCGCCGATGCGCACCACGCCCAGCGAGTATACGGCGTCGGCAACGCGCGCGCCGCGTTCACCGTATAGCACGACCAGGTCGCCCATCGCGTCAACGGCCATCGCACAGATCTGCCCGCCAGTGTGCCGCGCCATCGAGATGATCGGGAAGTATTGGTTGTAGAGTTTGGAGAACTCCATCACCAGGATGCACGAGTCTGTGTCCGTGCCGTCTCGGCGGTACGCAACGCACACCTGGCCCACGCCATCCACGCACATTGCGTGCACGCGGACACCGTCTGCGCGCAGGTGGTGCGGGAGGCCACGCCGCGACGAAGAGAACCGCGGCGATTCGTACACCACTGCCGGTGGTATGACCTCCATAATGCCGACAGACGGAATCAGCGAGTAGTAGCGATCTTGGTGCTCGCAGTACACGTGCATCTCGCCGCACATCAAGCTCGCGTCCGCGGTTTGCGCAATCGGGCCCGGCACCGGCACAGAGTTCATGCCGATCTCGATCCACGTGTCGCCGGGTTTCATCGGCTCGCCGACCGCCACCGATGTGTTGTCCGGCTCGATGCGCACAGACCATGTCTGCACGCGGCCGTCGCCACTTGGCAGTGACACTGCCCGCTTCTCGGGCTCGGCGCTCGCGGGCAGCACGGCCTCCGCATCGCCGCTGCGCGCCCTCTGATCGCGCACGACGCCCGGCCAGCAGCGCGTGCCGCCGGCAGTGGTTAGGTACGGCGAGAGCACGCATGCGGCGACGTCCTCGGTGAGCATGGCCAGGTACGACGTCCAGTCGGCGCGGCCCAGCGCCACGAGCGCGTGCATGGGGCCGTAGCGCGCGGTGGGCGGCGTAGCGGGCGCGTCGTCGGTGGACAGCGCGCGCTTGGTGCGCCGGGCGCTGGGCGAGTGCGAGCGTTTCGGGGGCATCCGGTAAAATTTAAATTTGCGAGTTTAATCGAGGAGGCTCGGCCCACTGCCCGCCGGTGCGCATCACGCCCAGTGAGAATTCACTCTGCTCGGACTCGACAAAGCCATGGCGGTACACGACCGCCAAGTCGCCCATGGCATCGACGGCCATCGCGCAGATCTGGCCGCCATCGTGCCGCGTCATCTCTAGAATCGGGCAGTACTCTTCATACGCGAGTGCGATCACCACAATGCACGAGGTGGTGTCCGTGCCGTCGCGGCGGTACGCCACGCACAACTGGCCCGCGCCGTCGACGCACATGGCGTGCACCCGGATCTTGCCGCCCAGGCCATGGTGCATGTCGCGGTAGTTGTCGTAGCGCTCGTCGCACAGGCCAATGGGGAGTGACCGCGTGTGTGCTTCTCCTCCGCGCGGCGCGACCTCGACGACTCCATCACGCGGCATCAGCGTGTAGAACGTGTCGCTGCGATCGTCGTAAACCCGGCACGCGCCCTCGGGCGGCGGTGCCTCTGACTCGGACTTGCGCGGAAAGCGCAGCCAGTTTGCGCCCGTGCACAAGTGCCATTCATTGGCCAGCTGCACCCGATCGCCCGCCACCACCGAGTTGTCGGGCTCGATGTGCACCGTCCACTCGGCCGTCGAAGCCTCTCTGGCGTGCACGCACGACACCAGTGGTGTCTTCTCGGGCTCGGCGCTCGCGGGTAGCACACTCGTCGCGCCCCCGTCGAGCATCATCGGATCGCGCACGACGCCCGGCCAGCAGCGCGTGCCGTCGGCAGTGGTTAGGTACGGCGAGAGCACGCACGCGGCGACGTCCTCGGTGAGTGTGGCCAAGTATGACGTCCAGTCGGCGCGGCCCAGCGCCACGAGCGCGTGCATGGGGCCGTAGCGCGCGGTGGGCGGCGTAGAGGGCGCGTCGGATTCCGAGTCGATCGAGCGTTTGCGAGACATTCTTCCAGTGTGCAGGGAAATTAAAAATTTAGAATTGATTTAATCGTCTAATTCCGCGCGTGTGCGTTTTCGATAGTGTGCGGCCCGTGCGCGCGGCGGGTTCGAGGTGTCCACTTGCGCCGACGGCCAGATGCGCCCCGTCGCAAAGTATAGCTCGACGCGCAGATCGGCGTTCTCCTGCCGCAGGCGCACGAGCTCGGCCTCACGGGCGGCGTTCTCGTGGCGCTGGCGCTCGCGGTGTTGCTTGGCCGAGTAGCGGTTGCTGACCAGCCGCCGAATGGTGGCGGCCTCGGCGCGCGCGTCGCGCGATATCGAGTAGGGCTGCGCGTCGACATACGCCTCGAGCCGGCGCTCAAACTCGTCGGGCGACATTTGCATTACATCCACTCGCGTGAACGGCAGATGCGCGGGCTCGTATGAGCGCGCCAGCCGGGCCGGGCGCAGCGTCGGCGTCTGCGGGGGCGGCGACGCGCCAGGCGAGAACGTGGAATCGGTGGACGACTGCGACGGCTCGGGCGACGAGGGCGGCGACTGCTGGACGCAGCGGACGGCGCGCTTGGTGCGGGCCATTGCAGAAATCTAAATTTTGCATTTCAAATTATCGCCCACCCCGCAATGGCCTTCCTGCTCGCGCGCACACTCACGCGCCGCCTCTCCGCGGACGCACCGGCCGCGCCGCAGCGCCCGCCCGTCTCGGAGCTCGTGTTCATGGCGTGGTTCATCGGCGTGCCGCTTTCGTTCTGTGCATTTGCCGATGCCAACGCGTCGATCACAGAGTCGATCGGCGGCGCGCTGCTGTGGCCCGTGGCGCTGCCCGTGTGCGCATGGGACGCGCGACGCCGCCGCCTTGACGGCAATCGCTATGTCGGCCGTCTCTGAAAATTAAACACTTGATTTACTCATTTGCGTTTGGCGGCCACGGCGGCCAGCTGGCGCGCGGACGGCGCGAGGCGGGCGACCAGCGCCGAGATGTCCTCGGCCGGCACGGGCTCCACAAAGTAGAATCCCTCGCGATGCTGGCTGCTGCGGTGCTTGCCCGACGTGACGTACACAATGTACGCACACTCCACGCGCACCTGGTGCGTGGTGGCGAGGGCCGACCACTCGAATGCGACCTGCGCGCGATGGCGCTCCAGCTCCACGGGGTCGCGCGGTCCGGCGCCCGACTTCCAGCTGACCAGCACCACCGGCGAGCGGTCCCCACTGCCGTGGGCGGCGATCGTCTGGCGCGACCTGAACAGGGCGTCGATCTGTGTGCCCACGCCCAACGTCGCGTGGCGCACGATCACCTCGCCGGCCAGTGGCACCAGGCCGTACTCGGTCACAAACAGGTTGGCCGCGCGCACGCAGTCCTGCACCGATGTGGTCTGCCGGTGCAGGGGCGGCGTCGGCGCGCCATAGAGGCGCAGACACTGACACGGGTCGCCCGAGCGCACGCACATCACAGAGTGCTGCAGGTGCTGGTGCACCGTCTTGCCCGTGGCCTTGGTGTTGAACACGGGCGCATAGCCCGGGGTGAGCGTGAACAGCCGTAGGGTGCGCGCCGTGTTGCGCGGCTTGCGGATTTTCTGCTTGATCAGTTTGGTGACGCCCCGGAGGCGGAGCACGCGCGTCATCCCACCCTCGACCACGCGGCACAGAAAGCCGCGGCCCGCCGGCCCGGACTTGTACTCTTGTCGCCGGTTGGCCAGCAGCAGTTGGTTCATCTTGCTCTGTGTGGGGGCGTGAGCTATTGGTCTTTAGTAGCCACTCGCAATGCCATTTACCGGAAATGCTTCGCCACGCACGCAACGTCGCCACGGCGGACACGGCCGTCACGTGCGTCCTGGTGCTGGCACTGGTGTTCACCACCCTCTCGTACTATGCGGCGGACGACGCGCTCAAGGCCATGGAGCAGATGGCGCGCGAGGAGGGCCGGTCGTTGGCGGCTACGGGGCCCGTGCGTGCGTCGGTTGCGGCGTCCCTGATTGCGCTGGTCTCGGTGCTGCTGTGCCTGATGGTGGTGGCGCGCGCGCGACTGGCAGACGGCGGCTGGTTCGGCGCATCCCGCGTGGCGGCCCTGAAAGCTGCGGCCACCACTACCACCAACACCACAACCACCACCACAAATAAAACAAAGTGAAATGATTAATAAATGATATAATGTAATATGATTTTATTGGAGAGTGAAAATTGTATTACGCTGCTATCCTTTTCGGTTATCGCATCACAGATACTGGACGGGGAACAGGCCGCTGTCGTCGTCCGCGGCCAAGCTGTGCGCGGTCAGGTGCATCACGCGCATCGGCGCGCGGCTGGTCGGGCGCGGCACGCACTGCACATCCAGGTCGGGGCGCGGGCGCGGCGAGTCCACGGGCGAGCCGCTGGCCGACACGGGCGGCGACCACTGGCCCGACGAGCTCAGCGACACGGCCACGGGCGGCGGCACGCGCACCACCTTGGTGGCCAGCTGCTCGATCATGTACTCGATGTCCGCATCAGAGTAGCGGCGCTCCGTGTCGGCCGGGTCCGTCATCAATTGCCACTGCTCGAGCCACACGCGCCCAAGATCGCGGCACGCGTCCAGCATTGCCGGCCACAGCCCACTGAGGATGCGTCGGCCCTGCGATTGGGGGTCCTCGCTCCACAGCGTGGACAGCAGGTCGCGCAGCACGCGCACGTCGTGCCACTTGCGCGGCTCGCAGCCCAGCAGCGCGCGCATCACCACGCGCGGCTTGCGTCTATGGCGCGGCTCGCTCACCATCAGCGCCAACACCTCGGGCGTGTCCACCATGCCCAGCGTGGCGCGGTGCGCGTCGCCGCTCAGCGGTGCGCCGTGCGTCGTGTCCAGCGGAGTGGTGCCCACGTGGCGGTACGCCTCGCTGTGCGGCGTGTACAGCAGCTTCTGCAGCGACACCACCGAGCACAGCTCCGAGCCCAGCGGTCCGACCAGTCGCTCGGCTTGTGCCACCGGCACCATGCGTCTCAGCACGTCCGCCAGCTGCGCCCTGTCTGCAAACGCCACAAACGGCGAGCCCGTCTGCACAAACGTGTACAGTGCGCGCAGCGCCATCGCCTGGCCAAACACCGGCGTACTGCGCACCGCCGACAGTAGAAGCGCGCGGTGCGCGTCCCGTGCCGCCTTGCGATCCACCGCGTGGCGCGTCTCCACGGGGCTCTGCACTGCCAGCAGCGCCTGGCCGGGCGTCAGTGCCGGCGACGCGGCCGCCGCCGCAAACATCGAATCCAGCGTCTGCTGCTGCACGGACGGCGGTCTGCGGCGCTTGGCCTGCGACTCTGCGCCACCGCCCAGATTCTTGCGGCCGCCGGGCGCACGCGCACCCTCGGCTCGCGCGGCCTCGATCTCGGCCGCCGTCGCCACCACAAAGCCATAGTGCACGCGCTGCGCAGTGGTTAGGTTTGCGCCAATGTCCGCCATGTCGCGGTTGTCCGGCGTGAGGGGGTAGTAGGCGCGCAGCTCTACGGGGAGGGTGTCCAACCAGTCACAGATGCGCGCAATGATGCCATTGTGGAGGGGGTCGGTGAACGTGGGCCGGCTGCGCTGCATCGAGGGCGCGATCTGGTGGTTGCGCAAACGGGACAGCATGTCCTGCACGTGCAGCTCGCCACACGTGATGGGCTCGTGGGGCGCGCGGCCGAGGAAAAAGTCGCGGCGCGCGTCCTTGACGGTGCCGCCGAGCAGCTGCTGGACGGCCTGCGCGCCCGACAGCAGGCCCTCGCCGAGCGGCTGCGTCCAGAGCGAGCAGAGCGCGAGAAAGCCGGCCTCGTCGACGCGCGGGCGGCGCAGATCCATCGGGGTGAGGCCGTAGCGCAGCGACTTGTCGGGCTCGCGCAGCGACGGCTCGGCCTTGCCGCCCACGACGCGCTGGGCCAGCGGCTCGCACTGCTGCAGTAGCGCCTCCAGCATCAGCGCGCACTGTTCTTGGAGCGGCGCGGTGGCGGCGCGCTCCTCGAATGCGCGGTACACGCTGTCCATGTAGCGCAGCGGGCCCTCGGGTCCGTACAGCACGTCCGAGGGCGGGCGCTGCGCGACGCACACGCCCAGGGTGGAGCGCTCGGGCAGCGTGGTGCCGTGCCGATAGCACAGGTAGAGGCCGCCGGGGTTGCGATCGCTCATAAAGTCCAAGTGGGACGCGACCATCAGGCGCAGCCAGAGGAGTTGCTGGCCCAGTGCGTCGGGCGTCGCCGAGCGCGTGCGGCCCGACCACCATTGGCGCGCGTGCGCGTCGGCCGCGTCCAGGAGCGCACGTGCGTTGGACAGCAGCAGCAGCGCGGCCACCGGCTCGCTAGAGTAGGACGCAGCCGAGCGGCCGGCCGCGGCGGTCAGCGCGCTGTACATCGACTGGCCATTGGCGTGCAGCGAGCCCATTGCGGCCGGAAAGCAAAAGCACATGGTGCACCAGCGCAGCACGGCCACCATGAACGGCTCGCTGGGGCCCTGTGAGAGGAATTGGTTGTAGGTGGTTGCCCCGTTGAACGCACCGCGGATGCGTGCGTCATCGTCTGTGGCTTTCAGCGCCATCGTCGGGGAGTGGGTGGTGAGTGTGTGGATGGGTCAAAAGGCGTAACGTGACGTCGAGCACCGACGTCAGAGGTCTGTGTGGTGGGGCAGGAGAAAAAATTAAAGTGTGCTCCGCGGATTGCACGATCAAAATTGTTTATATAGTATTTGCGCCCGATCGGCCTAGTACGCCGCGCACAGCCGGCCGGCGATCAGCGCCGCCACGAGCGGCGACGCGCCGATGCGCGCGCTCGTCCACGGCCACGAGTCAAAAAGATCCACCTGAGATGGAGACAGTTGTGTCGAATAGTCGGCGTCGGCATCTGAGGTCACCCCCGCTGAAGGTGTGCCGGCTTGATCACTTTCGGCGAAATGATGCGCTGTTTGCAGCGCGTTCGGGTCGTGCGCGGCATCTCCAAGTAGACCGAAAAGCACCGCATCATCGACCGGGTTTGACGATTCAGACACACCAACCACGCGGGCCGCGCTTGACGGTGAGCCGGGGAGGAGCAACGGGGCCGTGGAGAGCGCGGACACGCCGCTGCCCGCGCTTGAAGATGAACTGGGGAGGGTAGTGGGAGGCAGCGGGTGCTGGTCGATCTCGTAGTTGGGCACCACAGCGACAGGGGCGAGCAGCGGCTCGCCAGTCCGGGCGTCTCGCACCGGTAATCGGTTCGGGCCGTACACGTAGACCAGCCCCGTTTCGAGAACCCGCACCGCCCAATTGCGCTCTGGCTGCAGCAAGAGCGCTTGCACCAGGATGTGCTGTCCAGACTCGTCGGTGATGCGCTGCCCGCCGATCTCGCGCACCCAGACACCATACTGCCACGGGACTTCGACCACATAGCGCGCGCGGGTGTAAAATCCGGTGTAGGGGTCGATCGCGTCCGCCTCTATCTCGCCCTTCGCCCAGCCGGTCTCGAGCTCGATGTGCACTACAGGCCCGTCTGCGAGAAGCGCGTACGGCAGGGTGCCCAGTTTGCACTCGCTGATAGCGACGGCGTCGTCCTGGTGTCTGCGCACCACCAGCACCCGCCGGCCAAGCGCGTCCGCGCGGTACTCGAGCGCGCCGTTCACTGTCTTGTAGTCCAGATCCTCGCACGCGTACCACACCACACCCGGCAGCACGCCGTTGACCACGGCCGAGTCCGCGTTACTCGGGACGGCGGTCCTCTTTGACTCGCTCGTCTCGGCGTCCGGCGCGAGCTTTTGCTTTGGTGTGTCATTCTTGGCACTTGGCGGCTTGGGTGTGTCATTCTTGGCACTTGGCGGCTTTGGTGTGTCATTCTTGGCGCGCGGTGGCTTTGTGATGAGGAGGACCCCACGGAGCTCGGCGATTTCTGCAATGACCGCGTCGGCATCGCCCCCTTCCGCCTCCAGCTCGAGGAGCTGTTTTTCGAGGTACCACAGGCGCCTCTGCTTCTGTGTGCGCGTCGTCTCTGGATTATTGGCCGTGTTCACGTCCGGTGGGCGCGCGCCCGGCATCACTAGATTTTTGTTGCCCGTGGTGTGCCGGAGGAGATCGATGCGTGTGTGCCCGGTCTTCACTGCGTGTAGCGGGCCGTCGACGGCCTGCCGCGCAAATGCCTGATAGACCGCATTGGCGAGGTCTCCCTGTGTGTCGTCTGCGATAATCGCGGCGGGCATCTTTTCGCGGAGTGACGCCGTGGTGAGCCGCACGTATGGCACGCCGAGCGCGAGGGCGTAAGCATTTGCCGCGGCATCAAACGCAATGTCGCGCCCGCGACCCAACAGAATGGCCTGCGCGGCGGCGCGCGCCACAGAGTCCAGGTGGCCGATGCATTCGCGCATCAGATCTTCCGACATCGGCTGCCCGCGCATCATTGTGTTCGCGTCGCCCACCCGCGAGCGCATGTCCGTCTTCTCGTGCGTGCAGTACTCCAAAAAGTCGCCCATTATTTTCCGCGCGGCAGGAGTGGTCGGCGCTGCAATCT